>Ga0325402_1000040_pt1 | contig 53499 bp, 41 predicted proteins | sample PopdelMetagenome_22_FD_207212 | JGI IMG/M metagenome (GOLD analysis project Ga0325402, IMG submission 207212) | Populus deltoides microbial communities from Bellville, Georgia, United States - Xylem-PdKOR-R3 | ecosystem: Host-associated > Plants > Phyllosphere > Stem > Wood/Secondary xylem... | reverse complement strand
ATGGAAAGTATAAAAATATTATGATGAGTGGAGTTATTAAACCCAAACTCAAGGACTAACATAATTTTTACCAAGACCTCCGAAATTGGAAAATAAATATCTGATTTCTTTGAAAACCCGATAAAACCATAGTTTTAAAACCCAATCTGGAAGGTCGGTCCAAGACCCGGCTGACTCGGGATTGGAACCGGGCTGATTTTATGAAAAAATAGGGGTAGTTAAAAACTCAGCCGACCCGGCAGGTTGACCTGGCAAGACCCAATCAAAAACCCGGTTGCAACCCGTTGACTATATATTTTTTTTTTTACCAAAATGATGTCGTTTTGATTTATAAAAAAAATAGGGTTGACCCGAGTGACCCGGTCAAAACCCATGACTCGGGCCTTGGGTCAAGTCGGCTCGGCCATCCGCCCGGGTTTAAAAACACTAGATAAAACAAATAACATATTTAGTGGTGGAATCCTTGGAGATGATTAATATTTTTATTTATATTAGGATATTTATCTTATTGTATTTTCAATAAATAATGTCACTTTCATTTTAGTTAAATAATAAACTTTAATTATATTACGAAAGGAGGCAAGACTTTTCATGATGGAGAATAATGTCTGGCAGACAGTGCAACAACGCATACAATTTTCAAGAAAAAAATACTTTGAATATTTGACATTAACTAAAGTTAATGTCACTATAATATCAGGTCTAACAGACATGATTAAAGGCTTTAGTAGAGCTAATATTTTGTTACCAAATAGCACCAAACCAGGCATCAAATATGCATTATATTCACCCGAGTCCAAAAGAAATTTACTCAGTTTTAAAGATATACATGCTAATGGTTATCATATTGAAACAATAGATAAAGACAAAAAATAATATCTTTATATATTTTTTTCATGTATTTCAGGCTAGAAGATTGTACTTGAAAAATTATCTGCTTTCTCTTCTATAATTTATTACACAATCATGAAATCTATTGAAATAAATGTTATGAAACACCAGAAGTGTTCCGACCAAATAATATTTATGTTTTGGCATGATCGACTTGAACATCTAGTATCAATAATGATGCGATGAATTATTGAAAATTCACATGGGCATCCTTTAAAGAATCTAAAGATTCTTTTACCGAATGAAAATTCACGCGCTCATATTCTCAAGGTAAATTAATTACCAAACCATCTCTATCAAAGGTTATTATAGAATCACCATCTTTTCTCGAAAGAATTTAAGGAGATATATGTGGACCTATTTATCTACCATGCAGACCTTTTAGATATTTTATAGTATTAATTGATGTATCAAGTAAATGGTCACATGTTTGTTAACTTTCTAGTCGAAATGTTGTATTTGCTAGATTAATAACACATATTATCAGACCACGGACGCAATTTCCTGATTATCCAATCAAGAAAATTTGTTTGGACAATATTGGTGAGTTTGATAATCTTTGCACACTCAAACATTTGGTAATTTTTGCACTTTTATTGGATTTGATGTTAAATATCCTGTTGCTCATATACATAATCAAAATGGTCCAGCAGAATCATTTATAAGCGCCTTCAATTAATTGCTAGGCCATGACTTTTGAAATAAAAATTGCCTACATCTATTTGCGGACATGCTATACTACATGTTGTATTATTGGTTAGAATTAGACCAAGTGTTTACCATAGATATTCTCATTTGCAACTTGTTTTTGGTATACCACCAAATATATTTCATTTACAAGCTTTTGGTTGTGCCGTATATGCGCCAATAGTGCCCCATACAAAGGACTAAAATGGCTCCACAATATAAAATATAAATTTATGTTAATTTTGATTCTCCATCTACTATTAGATTCCTTGAACCTTTAACCAATGATGTTTTTAAGACACGTTTTGAACACTACCATTTGGATGAAAATATTCTCCCATCATCAAGGAAAGAAAAGTTACTGCCTGAAGCACGACAATAAATTACTTGGAATAACCCGGAGTTATCTCATTTTGATAAGGGACACATTAATGTGAACTTGAAGTATCTATATAAAACCTTTTATTGAATTCTGAAGTATTCAGAAATCACACAAGAATGTTATACTCTTTTTCCTTCGCTTAGATTTTTCTTCCTATTGGGTTTTTTTTTTGTAAGGTTTTAATGAGACACATTTTTAGTACATAGTCATTCAAGAGAAAGTGTTATAAAATCTATAATTATATATATTGAAAACTCATTAAAATCTCTTAGACTTCATGACCCTTGAGTTTAGTCTCTTGATTTTCCATGACACTTGGGTTTTTTAGTGTCCATTAATGTTCTTATTTTCCTTTCTTATAAATAGACTCTTTGTCTTGTATTCTAAATATTGGGAAAAATATAAAAGGAAAGATATAATTATCCAGTTTTTTTAATATTCAATAGTAACTTTTTAAAAGTCGAGGACTAACATATAATTTCACCAAGACCTCAGGACTGAAAAATAAATATTCAAACCCTTTTTCTTAGTTACAATTTAAAGAAAAAAAAAAAAGAAAGTCCAGTAGACCCTCGGAGGAGGAGTCACTCTTTCCTTGTTAATGTCTTGAGAAATACGTCAGGACCGCCCACAAGTTATATAAATCCTCTGCCGAACAACCTCGCCTTCTCCAAACTACTGAATTAGTTCCTGCTTCAGTACTGCTTAATTTTTTAAAAATTTATGTATGATATTAAAATATTGAAACGATACAAAAATATTAATAAAAATTTATTTTTTCATTTCTAGTTCAGCAAACACTAAGAGTAATTAGTTTTAAAAACAAAGTCAAAGTAACGCTATGTTGTCTTCTATCTTTTAAATTGTCGCTATCCTTCGAAAAAAATTGTTGCTTGGCCAAGAAGGGTTGAGCGTTGACCCTTGGAGGAGGAGTCACCATGTACACAAAAGGAGGGCTCGTTTCGAGTATTGGGAACTACGACATCACGGCTTTATGAATCCCCTGCACACCCATCTTTGATTTCTCAAGACTGTCAAATTCCTGATTCACATCTCTCAGATCAAGCCTAGTCTCTTTCTCATACTCTACATAGCTAGCTGCATACTAAAGAGTTTTTGGGAGCCAAATGGGTTTGATAAGGAGCTCCTTCTCGTTCATGTTCGGGACACTGTCTGGGATCTACATAGCCCAGAACTACAACGTGCCTAACATAAAAAAACTTGCTGAATTTGGCCTTTCCATGGCCAAACAGATGGAAGAAACCCATCGCAAACCCAGCAACAAGAAAGACAGGGATGATGTTTCAGAATGATTGATCGATCCATGACAGGGTTCGCACCTATATTATGGTCCCATCTTGAGCAACTCTAGTCTTATTCATATGAAGATCTATATGAATTATTTGCAAAATCGGGGAGCTTATGTTTCCATGTATTGGCCTATAGTTTTTTGCCCTCCTTTCCCATCTTTATGAGTGATTGTCTTACTTTTATGCTTGGGGTTAGTGCCTTGGTGGAAACGGTCTATCGGTTTTCATTTGATAAAGCAACATGTACCCTTACTCTATTACTAAAACTAAAGATTGCATAGGCTGAAAGTTTATCATTCAATAACTAGCGTCCAATATAGCTCAATCTGTTATTTTCCAGACTGCAGCAATTCCATAATCTCACATTGCCTAGCAGAGCATTTCTTTCAAGTCTCAGGATTAGTTTCAATGATTTATGAAAACCCACAGCTTTTGAAGCATTCAGAATTCTACCCAGGGATTGATATAAATTGCATGGGCACGTTGAAAAAACCACAGATATAAAGGCAAAGAATCAGAGATGGAAAGCAAAAGGTTGTACATTTTGGGGTTTAGGAAGAAGACTAGTGAGCAGTAATTAGTAGGGTCAGCTTCAGTAAGAGAAATGAATCCATTCATAGCAAGAGAAATGGCAGTCACTAGATTACAAATCAATCCAATCACAAGAGATCCTAAGTTTAACAGGCTATTAGGCAGTCTAACTACCATCCAAACCGACCTAGTTCTTGCTCAAACACCTGACAAATCAAAAATCAAAAGTGCCAACAATGCATCTGACTATAATTTTACAAACTACGTGAGGAAGTCCTAAAAAGTTTCAAAACCTCTGGGAAGGGTGCACACTCTGTCAACTCAAACTATAATCTCAGTCACTTGGATATTCACTTGAAGATACAGCCAACCAAGATGCCAAACAAAACAAACCAGAAAAACAACCCATAAAGAGACACCCCCAGCATGTTTTTTGCTGATCTGTTTTCTCATCAGTTCCTGTTGCAGGAAAAAGCACACAATAGCAAGATCGGTGAGCACTAACAGTGACAAAACACCATTAAATAACTAATGCGTTTCACTGACAAGAAACTTGAGAATGCATCACTAGAAGGAGTTCATGCAGGCAAAAGAGGATTCAACAACACAACTATCCTTCCTACTTTCACCATATGGTATCTCATCGACAGAAGATAAAAATATTTCACATGAGAGAAGTATGCTGTGTATTTTAACGCAAAACCAATCTCAGAAACGCATAGCGCAATCATTCGAGAATCAAACCAACATAAGATATAGGAAAAGGAAAACCGCACTTTGCCAAACTTTCATAAACCAATTATCTAGACTAAAACAATGACATTAACATTCAATTCATACCAGTTCATGCCGAAGCTTCTGATTTTGCTGCAGGCATGGCAGGAGTTTTCTCCGCAGTCAACCTTGAAATCACAGACCATGTCTGATATACAAACATGGGTCAGAAAATTGACCCAAAATTGCAAAAACAAAGGTGTTCCATAAAGCAAAATACTTTCAAGAGTAAATAGGCAGCATTTAGCTTTAAAATGTTTATTTATGGAAGCTCTAATTGGTGATTAATCCTACAGGTACATGGCTGGATATTTCAAATGCCACACATGTACCCTGTAAATCGCCCTCAGAGCAATGCTTTTCCCGCCAAGAACAAAAACCAAAAGAATGAAAAGGCACATAGCTTCACAGTCCCAACATATCCTTCTATTTAAATTCCTAAATATCCAGTATACCGGAGCATTCCCAATATACTTGCATATTCTAAATTTCATCAGAGGAATTTCAAAATACAAACAGAACAAGAAGCACATAATTAAAGCTGTCATGAGTTTTTTGCAAGAAATATCACTTGAGCTGAACAGCTTATGTCAATGGCTATAGTTTATAGAATCATTATGGACCTGTGTATTTCAGATTTCATGTAATGAAGTTCAAGAACTCATTTCGAAAACAACATATTTTTCATTGAGTAAATTAGGAACGTCAGATTTAAGTAAATTTTCACGATCGAAGTCACAGAATTTTAAGGAAAACAGGGCAAAAAGATAGTTTACCTCAGAAGATTTTTCTTTAGGCTCCTCTAAAGATCTTGATACCTGAAAAACGATCCCAAATAAATGAAAAATACCATAGCTAACTGGACTCCAGTAAGCATATATGCGTCCAATAAAAGCAAAAAGGAGGAAAGAAGATCTCAAAACAGAAACAAGATGGAACACTTACAGCATCAAGCAATGAAGTATCCTGATTACCGTTCTCAAACACAGAAGGCCTAGAAGGAGAAGATCCTTCATCAGACTCTTCTGCAACAGGAGAGGGAAGATTTGCAAGGGATGTATAAAACCGTCAATTTGAAATCCTCCACAACCCTACCATCCTCCTTATTAAACTGCAAAACCAATCACTCCCATCTTTAATTCTATATTGAGCAAACATAACCGTCAATCTTTAAACAGGAATAAACAATAATTCTATATTGAGAAAACATAACCGTCAATCTTTAAACAGGAATAAGCAAAGGAAGATACAAAGAAGAAAGGAGAGATAGAGAGCAAGAAAGGAACTTAGATGGAAATTTGAGCTCCATTGAGTGGATATTAAGAAGATCTCCAGCACTCATGATTGCTAATTTATTTCAGTGCGAAGTAGAAATTTAATTTGTGAAAATCAAAAAAATTGTATCAAAATTAGGGCTTTTTATTTTGTTCTTTAAGAGAAAATGATTTTTTTTTTTTTAATGTAATATAGGAGAAATGAAAGTAAAGCAGTGGGAGGGAGGAGGGAAAAAAATAAATAAAAAATTTATGTTTTGAGATTTGGGTAGAGAGTAAAATCACGATGATGGTGATTTGGGTGACTAACGTTAACCGTTTGATTTAAAGAAACGTTGTGATAGTATTGGGTTCAATGGGGTTGTTATGTGTGAAGGGTCAACGGTTGGTGAGGTTAAGATGGGAGTTTTAATTTCTTGATTTGTGAGGCTTTTCCATTAATTTTTTTACAAGGGATCACCAACCTAATTGTTTGTTGTTAATATCATTGAATACCCACCTTCAAATAAAGGTAATGAATAAAGGTAAAGATAGATAACGATACAGTAGTAAGAATTTAAAATTAAAAAATTTATTTATTTTTGTTTTAAATTTGAGTTTTGTAATTATTAATATGATAATAATTGAAAATTTATATAATTATTAACTTCATAACCTGTGAAATTAATCAAAATGCATGCATGCTGACTCAAACACTCATGTTAATAAAAAAAATTTATAATTTAACATCACTCATCAGCGAGATTTTTTAGATAATTATTTTATGTTATAAATAATAGATATAATATAAATATTATCTTCAACTAAAAGTAAAAATAATAGATATTTTTACAATAAAAATATATTTCCCAATTCTCATTGTCATTTTCAAATAAAAGTTTGTTTGATTGACCTTTTTAAGATTAATTCCTAACTTGTTAAAAACATAAAATATTTATATATATTGAAAGAATTAATCAAAATAATATTAAAAAAACTATAAAAATTATTTTTAGATATACACTGAAAAGAATGTAAATATAATAAATCATATATATATAATTTCAGGGATGAAGGTCCATTGAGATTGGAGGATATGCTTCGGTCTTTGTATTTAAATAAGTTAAGTATTTGTATAAACCTTCATCTCCTTGAAAAAATAAATGACGACAGCCTTGTATAAAAACAAAACAAAAGTAATTGCAATCCCCATTTAATTTCAAAATCATCAAAGAGTATATATATATTTTTAAAAATGGATGGATGTTGTTTCCAAGTATTAATTTAAGGTTGTGTTTTAAAAGTATTTTAAAAAGTTTTAAAATTTAAAATTTTAATTTTTTTATTTTAAATTAATTTTTTAAAATTATTTTAATATACTATATTGAATTAATTTGTATCGATCCTTTTTATATACTCCATGGTTTATCTGGGTAACTGGTGGAAGACATGTACATCAAGAACGTAAGACACAAGCTAAACTCGGCGAGAACATGATCGTATACATCGAGAGCGTCAGACACAAGAGCTAAACTGGGCAAGAACATGGCAATAAACGAGTCATTAGTTTTCACGGAATAAAGGCGAATCTGAATAGTACCCTGTGGAGATGATACTAGTACCTGAGGCTGAGCCTATGCTAGCTGATGGATTATAATTTTCTGGGGGCAAGGGCTGCTGGAGTCAGATAGCTGTCCTACCATTTTCAATGAAACAGCTGCTGCATGCATTGCTTTGCTGTTTCATATTCGTACCATTTTAGATGCCAATTCCTCTCTTCCCTCCTTGTCTGCGTCTTGCGGTACGCCTATCTCTTTCACATTTTAATTTCGTCTGTCATCTCTTTCGACCTAACTCTCTCCCTCCCTCTCTCTCTCTCTCTCTCGGGCCCATTCCTCTATCACCCTTTGCATTGCTTGTAATTCATGCTCCTCGGAGCACGTAATTAACAACGAACCTCGGCTGGCTAATCAGCATCAACACCTTGTGATTATTTTTTGTAGGCAGGTATATTATCTTGGAATCGTATAATTGCAAGTGCTATGTCTTTGATTAATTCGGGGAAACTTTATTGACTGGTCTAGCATTAAAAAGCTCATCGTGTCCAGAACTTCCGTGCGTGCGTGCCTTTCTTTTCTATAAACCCAGAATTTACTGTCCGATTTGCTAATTATTAGCATCTAGCAAGGGAGCTTCTACATGATCAAGAACTAGACAAGATGACTGATTGCCAGATGCGCTTGGTTTTGTGTTTTCCAAACCGGTCTCTATACTGAACCACAAGTAACATGGACTCAAGTCAGCCTATTAATGGCTGCTCAGTTTTCCATGTTGCTTTCGCTGCATCAAGATGTACGAATTATTGTCATGGAACATAAACGCATCACCTAAAATCATTATTGCAGCTGTGAAAAGCATACAAAATTACGTGTAGTCCTGTTGATACAAAATTCAAACCGGTAGATCATTCATGGTTTCAGCTGGAGTCCTATTAACATCCTTTCTAAATTGAAGAACCCAGTTACAGCTATTCCATGTTCATGAAGCACCCTTAAATAACCTGTCACTGAGGAATTTTAATGGAAGACCACCTCCATGTTCATGATGTTTCATATCATGCAAGCTGCTTGCCTGCATGGCATGTGCAAACTTACATGGTAAATAGCTGGGTAATTTTGATTGGAAAAAAAAAGCGAGATAGGTAATCCACCTTGTCATGGGAGCTTAATTTGATCCAAAATATAGTAGCTGCTTAGTATGGTATTATTATCTCCTCGTTCAATTATCATTAATATTTACTATTTACTTTAAAGAAATATTACTATTTGAATTATTGAAATTCCAGGTTATTTCGTAAATTATCGAGTCAAGATTTTTTTTTATTTGAGCGTGCTAATCATAGTTTTAAAATCCGGATTAGCCTGGCGGGTCGACCCGAGATCCGACCGACCCGGGCCTGAGATCGGTCCAAATCTAAGTAAAAACTCGGTCGACCTGGGTAAACCTGGGTAAGACCGACCCCTTTTTTTATATATATACATAGACGTGAAATGGCATCGTTTTGGCCTTTTAAAAGGCCAAAACAATGAACAATGCAGAATTGCAAACAGAGAGAAAACCTAATTAAAGAAAAAACAATTTCAATCGTGAAAAGCAAAGGAGTAGAAGACTCTTGATCACTGTTTCAAATCTGCGAATAAGGTTAGACTCTTGTTTCTCTTCACGAATCTCCTTCTTTCACTCTCTCTTTTCTTTATTCTTTTCCTTTTTTTGAACTTGTAGTTTTTGATCTGGCATCGATTCATTCGCAGTTCTTGATTTAGCATCAATTCTTTCCTATTCTCACACCCACATGTATGTTTCTCTGTTCTTTTCTTTTCTACAACTTAATAAAGCCTCTGCCTTATTTTTCTTGATTTATTTCAGTTATTTCTTCGTGAGCTGCATATTAGAAACTATATCAAATATCAACTCCTCAGTACTGCTTCATAGTTTATCGAAGCAATGAAGACGTGTAGAAAATGGATTAGGAAGTAGTGAAGAAACTGACAAACAAATAAGAGAACGTGCTTGTTGTGAGAAATTAAGACGCCTGAAAGAAGCTCGTAATGAATATCATGAAAAAGTATTGGATTGTGTAAGACATTGTACATGGTATGATGTCCCTGAACTATATTTGTCTTGTTTTGTTTTGGAACCATATTTATCTTGATCTCAACCATATGAAACATTGAATGAATGTGTGAAGCCTGATGCACCCTTTTGCCTTCCTTTTCTATGGTTAGAATGAGAAATGGATATCCCAGATAAAGCGATTGGAGCAATCTTAACAAGTAAGATGCATAGCTGTAACATTGGTTTATGAAATTAGGTTACTTGTTACTGGCAACTTATGTACTTTGCAATAATAAAAATTGTTTAAATTTGTTTTATGGTATTTCTCTGTTTCTGCATTTCTTTATATATGTTTATAGTTCTTCCTTGCTGTGTCCTTAATTGTCTAGTGACTTGAACTTTAAGCACTTGTAATTATTGATTTTTGCCCAGTTGCCTAGGCATGACTTTCAAATTCAATGCCTATGGAAATATATCTAGCACAAAATGTCACAGAATGTCTTTTTCTTATATGATAAGAATAAATTGCTTTGATTTTCTGGTAGAAACAGGAAGAGTGAGAAGCTTGTTTTCCCAAATCTTTAGAATAAATTATCTTGTAGTTCTAACTGCTAGATATGTTTCTTCTATCATAGTATATCTATTTATTGTAGTTAGATTGACTTTTTATTTTGTCAGGTTCGTTATGGTTATGTGTTTATAACTTATGTCAGGTCCTTAAAATGTCTTCACATGATGGTAGTACTCCAAGTAGTGATCCTTCAACGACCCAATCATCTCAACCTTCAATTTCCATATCAAGTGGTAGTAGAGGAAGAACATATTTGGCATGGGGTCATTATAGAGAAACTGCTGAACTTAGTGTTGGATGTAAAAAAACTAAATTAATATGTTTATATTGTGTTAAAGTATTTGCGGGTGGTGGCATTAATCGATTTAAACAACATTTAGCTGGAGCTAAAGGAGAAGTTGAACAATGTCGCAAATGTCCTCCTGATGTTCGACATCAAATGCTCTTGAATCTTAAAGGAAATGTTAAAAAAAAAAAGAGTTAGAGAAATACAAGCAGATTTCAATCCATCTAATGCACAACAAATTGAGCATGAAAAGATGATGATTAGGTAATTAGAAGATGATGATGATGAGGATGTCAATACTAAAAAACATATGTTACCACTGAAAGTTGCAAAAAAGAAAAAGATTCAAAGCACCAGCATTGTAAAAAAATCGACTACAAGTTATGGAAAGCAGAAGAAAATTGCAACATTAGGGATATATTTCATGCCGAGAACAACTCTTGGTGCTCAAAAGTCTTTTTAGAATTGTTGGAAAAGGAATGATGCAGTTGAACGGTGTGATCTTGTTTTAGCGAAGTGGATGATTGATGTATGTGTGTCATTTAATGCTGTTAACTTTGTGTATTATCAGCATGCCATAGATGCTGTAACAGTCATGGGTCCTGGTTATAAAGGACCAAACTTGCATGCTATTCGTGGTTATTATTTGGCAAAAGCGGTTGATGAAGTTAAGATTTATGTTGAGAGTTATCGAGAGATTTTAAAGAAGACTGGTTGTAAATTAATGGCTGATGGATGGACATATCAGAAGAGGAGGACTTTAATTAACTTCTTAGTATATTGTCCTAAAGGAACAGTTTTTTTGAAAACTGTGGATGTATCAAATGTCTCAAAGACTGCTAGATTGTTGCATCAGTTGTTTAAAGAGGGTGTTTTGTATGTTGGGATAGAAAACATTATGCATGTGCGCGACTAATAATGCTGCAAATTATGTTGCTGCTGGCAAGTTACTGATGGAAAAATTTTCTTCAATATTTTGGTCTCCTCATACTGCTCATTGCATCAACCTCATACTCCAGGACATTGGTAAATTGCAGTCAGTTTGTTCTATTGTTGAGCATGCTTCTGGTATCACGAAGTACATTTATAATCATTGTTATCCAATGTATTTGATGAGGAAGTTCACTGGAGGGAAAAAAAAAACTTCGTCCAGCTCCTACTCGTTTTGCTACCAATTTCATTGCATTGCAAAGCATTTTAGCTCATAAAGATGAGTTGAGAGCTATGGTAACATCTAGGGAATGGGTCACATCTAATTATGCTAAACATAACAAAGGAAAAAAGTTTGTTGAGAGTGTGCTAGACTTTCTGTTTTGGGAAGAATGTGCAATAATTGTGTGAATGAGTGAACCTTTAGTTCGAGTTCTATGAATGGTTGATGGTGATGATAGACCTTTGATGTGATATTTGTACGATGCTATTCATCATGCAAAAGAAGAAATGTTGAGGAGATTTCAAAAGATAAAGGCTAGAGTGAAACCTTTCATAGATATTATCAATAATCGGTGGGATGAACAACTATATAGAAATCTTTATGCATCGACATTTTGGTTGAATCCTCAATTTCAATATGATGCAAATATAATGGATAAACATATGAGTACCATTTCTGGACTTCTGGATGTTCTTGAGAAATATGCACATAGAAATCTACCATTGCAAAGTAAGATTACAAGTGAGATGAAGTTGTTCAGGAATGTTGAACATGACTTTGGTCGAGCGTCAGCAATAAATAATCGCACCCTTATACCTCTAGGTATATAATTTTTATATTTAAAAATATTATCTGACATAGTCTTACTTATTATTTTTGTATATAGATGAATGGTGGATGACATATGGAACCAGTGCTCCAAATCTACAACATTTAACTATACGAGTGTTAAGTCAAATCTATAGTTGTTCGGGATGCGAGAGAAATTGGAGTATGTTTGAACATATTCACTCCAAGAAGAGAAATAGATTGGAGCACCAAAGGCTTAATAACCTTGTTTACATCCACTGCAATCTAAGATGAAACAAAAGTATTTTTCTTTTCTCTAATGCTTTAAATATTATTTTATTTTATTTAAAAGCATTATTAATACTTATATTATGTTTACCTTCACTTTTAATATATAGGAATTATTGGAAATGATGCAATTATGATCCAATTAATTTTGAGACAACTTGTGACATTGAAAATTGGATAATAGAAGATGACCCGTCATTTTTGACAACTGAAGAAGCAGAGAGTTTTCACCAAGCTATATCAACAATGACCATACAAGATACTTTAGATGATGATAATTAATGATTGATTATTTGGTGATGATAAATATTATTTCAAATAAAGTATTATATAACACATAATATTTATTTGTTAATTGTGTTTGAAATGTAGATGTCATAAATATTAATTAGATTGAAGATGATTGTGACGATGAAGTTTCAAAGGAGCATGCTGCTAATTTATTAGGTATTGATGAGATTGACTCAATTCCATTGACATTTGATTCAAATTTTGCTTCTATGAACACAAAAAAACTTAATGTGTTCATTCAACAAAAGTGAATGTGTTTTTAATTTAGAATTTATGTTTTTGGATGTTTTGTTTTAAATATTTTAGATTTGGTTTATGTTTTGAATATTGAATTAAATTTATGTTGTTGGTTTAAAATTTAAATTTAATTTATAGAAGTGTTGTATTGTAATTAGTCAGGTGTTTTCTATAGGTGTTGTATTAATTTTTTTAGGTCAACTCATCTGACCCGTGACCCGATCATTAAACCAGGTCGACCACCGGGTCGGATTTCAAAACTATGGTGTTAATGATTATTTTTTAAAGTGTTTTTTGTTTGAAAATGTATCAAAATAATATTTTTTATTTTATTTTTAAAAAATTATTTTTAATATCAGCACATCAAAACGATAAAAAACACAAAAAATAATTAATATTGAATAAAAAAATAAAAAAATCAAATTTTATAAAAATTACTTTAAAACACAAAAACAAACTAGCTCTAAATATTTAGTCTATTAAAATAAATTTTATCATCTCAATGTATCATTTAATTCAACTAAAAATTTAATCTACATCATTTACTTTTGTATTTTAAAAACATTTAAAAAAATTAAAAAAGAATTTTATTTTAAATATTTTTTTAATTTTTCATATACTAATATCAAAAAATAATTTTTTTAAAAATAAAGATAAATATTATTTAAATATATTTTTTTAAAAAAATTAAAAAACAACTAATACCCAACAACATAAAGCACCCCACATTAAGTTCCCATGTCAATTCACCGAATGGAGCCAGGCCTAACCATTATGATACTCGCAGTAGTATTATGCCGAGCCTTTTCTTTTCTTTTCCTTCTCCTATTACTACTAGCAATACTAGTAGCAATGTTTTCCCAGTCTCTCCCTTTATTCATAAGGATGGATTTCACTAAGACGACCTCAAATCAGGGCAGTTACTGATAAGCAGCTTTACATATAGCTGGGGTGGTGGTGGTGGTGGTTTCATTACCCAGGTAGAAGGACAGACTCCCAATCCCTCTTTAGTTGCTCAATCTGCTATGCTACTAGCCCTTCTCCCCAAACGGCAAACAAGAAGACATAGAAAAGAAGGACAATCTCTAGTCTCCTTGACAATTGGATCTATCTTCCAAGACACCTTAAGACTAAATTTGAGTAACGAAAATGTAAAACATGGAGATCCTTTCGAGTAATTGAAAGTTGAAACTGCTATGGACATGATATATCTTGCGAGGAAGTTGGATAGTCTATTTGTCTCTCATTTATGGAGAGAAAGAAGAAGATATTGTTCATATAGACCGCCAACTGAACACCTGTTCGTATCTACAACCAAGTTACTCTGAGAATTTGTGCATGTCTCGTAAAATACTGTCTAAAACTTATTAATTCTAACCGTAGAGATACAAATGGTGACTTATGTGAAGATCTTATTAGGGCCACTTGCGATTCCTTGTTACCGTTTCCACCGAGAACCGAGAAAAGCCGCTGTTTCTAGTCTTGTCATTTAGCACTTAGCACAGTGCAGAGAAGAACAAAAAGAAAAAAGGAAGAGAGCAGGCACCTGTAGCCAGGCCAAACCACCCATTTACAAAGGAACAAATGGTTAGAGGTTTTTTGGGTTATGAGCTAGAAAGGAAAGTTTTAGATTTTGATTTGAGTTCCCTTAATTTTTTATCCTTTCTTTTATCATCTAACTACAAAAATTTTGTCCTCCCTTCTGTGCTGTCACTTTCCAAACCCCGCTTGCACTGGCCTAGTGTATAATATACTACCACTAGCTAGGTATAGTGTATTTTATTTTTTAAAAAGAAAAGGATAGCTAGTGTATTTCTCTTGTCCAAAACAAAACACAATAATAGGACACACCCCTTTAGATGTGGCCGCCCTCCCCCCCCCCTCTGACTGTTCTCTCATTGGTAACAGTAACACACTGCACCAGTACCATTACCAATTTACCAGGCGCCGTTTCTCTCTCTGTGTGCAGTAATAGATTGTCCACCACTATCTTTACAAGCCCTGAACACAAACTCTCTCTCATCAAAATTCAAAATGGTGTGTTTTGTTTCATGGATGTCTTGTTTTTCTTTTTTCTTGAATCAGTGGTAGTGGTACTGGTAGTAGTACTAATTTTCATGCTTTTGTTTACAGTTGATTTCTTCAAATCTATTACTACCTCCTTGGCTTCAAGCTCTTCTCGCAGAAAAATTCTTCGATGCTTGTTTAACTCACAAAGGCGCAAGAAAGAATGAAAAGAACATATTTTGCTTGGACTGCTGCATCAGTATTTGCCCTCACTGTCTGTCTCCGCACAACTCTCACCGTCTCCTGCAGGTTCCTTCAAAATTTACCTGCCAAAGATCAGGTTTTGCTCTTACATGCTTTTCATGTGTTTTACTAGGTTTTGACAATCTCTTCTGTGTGTTTCAGATAAGAAGATATGTATATAATGATGTTTTAAGGCTAGATGATGCTCAGAAATTATTCGACTGTGCTTTTGTTCAAGTAAGTATAATTTTGATGAGATTATGATGAAATTCAAGAAACACAAGAGTTAAACATATGGATACGCAACCTTCTTGTTATAGTTCTTTGCTAGTTCTGTCCGTACACACATTCATTGCTGTTTATATAGATTCTTTCTTGTCTTCACAGACAGAATATTTAGCTACATTTTTTATGCCTCCCTTTTTTTGAAAAGCAAATTGCACCCAATATTTTGTCCCTAACCAGTTTCAATTCTGTGTGTTTGCAGTCCTATACTACAAACAGTGCAAAGGTGATATTTTTAAATCACAGGCCACAAACAAGGATAGTGAATATCAGAGGCAACAATTGTAGCACCTGTGACAGAGGTCTCCAGTATCCTTATCTCTTTTGCTCCATTTCTTGTAAGGTAGTTATAGTAATTACCATGTTCAAAACTTCACTCTTTCAGAATCCTGCCTCCGAAGTCTAACCCATTTCATTTCGCAACATTTCCTCATCCGGGTTTCCTTCACTTCTCTTTTCTTTACAGGTTGATCATATTTTGACTACAAAAGGTGTTAGTGGGCTTTCAAGTTTCTTTTGTGATTGCAAGTTCTTACCTTTGTCTGAACCGGGTTCAGATGACGGTTTATTGACCCCTGACTCGGTTCTTGAACCTACCGGTTCGACCAAGACAAGCTCTAGTTCAGGTGGGTATGGTGGGGTTGATTGTAAGACACTTGCTTGTACTGCCACAACAGAGATTGTGAGAAAGAAAAGGAGCAGCTTAACAAATTCATGCCGGACGATGTTTCCAAGAATTACCGAAATATCGTCTAATTTAATGAACCGGAGAAAGAAGGCACCGTGCCGGGCTCCTCTTTATTAAACCATCTACGGCCTACTGCTCCTGCTACACGGGGAGTGAAGAAGATGGCAAGGGGCCGGATGATTGCCTAGAATTTGGTAATTTGTTGTTTATTGATGGGTAAATTTGGGGTTAGGAAAATGGGAATGAAATTCTCCCAATTTTGTTGAGGGCTCTATCAGTGCTGCCTTTTTTTTATCCCTCCCTTTACTATAGAGTTACTACAGTAAGTAATAGTGACAAGAGGACCCTGTTTTTATCGCCTTTTCTCCTGACTGATGGGGTAATTGTCATTCACACATTGCCAATTATGAGTTCCTTTTTATACTTCTATAGCTATCAAAGGTCCTCCTTTCAAGTGCCAATTATTAGTTTCATATCATTGCATGTCACGGATGGTTTTGCACTTTTATTTGACACGACGAAACTATTCAGTGTTGGTTTGAGAATGTAGTGTGCCTAATGTTTTTGATTCAAGAACAGATTGAATCGTAGATGTGTTAATTTTCTCAGCCTCTAAATCCTAGTTTTTTTTTTCTATTTTTTGTAAAATGTTGTTTGTTTTTGTGTGTTTTAATGTTAAAATAAATTTTTAAAAATAAAAAATATTATTTTAATGTATTTTTAAGTAAAAGAAGAGCATTACTCCTTGTAACAAATAAAATGTATTTATGAGAGGTCCTAGAACTGCAAGCCCTCCCTCCACTACATGCTGTCTTTTGGTCGTTAATTATTTCCCTCCTTTTCGTTCTTTTCTTCTTCCCTAGGACACCATGGAGGCAAGATCGATGGGCTTTGTTAATCGATAATTTATGCTAGCTTGTTCCCCTCCCAATGTTCTTGATCATTATTTACTTACTCTCAATTTCTATAAAATATTTTATCCTTTAATAAATAGGGGCTGTTATATCCATACACACAAACAAATAAATGTTAAGGACTTGATTCTTGACATAGTAATACGTAAGGCATCGGGGTCAAGTGAACTCGTTTAATTTGTTTCAATTTTGGTAGAACCTCACATGTCTCTTCATGCACGTCAAGTTCCAAAGCAGCGAGAAACAAGATTAATTTTTCCACTGCCCCTGGTCTGCAGGCAAACCTCGGTACTGTGTTCTTATCAGACAGTAGAAGAAACGAGCTCTCTCATGAATTTTTTTTTCATGCCGAGGGGGTTGTGTATCTTGTGATGAGAGGAATTTTGGATACAACAACGGTTAGGTATACATCATCTTTCCACGTCCATTATAGGAGCAGTTTATTTTTATGGAGAAAACCAAACAAGCTGTCGAATTAAGCATGACATTTCTCTGATATACCCCACCAGGAAGAATTTATGTCAATAATTTTTCGTCAAAAAGTACTTTCACAGGTAGGACTAATAAATGGCTTGGGAAGGCCATTGATTATTTGGAGTGGGGAGGGGTGGCTAGCATTGAAGCCTTATCCATAGGCAAAATCTTTCGGAAGATTTGCAGCATGTTCCCACTCTAACCTCTAATATTTTTCTTGCCTCGTGTTTTTTTCGCTCGGCTTGCCCATCAGTTTTCGCATATCAAATCGAGACTAAAAACCTCTTCCTAATCAGATAATTGGCATCCAAACCGATGCATTTACATCACGGAGTTCTTATTTCATTGCCCTTGAAGACCACCTTTCTCGAATCATGACAACAAATGAAAAGACACTCGATGGCTAACGGAATTGTTCACCTATACATTGGCTGTCGTAACAAATTTCCCAGCTGAGGGAGCAGCCGTGGGGGAGTCCACTTGTGATGGTGCAATCACACATTTAAGACTCTTGTAGCCATCATATATCTGACATAAAGACAAGTGTTTGGCAGGTATATATGGATCACCGAACCCTGCTGATGCATCATGAAGCAGAGGCATTATTATGTAGTTACATTTTTGGCTTTTGTTGTGTCTACACATGGCCCATAGGACATGTCTTTGTACCCTTCCGAGGGCAGCTTCTAAGCATACCGACGTTGTGCATTTAAAGGATAATCAAGAAACTATAGTCAGTTCTAGTTGGCATTGGTCTCTCTCTTACAGCTATTTTTTTTGCACCAAGGGACCACAAACTCCCATGGTGACGGTGAGTATATTAGAGAGTATCATGCACTTCTTTGGTAGAAGTCCTCATTTGTGATGTCTTAGTCTCGTGATAATTCCTTATAGTTGATTTTTAATTTAATTTTTTCACAAACATTAAAGAGATGAAAATTCAAACCATGACAGTGAAATCATTGGAGACGGGAAGCTGATGGCTTTAAGCTAAGCGACGTAGACGCATGAATCTCCTCTGGCTCAGGACTGTACAGTGAGGTTGCATTCTCATACGCTGGCTCGTCCTCTCTCATGTTGGGATTATAACCCATGGACCATTTAGAATCCGGGTTTCTGGGCCTTCTTCCGAGACCAGCATTGTCAATTGTGATGATATGACCTCACATAATTTTAAAACTCATTCCGAGAGCTTACCCAATAAATCCCTTCTTTTGGGTTAGATAAGGTCGAATGTTCTTATTTTTATATTTTAAAAATATTTTTTTATTTTTTTAAATCATTTTAATACTTTGATATCAAAAATAATTTTAAAAAAATAAAAAATATATTATTTTAATGCATTTTCTAATAAAAAACACTTTAAAAAACAATTATAATTACACTTGCAAACACAGATTAATAGAATAATTTAAACTTTTTTATTTTATAAAAAAATTTAAAATAACGTAATTTTAATAATAAAAATTGTTTAGTACCGTTTTCTCTGCCGTGTCATGTTTTGTTAATATCAATATTATTAAATATGGACCGGGCTTAAGCGAAATTCATGATCGTTGAATCATTGATTCAATCAATTAATTCGCTGAGCCGAAATAAAATTGTTTGTTTTTTTCATTGAGTCACAATTAAATTAAGAAGGCTCTTTAATATTGCTGTATACTATCTTCTTTGGAAGTCAGAACATTTCAATTATCCAAACCAATTTCGTACACTAATTGTACCCCACCACTGTAATGCCATGTAGCCAAACACCTACCAGTATACCCCCACCACTGTGAAGCCATGTAGCCAAACACCTACCAGTATACCCCCACCATTTTGTCCTTCCTCAAGCACAAATTTTGTAACAGTGCACCCCAAAATCGATAAATGATGATAGTTTATGATGGCTATGAAACCCAACATGGATTGATAGGATAAATTCCTGATATGAAACTGACTCGGTTCGAGTTTAATTTAAATTAATTTTAACATTGATTTAGTTATGTCCAGATAACTTTACAATTAAAACAAATAAAACAAATATTGTTTTGAACAAAAAATTATAAATCCAAGTTAATTGGATGACCTGTAAATTAACATAACAAGTCAATGATCCGAGTTTTTTTTTATGGAATAGTCCTGACAATCGAAATAAAAAGTTGCTTTTAGTTAGCAATGGAGTGCAGTCCATGCGACAACATTGAACAAAAAAACTCAAAGCTAATGTCAGCAGCCCGTTTCTATCAAATAAATATATCTTCAAACACGTAAACCTAAACCCCATCTCTAATGGCGGAACATGAAGCCTTTATTTGTTCATTGATTTTTAAAATCCTGACAGTACGAAAAGACCATCACCCTCTGTTCAATCCCCGATGTCCAATAACAGGGAGAGAAAAAATCTCTTCTTTTCAAACCCAGTGTTTCACAAAGAGAGCGTAGTCTCCTTTCTCTCATTTCCCCTTAACTAAGCAGCCCATCTTAATGTTTCTAGCCTCTCTTTTTCCTTCTCCTTTTCAGCTACGTACACGTTTAGTGCCTCTGATACCATGCTCGAATCAAAACAAGACTTATTATTGGCTTTTAAAAGTGCTTCACCAAGTGCCTAAGCTCCATGAGCAGTCCGGTTTAGTTTTTACCATGTGCAGGCAGGCACCCAGAAAATGTTTGCTACAGCCTATAGCGAGCCTAGCAGCTATGGATTCGAATAATGGCCAATACCATTGCGCGAGACTTGACCATTAATATCAAAGACTTCCCCAAAATTTAGCAATCTAGCTAGCTGCCTTGCTCCAGTCTTTGATGCTGTGATTTGTTTCTGCCCAAGAGTCGATTTAATTACAACTTCATAGAATGAATCCAGCCTCTAGAGAGTTTATGGTAATTTGCAAGAATCAACCAATTAATGGGATTCAATACTAGTAGACGTAGAATTATTATCGTGATTGTCAGATATAATTAAATGCATATGTATTGCATGCGATCTTAGACAAGATGACTGAAAACCGAGCACTCTTCATTAATCACAAAATTGAAAGTAAAAGCTAATGCCACCATTTATACCAATCCTGCCAAATATCCACTACCACATCAACCTACTTAAGAAATATCATCCAATGCTTCCTCTACAGTGTTCTCTGTTCTGTAAAATCCACGTACAAACCAATGTGCAACCCTCCCTCTCCTCGTACCACCCACACTAAAGATAGGAACAGGAAAAAAAATCCTCCCTCCATGCACTCTCCCACCAGCCATCTCTCTCGTGCTCCATGTTTCACAAATATACCGTTGTCTCCTTGCTCTCATTTGCCTCGTTTTCACTTCTTCCTGTGGCTGGGCAATTGATCTCAGTACTTCCAGCCTTTTTATCTCCTTTCTATTCCCCTCTTTAGCTACATTATTAAGTGCCTCTGATAAATTGCTCAAGTCAAAAGAAGATTTATCTTTATTTTTATTTTTATTTACACGTTCTTGATCATCAAGGGCCTGTGAAAGAGCTGTTAAATCGTAACATGAAGGTGAAGCCGTAGTGCCTTCTGATTTGTTGGTGCTTTTATTGCGGTTTTTCTTGGACTCTGGCTTCATCGTGACAGCTAGCTAGTGATGAACTTGCGAATCTGTATCACATACATAAAATCAATTAGAAAAATCAAAGAGTAATGCTAATTTATGGAAAGATTCTTGGAAGAACCTCCGGAATTTACCCTCAATAGGCACTGGGTACGTTTGATGAATATTTTTAGGGAGTCTTTTGCCAGATGACATAGATACATGAGCAGCTGATTAAAGGATTTTCCCCAAATAACTAGTTATTGTAGGGAGAGAGAAAAAAACTATCTATGGAATGAGTTATCGATATCACTTGTGGGTCAATTCACACAAAAGATTTTTTAAGTAAAATTGGATATTGCTACTTCAAATAAATAGATCACAAAAAACAAAATTTGGCGAAAAACCCTAAATTCCTTTAGGATTTTTACTTTTTTATATATATATACATATACATATTCCTTTCTTTTCATGGAAACTAAAGAGAGGGGATTAGAGAGAAAGCTAGGGAGAAGGCCTGTGTTGTGTACCTGAGCAGTGCGGAAATCGAAGATTAGAGAGAGAAAAATACAGGCAAAGGAGAAACTGAAGACAAGAAGACTGTGGAATACTGCTGTCATTTATAGGGAGTTAGGGACTGGTTTTAAGTCGGTTTATATAATTCCTTCCGAATTATCATCTGAATCTAACTGTACACTTGTGTTTGAGATTGGATTTCCTCGAGTTTCAAGTCAGCTTCGGCCTGGAATGATTAGGGGCCTGGTTTCGAAGCCCATTTAACAAATAAAAAGATGTGCCTAGCTCATGTTTGTTTGGGCCATTTTCAAATTATCGTTGTATGGGCCTTGATGTGTTCTTCTCGAAAAACGTTTTCAAGATTCCAGTTTTTTTGTTTAATGGAGTTGTCCGGACAGGATGTTCTAATGGAATAATGAGATTATAACCATAAGGTCAGCTGCAGCTCTACATTCAGACAAGGTGACCAGGACTTATTAGCTGTTTACTATCGTTTAATAAATAATCAATAGGAGAGTTACCAAATTACCAACATACAATAATAAGAATAAATAGTAAACAACTAAGTGGAAAAAAAATTTAATTCTTGGAAGTATTGTGAATCATGGTCATTGGGATTTTGAGTCTTGCTCCACGACAAATGATATTCCTTCCTTCAAGATATCTCGTGTTCAGGTTTTTTTTTTCTGTCGGAACTATAAGATCGCCTTAAAAATGCCTTTGGCATTTAAGGGTTGCGGATCAATTATAGAACCTTGTTTGATAAGGAGAATACATTAGTTGTCTGCTCTCAAGTTGGGTAGTGAGATCGGAGAAGGACAATCACTCATTCTTAAAACCAACATTCTTAATACCAAAAGGGGTGTATGTGTGTGGAGCGGAGCGGGGCGGGGGGGTCTAGTTAGAATGAGATTTCAACTTAAAATTTCTTGAGATTTTGAGAAGAGTTGCTCTTTGAAGAGAGCATAATACGATGAAAGTTGTAAGCTGATGGGGGAGTTATTGTTTATTGTAGACCTCTCTCGTAAAATTAGTCGGGAGCCTGAGAGGCGGTGGTTTACCTTCTGGTGACGGCTTAGCTTGTGACAGCAACTAAAAATATGATAATTACGGCATATTGTTTGTGATAATATACACTACATATCCTTTGCGGCAACTAAAAATATGATGATTGCTCAAAATATAGTTAGAAATGCTCTTTTTTTCTGTACGGGTATTGGATAAGCCATTCATGTATATTTATGATGCATTAACATAAAAAAAATCTATTACATGTGTTTTTGAATTAAAATCCAAGATAATAATATGAAAAAACAAAACACATGTAGTATCTTGAGAATAAGAACTGCTATTAATTAGTTCGGGACTGCTCCAGAATGAAATGGCTTTATATTCTCTTCGGTGATTAATTTTTTATTCACAGTTTAGTTTTTTTGGTTTTTTCTTCATGTATATTTTTTTAAAAAAGAACTATTTTAAAATAAATTTATTGCTAGATTTACACGTTGAACATTTATATTCAACCACGTCTGATAGTTATGGTAAAAATTAGCAATTACATGGACATAATTTTTTTTTACAGGGTATTAACCGTCAAATAATGACCATGTATATAAAAAAACATTTTTTTTTTTATTAATGTAGCTCAACTAGCAATCAAGTAAATCTCCTCCCGATGTAATGCAATGGAATGGTTATTTTATCTGGCTGCAGAACTTATTTTAGTAATACAAACACGCATGCATGAAGTTTTATTTTAGTCCATGTGATTTTTTAAAATATTATTTTAGTTCTTATATTTTTATTTATAAATTGGTCCTTTTATTTTAATTATTTACAACTCGGTATTTATAATGAAAAACGTTTTGCAATTAAATCTCTATAATATATATAACTCCTCATCATGTGACTATTCATCGCATGCTTTTCTTTTTATAATGTTTGTAATGTAACAAGTCAATGTAATTGTAATGATCCATTGCATTATAATTTTGAAAATTATACAACCAAACATAGAAATGCATTGAGCCGTTGCGTCACATAATCCATCACACTCAATCAAACATGTCGTTATTAGGTTTTAATTATTTAAAAATTATGTCCTTATAGTTAAAATATTTTTTTCCCTCTCTAAAACAATAAGAAACCTTTTTATTTAGATTTTATTTAATTATTCATAACTATTATAATTATGAATCAATTGGCTGAATTATCAAGAGATAATATAATTTTTTACAGCGCATTAAATGAATTTAGTTAACAGTCTGTAATGATCTGTTACCTACTGAATAATATTTATCATTTTTCATAAACAAAGTGTGCTTTCGAGCCGTAAATGTACAATAAATAACAGTATTTAGAAATCGTTGTTCCAGCCGGTTTAAAATATACAATAAATAAATGTATGTGCTGATCAAACCATATAAACTCTATAAAATTTAGTTATGTTTGGCGTATCATTACGAGATCTCTTTTATATTTAATCTAAATATATATATATATATATATATATATATATATATTGTTTTTTAAAGTGTTTTTTATTTAGAAATATATTAAAATAATATATTTTTTATTTTTAAAAAATTATTTTTTTACGTGAGAACACATCTAAACAATCTAAAAATATATAAAAAATAAATTTAAATCTTATTTTTGCAAGACTGTTAGGGAAATTGTTTTGCAGAACTGTTGGGGATTGGAGGATGAAGTATTTGCAACTGCAACTGTTTGTAGGTATGAGTTTTGTCACTTGGTTTTTGCTATTGTCTCCTTGTTTGTTGATGCATTTTAAATTATACACTTGATATTGATAAGAGCCAGAGGATGAAGGAAATTCAACCTCCAAAAGGTGAACTTATTATTATTATTATTTTTTTTGGATCTCTTTGTTTTCTTTATCTTGCAGAAATGACCAACATCATTAAGCAATGACAAGAGGTATCTATTGGGTGTCTTCCCTCAGAAAAACTTTCAGAAGTTTCAGTTCTGCAGTGACAGGAATTGTTTGCCGCTTGTCTGCGGATTTCATGTTGCTTATTTGTCAATCGGATCAAGGTATCAGTCTTAACCTAGTACTTGATTATTGTCTAATGCATGCTAGATATGTTGAAGGACAATGATGGAGTGAAAACTAAAGTACAGGCTGATGTTGTAGTGGGCTATTGGCAGCTAGATAGGAGAAAAAGAAGGTCCAATAACTTATCGTCATAGTGTATGAACTCGAATGATGGACCATGGAAGACACTGATTAAGCAGAGGGCAGAACGCGATTGCGAGAACTCCTTGATGTATATTGCTGGTGATACCTTGATTTCAGAAGACTGGATAAATACAGTTTCTAAGACAACTCTTGATTGATTTACACAGAAAGGAGCTTGGAGAGGACTGCCAAAGAAAATTGTAGCAAGACGGGTGAAGTGAAAAGTGCAAGATATTGTTTCACTGTAGAAGATGTTAAATCAGAGAAAACTGTTGTAAGATGAATAATGCTAGCAAGAGCCTGCTGTGCAATATGCAGTGGCTATAGACCATAGTTGAGAACCCTAATAATTGCTCGATGAATTGACTGTGTGAAGCGGCAAATATGGAGACACAAGCTGGAATTTTTAGAGCTGTACAGGTTTTTTTTTTTTTTTTGTGGGATGGGATTATAGCTTTGGCAAGGATACATCATGTTCACAGAATCACAGGCTAGGATTTCTTCTCAAATAAAATACTATTATTAACTCAAATTATTTAATCATCTACTAACTAACATCTTGTTGATTTCAGATCAAGTGGTTGAATTGGCCCAAAACGATAATGTCATCTAGCTCTACGAATATGAAAATAATTAAATCTTGTGTTATTTACGGCCGCTAATGATGGTTGGTCTTTTGTGCTTTGGGCCTACTGGATGGGCCCTTCCTGTAACCAGAGAGACGAAAGAAAAAAAAAAGGGAGGCCCAATTTCCAAGAAGATGACCAAACTAATTGGGCAAACCTCGGATTAGTCTGCAAACGATTTAGTAATTCTCAAATTAGTCTCAAACTATCGATTTTCTCAATTTGATTCTAAAGTATTTGACGCTTCTCAATCGTGTCCTCCTGTCAATATCCTTAATATTTTCCGTCTATATATTATTATATCCTGGATAGAAACGACATGTTTTGAGAAAATGTCAACATTTTCCGTCAGAAAAGGGGAAGATTCTAAACAGGGAACCCAATTGAGAAACATATGATAGATTGGGGATCATATTAAGAATTAATTTATGATTAGGGGACTAATGTGAGGTTCTCTTAAACTTATTTCCGAGGCATCCAAGTAAGCGAACGGCGAATTTGACATCTAAATTGTCTGAAATCTGATGTGGCTAAACATGATTGGGTACCCATGCGTGGAAGTACTTGTGTTTATACACGTAACCCAGTGTATAAAAACCTAGACTTTTACACCTAGAAACCGCACAAAGTAAAGAGAGGAGAAGAAAAGAAGAAGTCCAAATTCCAGTTAAATTCCCCCAACCGATCTCTCTCTTCTTCGAATCAATTAAGGTTTCGATTTGCATTTAATTTCTTGAATATCCTTTATAGATCTGTGCTTGTTTTGCATCGAATTGTTGAGATTTGTTTGCTACTTTTGTTTTGGATTAAATTTGAGTGAAAAACAATTAGGTTTTTTATCCTAATTATTTTTTATCTTGTAGATCTTAGGCTTCTGCCTCATGACTGGATCTATTTTTTTTTTCTCTGTTGATAATCAAGATCTCAATTTTGCAAAAAGACTTAATGTATTATATTTCATAAGTAATTTGTTTGTGTCAGTATTGGTATCTGGATAAATGATTGTATTCGTGGTTTATATGATGGTTTTAGTGTATGATGATACGGGAAAGAAAATACTGAAAATTGGTTTTTGCAAGGGCTAATTTGTTGACTAGTAAAAACGGAACAAAAAATTGATTGACAGCGTTGAATTTTAGATGGATTTGTTTCAGGTTTTCTGGGTTTTCATGAATTTTGATAGTAGCCATGCTTTGTGTGCTTCTTTTGTTTACGCCTTTGATGTATAGTAGTTTTGCTAATTAGTGATATATTAGTTCTTGATATCGCCGATTTGTGTGTTTAAAGTAGTACTAATTTGGGTTGAAAAGTGAGATAATTAACTGGGTTGTCGTTTAAGGGGCTGAAATAGTTGTTTGTTTGGTGGGTTTTTTACAGAAATGGCGGTAGGTGGAACTGCTCCCCCTAGAGGAAGTGCAGCAGCAGCTGCAAGCATGCGAAGGAGGAGGACAACAAGTGGTGGAGCTTCAGGAGGAGCAGCTGGGACTATGCTTCAGTTTTATACTGATGATGCTCCTGGACTCAAGATCTCTCCAAATGTCGTGCTTGTTATGAGCATTGGTTTCATTGCTTTTGTTGCCATTCTCCATGTTGTCGGAAAGCTTTACCTTGTTCGTAGGGATGCTTAATTGGTAAACGAAGCTCAGTTTGGTATCTTGAATTTTGGATATTGAATCAATAGACTAATGTCTTAAGCAATGGATGTCTGTTTTGAATCAATAGGCTAATCGTTGTTGCAATTATCACATTCTTTGTTTACTACACTTAGAGAACCTAAGTTTTTTATTTTCTTATTTAATGTTGGTTTAATCACGATTATGATATATCATCTTTTGACATAATTTCACAGCACATGATTGTTCTAATGGCTGCAAGTCATTGGTGACTTCACTTTTTTGTTAAAGTAATTTTGTTTATGTAATTCAGTTGCAGAAAATAAATTAAACAAGCCATGCTAAATTAAGCGTCTTGGAAGAAAAACCCTCTGTGCTGGTAGTGACTGAGCCAGATTAACCATCCTTCTATTGTGAGGAAGCAAAAAGAAACTTTGATGAGGCTATTATGATCTTGAGGTCTCTGGAAACTCTCTGAGGTTATATGATCTTTACTGTTTTAGGAATTTTCTAGCCAAATTCACATGATGATAGAATCATTCTTTTAACCTGAGTAGTCGTATTCTAATACAGTTATGCGACTGAATATTGGAGTTAATTCTTGTGATGCAGTTCTGGACAATGATGTAGAATCACTTTATCTAGACTTTGCAGCATCGTCCCAGCTTGCAGATTTGACCAGGAATAATCTTATACTCCGACGAAATAGCATATCACACAGCAGCTGAAAAAACATAGAGTTGCACCAAGTATAGCTTCAAACTAGATTGGTGGCGTCACGAGCAAAAAATGTTCGTCGTTTTTTTATAAAGAAGTAAAAAAAAACATAAGACTGGTCATTTGAAAATAATAAACTATAAAAAATAAGATATGAATATCATATTTGAAAAGGAAGAAAAAAATGTATGCAGGAGACTCCTCGTCATTTCTTTGCAGACACCGTTCTACCATCAGAAGAGCTCAAAAAGGATCCATGACGTGTTGCTAGAGCAACGATCTGGAAATCAAAGTAAACAAATCATTATGAAATGAGCATTACATTGCTATATTCAATTAATTAATTATATTTAATTTAATAAAAAAACAAATAAAAAAACTATAACATAACTCACTTAAAAAAAGAGAGAGAGAGAGAGAGGACAAGACATAGAATGTAGAAATCATATAAGAAAATAACTAAATCCATTTTTCAATTAAATAAATATTTAATGATGAAATTGAAAGAATATAAGCTTAAAAAAAAAGAATACAAAAACCAAAATAAACTTGTGTGAATCTTTTAAAGCTGAGTTAATCTTTCTAAGCTTGCAACCCAGTGAAATGCTAGATCTGAGCTCAATAAAAAAAAAATTTAATTTAATATTAAAGGATGAAATAAAAATAATAATTTTAAAAAAAAATTCAAAGAAAAAAAATTACAATCGAAAGAATAAGGATAAAATCTAATAGGAAAAAAACACGAAGGAGGTGGAAATAAAAAAAATTAATTTTAGAAATTATCTCAAAATAGACAAATACAAATTAAAAGAATAAAGATCAAATTTGAAAAAATAAAAAAATTAAATAAGAATGAAAATAAAAAAAAATATTTTTATAGATTATTTAAAATAAAATAAATGGTAATTAAAAGAACATGGATTAAACCCTTAGAAAACAAAATTGAAGGGTGACGTGAAAATCAAAGGGGTAGAAAGAAAAAAAAGTTGTCAACGCCACACTAGAAGTATGTTTGTGTCACATGTCACTCAAGGATAAAGTGAAGGTCGAGAAGAATCAAACGATACACTAGAATCTTATTTTCATCATTAAAGTCAATTGCATGCGTTGTCTAAAGATTTTAGAGCAGATGATGTGTGCATTTCACGCGTCAGCCTTCTCTTTTTTTAATATTTTGTATATATTAAACTATCAATTATCCCAAACCCCAATTGATAGCAACAAAAAAATTCAACCATGCAATTACAAAACTACCCCTATCCATAAGACTTGCAACTTTTAATTATAAAGGTAATTAGATTTTTTTATTGTGCATTTAATAGTAAAAAGACAATAAAGCCCATAATAGCCATTTATTTATTTTTTAATTCAAGGGAAAATATGTCATTTTATTGTACATTAAAAGGTTAAATTACAAAAACATCCTTTCATTTAGGTTTTATAAATTTTCACTTTTAAGGTTATTTTTGTAATTTTACTATAAAAAGTCTCTAGGTCAACTTTAAGATGCCTAAATTGTCTGTTTAGAAAGTTCATTTCACCCTAAGTAATAGCATATGAGGTTTTTTCTTAAAGTCAAAATGATGAAAACACTATTCTCATCAACAATGCGTGTTTTTTGTATTTCTAACACAATTTAATAATAGTTTTGAAAAAATAAAACATGTTACAAAAGTATTTAGAAAAGAGCATTGTTTGAACACAACTACTTAAAAGTTATTTTCCAATCAAATTAATTAACAACTACAAAAGTCAATTCAAATTTTTATAAAAATCCAATGGCTAAAAAATAAAATTCAAGATTTAATGCCAAGAAAGAATAGGTCACCGAGGACACATTAAAACTCTGTTTTCAACACACTCAATACCGTTAGAAACATCTTAACGAGACAATTCTAACTACACCATGAAAGACCACAAAACATGGTTGTAATTTGTTATGGGTTTTGTTCGGGGTTAGTTTAAGGTTAATTAATATCTCGTTTAGTAGTCTTTGAATGTGTAGTTAGAGTCGTCTCGTCGAGATCTTTCTAACAAAATCGAGAGTGTCAAAAATGAATCTCCAATGTGTATCTGCTAACCCATTTTTTTTTTCATTTTTTTCTCCATTTCTCTCTCCCACCACATCATCTTACCTCTTTAGTAATTGAATTTTGAATCTTATATTTTAGCCATGAATTCTTGATAAAATCTTGAGTTGACTTTTGATAAAATTAATTATTTTGTAAAAGAGAAAACATTACCGTACAACCGCTATTATCAATACTGGTCGTGTATAAAATTGATATTAAAAACGCGATTGTGTTCAACTGTTATTTTTAATAGCAATTGTGTATAAAATTGATATTGAAAAACATGATTGTGTTCAAAGTTTGAAGAAACAAGAGAAGGTAAAACCCGGTGTGACCAAAAGCTGGAACTAGAACGGATTGAAGAAAAAACAGGGGAAAAAAACCCGGTGTGACTCGGCAACCCAGTTGACCCAACAAGACCAGGTAAAAAACCCGGTTGCAACCTGTTGACTTTTGTTTTTTTTTTTACTAAAACAATGTCGTTTTGATTTTAAAAAAAATGACCGGGACGACCTGGTCAAAACCCGGAACCCGAGCCTTGAACCGAGCCAGATCTAAAAACTATGAGTCCAAAGTATGTTATTTCACGAAGCCAGATCTAAAAACTATGAGTCCAAAGTATGTTATTTCACGAAATCATTTCTAACTTATGTTATTCTCTCTTTTTGTTTTTTTTTTTTTATCAAACTATGTAATTTTTCAAAACTCCACGATGCATTGTTTCTACAGTTACAATGTTTTAAGAGTTTGAGAATACTGTTGAAATTATGTTTGGATTCAAAAAACACTAGATTTATTATTTTTAATTTTTTAATTGATTTTTTTAGTGAAATTTATTTGATATTATAATAGTGATTGTTTTTTAAAATATTATTTTTTAAAAATATATTAAAAAAATATTTTTTAAAATTTATTTATGATATTAATACATTTCAAAAACATTAAAAAAACTAATTTAAAATAAAAAAATAAAATTTTACAGAATTGATTTTTAACCGCAAATATTTGCGAGACTAACTTAACCCATGCTGATTGTTAAAACTAAGATTTCTGGGGATGTTTGCACAATCCAAAATTCCCTGTTCTTTGTAACCGACGGTGATTTCCCTGATTTCATTTTTTAATCGTACAGGTATGTAATAGGGATAACTTCCCTATAAGTTTTTCATTGATCAATGAAAATTTCTATAAAAAAAATGTCAAAGACGAGTCCTCGTCTCTCCTGTATTGTATTTGAATTCCAGTAGCAGCAACCTCATATCCATCCACTGCCAATGACACCTCTAGCCTTGAACTGTCTTCAAGTTTTCTCTTTTGAGAAATCAGATCATATATAATAATCATGTATTGATAGGCCATGCCGTTTCTCATCGCATTTGAATCTTCTTCCATGCTTTTGGAATCTATATATCCAGTAAAATAAATAAATAAATAAAATTTAAACTGTTTATGCTCCCCCCCCCTCCCTCTCTCTGTTGTTCAATCACGAAACCCAAAAGAACTCCAAGACGACAAAAGATAATGAGAACAACAGCATGCAAAAACATCTCTCAGTACAACACCACTACCCATAGAGCAAAACCCACCATCAATCCTTTGTCCATCGCCAAGAACAAGGCTTCTCGGCACTCTTTTTCCTCGGCAACAGCACTTGGAAACCCGTGGCCTATAGGGGCCGCTGCACTTCATGACAGTACTATTTCTGTTGATCGCCCAGTATGGAGCCTCAGTCCTCTATCAGCAGCTTTGCCAGAATCCCCACCACCCATTTGCAGTGACTGCTCTAGCCCCCCTCGTAGTTCTGCCACAATATTCTATTCTTTGGCTCCTACTGTGCTCTCCACTTCAAGATTCCAGGTTTTCCTTCAAGAAACTGGATTCTCATTTCATGAATAGCATAAACTCTTGCTTTCTTGAATAATTATTCAAAGGATTATCTGTTACCTTGATTTGAAATGATATCCTTGCTTGTGTTCTACAAAGTTTTGATCATCTTATTTCTAATGCATGTCGTCTTTGATTTAAAGAAGGTTCTTTTTTCCCTAGTCAACTGTATTCTTTCCTTGATGAATTTACTAATTCATAAAGAGAAGTCCTGTTGTTCTAGCTTAAATTATTTTGTTTAAATTGTCAGAGTGCCAGGTCCAACTTTAGTAAACCACCCGTATCAAACAATATCGAAATAGAGGAATGGGTTCAGAGTGGCAAGAACTTGAATGGCTTCCATCGTCACACAGGTCCCTCTTTCTGCATGCGACTTTTTGTGTGTCTATGCAAATTCTGTGTTCTAGTTTTCATTTCTATGCTTCATTAGACGATGGAATTGCAACGCAAAATTGCCACTCAAAATACCGCTCGAGGCAATCTGCGGTGGCAGATGCAGAAGTTCATAGCAGGACATTATCTTCTTTTCTTGATGACGACAACGAGAAGAAGCATGATGATTCCGACCCAAAATGCAACTACAACATAAACAGCTCAGATGCTGACAGCGTGGATTGTGGAAACCACAAACTGATGACTCGACCAAAACCTTACAGTGATTTCTTAGATGAAATCAAGGCCCAGGAGCTTGAAGCTCAGATGGGTGCATGGAAGAAGGCTAAACATAGGGAACTGATGAACAAGTGAGAAGCGGCTTGCCAGTAATTCATGTTCATCAATCTAAAAAACTCTTTTGTACACTAATTTGCTATCTTCCCGTGCATTCTTTTGCAGGTTGAGAAGAAACGAAGCTGTTATTCGTCACTGGGAGTATAAACAGACACAAAAGGCATTGAAGGACATGAGGAAAGTAGAGGTATATGCAATGTCCTTACACCAAGATACTTATTCATGCCCTAAATGGTCCACGGTGTCTGCTTCATAAAATCTCAGAGAGTAATGGATGAGTAATAATTACTAATGAAATTGGTTTTTATATAAAAAAAAACTCCTGCTCCTTCACTGCACACAAAATCTGCAATGACGAGTCACAAGACTGTCAAAATCTACAGTGCTTGACATTGCAACTAATGCTGATACTCTGATTAGTACTATATCATATTTTACTGAGGCATCTGTTTTTCTTATGGGCGCAGAACAAACTTGAAAGGAAGCGGGCCGAGGCACTAGAGAGAGCACAGAAGAGAATAAACAAAGCAAGGAAGGGGGCAAATAAGGCGGCGGGCAAGGTAATTGAATCAGCGATGAAGAAAGGAACAAAAATTGCAAAAGAATCTGAAATCCAAGGCACCAAAAACCCAATTTGTCGGAGGCTTATGAACTTATGTCCCTGATATTAGAAATCACTTTGTTTCCTGCAGCCTCTCCTTTTTATGAAACTGATCTGTTCTATTCTCGTGTCCACCACCAGATATGAATACAAGCTTACCTTGCACTGAACAATGTGACATCTTTTTTGTATAAAACACAAAAGTATTGATTAATTGACCATCAGGATTCACTTTTGATCGGAGGCATAAATCGGGATTCCTGTCCATTTTCCTGTATACCGTCGTCTAGACAGTGTATCTGACGACAGACAGCATCACCTTTCAGAATCTAGGAGATCGATGGCATGGTTGCAAACGTGAAAAATCAACATTCAAGAAAATATCAACTATTACAAAAGAGTTCCTAGCACATCCAGGGTAAGATACATCAATTTTGGCAAAGGCCAATATTGACAACTTGCTATTATGCCATACATTTGTACAGTATATTACACGTCAACATGATGTGAGAGAGATCTCTGACCGCAGTGCCTTGGAGCATTACCAAAGGGAATTGATCCATGATGAAATAGTACATGTACAAAAGGGGAATTTTGAGACCTCGAAATATGTTCACAAAATGATTTTAGTCGCAGACTAATTTGTAATTTGAAAAGTTCAAGGAGGCATAATGCATAATCAGTACACTTCAATGTGCGCTCTCAGAAACCCAACTGGAGACCATACTGTCATCCATGGGCTTTAAGCCTCCGCATGATCTTGCAACCGATTCAAAAAGTTTCTCTATCTCCGGTGCGCACCTTATGAATGATCGATTCCAAAAGTTGTACCTAGGATTCTGCAAAATACACTGTATCAATCTACAGAAGAAACTCGCAGTCAATTCAGATCACACAGGGCAATATTCTGAAGTGTGGTTCACCTTGATGAGCTCAATGAAAGTAATCAGAAGGCCCCAAGGATGTGGTCGATTAACAATTAGGCGTTCCAAAAGCACTCTTGTAATCTGCTCTTGGATAATTTCCTGCCAACGGAAAAAACAGAAGTATCAAATGCATGCATTTCATGCCCACCGAAATAACTCAATAAACCACTTAATTCTTCATATACTGAAAAGCCTATTTCACATGTCTGGAATCTGGAAAAGTGGTCTTTCAAGTGCTGTTGTCATACATGTTACCAAAGACATTCTCATTAAGCACTCTCCTCCTTGATTAAACACACACAAGGAGTTGTAATAAAACCTAAGCAAGTCCCACAGTCAAATGCATCCCTCACAAAAAAACAAATTCATCTTCTTTGGCATTGAAGATCTAGAATGGACACTGATTCATATTTAAGTGCCATTTATCAAGTTATCCAGCAAGATTCAGAGTGATTTACAAGTGTATGTGACACGACAAAATAGAAGGCACATTGACCATCAAAAAAAACCATGTTTTACCTGGTTTGATTCAGCAAACAAGTAAAGCAAGACAAAAGAGAAGTAATGTGTATGGTTGTTCGGATAGCGTAGTTGATTGGCAACGGCATTTAGAAAGAGGTATCGGCCTTCAGTGTCTAGGTCCAGTATTAGCGTCTGGTAAATATCTAAAGCAGCATCCACCAAAAATACAGCTAAAGGAACAGTATTTCCCGCTGATTGTCCATGAGGTGTTCTTGCCTGAAGCTGCTGGATGGCCTGTATAAGAATTCCAAATTAAAAAAAAAATCATTTAATTGTTTCCTGAGCCTTTATTATACCATCCCATCTAACCAAACAATCAAGCACAACTTCTGAATCTAAACAGAACTAACATGTGAATAAGGGACATCAAGAGGAAAAAAGAAATGCAAGCATTCTTAAGGTATTATATTATTTTCTTAGTATGGTATTGTCCCGTGCATTAGGAAAATTCAAGTATATTTATCTCACGGCAAGAAAAACTAAAATTATCAATCCTCATATAAACATCTAAAGACAAAATACACCATACTATATGCATAGATAACAGCAGATAGTCTGTGAGACAACAAGAAAATACAAGAAAATGGCCAACAGAACAGAGGATTACCTGCATTCCAGCATAAAGCACAAGGGAGTTGATCAACGGTACATTATAGCGGGTTCCAGCAGACGCAGCTTCACCGGGTATAAGGAGTAATCTCTGCTTCAATTCAGTCAGGAATGAAGAACCCTGTTGCCTCGTCTGCAAAGAGCTCCAAATTAAATAGCTGAGAAGATAATACTAACAAGCGTAACATCAAAACAATATACTGCAGATCAGAGTGTGAATACTTAGAATGGTATGTAGTGTGAAGAATAGAACAGAAATGCCCGGTTACAAGTGATTACAGCAAGTGAAAATAGTAATAGATGTAAATGAAGATGCATCAAAGGTGTTATGTAATTCATGAACCAAGACTCAAAGCACAGAAACAAGAGAAATTATAAAATACCTTGAGATACTCATCTACATCAGCTTTCATCTGCTTTGCTTTAAGAGCTGCATCAACCTCAGAGAAAATGCGAGGAGGTTCCATAATTTCCGGTAGCAAATCAATCTGGAAAAGAAATTAAACAAAGAACCAAACCCTCTGGCATCAATTTTCACAACCATTAAACTCATGATGGGATCTGTTAGATGAGTAATTGATTATTGACAGAATATAATTAATAGACCTTTAAGTTGGGAGTAGATGGATCCGGCAGCCTCATATTGAGAGGGAAAGCACTGAGAATAATATTACGCATTTGTATGCAGCTTGGAGGAATCACATCACAGAAAGTGAAATGGTAATCACAAAGGAACTCTGGGAAATCATGCAGCAGCACCAAAAGCACCCTAAGCGTACCTTTATAAAGCAAGTGAACCTACAAAGAACTAGATCAGACACATCATCTTAAGCTTATAATGAGCTGCAAACAAGTAAATAGAAGTGGCATACTGGCACTGCTAGCTCAGCGTTCCTCAAATATGGCTCCAGGAACTGGAACAAGTCCACCAGCAACCGCTGGACATAAGGCCAGCCCTTCTGCGCGTTTCCAGTGAGCAATCTTGGCATGAAACTCCTATGACTCACTAATGAGAGCCACACATAGCTGCAGAGGCATTTTAATCAGATAAGTGATGCACAAAGAGCAGGGGGAAAATAACTTTCTGAAAACAAATTTCCAATTCTGAAATGCTAATGTCCTAAGCATAGCAACTACAAGTAGGATGGTTAAAAAACTAGATCTCTTTGCTCATAAGTTTCAAGAATGTTTAGGGTTTAGGGTTTAGAATTTCTAATATTGATGGTAGTTAATCCTGCATATCATCTTGAAGTTAAGAGAAATTCAGAAAGCAATTTCTGTGCTTTGTATTTTTAGGTGGTTATCGTCATTCTTGAAAACATTGTTTTACAACTCATGGTTTTGTTAAATGGAATTTTTTCCTAGGGTCAATTTTGAGCTCTATTCGCCCCCTTCATCTTCTTTTTGTTTCTGTTTGGAAGGAGTAGGAAGGGAAGGGATAGTCTTGTAAGATTAAAAATTGGAAGGATAATTGACTATGGCCAAACACTGATGGTCTAGATGCAAACAAAGAAATTTACTATTCATGGAACAAACCTAAGGTTCAGAAACAGAACAGTTTTGCACAAAAACCTTCCCAGTATGTTGAAGGTGTAACTGAAAGTTCCGAAAGAGGTGACTTGCAAGTTAGCGCAATTTTATCCTAGTATCCTAATTTTAGCCACAGTATCCAATCCATATATTTCTGTTTCAGATGCGCCAGAAACTTGAATATATGTTCAGGATATTAACGCATTGTCGAAGAGCTTATCATTAGCATTAGCTATTAGCTGCACAGTTTATAATACTGACCTGAAACCAGGAACTTTAAGAGGCTGCAGATTATGGAATACACCAGCAAAGGCTGTCAAGATCTGTAGCACATGCAATCAACATCACTGAGCAAATACTTTTTGAACAGACAAAATGATGTCTAAATGAATCCAAATAAGCAATACCTGGAAGTTTACACCATCAATAACAGGCTCTGGGGAAAGGAGGTCTTGAAGCCAGCTTATAAACAATCTGAAATATGGTCTTCCATTAAAAGAATTTTTCCTCTCCTCTGAATCCTTTTGTATGAGTTTCATAGTGACACTCAAAATCTGTTGAAATACCATAAATATCATATAAAACATACAAGGCTAAGAAGAAACAAAGAGCAACAGTAGTGATTTTTCCCAAAGAGAAAATTCTTATGGTCTGTGTAACTCAAAAATACAAGCCCCTATGGATAAGATTTACCTTTGACAAAAGAAAAAGTTTACTTGATCCCTGCTCCACCTGACAGAAAGAAATATAAATTGAAAGATGTTACAGCATCATAAACTAAATACAAGATGAAGGGGAAAACTGTGAAAATGCTGTTAATCAGCAGAAAAGTTTACCTTTAGGATTGAAAGGACCAATTTTGCATAAATATCAATAGCAAGGAAGGAGAGACTCTGCACTTGCTGAGGTGATTGCAGTGCACTGGAATTGATCACCTCAGAGGACAAGCAGTGCGCAACAGAAAGCTCCTGAAATATTTTGTAGAAATTATAAATGAGCATATTCAACATTATTCCTGCAATATAAGTTCAAAGGGAAGAGAAAGTACCGTGAGTACACGGAAAAAGCGATCTGTCATCTCATCCCCCTTCAATAATCCATTTTGATGCAGCTGAAAGATGTAATGGGTAGAAGCTGCATCATTTGCACCAGGAAGTTCACATATCCGGTACCATTCCGCAAAAAACATGGAAACCTACATTACATAAGAACAATATAAGCATTTGAAAATATCAGAAAAGTACAGGAATTTTCTTATACACCCTCCCCAACTATTAACGTAAACAGAAGATGACAAAACAAGGAAGATAGAAGTCATCAATATGTGAGGAATGGGTTCATAAGAAACGGAGAGAGAGAAATGTAATCTTTAAATTCCTCTACTCTCAGGAAGATCGCATGGTCCCTTAAAATTTCAATGATCTTCCAAGAAATCCTTAGAGAAGTTTGCAACTTTGATCAATCTCAGAAAACAAGTGGCCTTGCATTGAACTCTATTAGAGACCAGCATGTGAAGTTTCTCAGAATTACAGCAAGCTAACAAAGCAAACTCTTAAAGTGTTAATAAAAAAAATACTTGCATATGCCAGCTGGAGAAAAATCTAAGAGTCCACAACTTCTCATAAAACTACTTAAACTCAGGATACCTGCTCACGAAAACCTTCTGGTTCCACAGATTCGATGTTGCCATAGTCTTCCCTGTTAGCTATCAGCTGACTGATAGGCTGTTTCAACAAAAATATTAAGTTTTAGAATCAGACCAAGCAAACAAGGGAGTGAGTTATAAACCATTGCATCTTCACTGACCTTCTTGTCTCTGGACTGTCTTGCCTTGTCCTCTTTTCCAAGAGTTAAACTAGTTGGAGAAGCCGCATTGGCACCAGGATTCCTGACAATCTCAATCAGCTGTTGTAATGACTCGGCAGATCCAGATTTTGCGGCAAGCTGCAAATCAGAATCAATAAGAAAAGTCAAACAAAACAGTACGTAATGAACTCTAACATAAAGATGTAAAAATATGACCTTGGCCAATGCATCAACAAGATTGTGGAGTTCAGAGATGACATTGGATTCTTCAACAACCAAAGCTTGGACAAGGGAAATGGCAAAGTCCGTTGCAGCTTCTGTACAATTTATGGAATTAGTAATCAAATCAAGTGCAAGAATGCCTACTCTATAAAAGAAGAATTCCTTGGACGTACTATTCCTTCCCCCATCAATAAGTTTTGCCATATGAACATTGTACTCTGCAAGATTGAGCAATTCACTGCTTATCAGGCCAAGAGTAATATCTTTATTGAACTTTCGCTCCTCATCTGAGTAAATCACCTGTAAGAAAAGGTTGAAAACTAATTAAGTAACATGCACAAATGCAAATAGAAGAACAATTAAACAGTATCAAGACAAGAAAATCTTGATATTATCCGAAATAACTAAGAAAGAATACAGGTTACTGCATCAGGACATTGAGCTCATTCTGCTACCCAAGTTCATGACTACCATACAGCAGAGCCAGAGAATGTTATGCATAACCTAAAATTACGCAAAAATTCACAAAGGCATACCCAACTAGTGAGTTCTTTAACCACAAGCTTGCACACATCACGAATAGCAGCCAGAATTGCAAGGCAAGCATTAACGTGAAAACTGTTCGATGCATTCTCATATAGACCCTTGAATACCTGTATGATAATTAGAAAAACTCAATTTGTGAAAAACATAGAAAAAACTATGAGCAATTGTTCATTTCAATGGGTATTAAGCAGCAGCCAACTGAAATCAATAGATAACAAGCAACAAAGATGGCCTGACAATAAACCATCACATAACAAGTCATCAAAGGAAGCGCACCTTTTGTGCCACAGCCAATGCAGCCTCATCTCGACTGACACATCTGAGTATGATTTCAGGAACCTCTGTAACTACCCCCTGAACACCGAAAGGACAGTTATACATTAGATAACAAAAACTCAAACAGGAAAATTCACATAAAACAATATCACCACAGTGGAAAAGGATACAAACTTAGGTGAAGCTCAAGGACGTGTAATTTGGGGGCAATAAATACCAACAGGATGGGAAAAAATAGTACCTGGATTTCAGCTTCTCTAGAATCACTAGCCACTAAAGTCTCCAACTGAAACCATTTAAGACGGGATTTCAGCAGAAGTGTATAACCACTTTTAATGCAACAACTAAAAATACAAGAAAAAAAGAGAGAAGAAACATATTTCCATCACTCACATCACCGAGGCTTCTGGTTACAATTACATTCCCTGTCCCTTAACCTAATTGGAAGGACAAAGTGTGCGTGTGTGTGTGTGTGTGTGTATCCTCCCAAACGCAAGTCCAAAAGAAAGGACAAACACATCTAACATAAAAATGAACATGCATACTAAGCATTCAATTATCCCCTTGCTCAGACAAAGAATTAATAGAATGGATGTCGCAAATGAGACACAAGCAAAAGGATTCAAAGCAACCTTCTGCGCAATAATCTGGTACTTGTCCAATGCATCCCTAGTGTTCAGGGAAGCATCTGCAACGCTACTCCCAGCACGCTCAGAAGCAGCTAAAGATGGCTCAGAAGAAACTCCCGATTCCTTCAAACAAAAAGAGAGCCACAAATTCAAAAAAAAAAAAAAGAATGACCCCAAGCACATAAAAACAGAAGCAGCTAAAGATGGCTCAGAAGAAACTCCCGATTCCTTCAAACAAAAAGAGAGCCACAAATTCAAAAAAAAAAAAAAGAATGACCCCAAGCACATAAAAACAGAAGCAGCAGAAATTCTTCCAACCTTTACATCTGAGGATTCCACTGGGTGAAGTTCAGAGGAAGCAGCAGTAGCAGAGAATGAAGCACTGATTGAATTGTTTTCAGAACTTTGTGGGATAACACCATCAGCTGCTGCACTATGAATTGAAGAAGCACTAAAACAGAACATGCAGAAATTCAAAACTTCAGCAATTCAAAATTTTGAAAATAAAAAATATCAAGCACCAATCAATAGCAATAGAGCACCTAAGAAGTGCAGCTGAATTAGATTCAATAGCTTCAGAAGCCACATCTGATGAAACTGAACCATATGCACTAGCAAGACCAGAAGAAGCAGAACCCGCAGGAATGACATGTGAGCTATGGCTAGATTGGTTTTGCCATGGAAGACGAACAAAATCCTAAATACAAGAACACAGGGGGGTGTTAAGGAGATAAATAACGTTTTTAAGTGCTTTCTTTCTCAGAACCAAATGTACCACATGGAGAAGATCAACAGGTATATACCTCGTAAACTCGCTGTTGAGAAACAGACAAGTGACCAGGCTTGGGGCGAAGGGCCTCAGGTACAACACCCATAGAACTTTGGGTGTACATGTTTGCATCAAAAAATGTTTGGCCAACACCATCTCTATGCTTCCTTCTTAATAGTTGTTGAGCTATTTCAGTGTCAATGGTTTGTATGGCCTGCATGAAATACTGTTCCATTAAAAACCAGTGACAAGAGGACAGAATTAATCTACCATATTTCTGATCAAATGGTGGAAGCCATTTAGTAGTGCTATTTTTCATATTATTTCTTAAAATAAGTCTAATCAAATAATGATTCCTTGCATACCAAGTTTGGTTATTTCTAAAAAAAATAAAGTACATTACTAGAATGAAAAGCAACCTTCAAGTCAGGGACCAAGAACAGAGAACACTACCCAACAACAAGCAACACCAAAGCAAAACCGTTACAAAATAGAACTTAAATTCTGCAAACTCCTGATAGTGTTGAAGCAAAGTTCCACATGGAAGCCAAAAAGACTACTGAATACCACAGTTGCCTCCAATGTGACTAATTTTTTAGATTCTGGAATTTCATTCCATCAAGCAAACTGTTTAGTGCTCCTAAGAAATCAAGCAGCTAAACATATCCTACTCTCCTGGAGCAACTTCATATACAGCCATGCTATGTTGCTCGGACTCACCACTTTGTCCAGTAATACCTGTGTCAACACGGCACGCGTGACTTTGGACACTGACAACTCGCTTATCAATTGGCATAGACTCAATAAAACGCTTTAGGTATTGAGCATGAGCGTGAGTAAGGGTGAGGGGCAAGTTACTCAATAACAAATAGGGCCAGTGGTAAAGCGTGTAAATAAATAGCAGCATTTAAACCAACTATTTGGATGACAAAGCCCAGCTGTTTTGTGATTTAAAATGGCCCAGTAATCGAGTTTAGTATCATAAAGAAGGAAGCACAACACTTTTGGACCAACCTAAGTAAAACAGCCCAAGTGTTAGAAAAGCCCAATTCAAAACGAGTTTTTTTCCCCACAAGTACAAAATCCAATATTTTAAAGATAGATCTATATATGAATACTTATCGTAAACACATTCCCTTACTCGTGTTTAAATCACCATATCCTAAAATTTAAAATTTGACAGTTCTGACACTTGGATCACAGTCCGACACCGGACACACATGCCCAAGTCCAAGCAACATAGCCAAGGATACATGTCAGACTGTTCATCAAACACAAAACAAAAGGTGTTACCAAGGAACAACCTAACAAACCCTTGCCTACTCTAAGCTACTTCTGGGATCTGACGCGAGCACCGGAAATAGGAGAGAGCCAGAGCAGACATGAGATATAATTTACACACATTGCACATCACTCAAGACTACAAACACCCCCAAAAGAAGGAAGAGGATAGTGCAATAGGTATATATCAAAGCTAAAAATGGAACCTTATCTGTGGCAGCCTGTTCAATCACTGCACACCCAAGATCAAGGTTATCATTGGTAACAAGTTGCACAGCGTGCTCCAGAATTTCACTTGTTAAAGAGAAACTCTGAACTGAATTCCTTAGCTGACTTGATATTGAACCACGTAATGGCTCCTGGCAAAAAGACAGAACACCAGTTTACTAAACTGAGAAGAATGAAAAGTTCAGTAAATCAGATAAATGATTTCAAGTTCCAAACAAGTAAAGAAGAGAGAAGCTAAAAAGTTCTGTGACAGAAAAAACCTTGCATGTTACATGAGCTAAGCTTCCAGCCAAACTGGCAACCATTAAGTGTGCTGCATTATATATTCTTGTTTCATCGGATTCCATGGCATAATCCTATAATTGAGTGCAATATGACGGGAAGGTATCAGAAATGTCTGGGAAATAAGACTGGTAAAAGTTTCTATAAGATGTGGAGATATTTAATTTAAACAAACAATACTATGATTAGATACAAAATATGTATGATTTAGCAAGCAAAGACAACAAGGCATTAACTAAAAGAAGAAGTGCCTATAGAACTTGCTGCCAAGGTAGATGCAGCAAGCCCCAATACAAGGGACCAAATGCTTTGTTTATTTCAGCATCCAGACCTTCAGAACAAGCTCTTTTGTTGTCTGTGTTGCAATAGAAACACTTCGTTGAACAATACCAGAAACGATATCTTTGATAGCTCTATCCATTACAGCAGGAACCAGTCTGTCAATTGTTAATGGGATATAGATCATCAGAGAAACACAAACCAATGTAACTACAAGGCATCATAAGAGTAATGTAGAAACAGTTTGAACCTTTGAAAATGCACATGTAAGCCCCAAGAATTTAGTTTCTGATTGATAATAACATGAGTTCCAATGTTGGGTATTGCTGTGGGAAGCTGCCAACAACAGAGAAATCGCAAATTAGAGAACAAAGAAGTCAGTCTATTGTTCAACTATAAGCATGTGATATTAAACCGCACCTGACTAGCAGAAAACGTTGACTGGGATGGAGTCGCTTGGAATAGACCTTGAGCAGAAGGGAGCTGATCTGACAAGCCTAATGCAGCTAGTTTGTCATCCTCCATCAATGCATGAACAGGAGAGGTATACTGAAGACACCAAGCAGATTAACTTCAGATATATATAAATATATATATATATATATCAACAACTGCTTGACAAAAAATAGAAAACAAAATGCACACAAACCTGAGATAACAAATGAGCATGACCACCAGAATTAGGTGGGCTTGCAACCTCAAGCGGTAGCTCAACATGATTTAGTGGAGATATAATTCCAGATTTAACTTCAGGAACCAGCTGTGGTTGGGATGCTCCAACATCTTTGTTGGAAAAATCAGGATTCCCTTCAATTTCCCTTTTCCGATCCTTCAGGAGAGAAGTTGGTGCAATGTCCTTCATGTCTACGCCAAGATTCTTGAACAAGACCTGAAGTGCCACAAGAAAATTATTGATAATCGACCACATACAGCCTATGTTAGTAAGGCTTTCATAGCAGAAAAAAGTCCGCACACTTGTGCAAGTCAGTGCTCATGGTATCCCTTTACCTCTATGTCAAATTTGAGGTTCATTTTCAAGTTTGGCATTGAGTAGATCTCAGCCAGCAATCCAAGAATGCCCATAGTCCAAGGATTAGGAGGTTGGTATGCTAGACTGCTTTGACAGGGCTCCAGAACCTACAGAAAGTAAAAGAAAATATAAGAATTACATGGCAATTAACTTTAGAGACATCTAATTGTCAACATGTGTACCTTGGATGTAAATGGTATAACTGCAATCATCAATCCCTTCTCATATGCCTGCCCAATTACAAGATTAACTCAAGTGAACTTATGATTCTCAAATGACAAAAAACAATGATGAAAAAGAAAGATCTAATGAGACTTGTTAACATTGAAGCACACATTGTCTCCATGTATAAGAATCACCTCTATGATCAAAGATTTAGGATCTATTTCACGTGCCCTCAGAACTTGGTTCCTTCCAATAGTTAATTTTCCAAGCCAGCTTCCCAAATTTTTTAGCAATGAACGTTCTTCGGAACTAGATTTTATGAGCTCTGATCCCAAAAGAACCTGAAACAGAACAAAAAGTAAAGCTGATCTATTCTACTTTTAAACTGAAAAAGACTTATCCATGCCACTTGATTTTCTGAAAAGGATGTTGCTCAACAATGTCCAATGCACAAAGATACATGTGATGACACAAACCTTGCAGTTCTCATATGAGTTTTGGACAATCTCCTTACTTAAAGCTTTTGAATAAACTTTATCAAGGAACTTCAAGTACAAATCGTGAAAATTGGGCTCAATGCTTGCTCTGCACAAAGACATTAACGAAGACCAACAAGGAAGGGCAACAGCACAAAGAATTAATATATTAACATAGACACAAACATAAATATGCTTCGAAACATTCACACACTAAAGAATCGGGAAAGGTAATTTAAAAAGACTTCTCACCTTTTCATGACCATGTACTGGGCAAACCAGGGATAGTGCTGCTCCTTCAGTATTTCAGTGAATTCTTTTGCTTTAGCTTCAACATTTGCAACTGAAATATTATTAATTATGAACGATATTTTGTCCTGAATCTCTGATCCTGGAGCCTGGAAACAGAAAGTGAAACCAGATAACTACAGCACACAAGAAAAATGAATCCATCCCACGAGCCTCACTACTTTTTATCTTTGAATAATATATTATTAGAAAGAGAAGTTACAAATTAAAGGCTAAGCAATCCTTCATATCAGGAACAAATACGAAAACAGAACAATATCAGTAGAAAATAATAAGAAAAAGAACTTTGCAATGTTAAAGGCTATCACTGGAAAAGTTCCAGGAAGCAGAACCCCATTAGAAGGATGAACTTAGAAAATATCCCACAACAGCTTCTTTAAGAGCAATTCATTGAAAAGTCTCTATTTTCACCTGTAGAAATATCCCAGATTTAAGAAGTATTTTCTTTCTTACGGCCCACTAATGCATGGGATAAAAAATCCTATACCTGCTAGAGAACACCCACCTATTTATCCAAGGTAAAGAGCTACCTATGCAATAACCTTATAATCCAACCATACAGGAAGGCCATCCAAACAATACATAAAGATGACATTTATCATTACACAACATGCAGTGCACCTCATATTTCACAATTGCTAGACCACCAATAACCATGGCCTGTTGAAACATAAGATTTCAGGGACTCTCACCTGCTAACAATTAAATAGATTGGTCAAAGCACGACCCCTTATAGACTTTGAAGACTTCAAACAACCACCACTTTTGAATAACAAATAGCTCCATTCAAAGTTTGATGCTTAAATGGCCAAGAAATTTTTTCCTTCCCAGAAAAGTTATCAGCAAAAATAAGGTACGAGGATAGTAGTTGCTTGTAAAATAACATCTCTTGATAGCTAAAATTAATAAGGATACACGAGGCAGTAGCTGATAAGTCGAGTTTTATAATCTTAGAGGCTTCTATACATCTCTATAGAAACAAATGAAAGCTACCATAGACCCCACGCATCTATGTAAAAAATGCTACCACTCACGTGATTTTAAAATAAAACATTGTACCTCTATTTGTGTTTCTCTTCTCTCAGCAGCAGCTACAAGTGTTTCGATGTTCAATGCAGAGCCAAACCCTGTATTAAATAATGATCCGTATGTAATGCTGATAAAGGCATTTTTAAAACAATTCAAGGCATGGCAGCTTAAAGTAAACAAGAAAAAATTAGGATCATTAATGAGCTTACTGGTAGAGGTAACTGCACGGGAAGGACGGACAAAACCAGGTGAAGAAGACAACAAAGATGAAGTAACTGTATTCTGCAATCACAACTTACAAAAAGTGAAGAACTACGGGAATGAAATTCAAATATTGACATCAAATGAATCAGTTGTTAAAGCTACCTTCTGAATGCTAGAAGCATCACTTGAAGCAGCTGAAGATTGCCCACCGGAAGATAGAAATGGTTTGGTGTCATTAAATGGAGCTGCAGATGCTTTCAGACGGTCATCAAGAGAACTTTCATGTCTCTGTTGACTGTGGAGTGTAGATGAAAGTTGCTGCCCAAGCTGTGGAATGTTAATGCTATTTGACTGCAATAATGGCACAAGGTTAGAAAAACAAAGGCTGTTGAGACTACTGCTTAGTTTAACCAACTAGTTTGGCCCCTAATCAAAGTTACAATGTCATAGGACCAAACTATGATATAACAATGTCAAATAGCTCCCAGTCCACATATATTTGCAATAAAAGCAGTGATGTGTCGAAAGATCAGTGCAGTAGTGTTAGAGAGCTGGAGGTGCGATGGTCCCAGTGAGAAGCAGATGCAGAGATGATGATGCCAAGTGTGTCCGTAACATGCAAATTGGAAGTTTTTACCTGATCATCGCAAACCAGCTCAAGATGTCCTCAATCACCTTAATTTTATTTCTTTAAGAGGATAGTTGAAATACAGCATATTAGTTGGAGCACTAAACATCCTGGATGAATGTTATGAAAGATCTGGTGCAACTAGTACATTCACATTAGACAATAGAAAATGCAGGGATTGATCATGGCTGCAATCAATGGTTGAAAATAAAATGGAAAGGAGATTCAGATGTGCAATGATTTATATATTTCACATAAAGCAATGAGCATGTGTTTGTGCCCAAACTCTAGCTCCCTGACACTATTGCACTGACTTACCACCAAATTGCTGCTTCTATTGCAAATATGTTTGTGTATTGAAAATAAAAGGTTTATGCCAGAATTTAATAGACTCCACCACATTCAACAAACTACGTTTGATGTGAATTTTTTTTCTGAATATCTCATATTGAACCCTTGCCAAACATTCATCATTCATGTATCTGGTTTCCATCACTTTCAACAAAGTTTCATGTCAAATATCTTCTGCACATCTCAGATGGTAGCCTTGTCAAACATTCATGGATCTAGTTAAAAATATGGATGCAAAAGACAGGAGGAGAGGGCACAAAAAGTACCATAAACAAAAAACAATTTCTTACCTCTCCATTTACTGAGGCAGCCTGTAACAAACCATGGTGATGAGCAGCAGAAGCATTGTTAGTTCCATCTGCTTCCAAATGCCCTGATGAAATCCTGGCAAGTGCTCGTTCAATGAAAGCAACAAGCTCAGTATGAGTACCACGCAGATGAGATATTTGTAAGATATGATTGCAATACTGTGGCCATTCAATCAAACGATCCACAAACTGCTCCAAAGACTTGGTACCAAACACAAACATCTGCAAAGAGCAGTCATTGGAAACATTATACACACACATATATACATATACAGTTTGAAGGTCGCTTAGGGATGGTACAGACTTTGGAATCTGGAGGTTTGCGAAGCGCATCTAAAACACCACGCAAAGCAATCCCAAGAGTGAGATGAGTAACAAGCTGGTGCTTGATAACAGAACCTGAAATACAATTCACAAACATGACCACATAAATCTGCTGAAGACATTCCAAATTACACTTGTTTGAATAATCACATAAATCTCAAGATTACTTGACTAGTTAATCATGCAGATTTTCACAGCTTTATGCCTCATGCTACAAAATGCAAATACAAGTAGCAATCACAGGCAAACAGATCAAATTCTTTCAATCAAGTAGTAAGCTAACAAATAACAAACAATGTCCTAGCATTAATGCTGCAATTCAAATTTATATCAGTTTAAACTATGTAGGACCCATCACAATAATTTTAAAAAAAAATGATTGACAGAAAAATAATAAAATCAGCATTGCAGTTTTGAATTACCTATATCAGAAACCAAATACCATAACATTTTTCTACATAGGGACCCTACTCTGAACAAGGGAATACATGCAAAAAATCCAAGCTCATGGAAGGACAAAAGGAGTAGGTTTGATATTATAGCAAACAATGATGTAAAAGATAGCACAGTTAAAAGTGTACAGGCAGCATGCACACTCAAGCTCTAAAGCATAATTGTTAAGACCAGAGCCAATCGAGGTAACTTGATATCAAGCATTGGACTACGAGGCTAGAAAAATAAGCCATGCTATTAACTTTAATCTCTGTAATAAATCTCACCAAAAAGAAGAGCAGCAATTTTTAGTTGCCTTTCTGGATACTTAGGGAAGAATCTATATTCTTCAAATAGATTGCCAATCATGCACTCGAAAATCAATTGTTCCCTGTCAGTGATTCAACAAGAGATTAGTCTTACCACTGAAATTCAAACTCTCTGATGGGTCCACCAACAAAGTAAAATATTAAACACCCAAACTCTCAAATGAATATCACATAAAATCATTTAAAACTAAGATGGTAGTGGTCTGAAAAGTATCATTGGCTTTCACATCCACACAAGGTCGAGGCTATTGCCCATACTTGTCAGTCAAAAAACACTAATAAAATAACTACAATCATTCCAATTGCTTGGAGGAGATACAGACAATGTAAAATATTCGATTAAGGATATACAAATAAAATATGGAGCATAAATAAAAAGTATTTAACTCTTCCCCGAAAATTATTCCAGGTAGAATAATTCAAAGCTAACTTCCAACACTATAAAGGCTCTGTTATTATAATTATCATCAGAGAAACCCTAGGACGTAGTTCAGTGATTTAGACTCCTAATGAACAAGGCATAGTAAGATACCAAAAAAAGTAAGCACTTTTAAAGATTAACATTATACCTTTTCACTGAAGATTCCTTGAATCTAGCAAGCATTTGAACCATTGCATCAATTGTCAGCTGACCAGAAAACATTTGATGGAAATAAGAGTTTGCCTCTGCCTCAACATCATCTGAAAACCCATCAGGGGTAGATGAATCTGCTGAGCTACCATTTTGCAGCCTTGGATTAGAGTCCATTACTGTCACATGCAACCTTTCCATTTCCTCAGACAGTTGGGTAGAGATAATTAAGCTGGTGTGAGCTTGAAGGACCTGCAAAATATGCAGAGAATTAGAAAATCACTATGCAATTGTATGGAGAAGACCAGAATAAATGAATTGTAGAAGTTGGAACCTTCAGGAAGGATGAACTAGTTTCTGAATAATGATTCACAATATTGCTTTGATGATGAAAAGGTTTCGCAGAAAAATCCTGTGATCCACCGAGCTGAATCTCCTTCAGAAACCTGAGACATTCCTGCAGGTTTGAAAATACACACCATGTCATGTCTCACCATGTCCATAGCTAAGCTGTAATTTTACTATGTCATAGTAACAAAAATCCCAAGATACGATTTGACACGGCCACTGAGTAGTGGCACCTTAATGAAGAGTTTGGAAGGGCAGCTGAACATTACCTCGAAGAATGAATCCTTGTATGTAATTAAATTATTACTCAGCCACTTTTCAAGGTCTAAAGACTCTTTTCTTGAAGCAAGGGCTGCCAATCGGATACCAGAAGGAAAGGGAATCATGTCTAATACTGATGCCAAAATCTGCATTAAGGAACCAGAAATTTGAGCTCAAAATGAAATACACCAAAACAAGCAACAAACAAGCATAACTAAAGATGAATCCAAGGATGATCACATCAGTACGAACACCGCAAGGTTATGGTAAAAGTTCCAACAAAATGGCAGCTTTAAAATTTTGGAGGAGATGATGGAACATATGCATTATTATTAAAGCAAAACACCGCAAAAGGGATGATTTGAACAAAAATCAAGTCACAAATTCTCTCCGTTTACCTTTAGCTCTTGACATACATCCAATATCTTGGTCATGATGTTTGATTCAACATTGCCAGCCTCTACAAATCCCCGCAACACCAGATTAGGGTTCAGATGCCAAAGGTAGAGCATCATACCACCACAAGCAGGGCTTTTGAGTATAAGGGGGAAAACCCTAAAAGACACTTCGTATTGGAGGAGGCTGTAGGCAGTCTGCAATAAGAGAGGTAAAATTGATCAGCCAAATAAACATGTAGGGTATAATTCCACAAATCATGAATGAAGTATGAGAAGTACATTGATATTGAACATCCCAAGAAGCAACAATTCTGGACAGTGTTTAAGAGGATACTCGAGAATTGATCGAACAGAACTAGCATGACCTGTCTCAGCAAGTTGACAAAGCACATCCAAAAGGTCAAGACACAGCCATGCATGATTAGCTTGCCCAACTTGGAATTTATGGCCATGCACAGCATCCATATAGTTCTGCAACAATAGCAGATAACTAGTCATAATCAGAACAGGGGGTTGCCTCAGAATGGAAGTGAAAAACTAATAGAAAAGCACCATACCAGCTGCCTTCCAGAATGAGCAAAGGTGAACACTTCTGGTGGTGCAAGTACTGCATGTTTCAGAAAAGATAGTTGACCTTCAGTATTCTTCCAAAGAGACCCACAGATTGCATGGAGAGGGAAAGGATTCTGCAAAGATCAAAGATACAAATTCGGAAAACGCAAACAAAGATATTGAAACTTATCTAACAGTGCATGTATTTCACATATTATGAAGATATACCTGGCATGCCTGTCTATATGCAGACATCAGAAAGGAGAATGCCTCCTCATTAGGTATGTAAAATCCTTCATGATCCAGATTTTCAATAACTTGAATCCAGTTAGTACCAGGAGCCTGTAAAAAACATTCGTATGCAATAAATCAAGGAATTTTTTATTTTAAATACTAGCAATTTTCACATTAAAAAAAAAACTAGGATAATAGGAACAGAACTGGACTCACAAGTTGCTTGATTGTTTTTACAAGGATGTCAACGTCCCAGGAGCTTAACTGTTGAAGATCAGTTGTAATGTCACAACCAAGAGCCAAGCCAAACGTTGAAAATGTGCTCTGGTTGTCCTCAAGCCCGGTAAGGTTGCGGGCAATTGTTCCAAGTATCTTAGAGATTGTAACTTCTGACAGTGGCAGAAAAGGAGATAATATTTCTTTGCAGTGCAATGCATCAAATGTGCATCCATAGCCCAACTCTTTCACAATATCTCCCAAGCTCATCTCCTTTTCCATTTCAGCTAAAATAGCATCAAATTCACTCTCTGTACTTCCATGGAAGAGATCCATATTCCTGCAATACAAAAAAAAATGAGCACGTTGCATGTGTTACAGACCACAGAGCTTTACCCTCATTCAATTACAGAGCCAGGAAAGAGAGGGGATCACCTCCAAAAATTGGCCTCGCGCAGTTCATCAGAAATCAGTGGAGTTAAAACAAATGGGGTAGCATCTTTTGACTGCATTAACGACAACATCTGCATAAAGTTATCAACATGCTTGGATAGCCCCTCCGACCGCTGTAGGAACATAACAATATTCTGAACTTGATCAACTGAACTTATCAGAACAGGATTCGCACACAATTCCTCAATTTGAGCCATACAAAACTTCTTTGCTGGAAAAACAACAAACCCATCAACAAATGCAGTAAAGGCTTCCAAGCCAGTAAAGGGGCAAAAAAGGAGGAATAAACAAACAACTCACCAAACATCCTGGTATCAGCGTTCTCCGCATCGGTGAGCGCGAGACCAATGCCAATTTTCTCAGCCACAGATAGCTTCAGCGAATTAGACAACTTCTCTAAGAAATTTTCAGTGATCTCCAAACTTCTTAAAGACTGACAAAACACAGTACTGGAATTCGGTTTGTCCAAAACAAACTTGAAAACCGAAACAAGTACGGGTTCCAACTGAATGTTTTTCAAGTCAGTCTTCAAATATTCCAAACATGTTTGGAGCGTCAGAACACTTCCTTCAAATCCATACTCCATGAACTGCAATACATCAACAACACCCAAACAACGCGTCGACCTTTGAGTCACCGACAAACAATAAAATTTAAAAAAAAAACCTCAATTTTAACCCAATAATAACTAAATTAAAATTGCAAAACCTTAAATAATTTTTTTTATTTTGATCCAAATATAATCCGGTCAAGCAAAGAGTGTGGAATGTTAAGGCTTTTTTGAAAAATTAAAAGATGAGAGAGATAGATAATAAACGATCGATTGCAGAATTAGGGGAAATGAAGTAATGTAAAGAGAGTACCTGACAGAGGTCGCGAAACACGGAGTCGACGTTGGCTTCGTTCAAGGTGTGAAGAAGGAACCGAATCTGACTCGGTATTGTTGAAGATAGCTCGATCATGGCGAGTGACTCGGTGAGTGAAAGATAAATTAGGGTTTTATTTAGTTTTTTTGGTTTTGCAGTAAGAGAGAAAGCAAGATGTCGGTGATTTTGAAGATTTACACTGAGAATTGATGAGGGAAAGGGGATTTTTTTTCGTGTCGAGCGGAATATTTTAGAGTAAGAGACAAGTGTGGTGTTTGTCTGGGTTACGCGCTGGTCACCATTAGGTGTAGGTAGGGATGAATATGTCGAGTTGTTTACATGCCACGTCGCAAATGAATATGATTAGGGTTTCGCTCTTTTTTTATTATTATTATTAACATGGTCCGGATTAGTTTGCACACATCTCGACTAATTTCACAGGTCCTAAAGTTAATGACCATGTAAACCTTCAATGGTCATTATATTAGCAACCACAAGACTCAAACATGAGATCAAGGATCTTTTTCTTTTATAAAAGTGGTTATGTTGATATAATTTCTGTTTCAGAAAATATAAAAACTCAAATTGATGGGATTTTCAAAACTTTAAAAAATGAATTTTAAAAAATTGTGTGAGCAATGGTTGGTGTTTGCTTTTTATGCTAAGAAAATTTAAAAACAGTTTTTTTTTATGAGGATAAAAATTAATAAAAAAAATATATAGGATTTGAGTTTTTTTATTATAGTACTATAAATTATTTATTGTGAATTGTTATAAAGAAATTACTATTTTTTTATTAAAAAATGGGTGTTTTGGGGAGGGTATTTTGATCTTTTTCAGTAACTTATATAACCAAACATGCTTTTTCACCATGTCTTTAAAGCCACTATTATGTTCTTTTATTTATGGTGTGGTGTGTTAGGGTGGATGATGGATAGTTTGGCGCCAACAATCATTTCTTATTCTTCTCTTTTTTTTTTAACTCTTTTCTAAGAAAAGTACACGTCTCTCCTTTTTTTTTTTTAGTTTTTCAATTTTTGTCCTTGTGTTTTTTATTGTTTTCGTCTTCGATCTTTTATAAAAGTTTTTTATATTTTCAATTTAGTTTTTAAATCACAATTTTTCATATATTATTTTTTTTAATTTTGTCACTATTCTTTTGATTT
>Ga0325402_1000034_pt1 | contig 56670 bp, 29 predicted proteins | sample PopdelMetagenome_22_FD_207212 | JGI IMG/M metagenome (GOLD analysis project Ga0325402, IMG submission 207212) | Populus deltoides microbial communities from Bellville, Georgia, United States - Xylem-PdKOR-R3 | ecosystem: Host-associated > Plants > Phyllosphere > Stem > Wood/Secondary xylem... | reverse complement strand
TATTCTATCATTTGTGGAGGGGCTTCCGTCTCTTAAAACACTATATTTAGATTATAATAGACTGGAAGGTTTAATAGATTTGAAAGGTTAGTTTTTTTTATATATTATTATTTTTATAAATATTAAATTTAATTAACACAATTATCTATTAAATTTAATTTTAAAAAACACAATTTATATTTTGTAGTTAATTAATTAATTTATTTTTTGATAAATATCAAGAATCCTTGAGCAGCTTGAAGCACTTGGGTTTGGGTGGCAACAATATTAGCAAATTGATAGTCTCAAGAGGTAATTAGCAATACATTCACATTATCTACCTGGCTGGTAGCATAATGAAGATAATATCCATACAATATTAATTATACGTTTCTTCCCTAACTAACTTGCAGGTCCAAGTAGCTTGAATACTCTATATCTAGGAAATATCACAACCTATGGAAATATGTCCCAGTTACTGCAATCATTAGGAGCATTCCCAAACCTCAAGACACTTTTTCTACACAACAATGATTTTACAGGAAGAAAATTAGGTGATGGTAAGTTATATATTTTACATATAGTGATGTTTATATATTTGGGATTAATTCAAAAATTCAATTTGCTATTTTTGAACAAACAGAGTTGCGAAATTTAGGCTCATTGGAAAGTTTGTATCTGGACCAGTGTTCTATAGATGAACACTCCCTTCAAAGCTTTGGAGCACTGCCTTTTCTAAAAAATCTATCATTGTCTGCTCTCAGCAGCACTGTACCTTCTAGAGGTAAATTAACCCTTCTAATTTTTTTTTTGCCCGCTACAATTAGATATATCTATATAGAATTCATGTTTCATGTTTTAGCAACCCGCTAAATAAGTCTTGGAGAGACAATTAAATCTCAAGTTTAGAAATTAACTCAATTGAAATTTTTAATATTCTAAAAGTCTACCATCCATTTAATATTAACAATATTTCAATTTAATTTTGGTCCTCTCTCAGCACCATTTCATTTCAGTGTAATGTAAACACAATGATAATATAAAAAAAAATAATTTCTTTAATAAAAAAGTAACTTCTTATATTGAGAGTGCTATTTTTAGGAGGGGAATAAATTAAAAATGATGTTTTTCTTTTTGTCTTTTTATAAGACATATCAAAAATCTTCTTTTAATTGGACTCTACAATTTCTACATTTCCCTTCCCATTTTTTAGTTTCCATTTTTTAGTTTGTTTTAGCCATAATTCATTAGTAAGGAATTATTGTATATAATAACCTCTTAGGAGAGTTGAACAAAGAAATCATGGGAGATTTTGTTTATATATACGTGGACTTTTTTTTATCTTTTTATATGTGGATCAATCAAAATAATTTACACTGATAGATTGATATTATAAGATATTATTATTTTCAAAACCATAAAAAAAGACAACTTGAGTGCTTTAAATATCTTGAAAATATTGATAGATTACAAAATATGAAATTATAAAATAAAGAATATTATTTTCTAAATTTACTATGACATATAAAAAGCAATCTAGAGAGAGACAACGGTCCAAGTCATATCAATCTGTAGAAAGAGAAAGAATTAAGGAAGAATGTTAATAACACTAATTAATGTCGTGAAGAAATTTATTTTCTGTAAAGAATATCAATTTAATGTAGATAAAGAATATATAACCCATTTTCCTTAGCTGATAAAATAATTAACTGACCGGAATTAAGACCATCTTGAATTCTACCAAAGAAACATCTTGTCAATAAAGCATTTTCTAAAAAAAATATATATGGAATTAAGAATATCAGTTTTGATAGTTTCACTTATGATTTCCTTACATTTTAAAAAAATATGGCTTTTTCTAAAAAAACAATTATGAAAAAAATAGTAGTGTGATATAGGTTGATGAAATTATAATATTTTAAACTTGAACTTTTATTTTATTTGTATAGCCTTTCTTTTTTAATATTAATATGGAAAATTAAAAAAAAATAGTAACTAATTATGAGTCAATTAAATAAAAAAACTCGAGAAACATAAGAAAAAAAACATAAAAAATACACTACCCAACCAATAATTGACTAGAACCACGTGACGCCCACCACCAAAACTAGCAACTGATTAGCAATTTGCTTACTAGAGCAAATTGACTACTGAAAGAGAATTAAATTCCAAATTTAGAAATCAAATCATTTTACAAGCTGCTTCTTTTTAACTCTTTCATTTCCTTTATAATTTTAATTGTTTCTATGTTAATATAATTTCTTGAGTGTGGCAGGCTTCCTTCATCTCAGGAACTTGAAATTCTTAAATTTAAGTTCCAATATTCTCAATAATAACAGTATCTTACAAACCATCGGTAAGATTGATAACTCTTATTCTCTCTCTTTTTATGTTATATATTTTCTATTAGAAACTCAAAGTTTTAAATCTGTTTTCAAAATTATAATGTGATCAGGTTTATGTGACTTAAATAATCTCCAAGAGCTACATATGTATCACAATAATCTCAGTGGTTTCTTGCCTCCGTGTCTGGAAAATTTGACTTCCCTTCAACATCTAGATCTCTCTTCCAATCACTTGAAGATCCCTTTATCATTGAGCCCATTATACAACCTTTCAAAACTCAAGCATTTTGATGGATCAGGTAATGAAATATTCACAGAAGAAGATGATTATAATTTGTGCCCAAAGTTCCAGTTAGAGTCCCTCTATTTAAACAGTCATGGACAAGGTGCGAGAGCATTTTTCAAGTTCCTTTACCATCAAGTGAACCTACAATATATGGATCTTACAAACATCCAAATAAAGGGAGAGTTTCCAAATTGGTTGATTGAGAACAACACATATCTACAAGAACTTCATTTAGAAAACTGTTCTCTTTCGGGTCCATTCTACTTGCCAAATAATTCTCATGTGAATTTGTCATTCCTAAGTATATCCATGAATCACTTCCAAGGCCAAATCCCTTCAGAAATCGGAGCTCGTTTGCCAAGGTTAGAAGTTTTGTTGATGTCTGATAATGGTTTCAATGGAAGCATTCCTTTATCGTTGGGTAACATTAGTTCGCTGCAAGTGTTAGACCTATCCAACAACAGTTTGCAAGGGAAGATCCCTATATGGATATGGAATATGCCTTCTCTTGAATTCTTGGACTTATCAGGGAACAATTTCTTTGGTCGTTTACCACCTAGATTCAACGCTTCTTCAAAATTAAGACATGTTTATTTGTCTAGAAATAAGTTGCAAGGGCCGATCACAATGGCATTTTGTGACTCCTCTGAGATATTCACATTAGATCTTTCCCATAATAATTTAACTGGTAGTATTCCAAAATGGATTGATAGGCTATATAACTTGAGATTTCTACTTTTGAGTTATAACAATCTTGAAGGTCAAATCCCAATTCAATTATGTAGCTTGGACCAATTAACATTGATTGATCTATCTCACAACCACCTTTCCGGTAACATCCTTTCTTGGATGATATCTACTCATCCTTTCCCACGACTATATAATTCCTATGATTATTTGTCCTCATCACAACAATCTTTAGAGTTTACAACGAAGAATGCATCCCGTTATTATATAGGCAGCATTATCCGGTACTTCACAGCAATTGATTTCTCGTGCAACAATTTCACAGGAAAGATTCCTCCTAAGATTGGAAACCTCAATAAGATCAAGGCATTGAACCTTTCGCACAACAGTTTGACTGGACCAATTCCACCAACATTTTCAAAATTAAAGGAAATAGAGAGCTTGGATCTTTCCTACAACAAACTGGATGGAGAAATCCCACCTCAACTTATTGAACTATTTTTTTTAGAAGTTTTCAATGTGGCTCACAATAATTTGTCTGGCAAGACTCTTGCAAGAGTTGCACAATTTGCCACGTTTGAGGAGAGCTGCTACAAGGACAACCCTTTTCTTTGTGGAGAACCGCTATCTAAAAAATGTGGTGCAACTATGCCACCATCACCAATGCCAACTTCATCGAACAATGAAGATAATGGTGGCTTCATGGATATGGAGGTTTTTTATGTGAGCTTTGGGGTTGCATACATCATGGTGCTGATGGTGATATGTGCAGTTCTGCACATAAATCCATATTGGCGACGAGCTTGGTTTCACTTTATTGAGGTGAGCATCAACAATTGCTATTATTTTTTGGTGGAAAATCTTCCCATTTTATCCAAGTTTAGATTTTCATAGCCTAGATGGTATTAAGACTTGGTGTTTTCTTGTGTATTCTAGTTTTAAGATTTCAACAAGTTTAAAGACAATCTTAGTGATGTTGTAATAATTTTGATTTGTGTTTTATTTTTCTTTTTAGCTTCTATGTGATATAATAATTAAATTTCTTCATTAGTTAATTCCGCAAGTATTTTCAGAATCAGTTTTGTGGGTTTTTATATAGTGAGGGCTTTTCAATTCCACAAGTTTTACTTCTCATAATCTTCATACCTTGTATATTACATTATTACTTGATTTTTACGGATGATAAATTCAAATTTATAACACATCCAAAAATATTTCATATCAAAGGGAATACATTACAACACAAATATCAATTCAAATTTTTTTCACTGTTTGTATATAAGCTTGTGAGCACTTAGAGAATTCTCAGCAATTGGGGAGTTAAGAAGATCCACACCCTGACTTCTCACACGCATCAAGAAAACCTTTCAACTCAACAAAAAGTACTTTAGATGCCAGTAACTGTCCCAGAAGGGTCTACGTAACAGCAATTACATATGGTACCTGGAAATAAAATATCCAGTGAAGCATGAAGCATGGTGTAGAATTTAGCCGATCCTCCCAGTTTGGTCAATCAGTGTACCAACTTGCTCTCCGCATAATGCTTAATTTTGAGATATTCCCAGGGTCAAGGAGGTTGAAGACCACAACTGTACAAAACAAAATTATTCATTTAGCATGGAACCCAATCTCCCGAGAATGATCCAACCACAATACTAAATAGCTAAATTATGGCAATTTTATGTCAACAAACTGCAAGAAAAAGAACTGATTTGTTTGTAACAGAAAAGGTGCAGCAAAATTTACCGATCTAATTACCCTGTGATAATGGCATTCCAGGTGATAACATCCTTGTTTGGCATTGAATCAAAGACCCTCCTCGCAGATATCAAATCCCCACACTTACCATACATGTCAATCAAAGCAGACCCCACATACGAATTTACCTCCATCTTCTTCTCCAAAACAAGCCCCTCCACCCATCTCCCCAAATCCAAACCCCCACACGCCCCATGAACACTCATCAACGTCATCTCATCTGGCTCAAACCCCTCCTCCCTCATTTCCATAAACAACCCCATTGCCTCTTTAGCAAAACCCATCTTAGAATACCCCGAAATCATCGAATTCCACGACACCAATTCTCTGTCACCCATTTCATCAAACATCTTCCGTGCAAAACCCGTTTCACCACACCTTGCGTACAATGTAATCAAAGAATGATTCACATACTCATCACCATCCAAACCAGCCTTAGACACCAGACAATGACCAATCTTTCCATGAACAAGACCCCAAACATTCCCTCACGCTATAAACAAAAAAGGGTATGTAAAATTATTTGCTTTCAGGTCTAAAGACTTGAACTTGTAATCCAATTCAACACAAAAATCATACTTTTTCCATGGGGTAGGTAACCCACGAAGCATGACATTGAAGGCATAAATATTGGGTTTGGTTAGTTGATTAAAAACAAGGGATGCATAGGCCAAGTCTTTGAGGTCAATGATTTTGGAAAGAAGGAAACTGGGCTTTGGTATTGAGCATATAAGCATTTGTGTGTGGATTTGTTTTAATAGGATTTTGGATTTGCATTGTTTTATCAGAGACAAAAGCTTTTCAGTCAGGGTTTGATGTTCTTTTTAGGTTTGGAAGTTGAGGTTTGAAAGAGGGATTGTATGGCCAGAACAAATATTTACGGCTGAAAACATGAACTGGGATGATGGTGCAAAAACAATTACATTATTATCATTCACTTTCAGAAGTTGAATGCCCTGATGACAAGCATTGCTATGGTTATTATACATGTGGCCTTGCTGTAAATATCTAACAATCAAGTACCTCTAATTTCTTTCAAGAACACTACAACAATCTATGCTGTTATAAAACACATTACCATCAATTTTATTTTTTCCATTTAAAAACTCTCTTGAAACCATATTCTGTTAACACATGGTTTCTACTTATTTGATTTTCACGTGATCTGCTATTGTCATTCTGTCTTGGCACAAAGCATTTGAGTTTGTTGCTTCACTTGTCAAATATTTTCAACTCTTATCCTTTTATGTGTTCTATGCCATTAGGAATCATCGATGCTGAGAAGTGCACTCTTGGAGCATGGTAATCTCATACGATATGCTGGCAAACTGAAGACAGATTTCTTGGAGGCTGGATCGTTTTCTTCTGTCCCGCAATTCCTTTCAGACGCTTCATCAAATTCAACAAGATGTCTTTCAAATTCAGGCAAGATATTTTCATCTTTTATTCTTGTGAATATTATATTGGTCATCTGATAGTGTCTTGAGTTGTGGATTTACTATACCAAACCAGACTACAGATCATGTTTTAGTCAACAACAAACTAACAATTTGCTGTTTAAGATGCTTCAAGAAAAATAAAAGCCATTGGGAAATAAGAGGTCAAAAAGTACCATCCATGTCTCTTTTCTTTCAAATAGAATTTCTAACTATTTTCGTGTGTTTTTATCACCAGGCTCAAAGCCTAAGAAGCAACCCAAGAGGGAAAGGACAGAAGAGGAGAAAACTTTCAGAAGAAAGGCAAGATACTTTCTAGTAGCACAAGTAGTTGCAGTTTTAGTCTTTCTATCCGTCATGAGCAGTAATGATTTTTCTGAGGTGGAGGTTGATGTTGATGATGATGAAGATGAAGATGAAGATGAAGATGAAGATGAAGGCTTCAGTTATGACTGAAGAAGCATTCATTTTTTGACAAATTTGTATTTTCCTTGACAATTTTTTTCCTCATGACAATTCAGTCATGGAAATCACTGTGAGAAAGATAGTTTCCTTTTTACCTTTCATTCTTGTATTCCATGTAAAATTTTTGAAAAATAATCATCCAACAGTTGTAGGTTGTTAATTGTGAACATTTCCTTAAGCACAGTGATAGGTGGTTCAGAGAAGAAATTGTGGCCAAAGTAGATGGATTCTAGTAATGAAAATTCAGAAACTTTCCTTGCCGCAGGAAATAGCCCTTGTAGTTGTCACTCTATGAGCACTCATTCATTTTCATTGATTTACTTCCAATTCCTTCTTCCTGTTTCTGGTTCTTTGTTTACCGTTTCTGGTGATATAGAGTTCGTTTTTAGGTTGGTTCACCTTTTTAAACAGCTATAAGAAACATTTGTTTATTGATTGCAACCAGTTCAGTTTTGAATATTGGAACAAAATATGATATGACTCGGCGATGTTATAACAAAATAGATGAAAAAAGATATGAAATTTTCGAAATAATTAAAACCAGCTCAAGTTCTAACTTCTGGGCTTCTATCAGTCAAGCATGACTGCCTCTGTGCTTTTTAATTGAAAAGCTTATATGTTAACTTATCCAGCAGCAACGACTAGTGAAAAAAAACCTCAAAATTTATTAACATCAGAAAAACAATGACACACCTCAGACGAGTTTTCTTCAGGCTCTAGTCTCTGGACATAAGACCATGAAACCTACAGAAATGATATAGTTAAAGTTTTGTATGAAATTCGTATACTGAGTGGAAAGAGCTATTGGGAGTATGGATGCAAATGAAGATGGTTTGTTAGATCTTTGAATTGGTGTGTGGATTCTGCAAAGCTTTGAATCCTAGACATTGAGGTAATTAACATCTTTGACTCTTAATTTTGAACCAGTCCAGATTATAATTCTGCTTGTTGCCATTCTAATAATCCAGAGTCACTGTTACTGGTCTGTCACCTTCTAGATTCGCCACCGCAACCATTTCTTTATATATATATATATATATATCATGACAAAAGGCCTTTCGTTTGCTGTTTTGTTATTATTATTACAATTATTATTAAGAATTGAAGCTGCAAAGCGGGGGAAAGAGAAAGAAAGACTTTCCTGGAGCTGCTACTTAAAGACGAAGACAATGGTGATGGAGGGCTGGCTAACCAATGTTACTTTCTTCCCCGATGCTTCTGTTTTTCGTTCACTTCACCTTTGTTCTTGCTTTTCTCTGCTTGTTTTCTCTCTCTCTCTCTCTCTCTTTTTGCTTTCTCTTGTTCCCTCTGTCTCTCTCTGTTCTTAAAACTAAAAAATAGTGTTCATAGGAGAACCGTGGTAAAATTATTAAAAAGTTTGTGTTCAGTAGGAAAAAAATACGGCATCAAATCAATCAGTAAAGATTCATATTGAACCGTGGTAAATAAAGGCACAAATATTTGGTCAGTAGGGCTTGAATTTGAGTTGGAAAGAAATATTATTAGGATTTCGGCCATTTGAAAAATTAAGAAAAAAAAAACAAGAGAGAGAGGATGCGACTATGATGTGGATATTTATTTTTTAAACCAAAAAAATGAAGCTTCTAACTTATGTGGTTGCTAAGTGTGTTTTTCATTAAGATTTTTTTTAAAATTACTGAGATCTTTTTCAGATTTTTTTATATTTACACACTTAGCAGCTATCCACAGAAGTTAGAAGCTTCATTTTTTTGGTTTAAAATTACTGAGATTTTTTTCAGATTTTTTTATATTTATTTTGCTTAAGAAAGTCATGAACATTGAATTATAAATATTTATTCTCCACGAGGGGATGTGTCCGTTGCCATCATGCAGTGTTTTTTCCACGGCATGGGTCCGTGAAGTCCTCTATAAAAGCCTTAACCTCCTCGCTGCCATTTGCAACAATTAATATTGTAATAGTTGATATATATATATTAAGATGGGGCTGTTCCTTCAGGTGTTCACGGTGTTAGTGATAACGGTTTCGCTGCAAGGATGGGTGGCTCTTGGTTGCTTGGAGGAAGAGAGGATCGCTCTGTTGCACCTCAAAGATTCTCTTAACTATCCCAACGGCACCTCCCTTCCCTCCTGGATAAAAGCTGACGCCCACTGTTGTGATTGGGAAAGTATTGTCTGCAACAGCAGTACAGGTCGAGTCACCGAACTCGATCTTGACGGCGTAAGGAACCAGGAACTGGGAGATTGGTACTTAAATGCCTCCTTGTTTCTTCCTTTCCAACAACTCAACAGTCTCATCTTGATGGATAATCGTATAGCTGGTTGGGTTGAGAACAAAGGTTTGCTCTCTTAAGTATTACAAAATATTTAGATTAGTTTTATTTTTGTAGAATTAATGAAATAAGGTGTTGTTTAATTAGTATCATTAATTTTGGTTCTCTATGGAAGAAAATAGAAAGCATATTTAGTAAAAAGGAGTTGTTTAATTCCTTACATTATTAAAATAATCATTTTGGTTCTCATTGAGGGTGAAATGCATGCTAGCAGCTTTACCTGTAAATGCATATTCATAACGAACACTAAGCCAGTGATCATGGAAGCAATGGACAAGTAGTAAATTATAATCTTTCTTTCAACCTCTTTACATGAATTCATCGTACCAATTACATGCCTCTTCATCAATAATAATTAAGTTACTCCAATAATTTTTTATTATTATTCTTTACATGAAGTCTTAATTAATTTATTTTTTATTTGTTTATATAGGTGGTTATGAGTTGCAGAAATTGAGCAATTTGGAGATCCTTGACTTGAGATATAATAGCTTCGATAACAGTATTCTATCATTTGTGGAGAGGCTTCCATCTCTTAAATTACTATATTTAGGTTATAATAGACTGGAGGGGTTAATAGATTTGAAAGGTTAGTTTTTTTATATGCTATTATTTTTATAAATATTAAATTTAATTAACACAATTATCTATTAAATTTAATTTCAAAAAACACAATTAATGAGTATTGTATTCATTTATTTTTTTATATAAATATCAAGAATGTTCGAGCGGCTTGGAGATCTTGGGTCTGAGCGGCAACAATATTAACAAATTGGTAGCCTCAAGAGGTAATTAGTAACACATTCACATTACCTACCTGGCTGGTAGCATCATAAAGATATTATCTATACGATATTAACCATACGTTTCTTCCCTTACTAACTTGCAGGTCCAAGCAACTTGAGGACTCTACGGCTAGAAAATATCACAACCTATGGAAGTAGCTTCCAGTTACTGCAATCATTAGGAGCATTCCCAAACCTCACGACACTTGATCTGAGCTCCAACGATTTTAGAGGAAGAATATTAGATGACGGTAAGTTATATTACATATATAGTGATGTTTATATATTTGGGATTAATTGAAAAATACAATTTGCTACTTTTGAATAGGGTTGCAAAATTTAAGCTCCTTGGAAGAGTTGTATCTGGATGGTTGTTCTCTGGATGAACACTCCCTTCAAAGCTTTGGAGCACTGCCTTCTCTACAATACCTATCATTGGGTGCACTCAATGGCACTGTACCGTTTATAGGTAAATTAGCAAATTTCAATTCCACTATTATTTATCATTGACTATTCAAAGTAGGAAATTAACTCAATTGGAATCATTATAATTTCTTTTTATTTAAAAAAAATATGGCATTTTCTAAACAAGGGAAAGCAAAACAAAATATGAAAAAAAAAAAGTGTAATATATCATATTAGTGGTTTGATGAAATTTTAATATTTTTAACTTGAGTATTCTTTGTTTATTAGGATCATTCTCAAACCTCACGACACTTCTCCTGAAAGGCAATGATTTTAGAGGAAGAATATTAGGTAAGAGTAAGTTGTTATTATATATAGTGATGTTCATATATTTGTGTTTAATTGAAAAATACAATTTGCTACTTTTGAACAAACAGGGTTGCAGAATTTGAGCTCCTTGAAAAGTTTGTATCTGGACGGTTGTTTTCTGGATGAACACTCTCTTCAAAGCCTTGAAGCACTGTCTTCTCTAAAAAATCTGTCATTGCTAGGACTCAATGGCACTGTACCTTTTGGAGGTGAATTAACAAATTTCAACTTCTATGACTACTTGATTAGATGTGTCTGTATAGAATTCCTTTTTTATGTTTTCGTAACCTATTACACTCAAATCCAATAGAAATTAAATTCATAATATAAAAAAAACAGAGAGACAATTAAATCTCAAATTTAGAAATTAATTCAATTGAAATCTTTATTATTTTAAAATTGTACCATCCATTTAATATAAATAATATTTCACTTTAATTTTGCCCCTCTCTCAACAACATTTCAGTGTAATGTAATTAAAATGATAACATAAAAAACAATATAACTTCATATATAGAGAGTGCTATTTTTTGGAAGAGAATAAATTAACAATGGTGTATTTCTTTTTTTGGGTCAAACGTATAAAAAAACCTTCTATTAATTGGACAATACAATTTCTACACCTACATGATATTTTTCGCTTTTTTAGCCATGATTAATAAGTAATGAATTATTTCTAATTTTAATTCCTTCTACGCTAATATAATTTTGTGTTTAATTGATCGTGACAGGTTTCCTTGATCTCAAGAACTTGAAATACTTGGATTTGAGTTACAATACTCTCAATAATAGCATTTTCCAAGCCATCGGAACGATGACCTCTCTTAAAACATTGAAATTGGAGGGTTGCAGTCTAGATGGCCAAATACCTACAACCCAAGGTAAGGTTGATCACTCTTATTCTCTCTCTAGGCAAATTTAGAAATTAATTCAATTGAAATCTTTATTATTTTAAAATTGTACCATCCATTTAATATAAATAATATTTCACTTTAATTTTTCTCCTCTCTCAACAACATTTCAGTGTAATGTAATTAAAATGATAAAATAAAAAACAATATAACTTCATATATAGAGAGTGCTATTTTTAGGAAGAGAATAAATTAACAATGGTGTATTTCTTTTTTTGGGTCAAACGTATAAAAAAACCTTCTATTAATTGGACAATACAATTTCTACACTTACATGATATTTTTCGCTTTTTTAGCCATGATTAATAAGTAATGAATTATTTCTAATTTTAATTCCTTCTACGCTAATATAATTTCGTGTTTAATTGATCGTGACAGGTTTCCTTGATCTCAAGAACTTGAAATACTTGGATTTGAGTTACACTACTCTCAATAATAACATCTTCCAAGCCATCAGAACGATGACCTCTCTTAAAACATTGAAATTGAAGGGTTGCAGTCTAAATGGCCAAATACCTACAGCCCAAGGTAAGGTTGATCACTCTTATTCTCTCTCTAGGTTATGTATTTTCCATTAGACACTAAGTTCTAAATTTTCCTAAATTATAATGTGATCAGGTCTATGTGACTTAAATCATCTCCAAGAGCTAGATGTGAGTGACAATGATCTTAGTGGTGTCTTGCCTTCATGTCTGGCAAATTTGACTTCCCTTCAACAACTCTCTCTCTTTACCAATCACTTGAAGATTCCTATGTCATTGAGCCCATTATACAACCTTTCAAAACTCAAGTATTTTGATGGTTCAGGTAATGAAATATTCGCAGAAGAAGATGATCATAATCTGAACCCAAAGTTCCAGTTAGAGTCCCTCGATTTGAGTGGTATTGGACAAGGTGGTGCATTTCCCAAATTCCTTTACCATCAATTCAACCTGCAATCTTTGGATCTTACAAACATCCAAATAAAGAGAGAGTTTCCAAATTGGTTGATTGAGAATAACACATACCTAGAAGAACTTTATTTAGAAAACTGTTCTCTTTTGGGTCCATTCTTGTTGCCAAAAACTTCTCATGTGAATTTGTCATTCCTAAGTATATCCATGAATCACTTCCAAGGCCAAATCCCTTTAGAAATCGGAGCTCGTTTGCCAGGATTAAAAGTTTTATTTATGTCTGACAATGGTTTCAATGGAAGCATTCCTTTCTCGTTGGGTAACATTAGCTCTTTGCAAGGGTTAGACCTGTCCAACAACATTTTGCAAGGGCAGATCCCTGAAGGGATATGGAATATGTCTTCTCTTGAATTCTTGGCCTTATCAGGGAACAATTTATCTGGTCGTTTACCACCTAGAGTCAGCACTTCTTCAAATTTGAGATCTGTTTATTTGTCTAGAAATAAGTTGCAAGGGCCGATTGCAATGACATTTTATAACTCCTCTGAGATATTCGCATTAGATCTTTCCCATAATAATTTAACTGGTACAATTCCAGAATGGATTGACAGACTATCTAACTTGAGATTTTTACTCTTGAGTTATAACAATCTTGAAGGTGAAATCCCAATTCATTTATGCAGGTTGGACCAATTAACCCTGATTGATCTTTCTCACAACCACCTTTCTGGTAACATCCTCTCTTGGATGATATCTGCTTATAATTACCCAGAAGAAAACACTTACTATGATTCTCTGTCCTTATCACAACAATCCTTCGAGTTTACAACGAAGAATGTATCCCTTTCTTATAAAGGCGACATTATTTGGTACTTTAAAGGAATTGATTTCTCATGCAACAATTTCAAAGGAGAGATTCCTCCTGAAATTGGAAACCTCAGTATGATCAAGGTATTGAACCTTTCGCACAACAGTTTGACAGGACCAATTCCACCAATATTTTCAAACTTAAAGGAAATAGAGAGCTTGGATCTTTCCTACAACAAACTGGATGGAGAAATCCCACATCGACTTACTGAACTATTTTCTCTAGAAGTTTTTAGTGTGGCTCACAATAATTTTTCGGGTAAGACTCCTGCGAGAGTTGCACAGTTTGCCACATTTGAGGAGAGCTGCTACAAGGACAACCTTTTTTTTTGTGGAGAACCGCTACCCAAAATATGTGGTGCGGCTATGCCACCATCACCAACGCCAACTTCAACGAACAATAAAGATAATGGTGGCTTCATGGATATGGAGGTTTTCTATGTGACCTTTTGGGTTGCATACATCATGGTGTTGCTGGTGATAGGTGCAGTTCTATACATAAATTCATATTGGCGACGAGCTTGGTTTCACTTTATTGAGGTGAGCATCAACATTTGCTATTATTTTCTAGTGGACAATCTTTCCATTTTATCGAAGTTTGGGTTTTCATAGCCTTGATGGTACCAAGACTTGGTGCATCGTTGTGTATTCTAGTTTTAAGATTTAAACAAGTTTAAAGGCATGCTCAAGCGATGTTGTATTAATTTATACAGTTGCATTCGGTTTTGAGGGTTTATATACAATGAGAGCTTTTCAATTCCATGAGTTTTTACTTCCATTGTATATTACATTATTACTTGATTTTTACATATGATCAATTCAAATTTACAATACAAATATCCAAAAATATTTAATATTAAAGGGAATACATTAGAACACAAATATCAATTCAAATTATTTCACTGATTGTATGGTAAAAAACAAAAACAAAAATTGCAATTAGAAGGACAATACTGACCCCACCAAAACTAAAGGGATAATATGATTAAAAAAAAATTCAAAACACGTAGGTCAAATTCAAAACTGCCAAAAACTTTCAATATCAAAGTTATTCCATAGATGTTGTATTCGTGCGTGTTTGAAATATAGTGTTTATTCTTATGAAAACGAGGATGAAAAACAAGAGATATTTTTTTCTTGAAATATGGAAAAATAAAAGTTTAATAATATTAACTTCACAGTAAAAGATATTTTCAAATCAGTTTACAAATTTTTGTTATAGAAAATGGCAACAAAATGGAAGAGGCAAGGCTGTGAACGGGAATAGGATTTAATGTATAATTGAATCTGTGCGCGCGGCACCAATTAATTTAATGTATAATTGATAAGTTGGGTACGAACTTTTAAAGAAAGAATAGGATTCATTAAGGGGAATAATTTAAATGCCATCATCAACTAATTTTAGTAGATTTTGACCCTTTTTGTTAATTGCCTACAAATCTGACCACAATTGTCCTTAGAATCTTTTTGTTTTCAAATTATGGCATTCAGACTACTGAAAGGACACAGCCTCAAATTGTTAACGTTCAATTCAGTTCTCTCTTCTCCACGCTCATACAAGCATGCATTGTTGTTGGTTCAATATCAATAACAGTGTGAAGTGGAGTGCAGCACTTCTTCAATTCTTGGTGGACCTCTTGGTGTTGATGCTGATGATTGAAACTGGATTCAACAATCTCTCCTAAGGACTCATCATTCTTGTGAATGTTAATAGGGCCTTCAGAGCTGTTGTTGGAGCAGCAGTTAGTTGTAACTTTTGTCATTATTTTGCTTTCTTCTGAATCGTGAGAACAATAGTTTGAATAGTAATGAATACCATGATGAGTATCAGCACCTCTTGAAGCACATGAGCAAAGGGTGAACAATACAATAAGACCATTGGAGCAAGCTTTTCAGACCACAGCTAATTTATCTGAAAAGAAGACATCAAGATTTCAACAAGATAACATTGATTTTTTCATGCACCATCAAGAACTACATTAAACATAACAAGATTGAGTTTTTAGTCTCATAAATTCCCAGTTTCTTCGCTTTATGAGCATGAGTAGAAAAGAGAGACAAAGGCAACATTGCCCGTAAAGAATTGTGGTAGATCAGGTGGCTATAAGTCTATAACGAAGTTGATAAGATACAAAAGGAGAGAGGTGATCAAGAGAAGTAGAGAATTGAACCTGAGACCTGCAACCGGTGAGAGAGGGAGAGAGATATATCATTTTTATTCTTCTTAATTAATAAGATATTTTATTAATCATTTGGTGAATATAAGTATTCAAATTGGGGGGATAAATCAAAACTAGTTGTCGTATTAATGTAATCTATTAATAGAATTCATGTTCATATTACCCAAGAACTCCATAATTCGATATTCACTCTACCTCTTTCACATTGCCATCATCATTGATATGAAACCTGGACAGGTCTAGTAGATAGACCCAAGACCTTGTCAATTCAAGATTTTAAGTAGTACAAGATTTTTCAAGGTTCTGATAACATAAACAATAGAAAGAAGGAAAATAATTTTATGAATTATAGTATTAAAATATAAAATTTTGATAATTATATCTCTTCATGCCTGAAAAATGAGGTATGTAAACCTACAGAGACATTTGAGTGCATTCATTTGATGGGGCTACATTATGGATGAACCTGCAGTCAAGCTGAACTGGATTTTACTAGCTAACATTGATTGAAACTACATAGTAAAATAAAATTGAATTCCATAAAAGTAATTAACCGAAAAGTTGACCCCAAGTTAAAGGGTATGTTTGGCAGTGTAGTAGCGGTTGTTTTTCAAATAACTTTTTGTGCCAAAATACATGCCAATGATTTTTTTTTAAAAAAAATTATTTTTAACATGAGCACATTAAAATGATTCAAAACATATAAACTATATTAAATTTTAATTAAAAAAAATTTAAATTTTATAGAACGCGGTTTCAACCATATTCCCGAACACTTCCAAATTCTTTTGTGGAAAAACATGAATGCAAGGTTAACGCTAGCCAGCTACCCCACGTCAAAGTCTTTTGTGGAAAAACATGAATGAAAGGTCAACGCTAGCCCGCTCCTTTCCATGAAGATGATGGATATTAGAGCCCTCGCTGTTTTCTTTACGGAAATCACGTGAAGAAAATCATGCCTTAATTTTAATGAAGTTGGCAAAATCAAACATTATTATCGTCTATTTTTTTAACGCAGTCAAGAGATAGGGATTTGCAGTGTAAACGGGTCTCTGATGTTAAAGCAATTTAAATTAATATAAAAATATGAATAAAAAAATAAAAAATCTTATTAATCTTTTTATTTTAAAATACTTGTTTTAATTTAAATATAAAAAAAATTATATATAAATTAAATTAAAAATATTATTTTACATTTAATAAATAAAAACAAAATAAATATATTATTTAACATGTGAGATGTGGGGACCATTGTCATCTGTATTTTTTCTACGATATGCGTCAGTGAAATGGTCCGTGAGACCATTAATGCTTTCAAGCGTTTTTTCTACAAGATGAGCCGTGAGACCATTGCCGCTTGAGAAGGGATAATATGCAATTTCAACTGACTTGACTTCTCGTTCTTTTGTTTTGATCATTCTTTAAATAATTATTTTAATATATTCTTCAAGTATCATGAAAAAAAAGCAACCACCGATTAATTAATAAAAATATAAATGTTTTATTATAATTAGAATATTTCAAAATTCATTTAAATTTATATTTTTTTAATAATTTTTAAGCTTACAAGTATTTATATATATGTATTTATAAATAAAAACATTATTGAGAGAGTAAATAGAAGTATTGTCAATAAATATAACTACAAATCCATATAAAATAAAAATATTTTCTTTTTACTTCTTAATTTCTATTGTTTTTATATATTCTATTTACTGTTTAATAATTATATTATTATTGTAAACTTCTTGATACATAATTTTATAACAAAAACCAATTTATTTACTCAAGAAAACAAATTTGTTACTATATAAGTAATTTATTTATTTATTTTAATGAAATATAAACTAGTTTTTAATCTTGTGGTATATTTCTTTTCTTAGAAGAGAAAAGAGCTATCAACTTATATCTCAAACCTTGAAAACTAATATAACGATATATATTAAGTGATCATTGAATAAAAAATATATGAAAAAAAATAATCCTTTCAACTTTATTTTAATCTTCCTAATTCAAATGTACACGAAATAAATATTTTATATCAAAACAAATAAATATTTTTTCCACCATATGGGTCCGTGAGACCCATTGCCATCATGCAATGTTTTCCACGAGATGGAGCCGTATGCTTGGGGCTCTAAAAACCGAATACTCTATTTTTGGTGCAGTAATATTTATTTTTAAAATGTTTTTTAATATATTAAAATAATATTATTATTTTTAAAAAAATTATTATGATATCAGTACATCAAAATTATTAAAAATAAAAAAATTTAATTAAAAATAAATAAAAAATTTAATTTTTTTCAAAACTATTTTTAAAATACACAAATAAAAAATCTCTAAAACTTATCAGTGTCATTTCCAAGAGATAGTACAGACGTTCTTGTTAACACTAGAGGATATAAATGAATTCACTAACAGCCTGTTTATTTTTGTAACAATATTTTTTTATAATTTTCAGTAATTGTAACACAGAATATATATAAATAAACTTCAATATTGTTTTTAAATTTTATATAAAATATTTCAATTTCATCTAAGAAAATATTAAAAAATAAGAAAGAAAATTCAAATTAATAAAAATAAAAACAGAAAATACGACAGAATTTAAGAGAGTTGGTTTTTCTAGAAATCCTAAAATCCTATCCTTTTAAATTCTCATTCATCAACAACAACGTATATTCATAGAAGTGATCAGTACAAGTGTTCAAGAAAAAAAAAACATTTTTTTTATTTTAAATAATTATGGCAAGGAAACAACCAACTTTGATTTATAATTTTTAATTTGGCTGAATTACTACTATATTGAAGAAACTAGTTAGGGATTCAAGTAGAGAGTAGACCTTGTTAATTAGCAGTTTCAAAGAACTCTTTCAATAGTTTTTACTTGGATCACAATTATAGGTTGCTGAATTTTGAATAAGAAAAGGTTGTAAATTTGAATTAGGTATAGAGGCAATCAGATTTCCCTTTCTATCTATGTATTCAGCTGCAAAGAAGGCTATGGCAGCTTGCATTTTCATATCAAGTTATGGCATCATTTTTATAATCAATGCTTAAGAATAAAAAAAGATGCATTACACAGAAGATTTGTATTTAACAGTAAAGGTATGTAGATTAAGCATATAGCAAAAACAAATATGCAAAATAAAAAAAAATAAAACAAAGAACGAGAGACCCAAATAAATCAACAAATATCCACAAATATTTCTAAAATTTTTCAATATCCAAAAATGATTTATTTGGCCAAATATCAAAATAAAATAGAGATAAAAATGCATGACAAATACATAACCTTTAGCAAATACAATTTGAGCTGGCTGGGCTGAGGCTTAGACCCAACCCATTCTTCTTCTCCTTTTTTTAGTGTTACTGGTTCAGACCAGCTGCTCGATCCAGCTGCCCGACCCGATTACTGGTTCAGACCAGTAACCGTTGGGTTTTCTCTGTGTGCGAAGTGTTCTCGCACGCTTGCTACAATAAGTGAATTAAATTGGTGGGGGAGTGAACGAGAAACACTTGTCTTGCATATGGCCTTGGATGAAGATCTTGTTTGACTGCCAACAATAGTTATTAAACCCGGACCGGCCTGGCGGGTCGACCCGGTGGCTAGACCGGTCCGAGTTTGCTAAAAGACCGGCCGGTGCAACAACCCGGCCAAACCCAGTTGACCCGGCGGGCTGACCCATGACCCGGGCGAGACCCGGTGTTTTTTTTTTCAAATGTGGTTTTTCTCCTATACCTCTCTTTTTTCATATATTTTTAGTTGATTATTAACACTTTTCAAAGCTCACTATATAAATATTAGAAAAGTGTTTTATTTTTTCAAAGTGGGATTTGAAACCTTTTAATATATATACTCTATGTTTCCAGGAAAAAAAGTTATTTTTTCAATGTGGGATTTGAAGCCCTTACGTATATATACTCTATGATCACAAAAAAAAAAATTATGTTTTTTTAATTTGGGATAAAAAAAAATTTTGATTTAAATACTTTAACTTAAAAAGATAATATAATATCCTTTTGATATAGGATTTGAAACCCTTTATTAATATATATAATACTATGTTCACAAGAAAAAATTGTTCTTTCAATGTGGAATTTGAAGTTATTTCGTATATATACTTTATGTTCATAAGAAAAAAATTATGTTTTTTCAATGTGGGATAAAAAAAAAATTTAGTTTAAATATTTCAACTTAAAAGTATAATATAGTATATTTTCAATACGAGATAAAAAACTTTTTAAAATATTCTTTTAAACTTTATTATTTATAATATTTATAGCTTATATTCGTATAGATTTTTTAAAATTCTTTTATATAAAATATTAAAAATTTTCTGATTGATGCATAAAACCTGAGAACTGACCTCTTAACTAGGGCAGCCCCTTCACGGGTTTGATAACCATGCTGCCAACCGGATGAAGCTTCTGTTCTTAGTTCCCCGTTTAGCTCTGTGGCTTTTCTTATTCTCTCTCTCTCTCTCTCTGGCTTTCTTTTTTATTCTCCCCTGTTTTCTGTTTCTTTTCCTTTTGGTTTCGTTCGTTCGTTCTCTTCCCCCTTTTCTTTTTTTTCTTTTTTTTTCCTGTGTCCTCCTCTGCCTTTTATTTGGCCGGATTGGGTTTGGGTTTTCTTATAAAAAATTTGAGTTTGGGTTTTTTTTTATTTTCTTCTTTTTTATACAGAAACTAAAAAATGAAAAACAAGCATTATGATTATTGGAGTTCTCAAACGGAGACAATCTTTATCTCACAAGATTTGTGGAGTATGGTGGATGAAGGATATGGAGAACCACCTCAAACAGGAACTGCCTCATCTTGAACAGAAACAAATTAGAAATGCTAATGTAAAAAAATATTTATTTTAAATTTAGCTATATTTTATAGTTCAAAAATTAAAAATAAAAAAAAATCAATCTAGACTCATCTAAAAAGAGTTAACTGTGACATCACTTATATATATATATATATTATAGCATAACTAACAAGATATTTTATTAATCATTTGGTGAATATAAGTATTCAAATTGGGGGGATAAATCAATAGTAGTTGTCATATTAATGTAATCTATTAATATAATTCATGTTCATATTACCCAAGAACTCCATAATTCGATATTCACTCTAGCTCTTTCATATTGCCATCACCATTGATATAAAACCTGGACAGGTACCTAGTAGATATACCCAAGACCTTGTCAATTCAAGGCTTTAAGTAGTACAAAATCACATAGTAAAATAAAATTCGAAACGATCCGTGGTGGCCCGATAAGAAGTCAAAGTCTTTTGTGGAAAAACATTGAATGCAAGGTTAACGCTAGCCAGCTATTTTGCAGTGTAAGATGGGTATGTGAGACCATTAATGCTATCAATTGTTTTTTCCACGAGATGGGTCCGTGAGACCATTAATGCTTAATATGCTTTAATTTCAACTAGCTTAATTCTCCTTCTTTTGTTTTTATCATTCTTTAAATAACTATTTTAATATATTCTTCAATTATCATTAAAAAAATGTAACCACCGATTAATTATTGGAAATGCAATTAAATGCTTTATTATAATTGCTAAGTATTCTGAATTTTGATGGATTGAGAGATGGAAGATAGAAAGAGAAAGAAAGAATGAGAAAGCCGAAAAAAGAAGAAGAAGAAAAAACAAAAGGGATGGAGAGAGATGAAAAAACAAATTAGGGATAGTTAAAATTTTCAAAATTTTCTTATAACAATGTTCGAGAAATATCATTAGTTTTAACTATTTCTAATTTGTGACAATAATATAGGTAAAACCGTAGACAAAGCGAAGAAAATAAAACAAACAATAGTTTTAACTACCCACTAATTAATTCCTTGAGGAGGAAGAGTAGGAGATTCTCAATTTTTTGAAAGGCTACTATTGTACTATTTATCTTAAAAATCCCTTGAATTTATTCACACCAAATTTAAAATTTAGAGAAATTAAATCTATGATTTATTTATAAATAAATTTTATTGTTAATATTCTTATTACTCCATGGTTACTTTATGTAAACCTTGCATTTATTAGAGAAATTAATGTAAAACATTTATGGACTGACACTAGTATATCAAGTACTTAAATAGAAAAAAAATTAATTAGAGTACTTGAATAAAAGAAGATATAAAGTATAAGTATTTTATATATCTTTACTGTTCAAAAATTAAAAATAAAATAAAATCAATCTAAACTTATCTAAAAAAAATTAACCATGACATCATCATCCTAATAATAGAACTAATGAAGATATTTTATTCATCAAATTTAATGAATATAAGTATTCAAATTGAAAAAAAAAAATCCATGTTTCTGGTATTGATGTCTCCATCCATTTATAGCCGGAAAAAAAAATATCACCTACTTTTATTGTTTCTACTTGCCTACAAAATATGTGAATATTCAGAGCTATTTGAGTACACCTATTTTAATAGATTTTTATTTTTTATATTAACCTATCAACTTTTTTTCTTGTTTTCTTTGATGGTGTGACTTTGATCAAATAAAATTGAGTTCGGTTTTCCTCTAAAATAAATAATTATTTCTCCATCAAGTTTTTGCCCCACCACTAAGATGGCTCACTACAATGACAAATTTAGTTTATTTTTTGATTTGATTTATTTTATGTGATTCTCCAAAAATCTTCATTTCTTGATAAATTTTTTCTGGATATGTCCCGGTTGGCCAAATAAAAATTGGATAAAATTTTATAAATTAAACAAGTACTTAGTCGTCACACATTTTTTTCTCCTCAGGATGGGTCCGACAGACAATCACCATCATGCATTTATAAGTTCGTGAGACCATTGCCATATGCGCTTTGGTCCCCGATAGCGTTGCTTTTCCTCGAGATGAGCCCGTGAGACCATTTCCATCATGCATTTATGAGTTCGTGAGACCATTTCCATCTGGGCATTGGTCCCTGAGACCGTTGCCATCATGCATTTTTCCTCGAGGTGAGGCCGTGAGACCATTTCCAACCATCATGCGTTTTTTCCACGAGATGGGTTATTCGTAAGCTTGTTTAATTCTTGTTCCTTAATTAAGAAGGGATAATATACTTTAATTTAAACATATTAATGTGGTTTAATAGAAATGATTTTTATAAACAAGTATGGGAATGATAATATTAAAAATATTATTGTTTCAATAATTGAGAAACAAATTAAAAAAACTATAGTTTTAATGGCAAGCTAGAAATATCACTAGTTTTAACTATTCCTAATTTGTGACAATAATATAGGTAAAACTATAGACAACATGAAGAAAATAGAACAAACTAACTACCCACTAATTAATTCCTTGAGGAGGAAGAGTGAGAGATTATGAAAGGCTAATATTGTACTATTTATCTTTATCTTGTAAATCCCTTGAATTTATTCACACCAAATTTAAAATTTAGAGACATTAAATAGATGATTTATATATAAATAAATTTTATTGTTAATATTCTTATTATTCCATAGTTACTTTATGTAAACCTTGCATTTATTCTGTAAACAAATTTATGGTCAGACACTAGTTTATCAAGTATTTAAATAGAAAAAAAATCAATTAAAGTACTTGAATAAAAAAAAAATATAAGTATTTTACATATCTTTACTATTCATAAATTAAAAATAAAATAAAATCAATCCAAACTCGTATAAATTAATGTCATGTTCATCAAAACTAAAGAAAATAGAACAATCTATGGTTAGGCATGAGTAATCAGGGTTTAGGTGAACAATCATGCCTTAATTTTTTGATAATTTTTGGAAGTAACTTGTGGAAAATCATGCCTTAATTTTGATAAAATAAGGCATGATTTTAGTATATAAACTTTTATTTTCTCATATCATTTATAAAATCAAATAGTACCATTGCTAAAATAAACTATCAATATACAATAGCATTTCTAAAATACTTCTCGTCATGATAATCAGTTTTTGTTTTTCCTAAAATACTAAGTATATTTTTTCCAACACAAACTTATCGACAAATAAGATGGATAGAAATTTGCAATGTGAGATGAATATGTGAGTTCATCACCGTTAAGCATTTTTTCCACGATGTTAGTGGAATGGTTTGTAAGAGCATTGCTATCAAAAGTTTTTTTTCCTACGAGATGAGATGAGTCCGTGAGATTAAAATTATTATTTTCCATATATACATGAATTGGTGACCGAATGAACAATTATAGCTTAAAATTCAGTTATTTTAATTTTGATCCACAAAATGTTTATAGTTGCTATGTCATTATATCAATTACTTTCACTTTTTATTAATTTTAGTATATAAACTTTTATTTTCTCATATCATAATTATACCCATTTTTTGTATCATATCTATCAAATATTTTTATAAGAAGTCCATCGATTTTCTTTGTTTTTCCTGATAACTTTGAGTTTGGGTTATCTTGGGGGAAAGATCCGTCCAAAATAATAATTATTTTGATAAATAAATAATATTTTCTAATTAAAATAAATTTTTTTATTTGATCGGAAGAAAATCCTTCATGTGAAATCAATTTATTTGCTTAAGAAGAAAATACTGTAACTATATAAGTTATTTATTTCTTTATTTTAATGAAATATAAAATAGTTTTTAATCTTGTGATATATTTCTTGTCTTTAAAGAGAAAGAGCTAGAACTTAATCTCAAAACTTGAAACGTAATATAAAGACATTAAATCATAATTGAAAACAAATAAAAAAAATAAAAAAACTAATTCTTTCAACTTTATTTTAATTTTCTTATTTCATGGGTGCACGAAATTAATAAATGTTTTATATCAAAACAAAAATAACTTTGATATTAGTATACCAAAACAATTAAAAACATAAAAATAATTTTAAATAAATGAAATAAAATTTTAATAAAAAAACAAGTTAAACCACCTTGCTAAAACACCCTGTACAAATTTACTTTATAAATCTAGAAGATATAAATGGAGAAGTATTGTGTACGTGAAAAACAGTGTCTTTTTTTTTTTCCAGCCTCCCAAACACCCTCAAGGGTTTCTAAGCTTTCTAATTGAAAGGGTTATATACTACTAGTGATTTTGATGTGATTCCATTGTTTTTATCTTCTTTCTTGGCTTCTGGAACGACTTGCTCAGATTTTGTTAGATTTTTAGTTTGCTCCTTGAGATTTCTCAATTTCATCTTCAAAGTTTAGTTTGTGACTATCCCCTTCTATAATTTCCATGCTTCATCCATTTATATAAGTAATTGTAACACAGAATATATATGAATAAATCTCAGTGTTGTTTTTTAAGTTTATATAAAATATTTCATTCTCATCTAAAAATATTAAAAAGTAAGAAAGAAAATCCAAATTAATAAAAATAAAAACCCAAAATATGACAAAATTTGAGATAATTAATTTTTCTAGAAATCCTAAAATTCTGTCCACTTAAATTCTCATACATTAGCAATAACGTATATTCAAAGAAGTGATCAGTGGTGTTAAGAAAAAGAAATACTTATCATGTTTCTTTTAAGGTAAAAATCAACTAAAAATCAGATCTCTTTTTTCATGAACTTTAAAAGTAAAAACAAATACTTAATATGAGCTTTCATCATTAGATAAAACCATTTGACACAAATACCGTTCATTTTGGTGGTCTCAATCAATATCAATAACACTTTTCTCTCTCTACCGCCTGAATTTATTGACGTCTCTCTCCCCTCTTTCAACAAGGGATTAAAAAATAACAAAAATAAACTTTTGTATTAAAATTGAATTGGAAAAATATTGAGATACTGAAATTGTATGATTTGCGTGATTTTTAAAGTTTAAGAACCAAAGTGCATCATTTGCAAAATTTATGGCGTGAGATCCATGTCTGGTGCCTTTTTCATTTCAGTCCCTCTTTGTTCAATCCTATCTTTTCATAATAAATTAAAATTAATTGGTCTTTAATTAGAACTAAATTATCAAAAACAAATTGAGGAACAAATTAAAAAAACTATAGTTTTAAGAGCGTGCAAGAAATATCACTAGTTTTAACTATCTCTATTTTGTGACAATAATATAGGTAAAACTATAGACAAAGTGAAGAGTGGGAGATTCTCAATTTTTTGAAAGGCTAATATTGTATTATTTATCTTGAAAATCCGTTGAATTTATTCACACCAAATTTAAAATTCAGAGAAATTAAATCTATGATTTATTTATAAATAAATTTTATTGTTAATATTTTTATTATTCCATAGTTACTTTATGTAAACCTTACATTTATTAGAGAAATCAAAATAAACAAATTTATGGACAGACACTAGTTTATCAAGTAATTAAATAGATAGAGTACTTGAATAAAAGAAGATATAAAGTATAAATAATTTTTTATATATCTTTATTGTTCAGAAATTAAAAATAAAATAAAATCAATCTAAACTCATCTAAAAAAGAGCTAATTATGACATCATCATTCTAATAATAGAACTAATGAAGATATTTTATTGATAAGATTTTGTGAAAATAAGTATTCAAATTGAAAAAAGAAATTGTCCATGTTTTTGATACTGATATCTCCATCTATTTACAGCCAGAGAAAAGAACGTCACCTATTTTTATTGTTTCTTTTTACTTGGAAGATAAGGTATATGAATATTCAGAGCTATTTGAGTCAATCAATTTTAATAGTTTTTTATTTTTTTTTATATTAGTATACCAACTTTTTGTTATTATATCAATTAAATATCTTTTTTCTTGTTTTCTTTGATATTGTGACTTTGATTGAATGAAATTGAGTTTGGGTTTTCCTCTAGAATAAATTCGATTGAATCTTATTTACAGGATTTAAGGAATTGATCAAGAACTATGATGACTCACTTGAAGTGATTTGTTTGAAATTGGTTTGAGGATTGAAAATCTATAGGATATAATTAATAACTTGACTTTAATTTAAAAGGATTAATGTACATCATGAAATTTCAACTAATATATATATAGGAACCGCATGGCCAAAAAAAAGAAGAAAGAAAGTATTTTCAATGTGGGATCGAGCTCACCAAAGCCTACGTACATGGTCATTGGTGAATTGTTTACATGGGATGTAAATATATTGTAAACATTAATTATCCACAATATCCAAATTGTATATTTTTTAATTACGTCCCTCCTTTTCAATTCAAATCTTGAAAGATAACAGAAGAAATATACCCACTTTGTGACAGTAATAATGGAAGGTAAAACTATAGTCAAAGTGAAGGAAATAGATCAAACACGGTTTCCCCACTCACACGTGCGCGACATTTTTCATAAGAATGTCATGTTCATCAAAACTAAAGTTATTAAATTAATGTCATGTTCATCAAAACTAAAGAAAATAGAACAATCTATGGTTAGGCATGAGTAATCAGGGTTTAGGAGAACAATCTATGGTTAGTTCATGTTTACCCGTGTTAATTTAAAATTGTCTCATTTGAAGAAATTATTTTTTAAAAAAAGTTAAAAATATTGCATAGTTAAAAAAAAATAAAACCATGTTTTGACTAAATTGAACTATTTACGGATTAACTGATTTGATCATTCAAGTTAATTTAACGGGTAAATTCTTATTTAGTTTTTCTCTAAACTCAAGTTAAAAAAATTAAAATCAATAATATCAAAACGAAAACGAAAGGGATTGTGATGAAGAGTACACTGCCGTCCTAAGCTATCATGCATTTTTCTTCTTCATTTTTAACAAGAGTTGCGCCCATTAGAATTTGATGATTTCTCTCTTTTTTTCTTGACTAAAAACTAAAAATTAATAAAAATAAATTTTTATATTAAAATTAAATTAAAAAATATTAAGATACTGGAATTATATGATTCATGTGATTTTTAAAGTTTAAGAATCAAAATGCATCCTTTACAAAACTTATGACATTGCACTCATATTTGGTGTTTTGTTTTTATTTCAGTCCCTCTTCTTTTAATCCTATCTTTTCAAAAGAAATTAGAACCAATTAGAGTTTAATTAGAACTAAATTATTAAACATAAATTGAGGAAAAAATTAAAAAACATAAATTTTTAAGTAGTTCATCTGTAATAATATACAAAAGGATGAATAGTAAAGTCTTGACAAGGAAAAAAAATCAACTCGAGCAACATTTAGGGGGTGTTTGAAAGTGTGGTAATCGTTGGTTTTTAAAGTGTTTTTTGTTTGAAAATGTATTAAAATAATATATTTTTTATTTTTTTAAATTATTTTTGACATCAACATATTAAAATAATCTGAAAATATTAAAAAAATAATTTAAAATAAAAAAATTATTTTTTTAAATACTTTTCAAACATCAAACAAACAGGTTAGAAATGTGATGAAGAGGACACTGCCGTCCTATGGCATCCTGCTTCTTTTTTTCCACGAGATGGGTCCGTTGGATGATGCCATCATGCATTTTTTCCAGGAGTTGGGTCCCTTGGCTATTGCCATCATGCATTTTTTTCTAAAAGATGTTCAGATTAAGAGTATTATAAAAAGAAACAAAGAGATTATATATATTAAAGATAAATGTTAAATGAATCAATTAGATATTGTGAATTATGTATTAAAATAAAATAAAAAAGTTGTTTTCAAAATATTTTTTTAAATTATTTTTAACATTAACATATCATAACATAACAATAAAAAACATAAAAAAATATTTTAAACAAAAAAATTATTTTAAAAAAACATGATTTCAAATTTATTCTCAAACAACCTTTTAGTTTGTTAAAACTACAAAAAATAGTGTTCATAGGAGAACTATATTAAAAAGTTTGTGTTCATTAGGAAAAAAATTCAAATTGAACCTTGTTAACATTTTTTTTACTTAATGTTGAAGAGTTAGTAAAAGCACAAATATTTGGTCAGGAGGGCTTCAATTTGAGTTGGAAAAAATTATTAATAGGATTTCGGCCATTTGAAAAATTAAGAAAAGAACAAGAGAGAGAGGATGCGACTATGATGTGGAATTCTTTTAAAAAACCAAAAAAATGAAGCTTCTTACTTATGTGGCTGCTAAGTGTCCGTTGCCATCATGCAGTGTTTTTTGCACGGCATGGGTCCGTGAAGTCCTCTATAAAAGCCTTAACCTCCTCGCTGCCATTCGCAACAATTAATATTGTAATAGTTGATATTAATAAGATGGGGCTGTTCCTTCAGCTGTTGACGGTGTTAGTGATAACGGTTTCGCTGCAAGGATGGGTGGCTCTTGGTTGCTTGGAGGAAGAGAGGATCGCTCTGTTGCACCTCAAAGATTCTCTTAACTATCCCAACGGCACCTCCCTTCCCTCCTGGAGAATAGCCCACGCCAACTGTTGTGATTGGGATTGGGAAAGTATTCGGTGCAACAGCAGTACAGGTCGAGTCACCGAACTCCATCTTGACGGCGTAAGGAATGAGGAAGTGGGAGATTGGTACTTAAATGCCTCCTTGTTTCTTCCTTTCCAACAACTCAACTATCTCTCCTTGTGGAAAAATAGGATAGCTGGTTGGGTTGAGAACAAAGGTTTGCTCTCTTAAGTATTACAAAATATTTATATTAGTTTTATTTTGATTCTCCACAGTAAGTAATTCATAGAAGAAAATAGAAATCATAGTTAGCAATAAGGTGTTGTTTAATTCCTTACATTATTATAATCATGACATCATCATTGTAACAATTATTCCTCTCTTTCACCGCCTCAACAATTACATTATTATAATCATGACATGAAGTCACTGTAACAATTACTTGCCACTTGATCAATCATAATTAAATTACATCAAGTCTTAATTTTATTTTTTATTTTATATAGGTGGTTATGGACTATCAAGATTGAGCAATTTGGAGATCCTTGACTTGGGATCTACTAGCTTCAATAACAGTATTCTATCATTTGTGAAGGGACTTTCATCTCTTAAATCACTATATTTAGATTATAATAGATTGTAGGAGTTAATAGATTTGAAAGGTTAGTTTTTTTATATACTGTTATTTTTATAAATATTCAATTTAATTAACACAATTATCCATTAAATTTAATTTTGAAAAACACAATTTCTGTGCTGTAGTGAATTAATTAACTATTTGTTTATATAAATATCAAGAATTTCTGAGCAGTTTGGAGACCTTGTATTTGGGCGGCAACAATATTAACAAATTGGTAGCCTCAAGAGGTAATTACTAACACATTCACATTACCTACTTGTTAGCGTCATGATGATGAGCCCATCCAACAATATTAATTATCTTTGCTTTTGTATGTTTCTTCCCTAACTAACTTGCAGGTCCAAGCAACTTGAGTACTCTATCCCTATATAATATCACAACCTATGAAAGTAACTTCCAATTACTGCAATCATTAGGAGCATTCCCAAACCTCACGACACTTTATCTGAGCTACAATGATTTTAGAGGGAGAATATTAGGTGACGGTAAGTCATATATTATATTATATATAGTGATGTTCATATATTTGGGTTTAATTGAAAAATACAATTTCTTACTTTTGAACAAACAGGGTTCCAAAATTTGAGCTCCTTGGAAAGTTTGTATCTGGACAGTTGTTCTCTAGATGAACACTTCCTTCAAAGTCTTGGAGCATTACCTTCTCTAAAAAATCTGTCATTGCGAGCACTCACTATCACTGTACCTTATGGAGGTAAATTAACAAATTTCAACTCCACTATTACTTATCATTGACTATTCTTCTTCTATGCCTGCTAAATTAGAATTTCTCTTTTATGTTTTCGTAACCTAGTCAACTCAAATCCATTAGAAATTAAATTCATAATATAAAAAAAATAGAAAGTCAATTAAACCTCAAATTTAGAAATTAACTCAACTAAAATCTTTATTATTTTAAAATTCTTCCATCCATTTAATATAAATAATATTTCACTTTAATTTTGCCCCTCTTTCAACATCATTTTAGTGTAATATAATTAAAACAATAACATAAAAAACAATAATTTCTTTAATAAAAAGGTAACTTCATATACAGAGAGTGCTATTTTTAGGAGGATAATAAATTAACAATGGTGTATTTTTATTTTTGGGTCAGGCGTATAAAAAATCCTTCTCTTAAATGGACAATACAATTTCTACACTTACTGGATATTTTTAGTTTTTTTAGCCACGATTAATAAGTAATGAATTATTTCTAATCTTCATTCCTTCTACATTAATATAATTTCTTGTCTAATTGATTGTGGCAGGCTTTCTTGATCTCAAGAACTTGGAATACTTGGATTTGAGTTACAATACTCTCAATAATAGCATCTTCCAAGCCATCGGAACGATGACCTCTCTTAGAACTTTGATTTTGTAGAGCTGCAGACTAGATGGTCGAATACCTACAACCCAAGGTAAGGTTGATGACTCTTACTCTTTCATTTCCTTTATAATTTTAATTGCTTCTACGTTAATATAATTTCTTGATTGTGGTAGGCTTCTTTAATCTCAAGAACTTGGAATTCTTGGATTTAAGTTCCAATACTCTCAGTAACAACATCTTACAAACCATCAGAACGATGCCCTCTCTCAAAACTTTATGGTTGCAGAATTGTAGTCTAAATGGCCAATTACCTACAACCCAAGGTAAGGTTGATGACTCTTACCCTCTCCCTAGGTTATATCTTTTCCATTAGAAACTCAAAGTTTTAATTTTTTTTCCCTAAATTATAATGTGATCAGGCCTATGTGACTTAAATCATCTTCAAGAGCTATATATGTATGACAATGATCTCAGTGGTTTCTTGCCTCCGTGTCTGGCAAATATGACTTCCCTTCAACGATTATATCTCTTTTCCAATCACTTGAAGATACCTATGTCATTGAGCCCGTTATACAACCTTTCAAAACTCAAGTCTTTTTATGGTTCAGGGAATAAAATATGCACAGAAGAAGATGATCATAATCTCACCCCAAAGTTCCAGTTAGAGTCCCTCTCTTTGAGCAATGGTGGACAAAATACGAGAGCATTTCCCAAGTTCCTTTACCATCAGTTCAGCCTGCAATCTTTGGATCTTACAAACATCGAAATAAAGGGAGAGTTTCCAAATTGGTTGATTGAGAACAACACATACCTCAAAAGTCTTTCTTTAGAAAACTGTTCTCTTTCAGGTCTATTCTTGTTGCCAAAGAGTTCTCATGTGAATTTGTCATTCCTAAGTATATCAATGAATCACTTCCAAGGACAAATCCCTTCAGAAATTGGAGCTCATTTGCCAGGGTTAGAAGTTTTATTGATGTCTGATAATGGTTTCAATGGAAGCATTCCTTCCTCATTAGGTAACATGAGCTTGATGTACGAGTTAGACCTGTCCAACAACAGTTTGCAAGTGCAGATCCCTGGATGGATTGGGAATATGTCTTCTCTTGAATTCTTGGACCTATCAAGGAACAATTTATCTGGTCCTTTACCACCTAGATTCGACACTTCTTCAAAATTAAGAGTTGTTTATTTGTCTAGAAATAAGTTGCAAGGACCGATCGCAATGACATTTTATGACTCCTCTGAGATATTCGCATTAGATCTTTCCCATAATGATTTAACTGGTAGAATTCCAGAATGGATTGGCAGGCTATCTGACTTGAGATTTCTATTCTTGAGTTATAACAATCTTGAAGGTGAAATCCCAACTCGATTATGCAGGTTGGACCAATTAACCGTGATTGATCTATCTCACAATTATCTTTCTGGTAACATCCTCTCTTGGATGATATCTACTCATCCTTTCCCTATTCAATACAATTCCCATGATTCTATGTTCTCATCACAACAATCTTTCGAGTTTACAACAAAGAATGTATCCCTTCCTTATAAAGGAAGCACTATCCAATACTTAACAGGAATTGATTTCTCATGCAACAATTTCACCGGGAATATTCCTCCTGAAATTGGAAACCTCAGCAAGATCAAGGCATTGAACCTTTCGCACAACAGTTTGACTGGACCAATTCAACCAACATTTTGGAACTTAAAGGAAATAGAGAGCTTGGATCTTTCCTACAACAAACTGGATGGAGAAATCCCACCTCGACTTACTGAACTATTTTCTCTAGAAGTTTTTAGTGTGGCTCACAATAATTTATCTGATAAGACTCCTGCGAGAGTTGCACAGTTTGCCACGTTTGATGAGAGTTGCTACAAGGACAACCCTTTTCTTTGTGGAGAACCGCTACCCAAAATATGTGTTGCTGCTATACCACCATCATCAACGCCAACTTCAACGAACAATGAAGATCATGGTGGCTTCATGGATATGGAGGTTTTCTATGTGACCTTTTGGGTTGCATACATCATGGTGCTGCTGGTGATTGGTGCAGTTCTATATATAAATCCATATTGGCGACGAGCTTGGTTTCACTTTATTGAGGTGAGCATCAACAATTGCTATTATTTTCTAGTGGACAATCTTCCCATTTTATCCAAGTTTGGGTTTTCATAGCCTTGATGGTACCAAGACTTTGTGCTTTGTTGTGTATTCTAGTTTTAAGATTTAAACAAGTTTAAAAGCATGCTCAAGCGATGTTGTATTAATTTATACAGTTCCATTCGGTTTTAAGGGTTTTTATATAGCGGAGGCTTTTCAATTCCATGAGTTTTTACTTTCCTTGTATATTACATTATTACTTGATTTTTACGGATGATCAATTCAAATTTACAACACAAATATATATCCAAAAATATTTAATATTAAAGGGAATACATTACAACACAAATATCAATTCAAATTTGTTTCACTGATTGTATATAAGCTTGTGAGCACTTAGATAATTTGTTTGATCTACAACTTTAGTAACTGAGAGTATTGAGCTGTTTTAGATTGAGTTTCCCAGCTAATATCAAAGGGTAATGTGGAGAACGAATCCCTTCAGGGCTGACCCTTGCCCATATGGCACTCCCCACTTGAAATGGATGACCACCCGGTATTGAGCAAATTAATGAATCAAAGCAGTCTCGAGATTCCACATAACAATTCATCTCCACTTCTTAGTACTCTAATCTCAAACGTCCAGCATATGCTGTAATGCTTGATTAAAGTCATTTAATTACGCTTAGACTAGGTATCGGATGTTCCAAAAGTGATGTACAGAAAACTAGAAAACCTTAGCTTTCACCTGGAGGTAAAAAGAAAAAAATTAAACTTCCTCTAAAAAAACTAGAAAATGAGAATTACAAAGAATAATAGATCCAATTAGAAATGGAAAAATATATGGTGAAAGAATATATAAAAATAAAGTTAAGTCTGCTATAATTAAACAGGAAAAATAAAAATATTTTTCAATTTATTTTTTATAATACTGCTAAATATCATAAAATAATTGACTTTTGAAAAATTATTTTTTTATAGAAACTACTTTCCAAGCAGAAACTACAATCAAGGCCTAAAAACATTTTACACTGCATTTACATCAACAATTGAAATGACAAGGTCCCACTAGGGAAAGACAAATAGATATGGAGTCCCGTTATGAGGCAATTTTTGCATAAGTTCTAATTGTAGATTGGGTTCTGTCAGATTCCAAGTGAAGTCTGTTCAGAAACTAAACAACATTATGGCTTAGAGGACTATTGAAAATGATGATTTATGGCATCCCTTAAAAACTTAAAAGGTGTCAAGTGCATTTTATTTCAATCCACCAATATCCCCCCTGCATTCCATCCTTATGTTCTGGAAAAAAAAATAGTTTTAGCATTCTTTCCGCAATGAACTTGCATTATTTGACAGCAAATGCATGTACCAATCCAACAACCATTTTCATTCTACAGAAACATACTCATATGAGGGTAAACTATACATTTCTATCAGCAAGATAGAGATCCTTGCTCAAGCTCTTAAGAACACAACTTACCATTCAACATTTTGGCTATAGTCATCAACCAGAAGATACAATCCCTCCGAATGCACTGCTCAATGGCTGAAAGAGGCCACCAAGTTTTCAACTTTTCCACCTCTATGTGCAACCGATATATATTTGGAACGTAACCTTCTCTCTTCATCTCCTCATTCAGCAATTGGTATATGTTCTCCGAATGATGATGTAAGCTGCCACCAGCATGAAATTCATGAGCACGAGCTCCAACGTCAATCCAGCTACAGCCAGGGGTTTTAGAGACACCACACTGCCTCATCTTTGCAGAATCATCCCACCTTCTCCTATTTGCATATATCTTAGATGAGATAATTGCATCTCTGGAAACAATTGAATGACCCTTTCACCAACATCTGCATTTCTACGCCTCTGACAGCATCAAGCAATGACCCCAACACAATTTCATCTCGTTTTCCAGGCATCTTCTTAATCAAGTCCCAAGCTTCGTTCAAAAGTCCTGCACGGGCACAAAGATCAACCATGCAAGAATAATGCTTGACTTTTGGGATTGATTTTGACCATTTTCTAGGCGCTCTAACATCCTCTTTTCACTACAATTATTATTTTTTTGATATATTTTTGATTGATTTTTTTTTTGTGCGAGGACCCAAAAATGGGTCACAAGATGAACATTCAGAACTATTTGAGTCCATCCATTTTAGTAGATTTTTATTTTTTTATATTAATATGCCAACTTTTTTTATTATGAAATTGAGTTTGGGTTTTCCTCTCTAGAATAAATAATTGTTTTGATAAATAAATAATTATCTCTCCATCAAGTTTTTGCCCCACCACTAAGATGGTTCCTGTAGAGACAAATTTGATCCTTCTTTTGGTTTGATTTATTTTCTGTCATTCTTCGAATATCTTTGTTTCTTGATAGACTTTTCCTGGATATGCCCCGGTTGGCCAAATAAAAATTGGATAAAATTTTAATTTTTTATTTAAAATTATTTTTTATATATATTTTTTAATTTTTTTAATGTGTTGATATTAAAAAATAAAAATTATATTATTTTAATATATTTTTAAGTAAAAAATACTTTAAAAAATAATAATTAATTTTTTTATTTGTTTTCTGGTTATATTTAATGTTTCATCAACATTCCTAACTTAAATTGCTATGTATTTTAAATCTTGAAGGATTAAGAAATGGAAGACAAAAAAGAAAGAGAGACAAGGCAGTTCAAAAAAAAAAGAAAAAAGAACAAGGCAGTTCCACGAGCTGGGTTCGTAAGCTTGTTTAATTTTTGTTCCTTAATTAAGAAGGGATAATATACTTTAATTTAAACATGTTAATGTGGTTTAATAGAAATGATTTTTATAAACAAGTATGGGAATGATAATATTAAAAATATTATTGTGTCAATAATTGAGAAACAAATTAAAAAAACTATAGTTTTAATAGCAAGCGAGAAATATCACTAGTTTTAATTATTCCTAATTTGTGACAATAATATAGGTAAAACTATAGACAACGTGAAGAAAATAGAACAAACTAACTACCCACTAATTAATTCCTTGAAGAGGAAGAGTGGGAGATTCTCGAAGGCTAATATTGTCCTATTTATCTTGTAAATCCCTTGAATTTATTCACACCAAATTTAAAATTTAGAGACATTAAATCTATGATTTGTTTATAAATAAATCTTATTGTTAATATTCTTATTATTCCATAGTTACTTTATGTAAACCTTACATTTATTCTGTAAACAAATTTATGGTCACACACTAGTTTATGAAGTACTTAAATAAAAAAAAATCAATTAGAGTACTTGAATAAAAAAATATTAAATATAAGTATTTTACATATCTTTACTTTTCATAAATTAAAAATAAAATAAAATCAATCCAAACTCATCTAAAAGAATTTAACTATGACATCATCATTTTGATAATAGAACTAATAAAGATATATATTTTATTTATCAGATTTCATGAAAATAAATATTTAAATTCAAATTGAAAACAAAACAATTTTTTAAAAAATAAAAATAAAATAAAATCAATCCAAACTCATCTAAAAAAAAATTAACTATGACATCATCATCATTGTGATAATAGAACTAATAAAGATATTTTATTTATTAGATTTCATGAAAATAAATATTCAAATTGAAAAAAAATAAATTTATCCATGTTTTTTGTATTGATATCTCCATCAATTTACAGAATAGCATCGCCTATTTTTATTGATTTTTCTTGCCTAGAAGATAAGGTATGAGAACATTTAAAGTTGTTCGAGTGCCATCGATCCATTTTAATAGATTTTTATTTTTCTTATATTAGTATACCAAAAAAAAAAATTATTATATCAATTAAATATTTTTTTCTGGGTTTCTTTGATGGTGTGACTTTGATCAAATGAAATTGAGTTTGAGTTTTCCTCCAAAATAAATAATTGTTTTGATGAATAAATAATAATCTCTCCATCAAGTTTTTGCCCCACCACTAAGCTGGCTCACTGTAAAGACAAATTTGGTCCATCTTTTGATTTCTAATTCCACGGCTTTGGTTTGATTAGACTTTTCCTGGATATGCTCCTATTGGTACTATGTTTCAAATAAAAATTGGATAAATTTTGATTTTTTTATTTAAAATTATTTTTTTATATTTTTTGAATTTTTTATATATTGATATCAAAAATATTTTTTTAAAAAAAAATATATATTATTTTAATATATTTTCAAATAAAAATACTTTAAAAAATAGTTATTATCCAACTTTAAATCTAACTTGAATTCGGCTTGTCGTTGTTAACTATTTTATTTTCACTATAATTAATTGCTTTATCACGTTGACGCCAGCAGTCAACAACTATCTAACATTCCCTTGGCATCGAATTCCATGCCTTTGCAAAATATCAATTGCTCCAGTGCCTCTCTAGCAATAATTAATTTTATTTTTCCCCAAACACATGTGTCATTTATCGAGATAATTAATTTAATCACACACACGAAAAAAAAAAACAAATAGATCCAACTACCATGCCATTCCACAATTAATTTTTTATATTATAATTTAGTGTTATGTTAATCAGGCAACATTTAATTACCATGATATAAAATACAAAAATAGTGGGAACAGAAAAACATGTTTTTTATGTATTTTTTATTTTAAAATTATAAATTTTGCTCTAATTTCACTCTAAGACTATTGTAAGAAAATATTTATTTTAAATTTATCTATATTCTTATAGTTCAAAAATTAAAAATAAAATAAAATAAATTCAAACTCATCTAAAAGGAGTTATTCAAAAGGAGTTAACTGTGATGTCATTATTTTATAACAAAACTAACAAAGATATTTTATTAACCATTTCGTGAATACAAGTATTCAAATTGGAAAAAAAATAAAATCAATACAAGTTTTTAAATAAAATAAATATATTGCCCCGTAAGCTTGAGAAAGAATAATATGTTTTAATTTCATCTTGTATAAAAAAATCTCAATTTAGTGTGTTATATATATATATATATATATATATTAAAAGTAAATATTAAAACCTATTATATTATTAATTCGGATGTGAATTATATTTCTAAGATGTTATTAAGAAATTCTCTATATACTACAACTAGCTTAAGAAGGTCCTCTTCATCGGACCATGAGTAATCAGGGTTTAGGTAATAGATTGTGCAGGTTATTTCATGTTTACTGGTGTTAATTTAAAATTGTGTCATTTTAAGATATTCTTTTTTTAAAAAAAAAAGTAAAAATTGCATAGTTAAAAAAGAAAACCATGTTTTGATTAAATTAAACTATTTACGGGTTAACTAATCTGATCATTCAAGTTTAACGGGTAAACTCTCACTTAGTTTTATCTAAACTCAGGTTAAACTAGATCTCACATCAACCTTTCCTGCCGAATCAAATTTAATAAGGCTGATGTCAGTCTTTAATGAAAAAACATAAATAAAAGGTTAACGCTAGGAAGCTCATTAATTTCCATCTTTTTTTATCTTCTTTCTTGGCTTCTGAAACGACTTATTCTTGAGATTTCTCAATTTCATCTTCAGAGTTTAGTATGTAACAATCTCCTTCTATAATTTTCATGCTTCATCCATTTATATAAGTAATTGTAACACAGAATATATATGAATAAATCTCAGTGTTGTTTTGAAGATTTATAATTTTCTAGTTTGGCACATGTATATAAATAATAGTAACACAGAATTATATGAATAAATATAATGAAGGGAGTAAAAGTGTTTCTTTTGTAAGACTATAACATCCATGTTTAACTTTCTTTTTATATTTAGATTCATTTTTTTTTATTTTTTATATAAAAAATCAAAATCAATTGATTATTAATTAGAACTAAATCATCAAAAATTAAATTTGAATACTAAATTGAAAAATATAAAATTTTATATAATCCATCCTCAATATTACTCGAGAAAACAGTGAGGCCTTGCGGAGTAAAAAAATCCACGCAAGCAATACTTAATAATATCAAAAACGAAAACGAAAGTGACTGTGATGAAGAGTACACTGCCGTCCTATACCATACTGCTTTTTTTTTCTCCATTTTTTCCAAGAGTTAGACCATTGCCATCATCCATTTTTCCATGAATGGGCCCGTTGGATGGTGCCATCGTGCATTTTTTCCCCATGAGGTGGGTCCGAGAGAAAATTTTCTTCATGCTTTTTTTCCTAAAAGATATTCAGATTAAAAGTATTATAAAAAGAAATTACTATAATTTCCATGCTTCATCCGTTTATATAAGTAAAGAGTCACACAAAATATATATGAATAAAACTCAGAGTTGTTTTTAAAATTTATATAAAATATTTCATTCTCATCCAAAAAATATTAAAAATTAAGAAAGAAAAGCCAAATTAATAAAAATAAAAACAAAAAATATGACAAAATTTAAGAGAATTAATTCTTCTAGAAATCCTTAAATTCGATTCACTTAAATTCTCATTCATCAACAATAACGCGTATTTAAAGAAGTGATCAGTAGTGTTAAGACAAAAAAAAAAAAAAAATAATCATGTTTCTTTCAAGGTAGAAAATCAACCGAAGATTAGATTTATTTTTTCAAGAACTTTAAAGATAAAAAAATACTTAATATGAGCTTTTTTTATTAAATGAAGTCATTTGACATAAATAGTATCTGTTTTGGTAATCTAAATCGGTGTTAATGCACTTTTTTTTCTCCATCACTAGAATCTGATGATCTCTCTCTCCTCTCTCAATCATATATTAAAAAATAAATTTTTGTATTAAAATCAAATTGAAAAAATATTGAGGTACTAGAATTGTATGATTTGCGTGATTTTTAAAGTTTTAAAATCAAAATATATTCTTTACGAAATTTATGGTATGACACTCATATTTGGTGTTTTTTTATTTTAATCTTTTATTTTAATATTATCTTTTCATAAAAAATTAAAATTAACTGAAGTTTAATTAAAGCTAAATTATCATAAATAAATTGGGGAAATGCTTTGATTTTATTTATTTTCTGTTATTCTTCAAAAATATCTTCGTTTCTTGATAGAATTTTCTTGGAAATGATGAGCTACCACTGCCTTTTGACTTTGGTGGCCTACCAAATAAATAAAGAATTCCTCTTGATAGATTTTTCTTGGAAATGACGAGAATATTTTAGAATTTTCTGGGCTGACGCCATCAGTGTTCCATGCCTTTGCAAAATATTAAAGGCTCCAATGCATCTCTAGCAATAAGATTATTTTTTTATTTTCCCCCGAATACATGTGCCATTCCACAATCAATTTTATTTATTTATTTATTATGACTTAGTGTTATGTTAATCAGGCACCATGATATAAAATACAAAAATAGTGGGAACATAAAAAACATGTTTTATGTTTGAATATATACTATATACCTGATACCAAAGGAATAATATCGTAAGAATAAATTTAGTCGTATAAATTTAGCTGTACTAAAGTTTAAACAGGTGACTTTAGAATCACCAAGCAGTGAATCACACCTACGGGAATATTGAAAGAATAATTAAAGTGGTTTTTTTTTTTTTTTTTTTGTTTTTTTTTTATTTTTTTTTTTTTACCCAAAATTGATTTCTTCTTCTTTTTTTTGTTTCTTTTTTTAAAAAAAAATTTTTGTTTGAAAATTATCTTTGCTAATTTTTTTAAATATTGAGCTGGTTGAAAATTTAACTATGTAGTTTTTTTAAAAAAAACATTGTGGATTGCTATAATATTCTCATACAATGTTTTTTTTTTATGATTTCTTTATTATTATTTTTTTCAAAATGGTCTTTGTAGATTTTATTTTTTTTATATTAAGTTGGTTAAGAATTTAGCTTTGTAGTTTTTTTAAAAAAAAAACCAATATGAATTGCTACAGTGTTTCCCCTATATAGTTTTTGTTTTGCTGCAGTGTTTCCCCATATATTTTTTTAAAAAATTATCTTTATCGAATTTATTTTTTTAATATTGAGCTGGCTGATAATCTAACTTTAGCTTTTCCCATATGTTTTTTTTTATTTCTTTTTATATTTCTTTTTTCCAAAATTGTCATTTTTTACATATTTTCTTTTTTTTGTTTTGTTTTTTTCAGAATTATTTATGTTGATTTTATTTTTTTACTATTGAGCTGGTTGAAAATTTAGTTTTTTTTTCTTTTTCTTTAAAACACTGTAGTTTTCCCCACGTGTTTTTTTTTGTTTTTGTTTCCTTTTTTGTACATTTTTTTTTCATTTCTTTTACCCAAAATTGACTTCTTCTTTTTTTTAGATAACCTTTGTCGATTTTTTTTTATATATTGAGCTGGTTGAGAGATTAGCTTTGTAGCTTTTTTTAAAAAAAAATATTATGGATTACTACAGTGTTTCCCTTACATGGTTTTTGTTTGGCTACAGTGTTTTCCCCACATGTTTTTTTTTTAAATTATCTTTGTTAAATTTATTTTTTCAATATTGAGTTGGTTGAGAATTTAGGTTTAGCTTTAGCTTTCCCCACTTTTTTTTTTCATTTTTTTAAATTTTCCCCATGTTTTTTCATTATAATTATAATTATAATTATTATTATACTGTATTATATTATATAACTGTTTTTTTCTTTTGTTTTTTCTTTTTATTTTTTTTAATGAATTTTTTTTGTTTGATTTAGTTTGTTAATGTTAATTTTTTTTGTTTGATTTAGTTTGTTAATGTTATTTTTTTTTTATTTAGTTATCAGATTTTTATAATACGAATCTCGGGTTTTATGGGTTAACCTGATTTGACGAGTTATTTTTTTCATTTAGTTTAGTTTGTTAAAGTTAATTTTTTTTCTATTTAATTATCAGACTTTCATACTTTCATGACACGTATCCTGGGCTTGACGGGTTAACTTGGTTTAATGGGTTAACCCGTTTTTTTTTTTACCCAAAATTGATTTCTTCTTCTTTTTTTCGTTTCTTTTTTAAAAAAAAATTTTGTTTGAAAATTATCTTTGCTAATTTTTTTAAATATTGAGCTGGTTGAAAATTTAACTATGTAGTTTTTTTCTTTAAAACATTGTGGATTGCTATAATATTCTCATACAATGTTTTCTTTTTTTTTTTTATGATTTCTTTATTATTATTTTTTTCAAAATGGTCTTTGTAGATTTTATTTTTTTATATTAAGTTGGTTGAGAATTTAGCTTTGTAGTTTTTTTAAAAAAAAAACCAATATGAATTGCTACAGTGTTTCCCCTACATATTTTTTGTTTTGCTGCAGTGTTTCCCCATATATTTTTTTAAAAAATTATCTTTATCGAATTTATTTTTTCAATATTGAGTTGGCTGATAATCTAGCTTTAGCTTTCCCCGTATGTTTTTTTTTATTTCCTTTTTCCAAAATTGTCATTTTTTACATATTTTCTTTTTTTTTGTTTTGTTTTTTTCAGAATTATTTATGTTGATTTTATTTTTTTAATATTGAGCTGGTTGAAAATTTAGTTTTTTTGTCTTTTTCTTTAAAACACTGTAGTTTTCCCCACGTGTTTTTTTTTGTTTTTGTTTCCTTTTTTGTACATTTTTTTTTCATTTCTTTTACCCAAAATTGACTTTTTTTTTTTTTTAGATAACCTTTGTCAACTTTTTTATATATATTGAGCTGGTTGAGAGATTAGCTTTGTAGCTTTTTTTAAAAAAAAATACTATGGATTACTACAGTGTTTCCCTTACATGGTTTTTGTTTGGCTACAGTGTTTTCCCCACATGTTTTTTTTTAAATTATCTTTGTTAAATTTATTTTTTCAATATTGAGTTGGTTGAGAATTTAGGTTTAGCTTTAGCTTTCCCCACTTTTTTTTTTCATTTTTTTAAATTTTCCCCACGTTTTTTCATTATAATTATAATTATAATTATAATTATATTGTATTATATTATATAACTGTTTTTTTCTTTTTATTTTTTTTAATGAATTTTTTTTGTTTGATTTAGTTTGTTAATGTTAATTTTTTTTGTTTGATTTAGTTTGTTAATGTTATTTTTTTTATTTAGTTATCAGATTTTTATAATACGAATCTCGGGTTTTATGGGTTAACCTGATTTGACGAGTTATTTTTTTCATTTAGTTTAGTTTGTTAAAGTTAATTTTTTTTCTATTTAATTATCAGACTTTCATACTTTCATGACACGTATCCTAGGCTTGACGGGTTAACTTGGTTTAATGGGTTAACCCGGTTAATTCTAGGTAAACCCGTCATTTTTTTTTTCTATTTAGTTATCAAACTTTCATGACGCAAATCTTAGGTTTTACGGGATAACCTGGTTTAAAAGGTTGACCCAATTAATTCAATGTTTTTTTTTCTTTTCTTCATTAGTTTTTTCCTTCCTGTTGATTTTTTTTCTTTGTTTTTTTTAATTAATCTATTTGATTATCACACTTTTATGACACGACCTTATAGTCAGACTCACATCCAGTATTCTTGGGTCCGGTGTTACAGCCAGACTCACTTAAACTTGGGTCATGCAAGTTTAATTTTATTATTAATATTATAAATATTACTCTCAGGTCAGGCGTTGCAGCCAAATCCAAGATTCTTGGGTATAACTTTGCAAAAAAACCCAAGATTTTTAATATTTTTTTTTAATATTTTTTATATAAAAAAATGACCCGCAGCATGGCGCGGGTATCAAAGCTAGTCTTTATGTAAATCACGTCTAGAAAATCATGCCTTAATTTTAATATTTTAATATATTCCTCAATTATCATTAAAAAAAAAAAAGAATGCAACCACCGACTAATTAATGGAAATGTTTAAGATTAAAGCAATTGAAAAGAAGCCAGCAAATAAAATAACACAAAAAAAATAAAGGAATGTGATGAAAAAACACACTCATTACTCTTGCAAGGCTATCAAGAATATTAAGAAACAAACTCTCAGATGTAGTTTAACTAGTTAGGTTTTGGGTTTGTTTTCTAATAGTCATGAGTTTGAGTTTTCTCATGATCTTTAGAGACTTACATGGTCGTTAACTTTAAGATTTGTGGGATTAATCGATGTACATGCAAGCTGGTCTGGACATCCACGTTAATAAAAAAAAACTAGTTGTCATTTCTTATCAATCAAAAGTCAACCGGGTCACCGGGTCGGCCGGGTCATACCGGGTCATGGCTTTTCCTATTTTTTCTTCAATCTGGCCCGGTTCCAGCCCCGGGTCGACCCGCCGGGTCAGGTTTCAAAACTATGTTCAGATTATATATATTAAAGATAAATGTTAAATAAATGAATTCAGATATTGTGAATTATGTACTGAAATAAAATAAAATAATTTATTTTTCAATTTTTTTTAAAAATTATTTTTCACATTAACATATGATAACGATAAAAAAATATAAAAAATAATTTTAAACAAAAAAATTAATTTTTTAAAAAATATGATTTCAAATTTATTCTCAAACAACCTTTTAGTTTGTTAAAACTAAAAAAAAAGTGTTCATAAGATAATTATATTAAAAATTTAGTGTTTAGTAGGAAAAAAACACGGCATCAAAAAAATATTAATAGGACTTCGGCCAATTGAAAAATTAAGAAAAAAACAAGAGAGAGAGGATGCGACCATGAAGTGGAATTTTTTTTTTAACCAAAAAAATGAAGCTTCTAACTTATGTGGCTGCTGAGTTTGTTTTTCATTAAGATATTTTTTAAAATTACTGAGATTTTTTTTCAGATTTTTTTTAATTGATTTTGCTTAAGAAAGTCATGAACATTGAATTATAAATATTTATTGTCCTTGAGGGGATGTGTCCGTTGCCACTATGCGGTTTTTTCCACGGCATGGGTCCGCAAAGTCCTCTATAAAAGCCTTAACCTCCTCGCTAGCTGTCCTCTATAACAAATATTGATCACCTTTTATATTTTGATATTAAGATGGGGCTGTTCCTTCAGGTGTTGATGGTGTTAGTGATGGCGGTTTTGCTGCAAGGATGGCTGCCTCTTGGTTGCTTGGAGGAAGAGAGAATCGCTCTCTTGCACCTCAAAGATTCTCTTAACTATCCCAACGGCACCTCCCTTCCCTCCTGGAGAATAGCCCACGCCAACTGTTGTGATTGGGAAAGTATTGTCTGCAACAGCAGTACAGGTCGAGTCACCGAACTCGTTCTTTGGGGCGTGAGGAATGAGGAGCTGGGAGATTGGTACTTAAATGCCTCCTTGTTCCTTCCTTTCCAACAACTCAACGCTCTCAACTTGAGGGGTAATCGTATAGCTGGTTGGGTTGAGAAGAAAGGTTTGCTCTTTAAGTATTACAAAATATTTAGATTACTTTTTTAGTTATTATCATTTTGGTTCTCCACAGTAATTCATCATCGAAGAAAATATTTAGCAATAAGGTGTTGTTTAATTCCTTAGATTATTAATATAATCATGACATTATCACTGTAACAATCACTCCTTTTACTTTTACTTTTATCATCTCAACCTCTTTACATGAAGTCACTGTAATAATTACATGACTCTTCATCAATAATAATTAAATTACTCCAATAATATCTTTTTTTATTCTTTATGTGAAATCTTATTTAATTTATTTTTTTATATAGGTGGTTATGAGTTACAGAAACTAAGCAATTTGAAGTATCTTGACTTGGGAATTAATCGTTTTGATAGTAGTATTCTATCATTTGTGGAGTTGCTTTACTCTCTTAAATTATTATATTTGGATTATAATAGATTGGAGGGGTTAATAGATTTGAAAGGTTAGTTTTTTTATATACTATTATTATTATAAATATTAAATTTAATTAACACAATTATCTATTAAATTTAATTTCAAAAAACACAATTTATGTTTTTGTAATGAATTAATTAACTATTATTTTTATAAATATCAAGAATCTTTGAGCAGCTTGGAGACCTTGTATTTGAGCGGCAACAATATTAACAAATTGATAGCCTCAAGAGGTAAGTAGTAACACTTCCACATTACATGGTATCATGAAGATAATATTTGAGCCCATATTAATAATATTAATTATTTTTGCTTTTGGACAATATTAATAATATCTATACGTTTTTTCCCTAACTAACTTGCAGGTCCAAGCAACTTGAGGAGTCTATGGCTAGAAAATATCACAACCTATGGAAGTAGCTTCCAGTTACTGCAATCATTACGAGCATTCCCAAACCTCACGAAACTTTCTATGGGATACAATGATTTTAGGGGAAGAATATTAAGTGACGGTAAGTTATATATTATATACAGTGATGTTTATATATTTGGGTTTAATTGAAAAATTCAACTTGCTACTTTTGAACAGAGTTGCAAAATTTAAGATCCTTGCAAAGTTTGTATCTAGACGGTTGTTCTCTAGATGAATACTCTCTTGAAAGCCTTGGAGCACTGTCTTCTCTAAAAAAAACCTGTCATTACAAGCACTCAATGGCACTGTACCTTCTAGAGGTAAATTAACAACTTTAAACTCCACTATTACTTATCATTGACCTTTCTACTTCTCTAAAACACCTGTCTTTGCAAGCACTCAATGGCCTGCTACGATTAGATGTGTTTGTATAGAATTCCTCTTTTATGTTTTTACAACCTACTAAACAAGTCTTGGAGAGACAATTAAACCTTAAATTTAGAAATTAACTCAATTGAAACCTTTATTATTTTAAAATTCTACCATCTATTTAATATAAATAATATTTCACTTTAACTTTACCCCTCTCTCAACACCATTTCAGTGTAAAGTAAATATAATGATAACATAAAAAACAATAATTTCTTTAATAAAAAGGTAAATTTATATACAGAGAATGCTATTTTTAGGAGGAAAATAAATTAACAAAGGTGTATTTTTTTTTTGGGTAGACATATAAAAAATCCTTCTCTTAAATGGACAATACAATTTCTACACTTACTGGATATTTTTAGTTTTTTTAGCCACGATTAATAAGTAATGAATTATTTCTAATCTTCATTCCTTCTACATTAATATAATTTCTTGTCTAATTGATTGTGGCAGGCTTTCTTGATCTCAAGAACTTGGAATACTTGGATTTGAGTTACAATACTCTCAATAATAGCATCTTCCAAGCCATCGGAACGATGACCTCTCTTAGAACTTTGATTTTGTAGAGCTGCAGACTAGATGGTCGAATACCTACAACCCAAGGTAAGGTTGATGACTCTTACTCTTTCATTTCCTTTATAATTTTAATTGCTTCTACGTTAATATAATTTCTTGATTGTGGTAGGCTTCTTTAATCTCAAGAACTTGGAATTCTTGGATTTAAGTTCCAATACTCTCAGTAACAACATCTTACAAACCATCAGAACGATGCCCTCTCTCAAAACTTTATGGTTGCAGAATTGTAGTCTAAATGGCCAATTACCTACAACCCAAGGTAAGGTTGATGACTCTTACCCTCTCCCTAGGTTATATCTTTTCCATTAGAAACTCAAAGTTTTAATTTTTTTTCTAAATTATAATGTGATCAGGCTTATATGACTTAAATAATCTTCAAGAGCTATATATGAATGACAATGATCTAAGTGGTTTCTTGCCTCCGTGTCTGGCAAATATGACTTCCCTTCAACGATTATATCTCTCTTCCAATCACTTGAAGATACCTATGTCATTGAGCCCGTTATACAACCTTTCAAGACTCAAGTCTTTTTATGGTTCAGGGAATGAAATATACGCAAAAGAAGATGATCATAATCTCACCCCCAAAGTTCCAGTTAGAGTCCCTCTCTTTGAGTAATATTGGACAAAATACGAGAGCATTTCCCAAGTTCCTTTACCATCAGTTCAGCCTGCAATCTTTGGATCTTACAAACATCCAAATAAAGGGAGAGTTTCCAAATTGGTTGATTGAGAACAACACATACCTACATTATCTTTCTTTAGAAAACTGTTCTCTTTCAGGTCCATTCTTGTTGCCAAAGAGTTCTCATGTGAATTTGTCATTCCTAAGTATATCAATGAATCACTTCCAAGGACAAATCCCTTCAGAAATTGGAGCTCATTTGTCAGGGTTAGAAGTTTTATTGATGTCTGATAATGGTTTCAATGGAAGCATTCCTTCCTCATTAGGTAACATGAGCTTGATGTACGAGTTAGACCTGTCCAACAATAGTTTGCAAGGGTAGATCCCTGGATGGATTGGGAATATGTCTTCTCTTGAATTCTTGGACCTATCAAGGAACAATTTATCTGGTCCTTTACCACCTAGATTCGGCACTTCTTCAAAATTAAGAGATGTTTTTTTATCTAGAAATAAGTTGCAAGGACCGATCGCAATGACATTTTATGACTCCTCTGAGATATTCGCATTAGATCTTTCCCATAATGATTTAACTGGTAGAATTCCAGAATGGATTGACAGGCTATCTAACTTGAGATTTCTACTCTTGAGTTATAACAATCTTGAAGGTGAAATCCCAATTCGATTATGCAGGTTGGACCAATTAACCGTGATTGATCTATCTCACAATTATATTTCTGGTAACATCCTCTCTTGGATGATATCTACTCATCCTTTTCCTTTACAATACAATTCCCATGATTCTATGTTCTCATCACAACAATCTTTCGAGTTTACAACAAAGAATGTATTCCTTCCTTATAAAGGAAGCATTATCCAATACTTAACATGAATTGATTTCTCATGCAACAATTTCATAAGAGAGATTCCTCCTGAAATTGGAAACCTCAACAAGATCAAGGCATTGAACCTTTCGCACAACAGTTTGACTGGACCAATTCCACCAACATTTTCAAATTTAAAGGAAATAGAGAGTTTGGATCTTTCCTACAACAAACTGGATGGAGAAATCCCACCTCGACTTATTGAACTATTTTCTCTAGAATTTTTCAGTGTGACACACAATAATCTGTCCGGCAAGACTCCTGCGAGAGTTGCACAATTTACCACGTTTGAGGAGAGCTGCTACAAAGACAATCTTTTTCTTTTTGGAGAACCGCTAACCAAAATATGTGGTGCGGCTATGCCATCATCACCAACTTCAATGAACAATGAAGATGATGGTGGCTTCATGGATATAGAGATTTTCTATGTGAGCTTTGGGGTTGCATACATCATGGTGCTGCTGGTGATAGGTGCAGTTCTACATATAAATCCATATTGGCGACGAGCTTGGTTTTATTTTATTGAGGTGAGCATCAATAACTGCTATTATTTTCTGGTGAAAAATCTTTCTATTTTATCCAAGTTTAGATTTTCATAGCCTTGATGGCACTAAGAATTGGTGTTCTGTTATGTATTCTATTTTTAAGATTTCAACAAGTTTTAAGGCACGCGCTCAGGTGATGTTGTATTAATTTTGATTTGTGTTTTGTTTTTCTTTTTAGCTTCTGTGTGATATAATAAGTAAATTTCTTCATTGGTTAATTCAGCAAGTATTTTCAGTTCGAATCGGTTTTGTTGGTTTTTATATAGTGAGGGCTTTTCAATTCCACGAGTTTTACTTCTCATCATCTTCATACCTTGTACATTACATTGTTATTTGATTTTTACGGATGATAAATTCAAATTTATAACACATCCAAAAATATTTAATGTCAAAGGGAATACATTACAACACAAATATCAATTCAAATTTATTTCACTGTTTGTATATAAGCTTGTGAGCACTTGGAGAATTCTCAGCAATTGGAGAGTTAAGAAGATCCACACCCTGACTTCTCACACGCATGAAGAAAACCTTTCAACTCAACAAAAAGTACTTTAGATGCCAGTAACTGTCCCACAAGGGTCTACGTAACAGCAGTTACATATGATATCTGGAAATAAAATATCCTGTGAGGCATCATTAAGCATGTTGTAAAATTTAGCCGATCCTCCCAGTTTGGTCAATCGGTGTACCAACTTGCTCTCCGCATAATGCTTAATTTTTAGATGTTCCCAGGCTCAAGGAAGTTGAAGACCACAACTGTACAAAACAAAATTATTCATTTAGCATGGAACCCAATCTCCCGAGAATGATCCAACAACAATACTAAATGGCTAAAACATGGCAATTTTATGTTAACAAACACAAGAAAAAGAACTGATTTGTTTGTAACAGAAAATGTGCAGCAAAATTTACCGATCTAATTACCCTGTGATAATGGCATTCTAGGTGATAACATCCTTGTTTGGCATTGAATCAAAGACCCTCCTGGCAGATATCAAATCCCCACACTTACCATACATGTCAATCAAAGCAGACCCCACATACGAATTACCTCCATCTTCTTCTCCAAAACAAGCCCCTCCACCCATCTCCCCAAATCCAAATCCCCACAAGCCCAAAGAACACTCACCAACGTCATCTCATCTGGCTCAAAACCCTCCTCCCTCGTTTCCATAAACAACCCAATTGCCTCTTTAGCAAAACCCATCGTAGAATACCCCGAAATCATCGAATTCCACGACACCAAGTCTCTCACACCCATTTCATCAAACATCTTCCGTGCAAAACCCGTTTCACCACACCTTGCGTACATTGTAATCAAAGAATGATTCACATACTCATCACCATCCAAACCAGCCTTAGACACCAGACAATGACCAATCTTTCCATGAACCAAACCCCAAACATTCCCTCACGCTATAAACAAAAAAGGGTATGTAAAATTATTTGCTTTTAGGCCTAAAGACTTCAGCTTGTAATCCAATTCAACACAAAAATCATACTTTTTCCATGTGGTAGTTAACCCACGAAGCATGATATTGAAGGCATAAATATTGGGTTTGGTGAGTTGATTAAAAACAAGGGATGCATAGGCCAAGTCTTTGAGGTCAATGATTTTGGAAAGAAGGAAATTGGGTTTTGGTATTGAACAAATAAGCATTTGTGTGTGGATTTATTTTAATAGGTTTTTGAATTTGCATTGTTTTATCAGAGACAAAGCTTTTCAGTCAGGGTTTGATGTTCTTTTTAGGTTTGGAAGTTGAGGTTTGAAAGAGGGAGATGGTATGGGGGTAGAAAAGAGGTAGGTCTTGTCTTGAGCATTATTTTTTGGAACTCGACTTTTGTTACGCTTCCAAAACATATAACTAAGGCAACGTTTGTTACTGTCTCGGGACACAACAGGCATAGCATAGATAGTTACCCATCATTTAAAAAAAAAATCGAGCTGGACTGACCCGAAAAATAAATTTTAAAAAATAAGAATCACATCGTTTTGATTTTAAAAAAAGGTTTTTTCTTGCAACACCAGTTTGATTTCTTGCATGTTCTCATGTAGTCACCAATCAACATTTGACAGATGATATGCCTGGGAGAAGAAACTCTACCAAGAAGTCAGGGTACATCTCAAATCTTCTGCTTAACTTTTTGAATGATGCATTCTGAGCGTCCCTAGTTTTCAAGGCCATGATTATAGCATAGAATTTCAATGTATATATTTTTGCTGCTGGAATGCGTTTTATCTATGCACAGCATATATGCTTAGAAATATCTGGGATTGGAAACTGCCTGAATCTATCAAACACGGAAGTTCAAATCTTCTGCATATCTTTTTTCATCTATTTTGTTATAGCATCGCTGAGTCATATCATATTTTGTTCCAATATTGTAATTGAACCATTTGCAATCAATAAACAAATGCTTCTCAGTTACCTTAGTTTCTTATAACTGTTTAAAAAAGTGAACCAACCAAAAAACGAACTCAATATCACCAGAAACGGTAAACAAAGAACCAGAAACAGGAAGAAGGAATTGGAAGTAAATCAATGAGAATGAATGAGTGCTCACGGGGTGATTTTTTTATAGTGAATTCAAATTCAACAACTACAAGGGCTATTTCCTGCAGCAAGGAGAGTTTCTGAATTTTCATTATTAGAATCCAACTACTTTGGCCACAATTTCTTCTATGAACCACCTATCACTGTGCTTAAGGAAATATTCACAATTAACAACCTACAACTGTTGGATGATTATTTTTCAAAATTTTTACATGGAATACAAGAACGAAAGGTAAAAAGGAAACTATCTTTCTCACAGTGATGTCAAGGAAAATACAAATTTGTCAAAAAATGAATGCTTCTTCAGTCATAACTGAAGCCTTCATCATCATCATCATCATCATCATCATCATCATCAACCTCCACCTCAGAAAAATCATTACTGCTCATGACAGATAGAAAGACTAAAACCGCAACTACTTGTGTTACCAGAAAGTATCTTGCCCTTCTTCTGATAGTTTTCTCCTCTTCTGTCCTTTCCATCTTGGGTTCCTTCTTAGGCTTTGAGCCTAGTGATAAAAACACATGAAAATAGTTAGAAATTCTATTTGAAAGAAAAGAGACATGGATGGTACTTTTTGACCCGTTATTTCCCAATGGTTTTTATTTTTCTTGAAGCATCTTAAACAACAAATTGTTAGTTTGATGATGACGAAAACATGATCTGTAGGCTGGTTTGGTTTAGTAAATCCACAACTCAAGACACTATCAGATGACCAATATAATATTCACAAGCATAAAAGATGAAAATATCTTGCCTGAATTAATTTGAAGGACGTCTTGTTGAATTTGATGAAGCGTCTGAAAGAAATTGCAGGGCAGAAGAAGACGATCCAGCCTATCGGATGAGATTACCATGCTCCAAGAGTGCACTTCGCAGCATCGATGATTCCTAATGGCATGGAACACATCTTTAAATTTGTTCCTTAATTGGTCAGATTTTGGTAAATTCTTAGTTTGTTCCTTCAGATTTCTCAATTTCATCTTTAAATTTTAGTTTGTAACAATCGCCTTCTATACTCTTCATTGTTAAAATCAATCAAATAATATATATATATATATTCCATCAGTCCAATTGTCAAATTTATGTTATCCCGTTGCTCTAGCTTAATTTTATTAAAAATTGAAAGAAGAACTCACTAGTGAAGTTTTACTTAGGAGGTCGTCGAGTATGGATTATTATGTTCATTTCAGTATAAAATTGACAATTAAAATATAATTATCATTAACAAAAAAATATTTGTGTTATGGTCCAGGACTGAAATTCTACGAGTGCCTAAGGAAGTCTGTTTGCATTTTACTGGGGAATTCACTTTTCACGAGTATAGTACGGTAGGTAGTGTTGTGTTTGTTATTCTGATGCATGTTATTTTTTAAAATTTATTATATGTTTTTTTTTTAAATCTATATATTTAACATAAACACACTAAAATTATTAAAAAAAAATACTACAAAAATCATAAAAAAAAAATCTCAAATAGAAATGGGGTGGATATGGAATGCAAAATGGAGTTAAGAAACCCAAAAGTTAACAAATGAAACAAAATGTTCAAAATCTCAATTTCTTACTTGCAGGCAGCATTCTATAAACAGCAAAAGAGAGGCAGTCTTTCACTCCATATATCTTAAAACACACGACAGTGCAACAATTTGGCTATATTGACAGGCACAAGTATTGTAATAAACTTAAGATAGGGATATTTACGGTTCTTCCACCAACAAATTGAAGTGTTCATTTATATGTAGTATCAATAGATGCCCTGTTCATTAATCAGAAAGATGCCATCTTTGGAACTATATTTGAAGCAAATTTTATGTACAATCATCAAGGTCGAATCCATGGAAAATCTCCATACCTTCTTGAGACTAAAATTGTTGGCAAGAGTTATGGGTCATTTCCCGTTCTATGGGTCTGTTACACATCATGCGTTGCCAAGTTTTGGAGAATTTTCAAATCCAATTTTATTTCATTCTTGTTATAATTTATTTTATGATATAAATGAATCTCATAAGTGGAAGAACAACCTGTTCTATGGGTTATGCTTTTCTAGAAACTACTAGTGATGTTGATGTGATTTCTTTATTTTATCTGGAAATTAACCACTTGCTCAGATTTTGGTAAATTCTTAGTTTGCTCCTTCAAATTTCTCAATTTCGTCTTGAAATTATAGTTTGTAACAATCGCCTTCTATAATCTTCATTGTTAAAAAAAATAAACGATAATAACCTGAGTTGTTTATGGAATTTTTTTTTCTGGAGAAAACTCCCTTAAAGCCCTTGAGCACCACCTTCTCTAAAATGTCTGTCTTTGCCATAACTCAGGGACTCTATATCTTGTTAAGGTGAATTAACAAGTTTAAACTCAACTCTGTATCTTCTCTAGTTTTGTCTCTTATTAGGGGTGAAAAAAAAATCAAAAAAATTAATTCAACAAAGAAAATTAGAAAAAAATAACTAAAAAAACTGAACCGTGAAAAAAACTAATTAAATAGATTAAAATTTTTAAAAAACTGATCGGTTCGGTTTCGGTTTTAGAAGCCTGAAATAAAATAAACCAAACCGAACCGAACCTAAACAAAAAAAAAACCAAACCAGAAAAAACTGAGTCAAACTGAAAAAACCGAATCGAACTGGAACCGGTCGGTTTGAACCGTTTTTTATTCTAAAATAACCGAACCGAACCCGATCGGTTTTAACCGATTTCGGTTTAAAAAAAATAATTTGATTATTTTTTTAATAAAAACTAAACAAAAAAATAATAATCACCCCTACTGTAACTGTGCCCCCTAAATAATTCCTCTTTTTCTATGGCCTTGATGTTCTCACAACCATTAAGATGGTTCTATACCAAATAAATAGAGACAAATTTGGGAAATGCTTTGGTTTGATTTGTTTTCTGTTATTCTCCGAAAATATCTTCATTCCTTGATAGAATTTTCGTGGAAATGATGAGCTACCGGTCTACACTCCATTTTGACTTTGCTGGCCTACCAAATAAATAAAGAATTCTTCTTGATAGAATTTTCTTGGAAATGATGAGAATATTTTAGAATTTTCTGGGTTGACGCCAGCAGGCAACGACTATCTTCCATTCCCTTGGCATCGTGTTCCACGCCTTTGCAAAATATTAAAGGCTCCAATGCCTCTCTAGCAATAACATTAATTTTTTTATTTTCCCCCGAATACATGTGCCATTCCACAATCAATTTTATTTACTTATTTATTATGACTTAGTGTTATGTTAATCAGGCAGCATGATATAAAATACAAAAATAGTGGGAACATAAAAAACATGTTTTTATGTTTGAATATATACTATATACCAAAGGAATAATATCGTAAGAATAAATTTAGTTGTATAAATTTAGCTGTACTAAAGTTTAAATAGGTGACTTTAGAATCACCAAGCAGTGAATCACACGTACGGGAAGATTGAAAGAATAATTAAAGTGATTTTACTAACATTATTGTAAAAAGAATTGAATTGCATAAAAGTAATTAACAAAAAAGTTGACCCTAAGTCAAAGTCTTTTGTGGAAAAACATGAATAAAAAGTTAACGCTGGCCCCAAGTACGGGATGCTCATTAATTTCCATGACAATGATGGATATACTTGCTACTTTTTTAATGGAAATAACGTGTGGAAAATCATGCCTTAATTTTGATAAAATAAAGCATGATTTTAGTATATAAACTTTTATTTTCTCATATCATTTATAAAATCAAATAGTATCATTGATAAAATAAATCACCAATAATAACATTTCTAAAATACTTCTTATCATAATAATAAGTTTTTTTTTCTCTAAAATACTAATAAGTATATTTTTTTCAACACAAGCTTATCAACAAATAAAGTGGATAGAAATTTGCAATATGAGATGGGTCTGTGAGACCATCACCGTTAAGCATTTTTTCCATGATATGGGTTGTGTAAGAGCATTGCTATCAAGAGTTTTTTTTTCTACGAGAAGAGATGAGTTATCTATATACATGAATTGGTGACCGAATGAACAATAATAGCTTAAAAATTTGTATATTAAAATTATCATTTTCCATATGTACATGAATTGGTGATCGAATGAGCAATTATAGCTTAAAAATGAGTTATTTTAATTTTGATCCTTCAAATGTTTATGGTTGATATGTCATTACATCAATTACTTTCACTTTTTATTAATTTTAGTATATAAACTTTTATTTTCTCATATCATTATACCCATTTTTTGTATCATATCAATCATTTATTTTTATAAGAAGTCCATCTATTTTCTTTGTTTTTCCTGATAACTTCGAGTTTGGGTTTTCTTAGGGGAAAAGTTCCGTCCTAAATAATAATTATTTTGATAAATAAATACTATTTTATAATTAAAATAAATTTGTTTATTTGATCGGAAGAAAATCCTTCAAGTTACTATCATGTGAAATCAATTTATTTGCTTAAGTGTTAGAGAATAATATAAATCATATTCTGAGACCTAACCTAACAGCTTAAACTATTGGGTTGAGATGGTTCTTTGATATGGTATCAGAGCCTTGATGACTAAGCGATCACGAGTTCAAATCTCACCATCCCCATTTATTTGATAAAAATTAAGCACAGGTAAAGTGAGTCTGTGCAAGTTTCAAGCCCAAAGGGTTTTCACTTAAGGGGGTGTGTTAGAGAATAATATAAATCATATCATGGGACCTAATCTAACAGTTTAAGCTATTGGATTGAGATGGTTCTTTAACATTAAAAAGAAAATACTGTAACTATATAAGTTATTTATTTATTTATTGAAAGGTTATATACTACTAGTGATGTTGATGTGATTCCATCTATTTTTATGTTCTTTCTTGGTGTTGTAACCCAATTTTGGATCTACCAAGATTTTCTCAAATGTTATTTTATTTCTATTATTATTTATAAAAATCCAAAAAAATTAAGAAAAAGGAAAATTCAAAAATATATTTTTCTCGAGTCAACCGCATCTTTCCATAAGAACC
>Ga0325402_1000033_pt1 | contig 57196 bp, 20 predicted proteins | sample PopdelMetagenome_22_FD_207212 | JGI IMG/M metagenome (GOLD analysis project Ga0325402, IMG submission 207212) | Populus deltoides microbial communities from Bellville, Georgia, United States - Xylem-PdKOR-R3 | ecosystem: Host-associated > Plants > Phyllosphere > Stem > Wood/Secondary xylem... | reverse complement strand
TTTAACATTGAAGGGCACGGCTTCCACTTGTGAAAGTGCAATGTCTACGTACCACCATTGTTGTTATATGCAAGATGTCCTTGATTTCTAACAATATTGATTGGTCTTCGACTTAAACCAATGCTCAGGGACGATAGCACATGCATGGACTCTCAAAAAACGCATATACATTACGTGTATGAAGACAAATCCCAAAACAATTATATATATACATGCATTATGCTCAGGGACAGCACATGGATTCTCGAAATCGACTTCGAAAGGGAGAGAACAAGAGAAAGATATTGATGGCTAAATATGCAAAGAGCGTTTGGAGGGGGCAGAATACTTTCAAAAGTCATTCAAACAAGCATATAGCAGACAAATCCATGCTGTTTATTTGGTTCAAAAGAGAGCATTCTTATTTCTTGATGGTACGTGTTTAGAGTCTAGGGCAACATTCAATTTGAGATTTGTGGGAATCATTCTCTTTTACACTTGTATTATTAGAAAATGACATGTTTCAAATTAATTTGGTCCAAGAAAATGACATTCAAAGGTTGAATTGATCAGGTAGTGTCATTGTAGTGTTATATTGGTCCCGATCGATACATGTCTTGGGAGCTAGCCAGTCAAGGCGTGATTAAGTCAAGTCCATATCAAACTTGATTGTTATGTTTTTGATGCTCTATGTATGTTTCCATATCAAGTTTAGTGAATGATTGCTAGAAGCAACAAATCTCTAAAGGCTTACCTTTGAATTAATGATCCATTTTCTCTTGCTTAATTAATCATAATCATGGTAAAATAGGTTAGAAATCTCAGAATGATTGGAATGTTAGCATAAGATTCAAGTCTATCTCTTTCTTTCGTTGTGTTAAGCATTATTAAGCAACTTAATTAAGGGAACAAATAAAAGCTTCCACCGAGAAAGCTAAACAAGAAAGTACGTACTGCTCACAAATCAAAGTGGACAAATTAAATTCAAAATGACCAAGAAACATAAACAAATAATAAGAATTAATTCCCAATATTGCCGTAATTGTAATCTTTTATACATAAATCCATGATAATCCTCTTTTTTTTTATGATAGAATTTTGTTCTTCTTAAAGTAGATTAACATGTAAATCAATATATGGTTGAATCAATCACAAAACTTTTTTTTAATAAGTTGGTTGAATCCATGTAAATCTTTTTTTTTTTTTTTGCAGGTATATATCAAGTTGGGCATAATCCACCACACATATATATATATTGCATTTACTTGCCATCCAAGAAAATAAATTTTTTTAATAAGCCACAATAAGAATAGTGTACAAGATCAAGGAACGGCTAAGGCCATTGGTGAAAGAAGAACAAAAAAAAGGAAGCAATCTCTCTTTGTAACAATTTAAATCACCGCTTTTCCTAAAGCCATATTTAAGGGATTAAAGTTTTTTTTTTTGTGTTTTTTGGGTGCCTTTTTTCAGAAGTGGGGGTAGGGTTTTTGGCATAAAAACTGCTACGTACGTAGGATCTTATCTTTGCCTTTCACTAATAATATAAGTCTTTTGTGCTAGACAAGTATTTTGTATGATATAATTAACTTATTTCTCTGAAAGCCAATGAATACGGCTTTTTTTTTTACGTATTATACACACACACACACACACACACACACACACACAGCCATTATCCTCCTCATGAGCCATGACAGCAAATTAAATTTGTTTTTGTTTATTTGGGCATGCAATAATATATAGTAACGTGTAACTTGACATAAATCTTTAAAGTATTGGCTTGCGTGTTTTTCATCATTTATATCTTATATGTGACCGAAAAGATAAATTAATTTAGTAGGAAAGGGAATCGATCGACTTGAGGTAGATGCTATATACGCGCGCACAGAAACTTCATTGTAGGACAAATGTTGGTGTTGACTATTTACATGTTCAATAGTACTTGTCATGATAGAGACTTTAGAAGAAGAAAAAAGAAGGTGAATTTCGTGGTGAAGATCAAAAGGCGAAGAAAATCCCAAGCATTCAAGAACCATTAATTATAACATTATAGACTAAATTCTAGGGCATGCAGAGGCTGCTGAAAAAGAGAAGTGCATGATAAGCTCATGGAAAGAGAGGCTCACCTAAACTCATGTTCCCATGGTTCCTTCCTTTTGCACTAGTTCAGGATACCTTATGCCCTTGAAGGTGGGATCGATTGGCTTTCTCTTTTGCCTTTCGGTTTGTGTATATATATACTTTGTAGCTTTGATTTACAAATAGATTTGATTTTTGTTGAATGAGATTGGAATTTATTTTTAAATGAGTTCGTGTTGTGATTTTAACTCTTAAAATTCATTAGATAATTTCTCCAATCTTTCCAAAGATCACTAACTCCTTTTGATTGCGAATAGAAAAGGAGAAAATTCATATATGTAATTGACTTAATAACAAAGAAAATTGGATTAATTAATGCAAGATATATATATAAAAAATAACGATTGGGTTTCCACAATATTTTGCTACTTTACTATCTCTTATTAGAGAGAAACGGTGCAAGTTTTCTCTTTTTGATCCAAGAATAGAGTATTTTTAAGCTTGGATTCTGTTTATTTTTATATTCTAAAACTGTTTTTGAAAAAAAATCAATTTTTTTTAATTTTTTTCTTTACTTTAAATTAATATTTTGATGTATTAGTATCAAAAATAAATTTTTTTTTAAAAAAAATATTATTTTGATGCTTTTCTGAATAAAAAATACTTTAAAAAACAACAATAATCACATTTCTAAACAACTTCCGGATCATTTCAAATTCATATTTGAGAGGATGTTGGAAGAAAACGTTGGATGTGAATTAAATTAGTAGCAGTAAACAAAGAAATATTGCTTCTATTGTCTTTGGGATTTCAAGTACAAAGGCACTTTGAGATGTACTAACAAGGAGCTCACTATACGCTTTTAAAGTACTCATGTTTTTATCGACTATATATATTTCCTTTGATCCTCTCTCTTGGGACTTTATGATAAAAAGTAGGCGAACATATTACACAAAACCCTTTTCTTTAAATTTTTTTCTCTACAACGAATATTAATAGCATAGTGTTCACATAAAGCTAGCTATCCACATGCAAACCAACATAAATATTGAAATTTAGACAAGAAATTAAATTAAGAAATTAAGGCATGTATAGAACCCTAGCTAGCTAGCAGTCTTAATTTTTATATATATATATATATATATATATATATATATATATATATATATATATCGGACGTCATTGCTTGAGAAAAAATTGAAGTAAAATGAAGGGAAAAAGGTGGCCTAATAAATTAAAAACCAACTTGCTGAGCAAGTCTATGTTTTCTTCATATGCTGGACAGTTCATCTCTTCACTTGTACAATGCACTTTTCCTGACTTTTGAGAGAAAGAAATGTACTAAAAGAATATAAAGAATCATCAAAATAATAATAAAAAAGGTTTAGCAAAGATTGATTTATAGAAAATTAATCATCATTTTGTTGAAAGTGTTACTTAGAAACCTTCATTGATGGGTTTTGCCTTTTCATTTTGTATATATATGCACTAAAGAAATTATGCCTCCTGGAAACATGTTGGCATGATACTGTGTTTTGATTTGTTTCTTTTAAGCCTGCATCACCTTGCAAGGTATATGGAAATCCAGCTTTGAAAATAGATTTTACTAAGTTTGAAATCAATGCTTTTTTTTAATATTATTTTTTGATTTTTATTTTTTACAAGTTAATTCAGTCACATTAAAACAATTTTCACACGATTTAATTAAAAATCCAAACTTAATAAGAACTCGAGTTGAAAGTTTCAAATTTAATTTGCAGGATCCCGTTTAATGATAATATCAAAAAATTTCCAACGACTTAATTATTGTTTTTTGTTTTTATTTTCAGAATAACTTTAGTTTAACCCACAACCTAGAACTGAAAATAAACTAGTATTCCACTATACATTATGATTCACCTATCATTAATGAAGAAGAAAAAAAAAACCTTTAATTAAGGTCCTATATTAATTGTATGATTTTTTCAAACGTAGTACTAAGTGATGCATGCACCATGCAATAATGTTCACAAGTATTATACATTTGAAGTCAAAAAAATTTGTGACAGTTAATAATTCAATGTCTCTAGACACGAGCATGAACAACATATCACACTTGAAAATTTTCCAAGTAAAACTGATAGTCATCACAGTCACCTTGTCATTCATGAATGTAGAAGTGAAATATCACAAAACAAATTTCATGAGTTTTGGCTTTTACCACGTGGATCGATTTCTTTTGTTGTTGCTTTTAACCTAGCTAGTTACCAGCTTAGACAACATTGATTAGCTAGGTCTACAGTGCTAGAGCCCATGGACGACAAAACAAGAGATTACACACAGTTATCAGTTTTAACCTTGTATGAAGGAGAAGAGAGACAAGGAAACACTGATTAAAGTGGATTAAAAGTGGGGAAGAAGTAACATGATAAGTATGATTTCATAACCTCTAGGGTTTAAATCAAATTTTTGGTTTTGTACCCTACCAACCCCTCTAATTAAGTGCAATCGTTTTAGTCTTACTTGGCATGATTAAGATTATCATAATCATACTGAGTTGAACCCTAACGTGGAAATCAACCCACCACATCCAACTTAGTGGCCTTCCCCTCACTTGTCGAGTTATTATTGGTTTGTCGTCGACATGTGGCTAGCCAATCAAATCGTTAAGCTAGCATGATGTGGCATGCTTAGTGTCACTAATTTGTTTTATTAATGATTTTACGATGACATGACCATGGAAGGTGGCATGGGAACCCCACTCTAGCCGTCCCCTCGATCCTCAGATGACAAATGTTACGAGTAGAATTAGACAATTTTTGACTTGTAAAGAGGCTTATGCATTGCAAGATTGAAGCATCAATGGACATGAAGGCCCCCTTGATAAGTGTTTATGGCTATAGGGAGTGTCTCATTTAATCATCATTAAGCTCTGTTAATCATGCCTGGTTTTCTTTATTAATGGTCGGTCTCCTTCTAGAAAGCACGTAATCGAAGATTAGGTTTTAATTTCACCACAAATGAAAAGAACAATGTCACAACATGTTCACACACTACACTTTCACACCATAGCCCCCATAATTAGAGGTATTTGAGTGCAATATCTACTCCAAAAACATGAGATTACAATATTATAATCCCACAAAAGAAGACCCAAGTCCAAGTTAATTAGGACAGTACTGAGTTGGAGACAATGCTTCCTTGTTTTATTCGAAAATGTTGTCAAAATCCACTTCAAGGAACTTGGAGTTAAGTGCGAGTCAGTAGTTGATTTGTCAATGCAGTCTCTTTCACGTTGTTTTCCTCCTCGTATCATTGTGCTGTGCCATTTTCTTCCCATTAAGTTTTGTTCACTTTACCTAAACAACTTCTAGCAGTAAAAGAAACCCCACCATTCCATAATACAGATGCATATACATATATAGAAGATGTTTCTACGACGGAAAAATATTATTCAAACAGGATTTGCTTGGATAAAAATCATCTGATTAGTTGGTGCGATGCAAGGGTGGGTAAAATAATCAGATTGACCAGACTACATGTAAAAACTGATTTGAAATTAACCCAATTGAATATGATTTTTATATTTTGTTAGATGATTTCTTGTTCGTTTTGATTTTATATTTTAAAAACAAAAAAAACTTGACTCAAGCCAAATGCAATAAACTAAAAAGCTTGATATGAATCTTTTGATATAAACTAAAGATTCATTAAATTAAAATTGGTTAAAAATAATATATATATATCCGGAATCTATTAATTCAAATTTAACTTATTTAATTTTAATAAATGTAAAACCGAAATGAATCAAACCATACTAATCAGTTTGGTTTATTTATTCAATTTGAATTGATTTAATTTTTTTTTAAAAAAAAACAAATCAATTCATTTAGATTTTTTAATCCAACTCATACCCTGACACCTATTGCGATCTCCAGGCCATACCGACATGGAGGGGCAATTGGCCCCTGAAACTTTACAAAAAAAAATTCAGTTTATCCCTCATTAATTAGTTTTAGCAATTCAAATCCATCCCTTTTCTATTCAGATATTTTGTCCTCGCGATTTCTTAAAATTTTCTCCTTTATCCCCCCAACATTTGGATCATAGCTAGCTCCCCTCCTGTGCAGTGAAATGGAACCCATTATTGTTAATAGGTGCCGCATTGGCATCATGTAACGTGTTAACAGGATTTAATGAGCTAATATTTGGTTAATCCCAATCAAGAATGTGATCAAATGCAAGGCCAGATGCACTATAAGCAGTAACTTCTAAAGCACATTGTTCTGTGGAAGCACACGAGGGTTTCCGGAGATCAATTTTCAAGATGTATCAATTTTGAAGATGTTGAATTCCTTTACTTCTTCCCTTTCAGTTTCCATGAGAACCAGTTACCAACTAGAAAAAACAGCCCCTTGCTCAAATTTGACTGCTGTTTTTCCTTTTACACTAGTGCTTAGTTGGCCTCCACTTTTCAGCAGTGCAGAACCATGACATGGTAAGTTCACTGCCAATACTAAGGGAAGTGCAAGATGCTTCCCTCTCCAAGTGCAAATCTTGGTGCTGTTATGCAACTCGTTGCAAAAAAGTGAAGGCAATAATTGCACTAGCGTAATTTAACTGAACTTGCAAACAAATAAACAAGAGAATCCTTCGGACTTGTCCGTTTGCTGGGAACTTAGGCTTCAAAACAATAAACAACAGAGAGGAAGTAGAAGAGTCTTTCAGTGCTTCCCTCAATCTGTCCTCCCCATCTACTCTGCTCTTCTTCCTACCTCTTCAAACTGGTTCAAAAGGGTCCCAACATGACTAATCATAACCCTTCACCCCACAAAGCACACAAAGATTAGCATTTCACGTGTTATATGGACCCATAAATACCCCACCTGATCATCCATCCCCTTCAAATAAATCCAAGGGAGGCCCGTAGGCTCTCATCTGATCTCAATGCAGATACGCGATGCTTACATTCCGACAGCGACAAAAACATAGTCTATAATAATTCATGTACGAGAGACATAGGTATGGGCATACCTATCATCAGAGGCAGTGGAGATACGCATACCGTGAAGCCATTGGGTATTTCCTTTTTCTACATATAGGAAAACGTTTCCTTAACATGGTAAGTGAGATAAATTTCGAGACATGTTTTTGTCTTCGGTGAAAAGGTGAGATCGTGGTTGCAACTGTTGGGAAAAAAGTGCAAAGATTTGTGAAATCTTCTTTATTGTGACTTTTCTCTTCAACTTGGCATCTGTGTTTGACGGTTGCTGTTATAAATAAAAGAGCACAAAAAGGAGAACCAAAAGCAAGTCCTAACAAGTAGGCAGTCTTCATACGGATTCTTTAAACTGAATATTGGTTGACTCAGCCATCCAAGATCTTCACCTTTAAATTCTCCCCTCGACCCTCCATTTCCTTGGCTCCTCCATACCACTCCTTTAGCCTTTTTGCTAACAAACGCGCAGGAAAACCAGCTTAACACCTTCGTCTCCTCAACTTTCAAGCTGAAAAAAAAAGATATCTACCAGTGAGCTTCCTCAAACAAACCAATATGCTTTTCATACGAAGCTTCATGATTTTGTTCCTGTGCTGCATGACCATAAGAATTAACCTTTGTTTTTCCAGCAACCCGTCTTCATTGAGAACCCTATCCGTTGATGGTCATTTCAGCTTTGATGAAGTTCACCATGCAGCCAAAGACTTCGGCAATAGGTTTCAGCTACTCCCTTTGGCAGTACTATATCCAAAGTCGGTTTCTGATATTGCCACTACAATAAGGCATATCTGGCAGATGGGTCCGAATTCAGAGCTCACAGTTGCAGCTAGAGGTCACAGCCACTCACTCCAGGGTCAGGCACAAGCCCACCAAGGAGTTGTAATCAACATGGAATCACTCCAAGGCCCTAAAATGCATGTCTACACTGGAAACAATCCATATGTGGATGCCTCTGGCGGTGAGTTATGGATAGATATCCTGCGTGAATGCCTGGAGTATGGGTTAGCACCAAAATCATGGACAGACTACTTACATTTAACTGTTGGTGGTACTTTGTCTAATGCTGGGGTTAGTGGGCAGGCATTTCGGCATGGCCCTCAGATCAGTAATGTCCACCAGATGGAAGTTGTTACAGGTTCGTTAAAGTAAGATTAGTAAAATTTCGAAAATAGATTAAAAAAGAAGGGAAAAACAATAACACAGTACGCATCACAAATGGATAATTTCAATCTAGGCATAATGGGACCAGGGTCGAGTGAAGTATATATGACGTCCTTGCTATGCATGCTGTGCTAGACCTTGGTTCCACATAAGATACTTTGACCATTGCCAATAATTTGATGTTCAATTACAAAAATAAAACACATGAGGGTTCACAAGCACACACAAATATGAAAAAATAGCATGAAAAAAAAATCATGTGTATCGCACAAATCCTTATGTAAAATTACTGAAACTGAGTGCAGGAAAAGGGGAAGTACTAAATTGCTCGGAGAAGCAAAATAGCGACCTATTTCACAGTGTTCTTGGAGGACTTGGTCAGTTTGGCATCATAACTCGGGCAAGAATATCCTTGGAACCAGCACCTGATATGGTAAAAGCATAAACATTGCATCCACGGAAGTTTTACAAAATTAAAGCAGGAGAATGAAATTATGCCGATAGTAGTAAATATCATTTCTCACAGCACAATTTCATATTTTGAATAGGTGAAATGGATTAGAGTTCTCTACTCGGATTTTACAACATTTGCCACAGACCAAGAGCGTTTGATAGGTGCAGAAAACACGTTCGACTACATTGAAGGATTTGTGATAATTAACAGGACTGGCCTCCTGAATAACTGGAGGTCATCTTTCAATCCCCAAGACCCAGTTCAAGCTAGCCAGTTTCATTCGGATGGAAGAACTCTATACTGCTTAGAATTGGCCAAATACTTCAACCGAGACAGGGCAGATGCACTAAATGAGGTGAGCGCATGGTCCGCTATCTTTTGGTTGTCATGTGTAAGTAAACTGCTTAGGAAACCATAAACTAGTTAATAAAATGGCATTACTCAAAATCTGTTTTTATCATGCAGGAAGTCGGGAATTTGTTGTCTCAACTAAGATACATCACATCAACACTGTTCCAAACAGAAGTTCCATACATAGAATTCTTGGATAGAGTTCATGTGTCTGAGGTCAAACTACGGTCCAAGGGCTTGTGGGAAGTTCCACATCCATGGCTCAATCTTCTGATACCCAAAAGCAAAATAAACGATTTTGCTGACGAAGTCTTTGGCAATATCCTCACAGACACCAGCAACGGTCCAGTCCTTATCTACCCAGTTAACAAATCAAAGTAACGGTTTGAAAAAAGAATTAAGTTTAATTTTGTGAATTCTCCAACTTTTTGTTGACTGATTGATTTATTAATTCTGATTTCAGATGGGACAACAGAACTTCTGCTGTTATTCCAGAGGAAAATATTTTCTACTTGGTGGCTTTCCTTACCTCTGCAGTGCCCTCATCCACAGGAACTGATGGCTTAGAACATATCTTAACTCAGAATAAAAGAATTCTAGAATTTTGTGAAATAGCCCGCCTTGGGATGAAGCAATATCTGCCCCACTACACTACACATGAAGAATGGAAAGCCCACTTTGGCCCACAATGGGAAGTTTTTTCCCAAAGAAAATCTACTTATGACCCCCTGGCAATACTTGCCCCTGGCCAGAGAATATTTCAAAAGGCAATATCTTTCTCATAACACGCCATTATTCATCTTAAAAGCAGAAATCCCTTACGGCATGTGAGGAAGGTGCCTTAACCCATATAAATAGATAACTATCATGGTCAGCAACTGTAACTAGAATGCTGCGGGAGCTAGTTGAAATTTTTCCATCAAACAAGCCAAACATTTCCAATATTAACTATTATTTATAGTAAAAGGCACTGGAGAACAGTAGTCGTAGACGAAATGTATATGGTAATGATTTTGCAATTAAGTGTTGGTTATTCCTACAATGACTCTAATTCTAAAGACAACAGTGATATATTTTCTTGGATAAAGAGTTAACATATGTGTGACAAAAGAAGTGCCAGGTCCCATTGCTCCGGATATTTAAAGCATGGAGAAAACCAATAAGAGAGAATAATTGAACTATAAACAGTAGATGGTATAATGTTCTATCATGGACATACCTCAGACGTCTTAATCCACTTTTACAGCAATCAGTACACACCAATGACACGATGCCATATAGCAGCATGAAACTGTGCTACAGCCACAGACAAAATTCAATAAAAACAATATTAGCATGGTACTAGTTTTAGATCCATTCGCACATTGTTTACTACGGCAGCATCAGCTTATACAATGTCTTGCACATCAACATCAAAAGGGTTAGACTAGAAAGTTAGCAACAGCTGTGAAGAGGCAAGAACCTATGGGTCATATCCAACTTCTCCCAAGACCAAGCATGTATATATATATAAAGCACATGCATCATCTCCATTTTCCTCACCCTGTGTTCCCTGTATTTAAGGCTTTCTTCCAATGTTGATCTCATCATTTATTAGGTGCAATACTGCAATCCAAGGACAAACTTCCAAGCTAAAGTGGCCAAAAAAAAGGAACAGAAAAACCTAGACAAGTCAAGTTTCTATTTGGGGATCATTCTGGAGAGAAAAATCACAAATCAATACCATTCAACAAAATCCCCAACATGATTATTCAGCCACTAACTTGACTAATTGGCAGCCAAGCACACAGAAGATTATTTGTTTTAAGAAGAGTACATCATACATGGTTGATCCTTTATTAACCAGAACAATAATTTGAAAAAGAAAAAGGAAATGGTTATTATAAAAATCATCAGAAATGCAAAGAGTTGACAGTTATTGTTCTCCAACAGACCCGTCTCTCTCTATACATGCAGGTAAAGCATCCTTAATACATAACTTACCAAGGATGCGGGATCGTAACCTTATATAACTGTCCTTTAATTCTCTAAAAATGAGTGAAGTTTGTACTTTAATGGTCCTACAAATAATTTTCCATGATTCTCTAGTGCTTGCTTTCTCACTGGGTAAGGTTAGTGCAATGAATCTTCCCCGTTTTCATTTCACATTCAACCACCGTCAGCCACAGTGAAAGGATCTAATGAAAAGTGAACTCAAAAGGGGGCAACATGCTGTTTAAGAGATTCTTGCATATCTATATGTCAGACTATTGGGGAATAGCTTTCAATGGTTCATACAGTTCATTCTCTGTGTAATCACTGTACTTAATTATTCAAGCAAAAAGTTATAAGGCAGACATGGGCATCTCCATAATTTTATCGGTCCAGAATACCTGCTTTTGTTTTTCAAAAGCACTCAAACTACCAATGACAATTGCAACAGAATAAAGTAAATCTCCAATTTTCCATTGAGCATTAAGGACCTTCAATATAGAATATTCACACAATAAGGGACCTACATTTAATAGGGCATGCATGTGATGGGAGTTGACATATCAAATAAACCATTTACTATCTTTCATACTGCAAGCAATTTAAATCAACACTTGACTAGATCAAGTAGCAAAGACAAACCTCATGAAGGAGATAACATTAGCCAGTGGTCAATGGAATATGTGCAGCCACCATGAGGATTGTTTTTATTTTGATTTTCCACATTGAGAGCTATGTTTGGTCCCAATTCCAATGATGACTATGGTACAATACTACTAACTATACATCTACATTCCCGTTTTATTGATTATTCCAATAAGTTCTCTATTGGAAATTGCACATAAACCATTTGTTCCTAGGAAAGTAAATTAATTCTAAATGACTAATCCTTCGGATGCATTAATCTTGTTAACAATGAAATGCTAATTAAGCACATGTAAGCACAAATGCATGCATGCTATCTGAATATCATGGCAAGTGCACCTAGGTTTTTTATAAATATTTATTGAAACAATGAAAACAGATTCATAAAAAATTACAAAAATGGAAAATCGTTTCTATGAAAATACAATACCTAGGCGCTATTGAGTACTAGTATTGTTTCTAAAAAAAGATTAGCACGGTGTAATGTGTTTCCCAGTTCTTTTCTTCATTTTACAAAGAAATCTAAACTCTGGAATACTACTTTGTATATGCTTCCATGTTCCACGTAAGAGGGTGGCTCCTGACAATCTCCTACTAACTAAAAGCATATCATTCAACATAATTTCTTGAATTTTTTTTATTCATAAAGCATATATTTAGTGTTGTACATGGCTTGCAAAAGATTACAGAGTAACTATCCAAATTAACACTTCCTGCCACATTTTCTATAAGATCATCCAAATCCACAAAACCAGTTTTGGTGGTGACATAAACATCTAGATGTATCCACCAAGTGCAAAAAGACAATTTTCTGTTTGCCAATTGTGGAATAAGAAAAATGGCACAAGTAGAACTTGTGTATTCCCTTAGATAATAAGTATCTAGAGGGGCTGCAGTTCAACAACATCTTGTCCACAATAAAAATATGAAAATGTAAAACCAGCAGTAGAATTATCAATTTAGGGCTGCTACCAACAGAACATGTATATACTGAGATAACATTTAATGCTGGAGATTAAAATGACAGTGTGAACCCAAAAATTATTGCCGCTGCATTTTCTATTTTGGCCTAGAACTTCTTCCTATTCCTTTTTCCCCTCAAAAGTGAGATGCATATCTCTGTGATGCCTTCATACAATGGAAATTAAAAGCTCTTCAGGCTTTCAGCAATCCAGTTCACAGAACTATAATTTCAAACCTTAGCATGGCTACCAAGAATGTGAAAGTAAAGATTGTATAAGAATAAGCATATGAAATGAATGAGAAAAGGAAGGGCGAAAGATGGTCATCTGATTTAGCTATTAAATTGCTAGAATGTTACAAAGATATGCACTTAATACAGGCATATGAATAAAGAAAACAATTCACAATGTCTTCTATTAATGTTAATACACATTGAAAAAAAACTTCTGTAGGCTAGCATCATTTTAACATATAGACTTCATGAGAAAAAAAACACACGCAAAAACACATCTGAATGAGCAGATTAAAAGGCTAAAACATAGAACAACAATGGAAGAAATAGACACAATTAAGTGATGTGAGATAGAATGGACTAGCATATGACAAACTTAGGCCACCTCTGCTCAGCCAAACTCAAACATAAGTTGCTTTCAAGAATCTTCATTGCCAAGTTTTATTCCTTGGAGGAAATTGATTCATTCCACATTTACATGCTAGCAAGAAAATATGCTAAGATATTCTGAAAGAATATATTTACATGAATAAGATACGATTTAATATATGTTTCCCCTTCTTTGTATTAATTAAGTGGTTTCGAAGAAATACATCTAAGAACATAGTTGAAAAAGGACCTTTATGGTCTTCCTTTTTTTAACAAGGCAAGAGCTGATGTATTATTAAAAAAGGAACAGGGTTACAAAAGTGATCAAGCCAAAACCAAAAGGCCTAGTCTTGTAGAGTTTGAATCTTTGTTGCAGTGAAAGAGAATGAAAAATATTACTTGATGATTAATTTAAGTGCCTTGTGGCAAACCAAGCACAAAACAATTCCTATAATAGCGTAGAGAATATAAATGTTGACAGAATTAACTTTAGATATATGCACATTACAAAAATTTACAAGGTTTGTATCTTCGTAATGCAAAATAAATTAGCCAATGCTAGACGTTTCAGTCAATTACAGAGAAAGACATGAACCAATGTTTTTCCTATAAATCAAACATAAATTTGGGTTTATGTAGATCACTGTACAACTTTCAAATTAGGGGATGCATCTTGTTTTAGTTCTATAAATTACACTAAGAAAAACTGTTTTCATGTTAGAAAAGCTAATTATTTTAAAAGCCTGAAAAAAGCCTTCTAATAAATAAAGTCCAATGCAAGGTCATCCATTTTCCAAAGTTTCATTGGTTTAATTCCAAAACCAATCAGATTTCTCTAAGGGTGCTCAATATGGCAGTTTCAAGCACTGTGAAGAACTCAACTTGTCCCAGTTGCATTTATGGAAAGCTTGTCCAATCATCTTCAATTTTCTAGCCAGCATATCAGAGCAAGAGAAGTAAACCCAATAAAGAGCGCGGTACATTCATGTCTGACCAAACAGACAGTGAGCTCTCTTGCAGATATCAGTCATGAACAATACATGATCTGATTTGTCTGTGTCCAAAGAACAGAAATCTTTGGTGACCATGTAGAATTAAGCTAAAAGCATAAAATGAAAGCAGGGAGGATGCATGACTTGCAGTATTAAAAAGCAAGTTCTTCAATACAATCACAATGCACCAGCCTCTTGTGACACCAAGACTCACAAAATAGATTTGCTCAGAAAAACTATGCCAATCACTTACAATGAACTAAAGATAATGTGATTACCTTTGAAGTTAAACCAATACACTCCTAGCATCCTACTTCTTGTCTCCTTTCATTTCTTCTGTTAACCAAGACTCAGCTTAGCCAGCAAATGCCAATTAATCATTGAAAAAACAAGATTCAACCACTTCTGCTCATAATAGAATGATCTTTTTTGAGAATTTGAATCCCAAATTCATTGAACATAGGGGACGACCGAATCAAAACATAGTCTTGAAGAACTTCAGTAGCAAAGACATTTTTTATCAAGATACCAAAGATTGGCATTTGCTAAGCAGTTTAACAAGGACAGAACAAGAACAACCAGCCACACCCTCCTACACAGACCACAGCACCAATTTTATAGCTCATATTCAGCATGGTGCTGAATAAATCACAAACAACCATCTCAATCTCCAGGAAAAAAATTACTTTTTACAAACATACAGCATAGGAAAAGACATCATGCCTAAAAAGCCAACATCTTTTGTCAAGAAAATAAACTCAAATCAAGAACCCTTTTACAAGAACATATCTTTTTCTTTCTCTGCCTTGTCCTATCCTACATTACATTAATTCTTGCTCAATGGGCAGCAAAACATGATCACATAGAAAGAAAAAACAAGAACAAACATAAAGAAGGTGTTACCAGCGATCAGAGTGTTGTGCTAAATGCAATTCCATTGGTCCCTTTTCTCTGCAACCCATCTTTCATCCCGCAGAGCCAACAATGTCCACACAGACACTGTTCATTGGAGCTGACCAGAATATGAGGTTGACAAGGTGGTCGGTGCAGCCCAGTTACTGTCTTGGGTTACCTTGGACTGGGCCACAGTTGCTTGGTCTTGTCATTGATTAAAATTTCCTTCTGGGTTTTTTTTGTATCAAATCTTTTTTATCGATTCTTTTATTGAGGCCCATTTAGCTTCTTCCCAAAGTGGAACCCGTGGATATTATCGTGATAGTGAGTTTTAATATATATATTTTTTTTGCGAATAAGGAAATATTGTATTGGAAGTATTGTAATAAGACCTGGTCTAATTTGATGGATATATCCATCATAATTTATTGACTCAAAGCTTGATCAAGATAGGGTTATTGAAAAAATTAATTTTTTCTTTCAAATATTTTAGACTTTTAAAAAATAACATCAAAATATCATCGTTTCAAAAAATTTAAAAAAGCTAGAATTGATTTGATTCAAAGTAAGGTTGTATAACCATGACTGATAGCATTTAATAATCTTTCAAAATAAATTATTTTATTCTTTTAAAAATTTTGTTTAAATTTATTAAATATTTGACAGATTTAATTCATCAAATAAGATAAAACCTTGAATTGCTGAATTGTGAATTTTGTGTGAATGTTTTGAATTGAGAAAAATAAATATACATTTTTTAAATATATATTTTTATAAGAATTATTAATAATTATGCCTAGCATATTTGTATTTTCTTTTTTCTTCGCTAAAAAAGATAAGGAGTCATTTGTACCCTTTTTAAAAAAAAAAAGGATTTTTATCATTTTAATTCTCAATATAAGGATTTTTTTTTAATAATTAACTCTCTTGCAAAACAAGATCTGAGATTTTTTCCTATAAACCATAGACAATCCCACAAATATTAGTTGAATTTATAACAGTATTAAACATAAAAACTATTAGATTTCTTCACTCAACAAATAATTTTGAAGACGAGAAAATTTGTTCATTTGGGATCTGGTATTAATAAAATTTTACAAATACATAATTTTTTTTTACGCTTTTTCTAAAGATTATTCAAAAAACATTTCTTTGTGTTTTAATGAAATTAATTAATTCTCATAATTTTGAAAAACTTATATTTTTTCAATCAGATTATAAATAAATAAATTCTTTTGTTAATTTCATATTCTTATGATCTGTTTTTTTTTATAAAAAAAAGAAACAGAAAAGGAAAAGCATATAATATGAGGAAATAAATCAATTTCGGAACAAAAATTTATTATTTAATTAATTGTTTTGGATTTTACAAGGATCCATCATATAGTTTTGCAAACTAGAGGGACTAGATTATTATTTAATTATGATGTCTGAAAATCAAGCGGAGAAGAGACGCTGATCTTGACATTCGTGCCATATCAGCAGCGGCAACGGCACTCGCTTCCAAACAAGTAACTGTCAAAAAGCAGCTTTCTTCGAATTCTGTACTCCCTTCTTCGAAATTTACAGTTTCTTCGCTGCTTTGTTCTCTTAAGAAAACCAAAGACACGAGGAGCAATATTGTGTGAATACAGAGGTTGTTTTGTTGGAGAAAACTGACGTGAAACAGAGGTTGTTTCCCTGCCCCTTCTTTGATTTTCCCTGTCTTTGCTTACGTTTGACTGGGATCGTTTTTCTTTAGCTTAGCTGGCTAAAGTTCTAGACTTTGCTGTGAAAGTTGGGATCTTTTTAGAATTTCTTGGTTATATCTCATGTGGGTTTTCTTGAAAGTTGGTGCTTATGCTATAAAAAAACCGGGTGCCAAAACCCATTTTGCATCTTCTTGTGTCATGTTCTAGAGGGTCCATACAAAGATTTATTTTTTATTTTGCTATCAAAACCCACTTATAGATTAAATCTATAGTTGGTATTCTGTTTGCTAGCTGATTTGCTGATTTGAGCTTTTGTACTTGCATGAGGGATAGATTGTTTCAAAATCCCTTGAGAATTCAGTTTGTCCAAGATCAGTGGTTTAAAGATCAAAATTTTGTATCTGAAGCTTAGGATATATCACCAAGGTAGGCTTTTGTGGTGGTTTAAGCTTAGGATATATTGGGATTCTTGACCTTATTGTAATTGAGGGAGAAGAGAAAATGGTTGAAAATACAGAAGAAATGAATCACACTGTGTATTCAAATGGGTCAATTCAGAACCTGAATGGGGTTTTAGAAGAGAAGCTTGATGAGCTTCGGGCTCTGATAGGCAAAGCAGAAGGTGATCCGTTGAGGATTGTTGGCATTGGGGCAGGTGCTTGGGGCAGTGTGTTTACTGCTTTATTGCAAGATAGTTATGGTCATCTAAGAGATAAGGTACTAATAAGGATATGGAGAAGGCCTGGTAGATCGGTTGATAGGTCCACAGCTGAGCATTTATTTGAAGTGATTAATTCAAGGGAAGATGTGTTAAGGAGATTGATTAGGCGTTGTGCTTATTTAAAGTATGTTGAGGCAAGATTAGGTGATAGGATTTTACATGCAGATGAGCTTTTGAAAGATGGATTTTGCGTGAATATGATAGACACCCCACTTTGCCCATTGAAGGTTGTGACCAATTTACAGGAGGCTGTGTGGGATGCTGACATTGTTATTAATGGATTGCCATCAACTGAAACCCATGAAGTATTTGAGGAAATTAGTAGGTATTGGAAGGAGAGGATTACAGTGCCTATTATCATCTCTTTGGCAAAAGGTGTAGAGGCTGAGTTGGAGCCCGAGCCACGCATAATAACCCCCACCCAAATGATCAACCGTGCAAGTAAGATTCTCTCTCTCTGTTTTTTGTTCACCCCATTTTCTAGCAATGGTGTGATTGTTCTTTAGCTAGTAGCAACCTTATTCACATCATAGTTGATGACTGTGTCCTCTGCAGCTGGAGTTCCAATGGAAAACATTCTCTATCTTGGAGGACCAAATATTGCCTCAGAGATTTACAATAAGGAATATGCCAATGCTCGGATTTGTGGAGCAGAAAAGTGGAGGAAACCATTGGCAAAATTTTTGAGGCAGCCAAACTTTATAGTGTGGGATAATGGTGATCTCTTTACTCATGAAGTCATGGGTGGTCTAAAGAATGTCTATGCTATTGGAGCTGGTAAGCTTTGATTTCTATGTGCTCCAAATTTCAATATTATGACTCTAGCCAACGATATTATTCTCACTGTTGACGCATAATTTATCATACCAGAAAGTATTTAATGTAAGCTTTATGATACAGTGCCTCACACATTTTGAAGGTTCCATATTACATGAATGTAAACCACCAATGAATTTAGACATTTTTAATGTGTTAATGGCTGTTGTCATAGAAAATTAACTTAAGAATGGGACTGCTTTATCATTGTAATTATGAAGCCAGAAATAGTGTTTGCATCCACCATTTGTGCTACTCTAGAGGAACAGTTTGTTTATATCACCTACTTCCTCTCTGATGTCTTACATTAGTAGAACAAAGGTTGCTTCTGGTTTGGAAGATGAATTATGGAGTCTGTTGTAGTGGGGAGACTGAATTTTGGGTGATGTAATTTGCTATACTGAATTTTGGGCAATGTAATATGCTCTATTTTTCTATCTTCCAGCTGTTATTTCGTTCTATATAAAAGGAAACGCCATTTGTAAGAATTGGTAATTTGAGTCTTCAGTCTGAAAACTGAACTCTTGATCGTGATTCTACAGGAATGGTAGCAGCTCTAACCAATGAGAGTGCAACCAGTAAATCAGTGTACTTTGCACACTGTACATCAGAGATGATATTTATTACACATATGTTGGCAGAAAAACCTGAAAAACTTGCTGGCCCCTTGTTAGCGGACACTTATGTAACCTTACTGAAAGGTCGTAATGCATGGTATGGTCAAAAGTTGGCCAAAGGAGAGCTGAGTCTTGAAATGGGGGACAGCATCAAGGGCAAAGGAATGATTCAGGTATCAATCTTTGAAACTCTTAGGCATGGTTCATAAAGATGCTCAAGCCTATTGGACTTGAATCATATTTGAAGTTGTGTGTCAAGATGTTTTCTTGAGAAATCTTAATCTTTCCATTATTTTTTATCACCTTTTTAAAGATCCATATATTTATTTTATGTACTGGATACCATGCTCCTGGAGGTGAAAATTTCGGAACCGGCAATTTGATTGAAACCCATGCATGTAATAAGTCACCCAAGACATAATATGAGAGTTATAACTGGTGCTTCTTAACTTGCACATGCAAATTTGTGGTTATTAGAAGGAGAGGGACTGGGAGAATCTCTGAGGAATAGTGGTACCTCCCTAGACCACTTAGGGACTGTTGACCCACTACAACTTGGAGTTGAAAACATATCTTCAGTTTTAAACAATTCCGTACTCATTAACCTTCAAAAAAACATTTTGGGAGTGGCTTCAGTGCTTGTAATCATAGAAAATAACAAGTCATCATTAAGTTATGCCCAAGTGCATAAACAACTGGTTTTCTTGATATGTTTATTGCTTTTGTTAGCCATTCCACTACATCAGCAATGTTGTCCATGGTTGATTCCGTGACCTTTTGGTAGTCTATTATTTGTTTCAACCTTGCACGATCAGATCCGCTTGTTTTTTGTAGTTCTCATTTTTTCTTTAGATCGGATACTAAGGCCACCCTTTTCCTTTGCAGGGTGTTTCTGCAGTGAAAGCATTTTACGAGCTGCTAAGTCAGTCTGCCTTAAGCGTCCTGCATCCTGAAGAAAACACACCTGTAGCTCCAGTTGAGCTATGCCCCATATTGAAGATGCTATATGGAATACTTATAACAAGGTATGCTGGGCGTTGTTGTATACTTGGTCACTATTCATCTTCACACTTGGCCTTGGAATTGCAATTCTTTGATACTCACCATTTGTCTGGATCCGTGTATTTCATAATGCCTAGAAGTGCATTCTGATACTTTTCATGTGCTTGAACATTCAGGGAGTTTACAGTGCCGGCCATTCTTCAAGCATTAAGGGATGAAACAATGAACGACCCAAGAGATCGCATCGAGATTGCCCAAACCCGCGTTTACTATAGACCATCACTCCTTGGTCAGGATCCTTGATGGCTAGTGCTCTCTCTCTTTCTCATACAGTTTTGTCACTCGTCAGTGGATGTAAAACTAACTAGTTAGTTTCCACTAGCTAGTTCATAAGCTTGTAGCTAAATTCTTAAGATAAGAAGGCTGTCCTGTGTGATTGAGTTGGTTGTTGATTCAAAATGCCTTCCCAATTCCTTCATTTGTTGAACTTCGACTCCATAGATGACAATGAACAGAGACTTGTAATATGCTTGTTTGACCGAGCAATCTTTGCATGATTTTGTTTTATATTATTTTTCAGGAAATAAGAGTTTACAAAACAAGCCAGTAAGCATATGGCTAATGAAGTGAAAGGTTAAAAGTAAAACCAAGCGCTACTGACCTACAAAACCAACGGCTACCAAACTGAAAAATAGGCAGTAAAGCGTAACAATAGACACAGCCCAGCAGAAAGCTCATCTGATGGAAGTGAAAAGCAGCGAACTTCATAGGTTGCTCACACAGCAGCGGGGGGGAAGAGAGTCTTTTTCAATTCAATGAAAAGCTTTATCTAGTGAAAAGCTCCATTGCTTTTTACTGGAAACCGAGGTTGCACTGCAAGTGCAAACGGGCTCGTACTCACTAGTGTGTGTGTGTGTGTGTGTGTGTGAATTTGCTCTTAACGTTAAACTCTTAAAAAAATATATAGAATGAGTTCAACTAGTACTTTAAGATCATGATCTGATGTTTAATTTGTATTCTTATAATTTTCTTACCATATTCTTACCTTAATTTTTTAATATTTAATATTATTTGTTAGCATTTGGATATACAGGTTGTTATCATGGATATCAAACCGAATCCCGGCTCGTCTTGGGATTTATTGATCATATCTAGTTAAATTTAATTATTTATTAGGTTGAATTATAATTAAGTTGATTTGGCTAAATTTAACTAAATTAATTTTAATTTTTGTTTAAAATTGTGTTGTTCATTTTAAAAATAAAATAATTTTTTTCTTATAATGTTATTTAAAATTTTTTAAATATCTATTTAACTATAAACTTAGATGAATTTAGATTGAAAATTGATCTAGTTAAATTTTTTTATTTATTGGGTTAAATTATAATTAAGTTGATTTGGCTTAATTTAACTGGATTAATTTCAATAATTTTTATTTAAAATTGTGTTGTTCATTTTAAAAATAATATAAAATTTTTCTTATAATGTTACTTTAAAAAAAAATTAATATGTATTTAGCTATAAACTTAGATTAACTTGTCATCTAAAAAGGGGTTAGATGTATGTCTAGACTCTAGAGTGGCTGGTGCATCCAGAGATCCCTTCGACGATGAAAAGCCCACTAGCTATAGCATGAGGCACGCGAGCTAACTAGCTTTAGGTCTGGATTCTTCAGCCACTAGCCGAGGCTTCCAATATCAAAAAGAAAAAGAAATGAGAAGGAGCTCCAGAGCCAGTAGTTTCCAAGATCAAAGAGAGACAACAAGACACTGAGAGACAGGGAGAGAATCAAAATATGTCTTTAGTGGACTACGCTTCTTCCTCGGACGAGGATGTTCCAGACAACATAGAAGAAGAAGACGAAAACCATCATCATCAACAAGAACTCCATGAAGAACAGGAACCAAAACCACAAATCGAGGCACAAGCCGCAAAGCCACAAAATAGCCAGTAATTCTCTAAGTTTCAGACAAAAGAAGAGATTTTGAATCGTGGTTTTTTTTTTTTATTCTTGCTCAAAGTTGTTTCCTTTCCTTTTGTTTCAGGTCATCTGGGGCGTCATTACCAAAACAACAAGTAGCTGGGCCAAGCCCTCTTCCCTCAATATCTAATCTTCCGGATGCTTCAATGCTTTTGAATTCGCCGGCAGTTGGATTATCTGGAAGTGATCACGCGTCCCGAGTATCAGCAGCAATGTCTGAGAATGCGTCTCGAAAGAGAGAATTGAATGCGGGGTCTTCGCGTAGTGGGAAAGTAGCAAGAGGGAATTTGGTTGCTACTAGGAATGTTCCTGATACTGGTGGGGGTTTGTTAGTTCCTCCTCAGCTTAAAGGAAGGTGAGATTTTTAGTTATTTTTATGGACTCTGTCATGTAGATCTTATATGAGATTTATTTGTTCCTTTGCTGCTCTGCGTTAGTTCATAATGGAAGTTAAAATAATGGTTGAATGAGAGTACATTAGTGAATCATAGTTAGATACATTTTGAGTTCTTAAGGTTATTTATGGAGGTGGTGTTGGGGTTTTAGGTGAAATTTATGCTGTGGAAAGTTTTAGATTTGTGAGTTGAAAGGGAACTTGATGGTTGTGGCGGAAATGGTAAATCCGGCGTTTATGATGTGGACTGCTAAGCAGAAGTTGAGCTTTAACAGATGTGGGTGGTTGTTTTGCTATATTTGCACTAAAGGTAGGAAGTAAAAGTTCTCTAGAAGACTGCGATTGCGAGAGCTACTGATTTACATAGAGTTCCCAAGTCACCTGAGTATTTAGCTGTAAGATTGGGAAACGACAGCCTCATAGATGACCTTGGATGTAGAGAGTAATGTGTCTTTAATGCCTACTATCGTTTATGGAATTTCTCCGTCCAGGGAATGAGACTATTGGACTGTCTGCTGTTTGACTTTATTTTATATTTTTCTTTTGTTTTGAGGGAGGTATGACATTTGACCTTACTATTTACTACATACACGAATGTTATTCTGTGTGATTTTGCCTTGTTGTCCTTGACCAAGATTTGAAATTAAGATGTTAGCATTTCCATGCAATTTGGTTTTGGATGGTAATGTGACCATGAGCTGCATCATATGGATGATTCCTCAACTTCTTTAGAAATTTTTTGGCTATTAATTTGCCCTCTAAAACTTTTTTGAGGCTTTTTAAGCTCAGTGTTGTCTCTCTGCAACTGATAGGTCTCAGATCTTTGTTATTTGTCTGTAATTTTCTTTTCATTTTCAGGCACTAATTTTGGCCATATCATAAATGCAAGAAAAGGAAAAATAAAATTGCTGTTGATGATTTGAATTCGGTTTTGCCAGGAGTAATGTTGTGACAGAAGATGTAGGGAAGCTGTTTGTAAGAAGACATGCAGAGCCTTCGTCTCACTAAAATGCCTTCAGATCACTTATGTTATTATTATGACATGTGACAATTCCGTAGCTGTGTATGATGGTGCAAACATCTTGGTTCTGGATCCTAAGATCTGGCACCTGTATAAATGCAAAAAGTTTTGTGGCACATGCTTGCAACTCCTGTACTTTCTTGTTCACTGGCATTCTGGTGGCTTCAATTACTGTACCTTAATTGGATATTTATTGCAGAATGGTCGTCATTTAGCCTCTAGATATTCCATTGAAAGTTGCATGATTTTCATTTTCCTTTTTGTTTATTTTGTCTGCTGTGTGCCGCATGCAAAGTTGTGTGAACAATGGAGTTTGTTGTAGGCACTATGCTTCATTTGGCAATAACTTGTGCCCTCATTGTTCCATCTTAGTGTGTTTATTGCATGCATTTTGCTTCTTATAGTAACAAACTTCTGCCGGTATGTTTTCCAAGAACTATTTTTACAAGTTAGCAGTTGATTGTGTACTGGTATGCATGCTTAGCTGCAATTTGGAAACTTTTGCAATCTAGAATTTCATTTTTTGTTTATTGTTTGGAACATTGCTTTGGTTCACCAAGGTACTACTAGATAAGGTGCACATTACATGCATATCTGGGCTCTAACCAGTTCTTTTACCACCACTCATGAAGCTAGCACCAGAGCTAACGATGGCATTTGAAATTGTGGTGATTTTTGTCATGCTCATTCTAGGTAGGCGTTTTTTTTGTTTATTTTCTGTTTTTCCTTTTTTTTTTTTTTTTTAGAGGATGTAGAATTTCCAGCACTTTTTTCTTCTAAATTCACTGCCTATTGGAGCCTCATGTTGTGAAGTTTCTCGTGAGGTTAAACACAGTGATATATAAACTTGAGCTTCACTGTGCTTCTGATCATGAGATGACCATTGGAAGGGCCTTGAGAAGGCAATCACTCAGGACATTTGAAACTACTTGCCTCTGGAATTGGTTTTTTTGTCTGTATGTATGAGAAAGCAACTGGGTTTATATTTTCTAGCAATAATAAAATTCCTTCTTTTAGTTATGTAACTTTCTTAGTGGGGCAGGACCTTGTGCACCATGCTGGTCATTGATGTTATCTGTGTGTGTGTGTTAGCCATTTTTTGTGTTGAAAATGTTGAGCTGTGCTGCTATGCTCATCACATGCATCTGCCTAAAGATATTATGGACCCATATACAGGATAGCCCACACAAAAAATATTAGGACACAATGGTACGAGCCACACATAAAAGTCATGCTTAAAAAAATATCATGTTAGACATCGACATGATAGAGGATGTTTCTGACCGAAGAGTTTATGATGTTCCACAGACAATTTCAACTCAATGATGAGTTCATTTTAACTCAAGGAAACTGATACAAGAGTTTTTTTGGGAAAATAATTAATATTTTTTTCTTTCTTTTTTTTCAGTTTATAATTTTTTTTTTCTATTTTCAGTTTCATATTCACTATTATTAAGTTTTTCTAGTTTTTTTATTTGAAGAAAATGATATTTTTATTTTTATTTATCTATTAAGTATTAATAAAGTTTCTAGTATTTTTTTTTATTTAAAAGGTTGTGATAGCATTTTGACTAGTTAGGCTAATGGTAAATAAAAATAAAAGTTTCTTATATCTTTTCATAATTATAGTATTTTTAGCATTTTGACTAGTTTTAACTTTTAACGTATCTAATTATCATTTGCTCAATATGCGCTAGAATTAGTTTTAGTTAAAAAAAATTATTTCATTTATGATTTTAGGCCTTTTCTAGTTTTTCTATTTAAAAATAATAGTTTAATTAATAAATTATATATATATATATATATAAAGACTTGTAATAATATATTGGCAAGTAAAAATTAATTAAGTGTTTATGAATTGATGTTATCTATGTGAAAAGGATATTGACTTGATAAATCATGATTCACCTCATTATATATGTTTTCAGTGACTCAATTCACCTTGCTTAACTGATCTAAACCCTTGCAAGTGAACAGCACCAGGCAACAGGATTTCTTATTATACAATCTTGTTTTTCTTTTTCTTTTTTTATTTGTTTGGTATTTATTTTAATTTATACTTTCTTTGTCTATATATTATAATAAAAGAAAATGATGGATTTTGCAGATAAACATGCCTTAATATCCTCAGCACCATCTTGCTATATAAATTCCAGCATCATGAGGTAGCTCATATATACCCACTACTGAACCAGCACAAATTTGCAAGCATGACATCTTCCAGCTGTGTGCTTGCTTCCCTCTCCTTTTCATTCTAGCATCTTGCCCTGTTCTTGCATGAATGGCTTGACCAACAAAGACCGCCCGCTGAATCTCCATTGCTGGTCTAAGGATGATAACCTTGGAGAGTACCATACTCTCTGTATTGGAGGAGACTTTCACCTTCAAGTTTGGCACGGAGGAATCAGCTTCACAAAACCCATTTTCCATGTAATTTCAAGTGGGCCAAAAGCATCAACAACATGTGGATGTTTTTGTTGATATCGAAGCATCACATAGGTGTTGTGTATAAAATTAGTTCTGCCGTCTAGTGGATGGCTGAAGACGACGGAATCGATCTATTTCAGCTGTCGTAACAAGGATTACAAAAAGGAAGCTGACTGGTTGAAAAATAAGATAATGTTGTTGTGAGTCCAAATAATTAAATTGCTAGAAAACACAACTTTTTTGTAATTATCTTTAAATAAATGAATTTTTTTTTTTGTTAATCTAGCTATATGTTCATGCTTTGTTAATATAATCTGTTGTCTTCTCTTTTATATATATGTATATAAATGTTCTAATTTCTACAGATACTCAAAAAATTGTTCTATTATACATGATTTTGATAGAAAACAAGAGTGATTTGGTATAAAGTTTAATGTCTATTAAATCAATATTAGAGAATAAAATTAAAAAAATAATTAAAAAAATTTTACAAAAACACTCTATACTACATTATTAAAAACACTTGCAACAAGATTGATTTGATTTCCTTGAACAATCATAGCGACCAAAATATAAGCAAGGCATTTATTCAAAATTATTACACCATTCTAACTCATTGTTTTGACTCAAGATCTAGATCATGGATTGACCCTAGTAAATTCAAAATAATATTATTTAAGAATTGTTTCTAAAAATAAAATAATATTATTTTAAAAAAAATTAAAAGGTTAAATCAGGTTTTTGACCAAGTCAGTCAAATCACAGATTAAACTATCAAGTCGTCAGGGTTTAACACGGTCAATTCTCACCAGTTTTTTAGAAACCCATCCCAGACTAGGTTCTAGATTGACCCGTCAAACTAGGTTAAGTTTAATGACACCACATAAAATTTAAAAAAATTAAAGATATATTTTTTACAAAAAAAAAAAAACTATTCGATCTTGTTGCAGTTATAATTGCGCATTCTTTTTAGTTTTTTATGAGATATTAGCCCATGCTATGCCATGGAGTCAGAATTTCTTTTGCATAAAAACTAATACTTAAGTTCTGCAAACACATTTTAAAACATAAATAAAAATTTGTGATTCAAGTCATAAATTTTATTGGTCAAATAAATTGATTTTATTTTTTAATTAGATGATAGAAAAAATAGATAATAATAATACATAGACCAAATTAAAAAAAATAATCACATTAACCTTGAAAAAAAATTCAAAAAGAAATAAACGTTGTAACTCAATTTTTAACCTATTAAAAAAAACTCAATTCAACTTGAGTTAGCATCACAAACATGTAGCCTAGGTAATAAGATCATTTGAGTTATCCCGAGTTAACCTGTCAAACCAATAACGCAGTTATAAGATTAGAACAACTTGATAGAAAATACAGCAAAGAGAATAAAAAACTTATTTTTTTTTAAGAAAATTAATGTCGAATGATGAAAGCTAAAAAGAAAATACATTAGAAAAAATAATATGAACCTGCGTTAACTTTTTAGACCAATGGCCTAGGTCATTAGACCGAAAAAATTTTATCTGGAAAAACTACAAAGCCCAATTCTCAACCAATTAAATGTTAAAAGCTGAAATTAAAAAAAAATCAATTATATAAAATGATTAAAAACAAAACTAGTAATTAAAAGAATAAAAATTAAAATACAAAATACAAAATACAAAATATTTTTTTTATTTTTATTAAAGGGTGAAATTGAAAAAAATAATAATTAAAAAAAACAATGAGGATAAAAATTTAAAAAGTAAAAATAAATTTTTGATAAAAGAATGCATATAATTGTCTTTGTTGATTTGAAGCTTTATCACACATGTTATCCCTTTAATTATCCCATGAATTCAATCATAATATTGGTATACATATTGTCATATATATTTCCATTTCCTATTAAATTACTTGGAAAAATCTTCTGAAATTTTATAGAAACCAAACCAAGTCCATTTTTACAACTGGTCTTTAACAATATATTCAAGCCCATATGTTTATGGCAGTACTCTTCTCCAGTCTCTCTCTTTTTCTCCTGGTTCCTGCGCCCGCCCTTCACGGCTACGATTGAATCTTTTCTCAACAAGAATATATCACCTAGCTAGCTCCAGATTTTCATTTCTTGATACATGCATCATTTTATTCTCTATGATCGTTGGATTTGACCGGCTTTACATGGAGCAATACTTGAAAGAAAACTTTGTAGTTGATGCAAAGAGACCCTCCGAACAAGCTTTAAGAAGATGGAGATCTGCAGTTTCAGTCGTCAGGAATCCTCGCCGGAGGTTTCGAATGGTTGCTGATCTTGCCAAAAGAGCTGAAGCTGAAAGGAAACGTAAAAATCTCCAGGTCAGAAAACTTTATAGTGCCCCGCTGTTCAAGTTTTTGTTATCTTAATTCTTCGGGTTTTTCTTTTTCCTTTTTAAATATTATTTTATGAGTTTGATTTTTTATTTTCTTGAAGACGTTAATGTTACTATCATAAATTAAGTTGTTGATAACAAAATGACGGTTGAGTGTTGACTTGTAGCACATTTTTATTGACATTAACCTAATTCACACAAATTATTCAACATTAATTAATTATTTATACTATGTGTTTTTACCACTCTTATTATTAAATTCTTGGGTTTACCCTCGGCCTTCATCTAAAAACAAACTATATATATATTAAATTTTTCTAATTAAATATACTTAGTCGTGAATTCACAGATAATTTTTTACTATGAAATAATCATTTCACAACTCATTTGTATAATTAAGAGCTAGATATATAAGAAGATTTCGCAAATCTTTTAGGGTTCAAGTCTTTTTAATTAATATTCGAATGAAAAGAAATGGAGTCTGATTGATGCATGACAAAATGTTCCTGTATGTTACTGTAAATGGGGAATAAATTTTATAGAAGAAGATGAATTAATATCGTGCTAGTTTTATTATAAACCTTGAGGTATATCAACTCGCAAACAATCCAAAAAACAATTTCTGTAAAATCAGCATCATTGAAAGCAAGAATATTCAACACACAGAAAGAAATGTGTCCCTTGCTTACCTCGAGATCATTTCTGAAAAAGTCATGGAAGTTTTGAGTTCGAGCTTTTTGTTGGTTGACTAGTATATGTTCACTAAGAAAAAGTGACCCTTCGCCGATATTTCTTTTCCTTTAATGGCACGGTCCTTACAAGACGGAATGCCTTTGTTGACATATTCATGCATTGAAAGCTTTGATTTCTTATCACGGACTGGCAGTTGTTAGACGTCAATTAGCATTAACGAACCCTAGGGGACGCTATGACTGTTATCGCCGGAAAGTCCGAGTTCAAACCTTTTAACGGTGGGGTGGGGGTTTGGAAATTTGGACGAACATTTCTCAATCTATTCATTTGATCAGATATGACTTCAGCATTCTTGTTAGGGATGTGTAACAATTACACCCCGGAACTATGATATAAACAGAAACGGTAAGAAATTGTTCATATGAACAACCGATTCAAAATAACCATGAATTTTGATCTGATTACTGGGTTGATTTGAATTTTACTAGTGTACAAAATTGAACTTGAGCTGAGCCTTTACAGATGTTACAAATTTATTCGCTGCTCAGATTCACCAAATTGCACACTCCCAATGCTAGCTATCAAATTTGCCTTGGAAATTTCAAACTATTTTTTAGACTTTTTCTTTAATTTTAGATTTGAATTTTATTATTTTTCCTAATTTGTTGTTTCCTAGTTATTTACGAATGTCTCTTTTCATATTTGATGAGACTTTTGCCGAATAAAACTATAGACTTGTACAACTTTGATTGTATTTTTATCTAGTCTTAGAGTTGATCAGACATGTGTCAAACACAACTTCATAGCTTAATTTCTCCGCGTCAATCACTGTAAAAGTCATATGGATCTTAGGGAACCTCCCTCTCATGACACCAACATTTCTGGAGTTCACTGCTTGCTAAAGCTGTTTCAGAGCTTAATTTGAACGTATCCTTTTCACAGGCTAGCTACTAACCTGTTTTAATTAAGAAGATGACTAGCCTGTTTTAAGAAGATGAGATGAGAACGAGGGTATTCTTTAATTTCCTCTGTTAATTAGTATATTCTGTTTTAAATAGCTGATACAGAAGGCAGCTGAATATTCTTTTAAGACATTGGAAGAGTAAACCAACGATATTCTTAGCTTTCTTGGCAACCCTAGCTAGTGCTAACCATGCAATATATATCCCCGTTTGGTCTCTGACGTTGAAATGAGGGCAAATGTCATGTTCAAAATTAATGGCAGCTTGTCCTCGATCAGAAGGAAGAATATTAGGCAACGCGTACCAGTACACCTCCATTTGTTTCTTAGCCAAACTGGATGCGCTTAGCAACTTGAATATGCACCGACTTGTTAGAATTTTCAACATACTATATATTATCTCTTTTATTACTTGAATATGCTTTTTTGTGGTCACAAAAATAAAATTAGTTTTTCTCTATTATTAACATATATACCTTTCTGTACTTCAGATAAAGAATAGCATTGTTTTAAAATCTGGACCCTTCTTGTGAGTTAATCTGGAACTCAATTAATATCTAGGGTTTAATTAAATTCATTCAAGTTAAAATTATAAATAAATAAATCAATTTAGTCAAAAATCTATATTAATCCAATTAATCTAAACTTGCTATCATTTCATCGACTTTTTAAAAAGATTTCTTGTTGAAATAAAAAACAATAATGTAGAGAATATTTTTAAAATTTAGACTGGTTTTGTATCTTAACCTAACTTATTTGGGTCTGGATCAGTCTAGATTGAGAAAAAAATAAAAAAACTTGATTGACCCGATTATAAATCTAGATCGACCTAGTAAATTATTTATCCGGTCAAAATCCAAGTATCAATTTAAAAAAATAAAAAATATATAATTTTGATATTTTTTTTATAGAAAAAAATCAGTTCAACTTTCATGTCTGGTTATTAAAACTATGATGGAGAGTGGAGTCGTCCCTTTTCATCCCACACACGTAGATATCATTAGTGCATGACTAAATAAACTTGGTTTTTGTTGAGACAAGACAGCTCCTAGCTCCTTTGAAAACATACAGAAGCAGGAGTACTGGATGACTAGTTCTTCAAAAATAATGACATCCATCCACAAAAATATTGTTTGATAGGTTAGTGAGACTGGCGGCCAAGGGTTTAACTCTGTGTCTGAGTTTGTTACAGAAACTATTACTAGCTTTGAAGGCACTCAATACCAATAAATTCTGCGAAAATTGGTAGTTTGTAATATTATCTTGTTCTTTCATCTATTGTTGGTTGATCTTGGACTAGTAGTTAGATTTGTGCCACTGTAGAAGAAAGAGTGTTGGCACTTCTTTTTGTCTCTTTATCTTACATTTCTTGAATTAACAAGCATCCTTGAATGTTTGGCCAGGAAAAGATACGGATAGCTCTTTATGTCAACAAGGCAGCATTGCATTTCATCGAGGGTATAATCTTTACTAGATGCAGTAACATTTTATTTATTCCAGTTCTGTTTTCTTTCTGAATCATATGGTTTTATCTGATACAGCTGCTAATCTAGTTGAGCACAAGCTCTCAGACAATGTCAGGCAAACTGGTTTTGGCATTGGACCGGATGAACTAGCAGCGCTCGCTCGGTCCCATGATATCAATGACTTGGAATCTCATGGAGGAGTTGAGGGATTGGCCAGAGAAGTATCTGTTTCCTTGAATGATGGGGTTGTCTCAAGTGATATATCTATTAGGCAAAATATATACGGCTTCAACCGATATGCTGAGAAACCTGCCAGATCTTTTTGGATGTTTGTATGGGATGCTTTGCATGATTTGACGTTAGTTATTCTGATGGTGTGTGCTGTGGTCTCCATTGGTGTTGGTATTGCATCTGAAGGTTGGCCGAATGGAATGTATGATGGGGTGGGAATAGTAATATGCATTTTGCTAGTAGTGATGGTCACTGCAATCACTGACTACAAGCAGGCCTTGCAATTCAAGGTCCTGGACAAGGAGAAGAAGAATGTTATTGTTCAGGTTACCAGAGAAGGGAGCAGACAGAAGGTTTCTATCTTCGATTTGGTGGTTGGAGATGTTGTTCATCTATCAATTGGAGATCTGGTTCCTGCAGATGGCATTCTTATATCAGGCCACAGCTTATCAGTTGATGAATCCAGCTTGTCAGGAGAGAGTGAGCCAGTGGACATAAATAAAAAGAGGCCCTTTCTTCTATCAGGTAGCAAAATACAGGATGGGTCTGGTAAAATGCTGGTGACAGCAGTCGGTATGAGGACTGAATGGGGCACGTTGATGGTTCATCTGAGCGAAGTGGATCACGACGAGACACCATTACAGGTGAAGCTTAATGGAGTTGCAACTATTATTGGGAAAATTGGTTTGGCTTTTGCTGTGGTAACTTTTTTGGTTCTGCTGGCACGGTTTCTATTGGTGAAGGCAGAACACCATGAGATCACAAAATGGTCTAGCAGTGATGCTTTGAAGCTTCTAAATTTCTTTTCCATTTCTGTAACCATAATTGTTGTTGCAGTTCCTGAAGGGCTTCCATTAGCAGTGACACTTAGTCTTGCATTTGCAATGAAGAAACTAATGCACGATAGAGCACTGGTGAGGCATCTTTCCGCATGTGAAACAATGGGTTCTGTTTGTTGCATTTGCACAGATAAAACTGGAACATTGACTACAAATCATATGGTGGTGAACAAAATATGGATCTGTGAAGAAACAAAATCAATACAAACTAATAGCAATAAAGATTTATTAATGTCCTCTTTCTCAGAAAATGTGCATGGAATCCTTTTGCAATCTATATTTCAGAACACGGGATCAGAGGTAACCAAGGGAAAAGATGGAAGGGATAACATTTTGGGGACGCCGACGGAGATAGCAATATTAGAGTTTGGATTAATTTTAGGAGGTGAGTTTAAAACACATCATAACGAATCTGAGATAGTGAAAGTTGAGCCTTTCAATTCAGAAAAGAAGAAGATGTCTGTGCTTGTTTCTCTTCCTAACAACGGTGGGTTTCGAGCATTCTGCAAAGGTGCATCAGAAATAATTTTGAAAATGTGTGACAAGATGTTAACTGCTGATGGAAAAGCTGTGCCGCTATCTGAAAAGCAAAGACAGAAAATCACAGATGTCATAAATGGTTTTGCCTGTGAAGCTCTACGAACTCTATGCTTGGCTTTCAAGGATATGGAGAACACTTCTGGTGCAAATAGCATGCCTGACAATAACTATACATTAATCGCTGTCGTTGGAATTAAGGATCCTATACGCCCTGAGGTGAAGGAAGCTGTTAAGACTTGTTTAGATGCTGGAATTACTGTGCGTATGGTCACTGGTGACAATATCAACACTGCGAAAGCCATAGCTAGGGAATGTGGCATCTTGACAGATTATGGCATGGTAATTGAAGGGGCAGATTTCCGTTGTAAGAGTCCTCAGGAGTTGGAGGAGATAATACCAAATCTTCAGGTCTTGAAACTTCTTCAAAGCTTCAATAACTTACGCTTAATCAAGTGTAAAACTTTCTAAAATGTTTAATCGGTAATGCAGGTTATGGCCCGATCATCACCTTCGGACAAGCATAAATTGGTGACTCAATTGAGGAGTGTATTTAAGGAAGTTGTGGCAGTGACTGGAGATGGTACTAATGATGCTCCAGCCTTGGCCGAGGCAGATATCGGACTTGCTATGGGCATAGCAGGAACAGAGGTTTGTTAATGTCCTGGCCCTCCTGGATTTTCCCTTTCTCAATCCCTTTGATGTCTGTTTTAGGTACTTCTATTAGGCAGTAACTCAGCATTTTTCTCCTATTTCCTGCAGGTTGCAAAAGAAAGTGCTGATGTTATTGTAATGGATGACAACTTTAAAACTATAGTGAATGTTGCAAGATGGGGTCGATCAGTTTATATTAACATTCAGAAGTTTGTTCAGTTCCAGTTAACAGTCAATGTTGCTGCTCTCATGATAAATTTCATTTCCGCGTGCATCTCTGGCTAGTTCCTTTGCATCCCTAACCTCTTAAGTTCTAAATGTTAGGCCTTAGGGACCAGTGCTTGGTGAAATAGCAAACTGTTAACTTTTAATCAAAAGGATGCAGCATTGAGAATCTAGAGCAGTCAGTTCATTTAAAATTGTTGAAGGATAAGATTGTCTCTAAATTCTCCTTTCCAGGACGCTTGCTTTGCAGAACTATAACTGGATAATGTCTTTTGACTAATTTTTGTTGGATTTTGAACATGTGCACTTCTAGATACATGACTAAAAATGGTGAAATAATTTGCAGGCGGTGAGCCATTGACCACTGTTCAGCTGCTTTGGGTGAACTTGATCATGGACACTCTTGGTGCGTTGGCATTGGCTACAGAACCTCCTCATGATGGACTGATGAAAAGACCTCCAATTGGTAGGAATGTAAACATAATCACCAAGACAATGTGGAGGAATATCATTGGACAAAGCATCTATCAAATAAGTGTCCTCGTCATCCTCCAGCTTGATGGGAAACATCTACTGAAGCTTTCTGATTCAGATGATACTAAAATCCTGAATACTTTCATATTTAATACCTTTGTGCTTTGCCAGGTACCATACTTTGATCTTCAATTTCTTCAGCATTACAACATCTCGTAGAAGTTTATCACTAAATATTCAACATATGTTCAGGTGTTCAATGAAATAAACAGCCGAGATATGGAGAAGATAAATGTGTTCAAAGGCATCTTTAGTAGCTGGATTTTCTTGGCTGTCATGTTCTCCACAGTTACTTTCCAGATTGTAATAGTTGAATTCTTGGGCACATATGCTAATACTGTGCCACTAAGGTGGGAATTATGGATGGCCAGTGTCTTAATCGGAGCTGCAAGTTTAGTCATTTCTGTCATCCTGAAGTGCATTCCTGTTGGAACAAACAAAGATGACAACACTGCCAAGCATCACGACGGTTATGAGCCTCTTCCTAGTGGTCCAGATATGGCCTGAGAATATATGATGGATAAACTCATGAAGGGTCTAAAGCAGAATTCTGTAGGCAGCATGAAATGAAATCAGCAGCCAAAACCAAGCTGTATATAATATTGATGACGCTTGGTCTTATTTGCACTTTGCAGGTATAGCTTAAACACATATTTCCTTCTATTATTTGAAGCAAGGTCCTGTAAATGAAATGACAAACACCAATACAACATTTTTCCAATACCTCAATCTTTGATGTATTTCAGTTTGCTTAGATTGCCTGCTGAGATCATGGCAGATACGGCAAAAAAATTGTATGTTAGGAGTAGGAAACTTGAGGGATTTGTTTACAGACACTGCAAGTTTGATTCATGAAAGATCATTGTGAGTTTTATTTTATCAAAATCGTGTCATTTATAGACGGATGAGAAACAATAAATCTGCAATGCAAAAACTAGAGGATTTGAACCCTTTTTTATCAATTTTTTTTTTCTTGAACCATTTGATTACTTGCTGAAATCATGTTTTCAATTGAGAAAGGAAGTTTGGAACAGACAGTAACTAGCATCTAAATACAGATGGGGAAAAGAAGAGTAATTTATTGACTGCAGCACCATGTTACATGACAAGGTGCTATCATGTCTCCAGTAAAAATGGAACCATGCAGCTGTAGAACTTCATGGATGGTATTTTTCCCATACACTGCTGAATAATTGAAGATTAGGTTTCGATAATGATCAATCAACAGAAGTTACAAACTCTCCAATAAATTGTATCATCTCTCTATGCGTCTCTGTGTCTCGTTCTCTTCAAACATTTTATCAGACATCAAGTAGCTCACAAAACATTTATAAAGATTGGGGAAGTGTCAGCCCTGTCTGTCTTGGAATAAGAACCCAACCAATATGTGTCTAGTCTTTGGACATAACTTTGTCATGCCATTGATGTCAAATCCTGCATTCTTTCCCCTTACTCATCAGACTTGCAAACCCAGTCAGTGAACATACCTAAACACTGGTTTGTAGTTGAAACCATGTCTTCACAGAAAATGTGACGCTAGATAAAAGTCCCAAGAGTGTTAAACTAAGTTTTTTAACCCCTAATTACGCTTCCATGGCCAAGACCAGTTCATTTACACGTTCACCTACACTTCCATTTTCATCTCCACGACAAGATTCCATGACAAGAGCTTCCCAATCATCTGGACAGAACATCATCTGTCGCTTCTCCATCTCCTCCAGAACAAAGCAAGCACCATCAAGGTTTCCAGACTTCACAAGGCCAACAACCAAAGAACGGAATGTTTCAACACGTGGAAAATGCCCACTTGACAACATTGCATTCAGAACCTTTAGACCTCCCTCAAAGTCCCCAACCCGGCAAAACCCATCAACCAGCATTCTGTAAGTAGCAGCATTGGCTTCACAACCTCCAACTTGCATTTCAAACAAAACTTCATAAGCATCAGCCGCTCTACCCTCCTTACAGAGATAATTGATCAATATATTGTAAGTGACAACATCCGGCTTCATATGCCTCTTCTTCATTTCATGAAGCACAGATTTTGCTTCGTCAATCTTCCCTCTCTTCCCAAGATCACTCATCAAAACACCAAAATTCACAACTGTAGGTTTACACCCTCTATATTCCATATCAAACATCATCTTTTTAGCCTCATTATGCTCACCTATCAAGCACGAACCTTCCATTAACAAAGCAAATGTAATCGCATTGGGAAGTTTTCCTTTCTTAATCATATCCTCTAACAAACCCTTTGCTTTATCCAACTCACCATTTCTACACAAATACCCAATAAGACTATTATACGTCACAACACTCGGTTCCACTTTCCTCTCAAGCATTTCATCAAACACCTTGCTCGCTTGCTCCCACTCCCCCTTCTCGAGCCACCCTTTAATCATTACATTAAAAGCAACGGAATTCAAACGGAACCCCATTTCATAACCCTTATCAAACAACTCATTGGCCTCAAGAAACCAACCATTATCAACAAGAACATTAAGCAGACTATTCAAAGACTGAGATGTACGGACACAGTTAAACCGGGTCATTCTATTAAAAAGCTCAACAGCCTTATGGACCAATTGGGCTTTTCCGTAATGTTGAAACAAAGCAATGAAAATGGTTTCTTGACAATGAACATTCTTATCTTCTACATAACGAAGAACTTCCTCAACAGCGCCAAAATCCTGGCAACGTGCGAGTTTGTATAAGAGAGCAGCGTATGAAGGGTAGTCAGGCTTAAACCCCCTTTGGAGATACTCATGAAATAGAGTTAAAGCCTCAACTGGGTCTCGTGCTTCTTTCACATGGTTCACAAATGGTGCATCATTGCGATTTCTCGAGCTTGTTTTGTGACCCTTTCTTCGATGTCTTGGTTTGGCTTTGGGTTTGTTGAAGGGGAGAGTTCTGTATTGTTGAAAAAAAGTGTGACGCCAGAAATGGTGGGTTTTGGTTGGGTTTGAGAGGATCATTGCTTTTAGTTGGATCAAAATCCATCAGGACAAAGAGTTGTTTTCTTGGCCCTTTTTTCCATTGATTCTAAAACTGCAATTCCTGTTCTGTTTTTCTGATGGAAGACAGGGTGTGTTTTATAATCAGGGTATTCCGCAGTGTGATAATAATTATTTTGTAAAATATTTTTTTATTAAATTTTTTTATATATATATTAACGTATCAAAATAAAAAAAAAATGTTTGCAAATTAGTGTTTCCTTTATTACATATAAAATTTAAAAGAAAAAACTTTCGTCCTATATTATTCCGAAATTTTAAATTACATTTCTTTTTCATTTTTATAGAATCAATTCATCGTCTAACACTATGCTATTCTCTCCCTCCCCTGAAATCTTGTTCGATTGTGTGTGTATGCATAGAGAGAGAGAGAGAGAGAGAGAGAGAGAGATGAACAGTAATAAGTAAATTAAACATGAGATTAATGAATTTTAATAGCAATATTTGACACCATAAACGATGGGAACAGAAGTCGAAAGAAAGGGAAATCTTAATAGTAATAAATTAAACTCGTTGATTAAGTCCTCCCAGATTCATGCATGTACTAGTTTTCTTATAAAGAATAAACCTTTAAAATAGTTTTTTCTTTTCTTTTCTACAGTGATATTAATGACAGAAAGAGTTGTGGAAGGTAGAATAATTCCCGCTGTGTAATGTGAAATATGATCAGTGATGGAAAGTTCTCTTCCTGCATCAAAGCAAACAACACCCACAGCACCTATTTAAGGTTTGACAAGCACGCAGTGAAACCATAGAAATTCACAAACTACGTACAAAGATTATGCACGCCAAGCCCTCGTCAGCTTATTATGTGAATTTGCTAGGGATAAATGTTAATGGGGTCAAGCTCAACATCTCCAAAACTGATCTTGCCATTGAAAAAGATGGTGGAGGTGGATGTGTCATAGACTGTGGTACCCTGGCAACAATATTGCTTGTCAAGCCTATTTTTGATACACTGCACACAGCTTCGGCAGATCATTTGTCAAGCAATCAAAACCTGAAGAGACGTATCATTCACAAGTTGCACAAGGATCTTTGCTGTGAAGAACTATCGGATGATGGCCGTTGCGAGAACCTTCCTGTTGTCACTTTCCATTTCGAGAATGCTGGCCTTGATGTGAAACCTGAAGCTGTCTTCATGTTTCGTGAGTTTGAGGGCAAAAATCTTTTCTGCTTGTCAATGCTTTCTGATGATTCCAATACCATAGTTGGTGCTTATCAGCAAATGAAGCAAAAGTTTGTGTATGATACAAAAGCTCAAGTGCTGATCGAGTTTTGGTCTAGTGGTTGATCTAGATTGTCTTTTTCTATATATGTTTCATATCTGTATAGTGATCTCACTATATACTCCTATAGAAATAAAAATCTCAGCTAAGCACGATTTGGGAAGGGATTTTTTTATTTGTTTTTTAACATAGAAATTCTCTCTTAATTCTAGTTTCAGTTTCGAGTCTCAAACCACTCATATATTATAATTATTATAACTACTATATTAGAATCGTATAAACAATATATAACGAAATAATATAAAATTCCATGTTATATATATATATATATATATAAATAACATATGCTATGTGTGCTTAAATAAAAAACTAAATATTATTTATTAACTCGAGTTTCATTCATTCAAAAAGGTTATTTATGATACTATATATATATATATATATATGACATAATTAAATTAAATAGTGTCAATTAGTTAACAAAGCTTTCTATCCATGTAAACCACATATGATAGGAACTTATGTGCCACACATGATCATTACTTCATAATATAAACATAAAAGAAACAAGATCGAAGAAGAGGAAGAGGAATTTTGGCGTTGTAGAACAAGTTTCCTTCATGTTGTCAACTTTGTAGCTAATCAAAGAAGAGAGAGACAGTGACAGGGGATCCCTCTGGCAATATATGGACGGGGAAATCAGCAATCTCATCAATAATGTAGCTGACAGAAAATTTTGATTAATCTATACTTTTGAATTTGAGCGTAGAAAATTGTAGCTTCTTGTGATGTTAAGTTCCCTATCAGACTTGTTCACGAAATGTAGAATATCGGATGACGCAACCTAAGGTTATTGGTGCCCCCAAGTCGAGAGAAGGCGGTTTAGACTTCAGACTGCCTCTCATGAACATTTATATATTTTTTTATGTTTTTCAACCCTTTTTTTCTTTTCTTTTCAAAAGGCAAGTTGAAACTTAAAAACAAACCTCAAGTTGCCTTTATAGGATCTCGTCATGCTTACCTGAGAATGTTCGAATCCCAATAGGCCCAACTACACTAGGCTCAACGTTGTTTAACCCCAATGTTAGGCCCAGGTACTCGGTTGGGCTGCCTGTAGAAAACTCGACGGGCAAAGCAGTGACACTAATACTTGATTTGTGTTTTTTTCATTATGACGAAATTATAAATCTTGTCGAAGATGATTCCAAGTTTTTTCCCCCAAGTTAAAATGAATCAATCTGTTCTATATTTGATCACAGTGTTTGATAAGTTATATTCATGTATTTAATCGTTACATAATACATATCTCATCAACATATGATAGTGAAACCATGCAAGGATCGATTTCTGTTCGTTCGTGTAGAAATCTCTCCCGTATGTAACTGCTAGAAAATCAAAAAATATAAATAAACATAGAATTTTTATATTTATAAATTCTAGTGAATTCTTTCGACGGAATATATCTTCGAAGTATTTATCATTAAACACAAATAAAAATATTCTCGACATATATCTTAGACAAGTCTTTTATTTCTAAGCTCAAATCATTCAGAGCCTTTTTGTCTGCAATGGAGTTAGTGTCCTAGGCAAAATCAAACAATATAATTCATAAAACTGTGTTTAGGTGCCTGATTTCCTAACATGCACACTATAGTCTTGTCTTTACAATTTGTTTCTAATGGTGGTAGTATGGCAGACAGGTTCCAGGGTGGAGAATGGTGTCGGAAATGAACTAGGTACTCGGTTATTGGAACTGTAATAGAAGAAACAAAGGGAGGTTGAAGGAAACAGTTGTTCACTTTGATTAATTTTGGGATTTTCAAGGCTACTAAGAAGATATTTTTTATATTTTATCCTGCAGTAGAAAACACCGTAGTCAGCTACTTAATGATAGTTTTAGTAACTTAATTAGTAGCCTAGTATGAACATTGTTGCTTTTGTATATTGCCCAGCTGCCTAATTAGTAGATAGAATTAAAGTTCGAGACTCAACTTAGGTTTACCATAAAAGGTACAGATTGCTAATTCAAAGTATCATTATCAGTCAGGTTAATCTAAGTTTTGATTAAATTTTTAATATGATTAATGGGTTTTTTTTATTTAATTTGAATCTGTTTGAATTCTAGATCGGTCAAAATTACATATTAACTTGTCGAGTCAGTCCAAATTCAAAAAAAAAAATGGATAGAATTGCTTTAATAAAGTGTGGCTAGAATAGTCATCAAGTTGATATTATGGGATTATGCTATAATCAAGGTATACATGACTGGAACTTATGACCAACAGGTGATTATTTAATTCATAATTAATACATTAAAAAAAAAACATGAAATTTTGGCACTAATAAAGAAGTTTCTTTCACATTAGCAACTTTGTAGCTATCAATGGAAGAAGAGAGCGATAATGACAGGGCATCCCACTAGGAATAGAGAGGAAGAAAATCTCAATTATTTGAAGTGATGGAATATTTTGGCTAATCAAGAATTGGATTTGGGCCTCAAACCCAAACAAGACACTATCACCGAGTTTTTTCTTCAGGAATTCTTGACATGACCCCTTGTGGTTTAATTAGGTAAAAATCAATTGCAAACTTCACTTTCATTATTTACTTATTACAAAACTTCATAATGCTTCAGTCTAATCATGAACTCATCTATGGTCTAGTTGTAATTTAGATTATTTTCATACATTAATTTTTAATAAAAAAAATATTTATTATTAAAATTAGAACAGATGTAACAGCTTTATTTGAACGCAGCTAGATATTATTTTTTTTCTCTTTTAAATATTTGTTAAAATGTGTTTTTTATTATTTTTATATAATAAAATAAGAAAACATGTAATAAAATATTAATTCAATATCTTTTTAAATAAAAAGACTTTAAACTGCATTGTTAAATATATATTTGAAATATTGTATGGGAATTTTTTGTTTTATTTTATAGTTTGATATGTTTCGCATCATCACGAGAAGCTCACCCATCACGTATAGGTAATCGATGCTATACATCAAGCTATTTTTATTATTTTTTTATAATAAAACTTGCTGTAAAGATTAAAAAAAAAAAAAAAAAAAAAAAAACAAGAATCCACTAGGGTTGATAATTTCCACTCTCCACCAATAATGCCGTAGGGATTCATGAAAAGATTTTCCCACATGTCTAATGACTAAGTTCAAAGTTCAAGACAAATCATGGAGCAAAATTCAGCAATACCTCCATGGGAAAGTCTCAAACATTGTCTTCAAACACTTAACCTCAAGTAAAATAGAAAGGGTCGTGGCCTCCCATTATGAAAAAGAGTCGTAAACTATAATATCTCCATTAAACTAATTAATGTCAGTGGATTGCATCATGTGTATATTGATATACAAGTCGCCATCAATTTGACCAAGATTATGCAATGCTATCCTTTTATGGTTTCTAGTCAATGATTAGAGAAACCCTAATCATACAACTTCATCATAACAACACCACAGCACCGAATAGTAATGGAGCAGCCTCCACCATTCACTGAACTTTGAGCATCAATCTGTCATAGTACAGACCTGCTTGTAGCAAAACGAGCATGGTTCTTCCCTGTTTTATCCAGGGCTAACATGCATTTAACTAGCCCGTTTAGCAACGTGCTGGCCGTGCATTTGATAAAAATGTGAATTTGTTTTTGTTAAAAATTAGTTTTTTTATAATTTTAAATTGTTTTGATGTGTTATATTAAAAATTAATTTTAAAAATATAAAATATATATTATTTTGATATATTTTTCTAAGTTTGGATTTGAAGTTAAAAATTTACATTTTTAGAGTACTCATTAGAATTAATTTATCTTAGGGCATTTGTTGTCTAAGAATTAAGTTATGAAGAGGTATACAGAAGAAAATATGAATATACAAGGACATATGAGAATGAAAGATTAATTCTTAAAAGTTAATATAAAATAAAACACCTAATATACTATATTATATTTAAAATACGTACAAACATAGTTAAATAAATTAAAATTAGAATAAGATATATAAAAAATACAAGGGAAAAAGAGGGGGGAAATAGATTTTGTGTATCCGATAATATAACCACTTGAAACTCTCGACCGTCCCAACTTGTTAGTAAAATAATATTTTTTATAACTAAATTATTATATTTTTATATTTTATCGTGCACATCCATTTCCCGTTCTTATACGTACATAAATATATAAAAAATACTACAAAGAATATAAAAAAAAAAACTGGTACTAAACCGGAGAAGAAAATGGATCTACCGTCTGATCATCTACCATCCACAACACCATCTGATCCATTTCCATCTCCAAGTTCAATTTATTGCCCAATGAGCAGAAGGGAATCAGATCCCTGCCATTGTTAACAACAACAACAACAAGACTGGTTGTCTTTTATCCATAAAAGCTGCCTGCTTCCCTTCAAGCTTCCTTGGCTACGCAGTGCTCTTGTAATGTAATTTTTTTTGTGTTTTTTTTTTAAATTTTTTATTTAAAAAATATATTAAAAGAATTCATTGTTTAAATTGTGAATTAAAGTTACCTCACTTTCGAAGACTGTTGTGTTTTTGCGTTGAAAAGCACAAAATATCTTTTTTTTGATGTGAAACGTAATTCACACGAACAAAGCCTCCATCCCACTCTCTCCATTTATTGCAGAATCAAACCCAGATACCCAGTAAAAAAAAAATACAAACAGGCGCGCACACACACACACACATGCACGTAGTAAAAGAAACTGTAAAAATAAAATTGACAAGAACAACGACAACACAAGTGAACACAAACTCCAAGAGATTCCTGCAAATCAGTACACTTTTGTCATACCAGTGGCTATTATATCACTTCTGCTTTTCCTCCATTACATCTATGTCTGTTATCTATGTGTTTGCGTCCTTTTCTGTCAGCAACGAGGCCCTACGAGCAATAAGAGAGTAAAAAAGGAAGCAGAACTCTGTACCCTCTTTTCTTTTTTTCTTTTAACAGTAAAGTTATTTTTCAGCAATTTCTTAAACATTACCGTAATCTTTTTTTTATAGCTATGATGATTACTTGCAGCCTACAATATGAAGTTAGTCTTTCATGAGCTTAGTGTTGTAGTATGTGAATTTTAATCTCTAGGTCTGTTGATGGCATTATTTTATTATGGTATGTAACTATCATAAAATGAACCTCAATTATAGCATGGTGAACAGGTCCTTCCACTAAACATGCCAGTATTATTTTTTTAATATCAAGTCTACATCTTTTAAATTTGATCAAAAATAAATTTTTTATATTAAAATAAAAGAATTACCCTTAGATATAAGATTTAAAACCCACCACTAATAGAGAATTTTTTTGACAAATTAGGGTTTTTAATAACTATAATATTAAAGAATAACTCCTTAAATTAAATATTTTTCTATTTAAGAATATAATGTCAGATACTTGCTTTTTTCCATGAATTTTTTTTAAAAATCACCATGATATTGGATGCCATAAAAATAACATGTTTTTAAGTTATAATTTTTAAACTCAACGAAACAAATTAATTTATAAAATCAAAATTTAAAATTTGACACAAGTCAAGTTTCAATTTAAATTGATAAAACATTGACTCAGTAAAACCTGAGTAATTCAATCATTGATTCGATTGCCTAAGTTAACTTAAAGAAAATTAAAAAAAGTATTGAAAAAATATTGTAGCAAATATAATAGAATTGAATTAATCCCACAGATTTACAGCCCTTTTTACGCTTTAAATTTAACCACGAGTAAAACGGGACGGAGCAGGAGAGGATTGAGAAGGTGTGTAGGCTATACTAGCTAGTATATGAGAGAGAGAGATAGAGAGAGAGAGAGAGAGAGAGAGAGAGAGAGAGAGAGAGAGAGAGAGAGAGGGGCATCATCATCATCACATGGCATGGGGGTGGTGGGGACCCACAAACAAGCTGGCACAGTAACATACGAAAATAAAAGAAGGGAAGCATCCACATGCATCGTCAGCATCCCATGTGATGTTATCCCTTCTGGCCCCCTTCATCTTTTCTTCCTTTCCCCTCCATGGATGGCGAAACTTAAAGCCAGACCCCACTTCGATAATACTTCAATAATAATTTAAAAAAAAAAAACAGGAAACATATGTGTAGTATTAGTAGTAACAAGGTGACAAATGATAATTCTCCTTGCAATAAGGCAAAAGGGACAGTAGATTAGGGGGGGGGGGGGAGACCCATTTTTCAGATTTCAAATCCCACTTTTTCCCCCTTTTTTTCTCTTTATGATCATGAAGTTTCTTGGGGTTTTGCTGAGTTTTAATCCCTCCGCAATCTGTGTCGAAAGGGTTTGAGACTGTGTGTGTAAGGTTTTGCTTGCTTTAAATATAGAATACATAATGGGTCGAAAATACCGGTTAAATTGTGCTATTAGCATGTAAAATGCAAGTGAGATAGTGAAATTATATAAGAGGAGAAGCATTTCGCCAAATCGTATATTTTTTTATGTTACAATTGTAAACTGAGAAATCAATTAATTGTTTAACCATGACAAAATCTTCATTGATGTCGTAGTTTAAAGTCGCGTTATTTATTAAAATTTAGGACTAAATGTTTAATCTATTCGTTAAAATTATCAATTGATTTGTTAAACTTGTCGACCGGTTCACAAGAAAAATCATAAAACAGTCAAAATCAAGGTTTTAGAGCGAGAATTTTAAAATCTAAAGTTCTAATAGCAAGTGTAGTGATTCCATAGTTATTTAAAAGAAAATAATTTTTAAAAACTCTTGTAAAAATTTAAACGCAATTCAATGATAGAATCAAAAGTTATGGTCCTTTTGAGCTATCATATCTTCTTCTTACCCTAGACTTGTTTAATTAATTCATAAATATATCTAATAAGTCATTCATATAATTTTTCCGGGGCAAATCCTTATCTAGTTATAACATTCACATCTGACCGCTCATAAGTACTCGTGAGAACTGCTATATAAATAATAACTTTTAAATATCACATTTTAAGAAGTAGAAGGTAAAAAATTACTATTTCACTAAATATTTTTCAAATAATATCATTCTATCAAAACTTTAAATTTATTAAGCTAATGTTTTTGAAAAGAAATCCGAAAATACCATGCGGTTCTTGAAAGTGAGGTGGAGTGACCAAAATCTATATCCTTGCCTCACTTTTTTCTCTCCCAGTTTTCCCCTTACGTATAATTAGCTGCTCATTGCATGTGTACTTGTTTTTTCACTAGAAGAACCTCTGAATTAGTGGCAGGTTTTCTTCTTTAATATTTTGATATATTTTATTATTTTTCAATCAAGCCTTTTTCTAAATAAAAATCAAATTAATTTTTTGTCCAACTAGCACTGAGAATATATTATACATTTTAATTGATTATAACATTTTAAGTGGAATTAATTGTGGAAGGAATGAAAATGGAGAGAAAGTCAGAGAAAAGTCGTAGAACTGTAGTTCCGGAAGGGGAACAGTGTCAGCCCTATTTTCATTCACATAGTCATAGATATAGATAAGTAGTATATAGATTCTCTGATCTCTGGGGTTCAGCTTTCTGCTGTACAAAGATTTTTGATTATACCCTAAAAACATCACAAGCTAACACTAAATATAGGCTTTGTTTCTTCTAGGGAAGACAGGAGTGGTGAAAAAAAGGGGACGGGAAGGGAAGGGAAGGGAATTGTAGTTCCATAAAGTTACAACTTACAACTACACATTGTGTGACTCTTCTTTTTCTTTGCTTTCTTTACCTGTGGTCCAACTTACTTCAACTACTGAAATGAGTGACGAAAATAGTGCAACAAAGAAAGGAATGGCTGACCCACTTCCTCTACTGGCCTTTCACGTATGCAATTTGTATGGTAGTAAGTAGTATAGTATCGATGATGATGATGATGATGATGACGATGATGACGGGTAGCAAGAGGTGGTAAAGGTAGCTAGTAGCTAGGAGCACTGCTAGTGGTGGCGATGGCTCAATCTCTACATAATCTTTGATGTGAGTTTTTGTTTGGTTACACTTCTCAATCTTCCTGTAAATTTATACAGCAGAAAAAGCCAAAGCAAAACCAACCAAATCCCATTAAGAATACACATCACATTTTGTATGTATATAAAGCAAGCAAGAGAAAATATTTCAAGGAATCCAAAGTTTCAATAGTTTACCTATAAGCATAGCAAAGCTAAATTCCAACGGGACAGGTAGGTCCATCTGTGCTGGCATACATCCCAATTGCTCCATGCCCAGATGAAAACCTAAAGTAAGATCCAAATATTGTCACAAACTCGTCACCTTGTCTTTTAAGATTTTTTTTAAGGGTAAATTTGAATAATTTACCTAGGGATTTGGCAATTGAAGGATTTGAAGGATGCCATTTCCAGTGAAGAATTAGGAGAGATTAGACTTGAGGGGACCAAATTATTGTTAGCAGAAGTTGAAGTTGGGATGCTAGCATCCTTCTCACGGGCCTCAGTAAGTCCATTGATGAAGGCAGAGTAATAGTCCCCGGTGCCTTTTGTTGGAGATGCAAAGGGACTGTCAGGGAGGTTGTGCTCCAAACTGACATCAAAAATAAGATTCAGAAATACAAAATCTACCTAAATTGGAATGTTTCCAGAAATTTAGACCAATGGACCAAAACAGGAATTAGATACAAATCTGATGCAAAGGTATGGTGGTTACCATTTTAGGCCAGTTTATTGTCTATAGCTAAATGCCAAAAGGTTGGTTTATACCTTTCTTGTAAATCACTGTCTTCACCATGGGAGCTCTCTTTTCCACTGCCGTTCTCTTCACTGCTAGTATATTCTTTACCAGAAGTAGCATTTGATATCTGTTTTTCGGGCGGGGCAGTCACTGACGTGGCTGGCATTGAGCTAGAACAATTCTCTGAAACAAAACAATCCAAAGTTAGGTTGTAAAGCTCAATTTTCACCTGTATAGAGTAGAGTAACAAAGAGACAGCCATACCCTGTGGAACTTCGGTGCTGCTGTGGAGTGGAGGGAAGGCAAGAGAGTGATTGAAAATATTGGGAGAGGGAGTAGGAGAGGGGACAGGGCTGCCATTGGAAAGAGCCCTGTGATGATGTTTCTTGACATCAAGAAGCTGCAAGCTCATTAATCTTCTACTTTGAAGCTCAAGGGCTTGCTGCAAATCAGCTTGCTCCTCTAGCTTCCTCCTCCACAGCATATCTTGAGTATTGTAGAACATTCTTGCACCTAGAATTAAAGAAAGATAAATTGATTTAAGTAACAATATGTGAAGTACAAAACAGAAGTGTTGGTTGTTTTGGTTGTTGCATGATTACCAAGCTGGAGATCAAAGGGATCTCTTGAATCAAGACCAGTAGGAGTACCGCAAGGTGAGAACTCACCCCTCTCAACTTGTTGCTGCTGTTGCTTCCTGCAAACAACAGACTCGAATAAGCAAAACGAGCTTCAAAAAAGCTTATAGAAATCTGAAGTTAAGTAGAAAGTGTGAGAGAATGCCTGTACTTGTCTGGGACTTTGCCTTTCTCTTTGTATGGCTTAACAAGCACCCTTGCATCACAAACAAAATGAGGATTCCCTTTGGCCAAGATTATCTTCACCGTCTCTGGATAAACAAAGGTAACAAATCCAAACATCCTCTTCTGCTGATAAGGAATCCTCACATCTTGCACTGGCCCATAAATACTTCAAACAACAAAATCAAAATAGTTAAGCAAAGAACTTCTCTGATTTCACCAAGTTCAGCTTGCACAAAAACAAGTTGAAAAAATTAACCTGAAATAATTTGACACGTCTTCCTCTCTAAAAGTGCTATCAGCTGGGAAAGTCAAGTAGATCTGCCTTGAAGCAGGATTAACCAAATCATTCCTGTCAAGCCTAGATCTTCCAAATTTGTGCATGTCCTCCCCCATCATCAAAGCAGTAGCAGCAGCCCTGCAAGGAAAAAAGAAATGGAGCTCACCACACAACTTACACAAAACAAAAAACAATGAACGTAATTTTTTTAAAAGAAAATACTCTAGTACCTCTGGCTATCATTTTGCTGCTGTTGAAGAAGAAAGTTCATGCTTTTAGGGGAGTAAGGAAAAGAAGCAGCAGAGCCACTCATGAGCTGAGAAGCAGCAGCTAACCTTTGCTGGTGAGCAGACTTAGATCTAAGCAACTCATGGCACTGGTCCATCATATCAATCTTGTTGTTGCTATTGGGTGAACCGACAACACCTGCACCATCTAGTTCTCCAAGCCCACCATGAACAAACCTACAATTACTTCCATTCTTACAGTACCCTCTAGCAAAGTAAAGACATGGTCTCCATCCAAACCCTGAATTTGGATCCTCAGACCCCAAAACATCACTGACAGAGCAGCTCCTTCTGTGCACAGACCCACCCCAGTAAGAAGGAAACATCATAGAATCACTAGCACCAGTTGGACTTGATAGAGCATCAAGCTGAGGGTAAAAAAGATCTGAACCTTTTGGACCGAGATTTTGTGAACTATCATTTAAGAATGAAAGCTGGTCTTGGAGCTGAAACTCATCCATCAAATCAGACTCTCCACCTCTTACTCCATTAGCATAGAAAGGCACTGAAGCAGGATTGAGTGAGCTATCATTAGGACTAATCATCAAGTCATCTGGGTTTGGAAGGTCACTCCAAGAAGAAGAATTATTTGATGAAGGGTTTGGGATAGCAAGTGAAGGTGGGATATTAAACCCAAGTCTTGAAGTTGAAGAACTATTTTGTCTAGAGATGGCTATTGGGTTGCTTGAGTAAAGAGGAGAAGGAGAGGAAGGACTTGTAGAAAGGTTTGTCGGAGAGCTTAGTCCTAGTTCTTTTCTGGCTTTAAGGATCACTGAGTGAACAAGTGCTTCTGGTCCAAAAGCTAACCTAATCATTTCCTTTTCACCATGGTCTTGAATCAAAAGAAGACCCATGATCTTTGAAGCATTTTCTGGGTCTAGATTTTGGATTCTTGAGAAAACTATTCTTGTTGCTTCATAAGCATCCATGGTAGTAGTGGTAGTAGTTGTGAATAGAGAGTTTGGTACTATGTTTCACACCAAACCCCACCTCTCTTACAACACCTTGTTGTTGTAGAAGTAGTTCCTTTGTCTATCTATGCTAATAGAGACTTGTTTTCTCTCTTTTCCTTGATTTGTGAGAGAGTAAGTTTCGTGTTTTTGTTTTGTGTGCTCTCTTTTACAAGTAAAACTTCTTTCTCAACCACAAACCCTACCTACCAACTAGAAAGAAAGAGTGTCAGTAGCAGATAGCAGAGTGGTGGTGGTGGTAGTAGCAGAGCAATTTTCTTTCCCCCATTCCTGCAAAACCCAAGAAAAGTAAGGTAAAGAGAAAGAAGACACAAAAAAGAAAGCTTTCAAAAGGAGAGTATTCTCGTGTGGTTGATGGCAGTGGCAGTTGCCTTTGTTAAAAGCAAAAGAAAGGAGAAAAGGAAGTAAAGAAAATAATTAGTAGTTGAATTTCTCTATAAAGCAAAACCAAGAATGCCAAAGACACAGTCACAAAAGACGAAGTGTGTTGTAGCTAAGCAGGCACCTATTACTATTAGCAAGAAGATGTCATAACTCTTATTCTTTCTTTTCCAAATTAATATTGGTAGACTCAGCTATAGTCAAGACTGTACAGCTTGCCCATGAAAGAAAAGGAAGGATCTTTTTCTATATTTTCACTCCTTTCTTTCTTACCTGTCCCTAATAATTTAACACTCTATGTCTGTGTGATCCTCTCTCCTTAATGGGTTCCCTTCTTTCTTTCTTTTTCCCTCTCAAACTTGCTACAAAAGCCAAACCACCGCCTTGTTACTAGGATGGTTGGCAGGAGCTAGTAGCAGCAGCAGGGAAACCATCAATTGCTTCAGTGGACGCAGCTACTGCTGGTGTTATGGGTTCTGGCTAATAGTAAACAGTCAAACCTCTCTTTTTTTCAATGTAGAACACTATCTTACAATTACCTCTCTAGCAATTTCTCTGTCTAGACACTGTCTCTCTGTCTCTTTCTTTCCTCATCTCTCTCCTTTGAAGTTTATAAACACAAGGACCGGTATGGGTGGCAGTGATTGAGAGAGTGGTGGGGGGAGGAGGAGTGGAAGGGAGGGTGAGTTCGTGTGGGAAGTTGGGTCTTTTGGGTGTTTTTAGTGGATCCAGATCTGTGCTTCAAATAATGCACGTTCCTGCCCTAAACCCCTGACACAACACAAAACTCTTTTTCTTTTTAAAGAAGATTTTTTAGGGTTTTTTTTTTGGTTTCTTGATTGCCCACTTGAAGATATAGATTGTGTATCATACGCGCTGATGGGTATCTTTTGTGGGACCTTTTTGAGATGATCACCATGTGTGGTGTGATTGGAAAGTGACCACTGTTGTTTTTGCCTTTATTGTCTTTTTGATTGATTCATAATATGTTTTGGGTGTGTGTTCTTGGAGAGGAGATGGTAGAGTCAATGCATCTCCTCAATCAATTACTACTGTTTGTGAAGTCATCATTCTTACTTACCCTTCTTGTTTTTTTATTTTTTTTCTCCTAAGATGATAGTTGTTTTTAGAGTTGTTAAATGAGTAATCGAGGGTATAATAATTTTTATTTTTTAATGGGTTTTATTTAAAAATATTAAATTAATGTTAAAAATAAAAAATATATATATTTTAATTAATTTTGAAGTAAAAATTTATTTTTAAAAAATACTTTACATCACAATATTAAATAAACAACAAAATTAGCTTGGCTCACTAATCTGATGTTGATTTGGAATGCGATCAATATAAAACCTAGCTTTGACTGTATTTAAAAAGAAAAAATATAAACTCCATATAACTCAAACAATTTAATTATATCATTATTCTTTTCCTTCCTGAGAATTTTGCTTTGTTTTGCTTCATTCCCCAGATGCATCATTTGAGGGGTATTTGGTCACACCCCACCAGCATATGTTCCCCCCTCTCTTGTCCTTCCATGAGCAAGTCATCTAATTGGGTTTTTATATATATAATAATTGAATTTTATTGATTATTACAAAACTCCACCTAGTATATAAAGTTCTGCCAAAAAAATATTAAAAGGAGATGTACAAGGAAAAAAAATAACATACATGGTAGAAAAAATAAATAGTTTACAAAAAAAAATAAAAATTCAAGGTTACAAAGCTACACTAGTTTATCCACTTCTGTATTCTTTTAGATCCTCTAAAAAAATATTTCATGTGTATGGAAACATTGGTGATTATGATTGTATAATATCTAGAAATAGAGGAGAGGGGGAGACATGGTAGAGTGACTCTTCAAGTGGAAATATTATCTTATTAGTTGAATTTATTTGAAGTTAATTATTTAAATGTTTAGTATGCAGAGATTATAATCAAAAGTTAATGATGAAAACATTACAATAATAGCAACAATTGATTCGCACTAAGTCTTTAGCATCTATAAATTGATGAAATGGTAGTAATAATTAGGAAGTTTCATCTCTTTCTAGCACCACTACTAGGATTGCCAAATCTAGCTAATTGAGCTACTTGTTTTCATTGGGCTTGGAATCCTCGTCAAGAATCCTTGCTTTGCAACAACGTGTCATGTGTATGAATTATCACACCATCTCTTGCTTAAAGCCCTAGTGCAATCATTAGACCATGCTGAGATATAATCATTGTCATATTCAAGATATTTTACTTTAAGGATTTGTTTCGTGACTAGGAAAATGAGGTAAATCTTTGATTAGGTTATGAGATATGAGACTTCCTTTAATTTTTTTAATCTTCACATAGATTACTTGTCTTCGATCATATAGTATAGATTTGATTTGATTTGATGTTTGAAAGTTAATCCTAAATTAAAAAACTCGTATTAAGTTCAATCACATCTCTCTTATTAGCTATAAAATATTATGATAAAAAATACTAAAATAAATTAATTTAATTTTTTTATGAAACAAACTTTTAAAATATATTATAAAATAAAATTATCGTAATCTCAGACATAAAAATATTTAGAATAACCAGCTTTGAATTTATAAAAAAAACCTAACTATTAATTTGCTGAGACTCTTCAAGATTCTTATAGGGTGTTCTATATAATAAAATAGATCTTGACACATGCATCAATAATCAAATATACAATGCATGCTTTAAATGATTAAGAAAATGTTAGAAAAATGCAAAATAAACTATTATCATGATGGCAGAAAATAAGAAAAAGGTTTCGGTATTTGTATAATTTGTATTTGAAGAGGGGGCAGAGGCTCTTGCATGCTCCATCACCTCTTCCATCAGTTGTCGTTTTTAACATGTCCCCACGAAATAAATAGATGATACTGCTGAATCCCTCGACCTTTCCTTTTGATCTCTCTCCCTCCCTCCCTCTCTCTCTCTCTCTCTCTCTCTCTCTCTCCCCATTGCAATTTCAGCAAGCGACTAACCTGCTATCATTCACAGCACAGACCTTGGTCGCTTTTATTGCAACTTTTTAGAAATTTACTTACCCGAATGATGTGTGAATAAAGATGAGAGAAAGGGGAATGAGCAGTTAATTTCAGAGAGGTGGTGGTGAATCACAAATCGTGGGACTAAAAAGTATGGCATTCATGAGAAAAAAGAAATCTATTGAGTTTCCACGACGAAGTACTATGATTTCACTTTCAAAAATTGTTGTTAAAACCAGTATGCGGGTCAAATCAATATTTGGTCGACCCAAAATATGTTTTGCACTATATTTAAGTGAAATTAAATGTAATTTGACTTGATTAAACTTGATTATTTAATGAATTAATTTAGGGTTTGTTTAATTTAATCAAAACTTGTTCTGAATTTCTTTTATATAATTCAAAGTTAGTAGAGCTTCATTCAAACTCTTCTCGGGGCATTAAATTGAAGCAAAACATTAAGGGTATGTTGAGTGATGTGATGTATGGTATTTTTTTAAAAATAAAATGATATTATTTTTATATTACTATATTAAAAAAATAAAAAATATTTAAAAAAAATTCATAATCAAAATAAAACGAAAAACAATTTAAAAAATCAAAAGTTATGAAAAATCACTAAATAATGATCTCTCGTTTTACCTTTTCCTAAAGGAAGTGAATGTTTTTGCACAAATGATCATATTCGCAATGAAAGTCATGACTGCCATCATTCTAAGCCAGACAAACACTAACACTTCTCATTCCTGGAAATTAAAATTTAGAGTATATTTATTTTGTATTTTAAAAGTATTTTAAAAAAAATTAATTTTTCATTTATTGTTTTGCTTTAAATTAATTTTTTATATTATTTTGATTTTAGATTAACAAAAAAAATTGATATTCTCTTGAAATTTGATGTCCAAATTATCTTAGATTCTCCGCAACAATCCCTTCTGAAGGTTTTTGAAATCTAGCTTAGGCACTCCTCCTGCTGAGAGGTGTTCACATGAACAATTATGACTGAGGTGTTGAGACTGACAACGACTAAAACGTTGATGTTAACGTTAACAAGAATATAAAATGCGTTGCTCTTTTCATGTAGCTTTCACCGTGAACATAGAGATATTACGGTGTGAATTATGACAGTGTAGTGCCGGTTTCATCCTTTCAAGAGGATCTTTGGTGCCTAGTCATGTAGGTAAATTTAGTCATTTTCAAGACATTAATTGATCGTTAAAGAATTGTCGAGGAGTTATTATCATCTTTTCTTTCTTTTCAAGAGGATTATTAAATGACCTTTCTGCCCTTACAGTAAAAATAAAAAAAAAGAAACGAACCTAGGGGTGATTGCATCTTTTCGTGTGGATTTTTTTTTAGTTAAGTGCGGGGCAACAAGGGGTGTTTTGGACATTTCACTTTGATTAGGTGATTTTTTTTAATTAAAAAGCAAACAGAACTTGAAGTTCAGACATCAGTGATTGAGATACATCCGCGTTGTTTGGATGACACGTACGATGTATTTTCGTGGTCAAATATATTGTTTCGCCGTGTCATCAGAAGCACAATCTCGCTCTCCTCCTTCTCCTGGTGGTGCTCGGTGGATGGTTTGTTGGTGGTGGTTGTTTCTTTGTTTTTCTTTCTATTTTCTCTCTCTCCCAACAAAAGTGTGGGTTAGTCCTCATTCCTGTTCGTTTCTTAATTTAAGTCCTTATATTTTTTTATTGTTTATTTTAGTCCTTGGTCATTGTGAGAAAGTTTAAAATATTTTCAATTTCGTCCTTTAATTACAATTTGTCATGTGTTATTATTTACGTTTCAATCCCTATTCTTTTTATTTCTGATTTATTTCCCTGGATTTTTTGTTAAAATTTTATTTTTTTTCAATTTTATCATTCAATCAAAGTTTATATTATTTTATTTATTTTTAATTTAATCCTTGTTCTTTTGATTTATTTTATTCTTGTTAAAGTTTTTTTTCTTTTCAATTTACTGATTTAATGTTAGTTTTTTTTTATGGTATCTAATTTATTTTTTATTTTGATTCTCATCATTATTATTTTAATTTGTGTTATAGATTTTTTTATGAGGTTAATATGATTCATCTATGTTATATATATATATATTATATAGATTGAACTTATTTTAAAAAATAAAAAATTTATTTATGATTAAATAACTCGTATTGCAATGTTAAATATCTTGGCTTATATCCATATTTTAATTTTTTTAATTTATTTTTTAGTTATGATTAATGATTTTTTTATGTTTATTTACATGAATGATTATTGATTTATATTTTAATTTTTTTTTTGAAAATAACCTTTATACTTATGGTATTTTTTAAAAAAAGATTTAGAACCTGTAATATCACAAGGACAATTAAAATGCTGCACGCAACATTACTGTATCATTACAGGCCATGTACTCAAACTTGTACGAGGATATTTTTTTTGTCGAGTGTGGAAAAAAAATATTTCTTGTAGAGTGAAAAAAAGAAGTTTAATTCGCACTCTTGTTATAAAAAAAATGATGAAAAAAAAAAAAGAAAGATCAAATGGATATTCCGAGCACAATGCCCCAAATGCTTCAAGAAAGAGATGGCCTGGCAGTCGCAGAAAGATAAAAGAAAAAGAAAAAGAGAAAAGGAGCAGCTCGTTGCTAGGACCACACTGATGATAACAGAAAAGGCTGAACGTTTGTGGATTCCAAGTGCGTGCAGCTTATTTTATTAGTTTTTATATTTGATGTTCTGAAAAAATAATTTTTTTAAATATTATAAATTATATTTTTTCTATAATTAAAATGTTAACATAGAATTTTTAAAATTTATGTAAAATTGTGGTATGTATTAATTAAATAAATATTTTTAAAATTATAATTGAAGCAAAACATAAATTCAATAACACTACTAGACATGAGAGCAGAGACAATAAGCTAACAATCTCAATCACGTATGAGGTGATTAGAAATATAATAATGATTATTTTTAAAATATATTTTATTTAAAAATATATTAAAAATATATTTTTTATTTTTTGAAAATATTTTTAACATAACTGCATCAAAATAATTTAAAAATAAATAAATTAAATTTTACTCCACCTAAGGTAATTTGAAACAGGGGCTTTAATTAACTGAAGACACACCATGGTAGGTGATCGAGCCATGTCTAACAGGCTAAGGAACTAGAACGTTATCCTAAATTCACGACGGGAATTGAGCAGCCTAGGGTTTAATGTGCACATTTATCAAAATTGCTTGTAAAACCTCAAGAAGGTAGTTGGGTCAAGGGTTGAACACATTTTACTAGTAGTTTAATTTAAGTTTAGATTAAAAAAAAAAAAAAAAAACTATCTTGAAGACTACGTGCTCTTGGTCCTGTCCCTCGGTCAATTGTGCATTAATTGCAAGCAATTTTTTACCATGTTTAAATCCAACTATTCCCCAAAAACCGATCACGGAAGAGTGCCTCTAAAGACTTTGTTTTTGCCACTAATCCATCATAATTATGATTATCCGAGCTTCAAATCATACTTAATGTATATTATATGGATAATTAATAAGAATCTTAAAATAGCAAGCAATTATTGGAATCGGTGATTGGAGGAGGGACTTCTATCATATAAATGTTAAAGTTAAAAAGTTTAAAATAATTTTGAAATTATAGCTACTTTAATTAATGAATATACCACTATTTAATTATCAAAAGGCCAATAATTAGACTCCAACTAAAATGTTAGGCTTATATTGAAATAGCCAGATTTTTTTCACTGCTCAACCAGCTATTAAATTACACATATCCAACAACCAATTTAATTTAAAAGTAGATTGTGGTATATAAAGTCTTAAAATAATTATATATTATTTTTTTATATTTTATTAGGTAAAAGTTGTTTGAGTTTAAAGCTTGATTACATCTATCATTATATTGTTTTGCATTTAATTTTTATAATTTAATCATAAAAAATTAAATCACTGGTCAATAAAATCTGACAACAACATATATAGTACACTAATTATATATAATTAAAATGAAGCTAACATCTTTTAGGAGTAACATTTCTGCATTTAATAGATTGATTTCATTACCGGAACAGGAAGCCTTTTAATCTTAATTATGTCCCCAACCAACTATTGATCTGTGAGATTGTTAATGATGGTGATATACTTGTTTTTTCAAGCTTTGTTTTATTAATATTAATATGATTGTCCAGATACCTTAATTAATTTCATACATCTAAAATTAATAATTATAAAAATTTTCAGAATTATAAAACTTGAATTAATAATTCTTAAAAACAACTTAAAATATA
>Ga0325402_1000032_pt1 | contig 57407 bp, 40 predicted proteins | sample PopdelMetagenome_22_FD_207212 | JGI IMG/M metagenome (GOLD analysis project Ga0325402, IMG submission 207212) | Populus deltoides microbial communities from Bellville, Georgia, United States - Xylem-PdKOR-R3 | ecosystem: Host-associated > Plants > Phyllosphere > Stem > Wood/Secondary xylem... | reverse complement strand
AAAACATAATATTTAAAAAAACAATACTTATCACAATGTTTTAATACTTCCGAGCACCCGATTATTTTTGCATTTCAAAAGTTTTTAAACAATTAATTTTTTTTATTTTTATATCAACTTAATTTTAATTTTATTTTAAAATTATTTTAATAAATTGATATTAAAAATACTTTTAAAAAATAAAAATTTTTATTTTAATATAATATTAAATAAAAAATATTTAAAAAAATAAATATTATACTCCCAATAATAACCTTTACATCACCAACTTTCAGGGAACACGGATTCACAATTATGATGGATCGTGAACCTTACATGTGGATCCTAGAACCCTCCGAATAACTATTAAGTTTTTTTTAATATTATATTTATTTTAATATAATATTTTTAAAAAATAAAAAAAAATTAAGTTTTTTTTAAAATATTTTTATAATATAAAAACACACACAGCCTTTACTCATGGATGGATAGGAAGAAAACACGTTGAGATCGCATGTAAGTCGACCGGACACGCTCCAAAGCCACCTGTTATCCCCAAATACACCGGTCAAATCCGCCGGTCTCCTCACCATGGAGACTTATGAGCAATTCACAGCCCATAAAAACCAAGACTCACACAGCTTTTACATTGGTGCGTTGTTGTGCAAGAGATGTTTATAATGTGACAATAATTATTTTTTAAAATATATTTTATTAATAAATATATTAAAATAATATATATTTTTATTTTTTTAAAATTAATTTTAATATTAATCCATTAAAACAATCTTAAAAATATATATAAAAAAATTTATCCAGCTCCATCCAAAATACAATACCAAACAGCAGCTTAGATATTTATCACCAAACAGCCCAAACTGGAGGCGGCAAATGCGTTGATCACCTACCTCTTAAAAGAAGGACACATACACAAGTCTTGAACAAACATGTATCTTTTTGCATCCCTTTCAGCGGTGTTGATTTAACCACCCAAAGATCTTTTTACAGACGTTTCAACTGCCCAGGTGCAGTTTCATCAACCTTTCATTCCTTCCACCATCTGGTCCCCGTTATGCCACAAGTCGGTACGTCTTCTTCTAGCCTTATATATATATATATATATATGCCAGGAAGAAAGAAATTTGATGCATACTGAAAGAAAAACTTTTAAAATATTAAGATAGTGAAATCAAATCAAAACAAAATAAAAGGTCAATTCTAATAAATAAAATGTCATGAAATGATAATATGATATTTATATTTAAATAATTAATTTAATTCAATTGTTTTTTCAAAAGCTGAATCTAATAAAGAACGAATGACAAATAAAAATACACAAGATAAACGGGTCACTTTAAAATTAGCAAAAGATTCTATAGAAAGCAAATAAAAAAATATAATCCATTGTTAACTTTCCAAACTTGTGATCTAGATCATTAGACTAAAAGCATCATACATGAAAAAAACCGTAAAGCTTAATCTCCAGCAAATCAAACATTAAAAGATAAAATTGAAAAAATAATTAATTACACAAAGGATAAAAAAAATAGCAATTAAGAAAATGAGGATACAAATCAAAATAAAAAAATAAATCAGAAGATAATTATAAATTTTTGATTGAAGGATGAAATTGAAAAGAGAAACAACTTTTAAAAAGGGACAAAAAGAACCAAAAGAACGGGGATAAAATTGAAAAAACTAATATATTATAAATTAATTTAGATTGAAGAATGAAATTTAAAACTAATAAAACTTTTACCAAAAATAATATATTATCTAATTGGGAACAAAGACGACAAATATGAAATTTTCAAGGGGGGAAGAAGAAGGAAAAAAAGCCTCACTTGCGATATATTTTTCCACTGCTGACACGCGTCATACCAAAAGAAAGAGCGCTTGACGACTCTTCCAACGACTTGACAAAAAAACATTTTTAGCCATCGAAGAGGCACCACATGCACTAGCATGTGCAATGCAAGCGACAACAACTTTACACACACACTAAAACATTATATTACCTCTAAGACCACATGATAATTACAAAAAAAAAAAAAGAGAAAAGTACTAATAAGTCATTGGAGGCAAGTTTTGAAAAATCTGAATTAAAGGGTAACAAAGTCAATTCAATTTGTTGATTAAAGTAAAATTTTGAAAAAAACTCTTAGACCTAAGTTAATTAATTTTTTACTTTTAAGTTTAATCAAGTAATTAAACTATTATAAAAAAAATAAAAAAAGACTAAGATGTCCCTAATTATTTTTCATAATAACAAATAAACCATATAAAAAGATCCAATTATTTCTCAATAACAAGTGATTTACATGGTAAATCAAGTAGCCATAACTTTTATGTTTTTAATTGTTCTTTGCGCGATTTCATGTAATCTTGTCATTTATTTATTTTTAAACCTATATCCAAATATTTGAAACCCTGACCAAGATCATGAGAAATGATAATTAACATTTTAATGGATGGGAAAGGATGGAATTTATCTTCATCCATGAAAAGTTTGAATAAGAATATTAACGAGAGTTGTGCATTTTTCATGCAAGCAAAATGAATGCTTTGAAAATTGGTTCTATGAAACCTTCAAATTGAAGCTTAAACCGTTTTGACCAATAAAATGTCACTTGACCTTTTCATCAAAATCAAAACAAAAGTTGTAATCGTTTTGACCAATAAAATGTCACTTCACCTTTTCACCAAAATCAAAACAAAAGTTTTCAACACTTATGAAAACCTGACCATAAAAATCACTTGAATTTCTTCAGAACAAGTTTGCTTTAAATCGATGCCAAAATGATTTATATGTTTGGAATAGTTTTGAAATTCCAAAAATTCTCCATGAAAATAACTCCCTATAAATAACCAAATCTTCTTTCACAAAGCTTAATCCCTAAGGAAAACCCAAATTGAACACTTGGGGGCATGATCAAGTTGATGGGCAATCCGACAAACGCATAATAGGGTTGACTCATTGATTCTCTTTCTAAGAAAACAGAAAATGTTGGATAGAGCTGACAACCTTTCAGATAAAGGTTTGTAGGAAAATAAGTATGTTGATGTCATATCCTTTTCAGAGGTCAAGATCACAAGATATGACTCGAGTAAGTAAGAACAAAAAGAGCCATCAAAGCTTACTATTAGAGACTCAAACTTTTAAGAAAAAGGAAAACTCTATGAAGAAAAGGGAACCTATATTTCTCAGGTAAATATACATATATTTTGATCATGATGCATTGCTTTCATCATTGATAAATTGGCGTTTTACCATCACCTCTCGAGCAGTACATTTTCGAACTCTACTTCCTTTTTAAGTGCGCTTTTAACCATTTATCTCTCATATGGTGCGCTTTAAAAGCATATCTGTCTCTTTTTAAATGTGCTTTACTGGCTTACCTTTTTTCCCATTGAGTGCGCCTTCGAACCCTGCACCATCTTAGGTTTTGCGCCTTACTACCCTACTTTTTTTTCCCTTTGGGTGCGTCTTTGAGCCTTCCACCATCTTAGGTTTTGTGCTTTAGAACCCTATTTTTTCCATTTGAATGTGTCTTCAAGCCCTCCATCATCTTAGGTTTTGCACCTTACATCTTACCCTTTTCCTTTTGAGTAGCTTTCGAGCCCTATACCATCTTAAGTTTTGCACCTTATCGCCCTACCTTTTTTCCCTTTGAGTGCGCCTTTGAGCCCTTCACCATCTTAGGTTTTGCACTTTACTGCCCTACTTTTTTTCCTTTGAGCAGCCTTCGAGCCCTGCATCATCTTAGGTTTTGCACCTTACCGCCTTACCTTTTTTTCCTTTGAGTGTGCCTTCGAGCCCTGCACCATCTTAGGTTTTGCACCTTACCGCCCTACCTTTTTTCCCTTTAAGTACACTCTCGAGCCCTCCACCATCTTAGGTTTTGTGCGTTGTTGCCCTATATTTTTTCCCTTTGAGTACGCCTTCGAGCCCTCTATCATCTTAGGTTTTGCACCTTACAGCCCTACTTTTTTCCCTTTAAGTGCACCCTCGAGCCCTGCACCATCTTAGGTTTTTTGCGTTACTGACCTACCTTTTTTCCTTTTAAGTGCACCCTCGAGCCCTCCACCATCTTAGGTTTTGTGCGTTATTGCCCTACATTTTTTCCCTTTGAGTGCGCCTTTGAGCCCTCCACTATCTTAGGTTTTGCGCTTTACAGCCCCACCTATTTCCCTTCAAAAGTGTTTTTTAGCTTTCCACCATCTTAGATAGTGCGCTTTACAACCCTATCTTTTTCCCTTTTGAGTGCGCCTTTAGGCCATATCATCCTCTTTTCGAGTGTGGCTTTGAGCCTTCACCTCTCTGGTAGTGCGCCTTTAAGCCCTCACCTTTCGGGTAGTGTGTTTTATAACCCTACCTCATTTCGAGTGCGTCTTTGAGACCTCATCTTCCAAGTAGTGTATTTTCTAACCCTACCTCCTTTTGAGTGCGCTTTCTAACCTTATCTCCCTTTCGAATGCTCCTTTGAGCCATCATCTCCCACGTAGTATGTTTCCTAACCCTATCTTCTTCCGAGTGCGCTTTTCAGCCCTCACTTCTTAGATAGTACACTTTCTAACCATATGTTCCTTTCAAATGCGACTTTAAGTCCTCATCTTCCACGTAGTGCGTTTTCTAACCCTATCTTCTTTTGAGTGCACCTTTGAGACCTCATCTCTCGGGTAGTGCGCTTTTTAGCTCTTTCTCTATCTTTATATTTCATCTCTTTTTGAGATTATCTTTGAACCCTCACCTCTCAAATAGTTCGCCTTTAGGTCCTATCATTTCTCTTTTCGAATGATCTTTTGAACTCTCATATCCTAGATAGCGTGTCTTTGAGCCCTATCTTGTCATCCTTTAAAGGCATCTCTGGCCAAATCCTTTCGTCAGGCAAATTGTATTTTTCACAACTTTAAAAAATCATTCGTATTTTTCACCTGGGCATGTCGCCCATTACAATAAGATCATTTTGAAAAATCATTCGTATTTTTCACCACTTTAAAAAACCATTTGTATTTTTCACTTGGGCAAGTCGTTCATTACAATAAAACCACTTTGACAAACCTTCGTATTTTTCACCACCTTGAAAACTCTTTTTTATTTTTTCATGGGTAAGTCACTCATAACAATTCGACCATTTCAAAATTTTTAAATTTTACCAAAAAGACCTTTCTGTTTTTCCTCCAAATGCGTTTTCTAGCCCTCACTTCAAATACTTTCAGAAGGATTCATCATTTCTTGATATGATGAGTCTGTTATCTCTTTGTTTTTTTTTTTTTACAGTACTTACTATCTAAAGTCTCTTACGACACTTTCTATCATGAACATTGTAAAGAGGGGGGGACAACTGTAATAACCCAATTCAAGGTTAATCCCAAAAATTCACTTTTTTTTCAAAATAAAAATAAAATAAAGATTGGCAACGTGTAGAAAATAAGCCGAGGAGAATTTCAAAAATACATAAAAATCAAGTTGAAATTTTAGAGGAAATTCAAAGCTTAATTGTACTCCATTATGCCAAAAAATAGAAAAAAATACAAATTTAAGGTCAAATTAAATGATTATTGGAAGAATTTACATAAAAATTAAATCCAATAATATAATTAATTTTTTAATAGGCTAATTTGATTTAATTACGAGTCAAATGAAATTTTAATTATGTTTGAGAATTCATTTGAATTCAATTGAAGGATTTAATTAAGTGTAGGAACTTAATTATACTTTAAATGAGTCAAATTAATTTATTAAGAGCTTAATTGATAAAAAAATTAAGTTTGTGAGTCTAATTTGAACTTAATTTAAAAAATTAAAATTAATCAAATTTAATTTTATCAAGTTAATTAATTAAAATCAGGGATAAAATCACAAGAGCATTAAAGTTTTGATATCAATTAAAAATTAATTAAAAAAATTTCACAGCCAAAAACCAATCCGTGAAAGACACCAAACTCCAGGGACCAATCGATTAAAAATAACTTTCTTCACTTATAAATAGATTCCCACAACTTTCTTCACTTATAAATAGATTCTCACACCACGTTTAGATGTAGGGGGCAATTTTAGCGGAGAAAATTTAAGGAACCATAAAAAAACCGTAGATATATTTTCTCTGCACAGAATCGCCTCCACCTACGCTATAAAAACCAAACCGGTCGCCGCTCCCACCTTCTTATCCTTTTCTCCTTTTTCAGCCGTCCCCGACTTTTCCCTCTCTCTGTCGCCCGATTACTCCTTCTCTTTTCCAGATCTATTATTCACCTTCTCCATCGCCAGCCTCCCCCTCTGCCACTGCACGCTCTCTCCTCCCTCTCACAGCCCTCCGTCTCCCAGCCTCTCAATTGTTCCCTTCATCTCCATCGACCAGAACCGCAGCTCGCCAAGACAAAAAAAAACCGAACCAGCCATACCCCCAAAACCAACGCCCACCGGATCTTCCCCTCTCTGTCCCGATCTGTCTTCCTTTCCTCTGCTCCCACAGACCATCGACAGCTCCTTCATCTACCCCGATTCTCTTCACCACCAACCGTGGCAACGCCACTCTTCAAACACCAGCAGGACCATCGCCCTCCCCCTTTAAACCGTGACCGAGCCACAGCTGCTGGATCTGCTACCTGAAAAGGAAAGAACAACGAACCAAAAAAGAAGAAAACAGATCTAAAAAAAAAGTAAAGAAAGATTAAAATCGACTGGCTTGTGTTTTTTTCTTCTTTTGCGATACATTGTCCCACCGTTGACACGCGCCGTACCAAGATAAAGAAGGCACGATGACTCTTACATTGAAGCAAGCTTTGAAAGATTTGAATTTCAAGGGTAAAAAATTGAATTCAGGGTAACAAAATCAATTCATTGTGTTGATTGAAGTAAAATCTAGAAAAAAGCTCTTAGACTTGAGTTAATTAATTAATTATTTTTAAGTTTAATCAAGTAATTAAACTATTATAAAAAAATAAAGAAAAAGACTAAGATGTCGTTGATAATTTTTCATAATAATAAATAAGCCAAAGATGACGCAATTACTTCTGAGTGACAGATGATTTACACAGTAAATGAAGGGGCCATATCTTTTATGTTTTTAATTGTTCTTTGTGCGATTTACCTATATCCAAATATTTGAATCCCTGACCGAGACCACGAGAAATGACAATTTACATTTTGAATGGATGGAATTTATCTTCACCCACGAAAAGTTTGATGTTTTTTTTTTAAAAAAATTAATATTTTAAAATTATTTTAATATATTTTTAAATAAAATATACTTTAAAAAATAATCATAAAAACACTTTCAGACATGTTTTTAGTAAATCTTATCCTGGAGTCCTATCATTTACTTTTTAAAAACTCATATATAATGCATCGAGATCCGATTCGTTGTCATGCTATTTGGTGTCACAAGAGATATTTCCCTCAAATGTAAGGTCATGGATTAAGGCACTATCTTTGATCGTTGCTCCAGTCACCTTCCAGGAATCTCATTTAATTGAAACAATGAAATGCTCTGAATTCTGTCACTTTGCTTTTATTAGGATTGAAACATGACAGCATTGGCTGACGAAACCCATATCCAGGAAAAAAAATAGAAAGGCACAAAGGCCATTGTCATCAGAGCTAAAAATGGCTGTGTTCAAGTATTGGAACATCGCTAAACATTGTCAATGGCAGAAAGAACACCCCAATGAACTGAAACTGACTTCTCACAAGCTAAAATTGGATTCAAGAATCTTGGGATTTGACAATGAAATTCTGGCGAGTGATGGGATTCATCACCACTGGTGGCCCTCCAGTACGAGGCCATGCTTGAAATTTCCTGTCAGTCTCCTCCCACCATTCCTTGTTTGAAACTGTTCTTGGTGTAGTGCCTGCGTTTAAGAAAAAATGTGGCCTTAAAATCATAGCAATAGAAGGTAACTAAAACTACAAGACAACTAAAAGTTTACCTCCAAATATCTTCTTGTCTGAAACAAGATGGTCACAAACATATGCTACTGCAAATGATCCCACGATAGCAGATGCTATGTACGTGGTTGACATGCTCAAACTGCAAAGAAAAGAACTCATTCATATGAGAGGGAAGTATTAGCACCCTAAATGACACCTCACAATCCATTACTCCAGCTATGAGCCTGTGCTTATTTCAAGAAAAAATTCAGCCACTAAAATTCAGGTAATTCATAAATGTGCACTTTTGAAAAAGCATCCATGCTGCCTCCAAGGATGGAAGCAGAAAAGGTCACCGATGGACTACTCAAGATATCCCTAATAGAGGTATCTAAGCATAACGTGCCTCCATGGCGAGAATAACAGAAAGAGATTGCCAAAACAATGTTAAGGAATTTGAATAGAAGCACAATTTTCAAGTGTAATATTTCTTTTGAGAATTTTAGAGTGAGTTGAAAATTTTATATGTTTGTGTCCTTGATAAATTTTGATATCTTTTGTTTTTTCAGTAAATATTTAATATCCTTGAAAAGAAGTCAGCACAAACAACCCACGAAAAAAATCTCAGGCTCTGCTGCTGTTTGCTAATAAACAAACTTGGTCCCATAGAACAAAACTGTCCTATCGATGATTTTGTAAACAGAACTAGCACGTAACTATTTAAAAAAAAAGCCATGTATGGCATGACAATTATGTGCTTACTTCAAAAACTAGACTCATCGGTTTCAGTGCAGAAAGATCAGACAAATAACACAATAAAGTAACACATAGTAGCATCAAAGTGAAATATATCCCCAATGCAAAATCATATAGTGCCAAATGCAGTTCTAACTGTAAAAACCAAAACTACAACTAACCCTATGTCATTGATATTGATATTGACAATCTCATAGATACATGAGAATAACTCATCCTGATGACCAAATCAACAAATAGGCCAAAAATGTCATTGGGTGTAAGACCTACTTTCCTCAGTTCCCATGCATGGTTGTAGACAACCTATCTAAGACTTTCAGCATTCTTTGCATGCTTAAGCTTGTAGGTTGCCTTCACCTCTAAAAACCATCATGCCTTCCCAAACCCCACAGAAAAAAAGAAAAGAAAACAAAAGGGAATCCTCTCTCAAACAAAGGACGGCATGGCAAGAATGTCAAGAAAAAGAAGCAGCTTATAACGGAGCCCAGATGAGGTCAATGTGCAAAAATTGCAACGCTAGTTATGTAACAGCATCCCATGGGCACATGTTATACCCAAGAGAACATAGTACATATACATCAAATAAAATAACATGATCACTCATAAAAACATAACTAGACAGAAATGATTCCAAGCATATTAGCTAGTTTTATAATTCCTCATTTTCAATCTAGTTTCTTGACAAAAGACCTAACCAATCCCCTCTATAATCTCCACATCAAAAACAAACCATTACAAACAATCACCTACAACAAATGAAAGTATCCCTACCATTTCAGGAACTACAAACCCTCTCTTGCAATCGCTTTTATCCCTTACAGCATTAACATAGAATCTTCAAAGCAAAAAAAAAAAAAAAAAAAAACTAAACTGGAACAAATACATACATAAGCAAACCTTTTATTTCATAGAAAAAACCAACAAACCCATATCACATATTCTTTCAAATCCTTCTAAACCCTTTTTTATTATTATCTTGTCGAGCTAGAATCCAAATCAATAAAAGACCCACGATCTAGTTGAATTTTTCGAATTTCACACACTAATTCCCTTCCATTTAAGTCCAATCTTCACATAAATTTAACAAATTTCTTCTCGAGCTGATTAAGTACCAAACTGATTCAAATTTTTAACAAGACCCACATCGTCAAAATCTATTTACGAGCTAATAAAGCAACGATTACAAGACTTAACCAAAACCCAAACGAACCAAGAATCAAAACGTTGAGACATTACCCCTTTTTTATGAATAATGGTTCAAATTCTTTTTTTTTAATGACCAACAATGGTTTTTGTCATTTCAATTGGAGTCTACAAATAAGTTGGCATTGTTTAAAAACCACAAAGCAGTTGGAAGCCTCTCAGCTGGCAATGATTGAACATTAATGGTGAATGATATCGATGAGCGCATCGTTAGACGCTGACAATAAGGAGGAGGGAAACTAGATTGTCTTGAAAAACATTACCCCAAGTCACTGATACAGTACCTTTATTTACCAAACAGAGGTTATAATAAAATCAGAGAAATGAAACCCACAAGAGAGAGAGAGAGAGAGAGAGCGGAACTCACGATGGTGATTGATCTGCCAAAGGCGATTCGGGTCCCCTGCGGTCTGCTTGAAGCTTCTGAGAGAGATGTTGCCTGTTCCTTGTTTGTTTGTTTTTTTTTTTTTTATTTGTGTGTGCGTGTAGAAGAGGAAGGGTTTTCTTTTTCTTTTTCAGTTTTGTCTGCATGGGCTTAACTTGTCTAGGCCATATTATCAATTTTATTTTTATAAGTGGGCTGGGCTGGGCTCTACATCGAAATTATTTTAGCCCGTCTTAGAACTACTGTGTACATATTTTTTCTTCTAAACAATTTAAAAAACTTAAAACAGTTTTTTTAAAACAATAAGAAGTGATTTTTTTTAATGTATAGGACATTATGTTACAAACATTATCATCACCATACTGCTATAAATACTATTTTACCAATAATATTATCAAAATAATTATAAGAATAATTATAATTATCATCGTCACAATACCATCATTAATATCATAATCATTATAATTATTATTTTGATTATTACAGTCATATATTTTAATATTATCATAATAATATTATTAATTTTAATATTATTATTGTTATATATTTTAATATTATCATTGTCCTACACTATCATCTCGACTTCCAACATTTTTATAAACATTAAAAATTTTATAATTACTATTCTATTATAGTCACTCCTCTATCATATTATTATCTTTTATTATAATTATAATTATAATTATTTATTATTAAAAAAACAGATATTAATTTGATATTGTTATACTCATTATTATTATTGATGGATTGTTATCATATTTTCATCGTAGTTATCATCACAACTATAATGCCGCCATAAAGGTGATTAACCAATAATTTTTTATTTTTTTTGAATTAAAGGGGTATCACTTGTGCTGCAACAAGTACTCGAATTGAAGCCAACCATGCATGGCTAATCATGCTATTAAATTTATAAGATAAAAAAAAAAAAATGATGCTAAAGAGCACTCATACACAATAAATGAAACTAGTAGAAAACATTCCTTCAAAAAACATAAAGAGATAGATAGAGAGAGCTGATTTTCTCCTGTTCAAGTCGGGCTAGGAGACACTGCAATCCAGGAACAGAGTTTTTGGTATCTCTTACTATGAATACATCGACGAACAAGTGTGGGTGACTTCGTTCAATAGGCTTCACATCTCAAAATAGCATACATGATCAAGTATAGAATTTACTTGCACATCTATCATCATTCAACGATGGACATTTAAGATATACCAGTTCCTTAAAAATCCAAGCAGTATCCGAACACTCTTGCAGGACCACTGGACAAGAAGCAAATGGCAGGCACCTTCCTCTTACAGTCACTGCCAAATACATGGAGGTAAAAGAAACGAGAAAGGTAAAGAATGAAAGAATTGAAGGTGACTAAAAGTAACCAACATCAACCAATCTTGTTGGCATCTCGGACTTGTAAAAATTAATAGAAAATGCGATATATATATGCTGACAAGATATTCTTGCAGATGCATGGCCTTCGAGCTCCGAGCTGATTTATCACTTGATTCTCGACTGTAGACAGAAAACATGCTTCTCTTACTTCTTTACGATCAACAACCAGCAGCTTTTAGAAAGTTATCAAAGGGGCTTGATGCTGGTAGCCTGAAGAAGTTAGGATGATGTTGATACTCTGCCCCACACTGCATTTGAACAGTGCCAACTAGTGGTAATTGTGGGCTTGCAATGATATTTTGTTCAAGGAAAGGATTGGTAACCTGCATAATTTTCATTTAGAAGAGGTGAGGGAATCTCTCAAGCTGGTTAGTTCAGCATGCAAACACAATGAAAACTTTTAAGGCTATGCTTCGGAGAAAGTAATGATATTACATTTAGAATAATCATACCATACGCACATGGATGATACGTGCAAAGAAATGCATAGCGAGTATGTCCAGGTTAAAATTTCATGCAGTAAGAAAACACGACCATCTGAACCCAAATCAGCATACAATTAAGATTACCTTCCTTATTTCATCATCATGGTTCTGGAGGGAGACATTCATCAAACTCTCCTGTTTCAACTGGACACTCATCACATGAGACATCTTCTGTTGCTTTCCCATCAGAAGGGTTTCACAATGATGAGCCATTTCCTTATAAGACACATCAGGTGCAGTTACAGACAATCGTCCAACTTGTTGTGTCGTCTCCAAGACCTGCACACATAAAGCACCTCTCTGTAATCATGTTTTTCGTATTATTTTTTTTCCTTTACCGCATAATTGGAAGATTTCAATGTGTTAGATTGAAGACAAGTCCCAAACCCTAACCATTAGGGCCATGCAAGCAAGGCCTCAAGAGATGAGTAGACTGGATACTATAAATAACTTGAAATGAGAAACCAATCCGCATTAAAAATTTAAGTTACAGCACCAACAAAAGCCTTCGTCAAACTTCTAAAAGCAAATAGCACTTAACAAGAGAGCATGGTATAGGTAACATACTGATTCTAGAAGTTGATTGACGCTCAATAGGTCAGTGTCTTGGAAGACAATTTCTGTGGTCTGAGTGGTTTGATCTTCCAATGAATCTAGAAAAACATCATCTAATGTAAAAAGTGGAGTGCCCTGCAAAAACAAAAATAAGATGATGAGAGTACCAAGAACTCTCTCTCTCTCTCTTTTTGAGAATGCAAGTCCCAAGTATTAATAAAAGAGAAAATAGTGAAAGTCATTTACCTCCATTAGAGAGTTATCTTCGGAATCAACCTGATCTATTTGCTTTGGAGTATCCATAAACAGCTGGGCTCCCAAAGGACACACATCATCGGGTAAGAATTCGTTGAGGAGTTTCTCCTGTATAGTGGATGCTTCAAACTGTAGAGAACAAGTCACTGTTTAATACAGTGCTATCACACAGTGATACCATCTAGAGTAAAATCATCAAATGACGGACCAAAATACTGAAATAATTCTGATAAATGTTTTACCTTTGCCGAATTTCCCAAGCTCTTAGCAATCTCAGCAGCAAAGAATTCCCTGCTTTGGTTCCCAGTAACATCTATCTCTGAAAGGGATTTTAAAGCTGAACTATCATCCTCCTTAGATCCATAAACAATTGCAGGGTGGCCAGATTCAGTACTAACAGCCTGTAACTTGCGATCTTCAACTAAGTGCAAAAACGGATCGATCTGATACAAGCATCAAACCCCATAAAAAACATAAGGTTAATGGTTATTTATCACAAAGCAAGTGAAAGTAACCAGAAAAGGTCATTTGCTTGATATATAGCTATATATCACAAGCATCAAACCCCATAAAAAAAATGAAGTTTATAGTTATATATCACAAATAACATGAAAGCAACCAGAAACAATCATTTGCTTGTAACAGTAGAAAGCATAATCCCCACATAATATAGAACCTTCAACAAGCTACTGAACAGATGTTTACAATTGTAAACCAATGCAAGTACAACTTAATTAGCAATGATACACTTACCATTTTTTCTGTAAGCACCACCTTGGTACAATAAATAAGCGGAATAATATTGTACGCTTTCGATGTAAAAAGAATCATTGAAGTTGCCAAGGCAAAGAGGGATCTGCGACGTGATGGTGGGAGTGGCTCTGCAATAACAGCGAGATTATGGCTTCAATTAAAGAGATGATATCCAAATGCAAAATTTTAACATGTTCATTCCCTGCTTGACATGCTTAATAGCATGAAAGTAGTTGGAAAATAGCAAGATAAACTAAATGAGGTTGAATTTAATTGTACCCTAACCACTTATTCAAAGGAGCTGTGATCTAAATACTTTACAACTCAGGATGCAGCACATACTTATCAGCATACATAATAGGACTCAATATTCAACCTGCATGCGCTAGTAAAATTCATCCACTGCCTAACCTTCCACCCTATCATATTCAGTAATCAAATTTGAAAGTTAGGGCACAACTCAATTTAGCTTTCCATTATATGCAAGTAATAATGAGGTTAAAGATTTTCTTGGATTACCTACCAAACGGATTTATTAAATTTTTGGTAAAGTAATTCAGATCAAGCAGCCACATTTTGTGAAAGCTTCATCCGTGCTCCTAAGAACCCATCAACCTTTCTTGTGCTTATTTAGCCATAATTATTGTCACTAATACCCTTCATCATTAAAAATATTCAACTATTGTAATGAATGACTCTAATTGGTATTGGCTCCTTTATGAAAAATTGAAAATAGTATATATACCCCAATTTGGGAATGAGCTAATACTACAAAAACTAGAAATCCTTTACCAAGTCATACATCTCAACCACAAGCCTCATATTATCTAGGACAAATTCAGTTTTAAATTCAAAAGTTTAATCTAAGTTTCCTCTACTTATTTTCTCTTCATTTATGCAACTTTGTCAATCATGAATATACATAATTCGCAAAGCAATCCATCTTCTAGTTTTGATAGAAAACTCAGCCCTGGCTCACTAACAAGAAACAACTTTCCATGCAGTAATAACTTTGAGATCTTACCTTCTTGCTTAAGAGCAATGTTTCTCAAAGAAAATGCAAGCTGAAAACTTCTAATCAAAGCCTCGTCACTGGAATTCTGTGAAAGAAGATAAAATGTAATAGAACTCATAAACTAACCAGAAAAAATAGGAGGGGGGAAAAGACAAGATAGAGCATTTGTAGAGATAGCCAACAGAAGAAATTGTGGTGCGGTTGTGATTAGAGGCGGATAACTACTCTAGGAATTTTTTCAGATGCAGTTAGAGAAATGACAAGCTTAAACATTGATGACAGACACAAATAGAGATAGCAAAATAGATTAGCCATAGGTCGAAACTGTTATTACCACCAGTGCCTGTTAAAGAGCCACTGTCAATTACATTAACTGAGAAATTACCTTGGTTCGAGAGAAAAACAACACCAGGCTATATGTATGAGAAATTGCTTCATAGTTTTGAGGTGTATTTGCAGGAGAAATGGACTGTGTCCAAATTGATGAAAGCAAAAGAGTGATCTGGCGGCTACTCAGCCTTAGAGAACCAGCCTCCTGAGGTTCAACGAGTGCAGAAAGATTCAGATACAATGATAGACTAAATTAAGACAATTTTTAATAACCAATTGAAGACTTCATTACTTTTGGTATTCAAGCTAGTGATTATATATAAACTACAGGCTGCAATTTCCTGCTTCGTAAAGCCACTTTTTGTATCAGCCATAATATACATGTATAAAAGCTAAGGCCCACTTTTTGCGCAAGATGTATCTAAAGATTATGTCCATGCATGTCCAGAATACAGTATTATGTTGAATTGACCCATATTCCATAGGGTAACATTTTAAGCATCTCCAGCAGACTCTTACACTCCGTTCTTGATGCTGTATTGATGTCTCAGATGAATATATTAGCATATTTTAGAAGAAAAATGAATAACTGGAAACTCTTCTGCACGAGCAGTAAGGATCACGCAGAATTCTTTGTGCATAGTTAGGATCTCAATTAGAGGATCAGACTATAGTGGTTACCAAAGGAAGAGAATTATAACAGATGCAATCCCACTGAAGTTAAGCGGGTACTAGCAGAATTTAACCCAGATGGACAACTACAATTTAGATGATAAGAAGTTGACATTGCCAGAACTTACAGTTTCCTTATTTAAGTTGTTTACAGGATTCTCATCTGATGTTGAAGGTACAAGAGGATTTTTCATGCTGTATACTCGACTGGTAGATGACTTCAATCTAGCAAGCATCCCATTACTGATTTGTTCACCTTCATGAGCATTATTTTTGCTGTCTTGAAAGACATTTTCCCTGGTGGACGTTTTATCCCTCCGTAGCTTGTCAAAAAGGGCAGCTGAAGAAGAAAAGACAGAGACATTTCTTGAGAGAGTCCGCGAAAGATCAGAGCCTTTATTAGTCGAGGATGGACAAGGTGAAACTGAAGATGGCACAAGAACAACAGAAAAGATGCGGTGAGCTCCAACTCTTGTTTCATGGTCAGGATGGACCATTGCTGGAAGTAACTGATGAAATAGAGCTTCAGGGAATGCCTGCAAGAAAGAAGAAACGTATAGTAGATAAATAAAGGAATGAAGGTAGTCAACAATCAAAACATTGAAAAGGACCACAAGTTTGGCTTTGCCTTGTTTTGATATGACAAATTTGGTAATGAGGCAACAATTTGAGCGGTACGATAAACAGCAGAAATCATAGTTCTGGCTATAACAGTAATATTTGAGATGTTCTCCAGCATCACAGCCATAATGTCAAGGATAGGGCCAGCATCTCCGACCTGTTCACCAATGTTCACCAATAGCAACCAGTTTTTTATCTCTTTGAAAATCCTGAAGTAATTGATCATAATATATAAAACATTTACAGCACACATGAAATGAAATTGGATTACTTAAAATAGGAACACTATTTTCAAACCCAAAGAAGCATCGCTTTATGTAAGAGTTAATGGAGATGAGTGCCACCTTATATGCTAACTCAGTAAGGCATTTATCCACCACTTCTCTCAAGTTTTTGTTCCAATTTTTTATTTCAGCACCGAGATTTGCATCATCAAGTGAGCAGTGTATGCTTTTCCGCAAATGACGCATGACATCACTTACAGCACCAATTATTGCCACAGAAGGGTCGGCCTTCACATGCTGAGCAAGGGCAGTGGTAACCTCAACAATATCGAGCTGCATGCTGGGTTGTTTAAGGACATTTTTGTGATCGAGATGCTTAATCAATATGGAAAGCAAAACATGTGTATTTTGCCCTATAACATGTTAAAATTAAAGATCACAATCAGTCTCCCATCAAACCACAATTAAAATTGGAAGAGCACAAAAATAGCATGCTTCATAAAATTAAAAGACAGGGAATACAATAATGCTTTAGGAATACCAATTGAACAGGTAAAAGAATTGCTTATATACCAGAATTATCCATTAAAAATTGCATATCCTTTAAAACTGGGAAGGCAAGACCATTTTCAAGGGACCATAAATTTCCATTATCGAAGTATCGGAACAATGATTCCAGAACACGCCGAATTGTTGTAGCCTCCTTCCCTAACTTGGCCATGTTATGCAAGCAAACCCTGGACCAAAAGCAGGGGTTCTGGGAGTCTTCTCTGCCAAACCAGAAGAATGATAAATATCTAATAGTTGATGATTGATATACAATAAACTATGTCTTCACCAATAAAATCTTGTGCCAAGAGATTACTCTGTCATATTTACTTCGCCTCTCTCATTTACAATTGTCCTCCAAGAAGGAACCCTTGTAATGACCTCTGGAAAAGGAGTGACATGCCCCTCATTTTTCAGCACTTCTTGCACCCACCGACTCTGAGGACCTTGCTTGTCAGTATCTAGGTTCTCTGAACTCCTCATAGGACCACCATAATTTTCCAAGACTACTGAAACTACCTGTTTAATTATAATGAAAGTATTTTAGGAAAAAAAAAGGTAAACAACTATTTATCTTTGTACTAAAAAAATAAATGATTGATTGAATGAGCTGAAATGTAGGTTATATTCTTTAAATAGTGGTAAGAAAAAAGGAAAGATAAAGCATGCAGATCAATGAGATTTTGTTAAGACACGACTGTAGAGACTGCCTTGAATAGCTTCCACGATAAACTGTGTCCACCTGAATGTACCTATAGGTGTTGTTACATTGCATAAATGGTAAAAATCTTGTTCTTCTAAGAACAGGCATGCATGTTCATGTCTTCTTGAGGGCAGTCACTTGAAGAAAAGATGTTGAGTGCAGATCTGTCTGGTGAAATAGGAAAGTTCATGCATGGATTTGAACTGCCTCAGTTACCACATTTCTTTTTTATTTTTTAATTTCTTTTGTGCATATATGTCCATATATATGACTTATCTAATGAACAAAATATTGGTCAAATAAGCAAAGCAACAGCCGACAGACTAAACGACCTGGTCAAATTATGGGCAGGTTGCAAAACACATTTGGATATGATTGATTATTTTTCAATTCTCAGGTAGAAATATGGAGAGGATGACAAGAAGTATCAAAATCTGTCATGCACAAGTAAACTTGCAATGTGATCCAAGACGGTCCGAAAATCTGCTTACATTGTCAAACTCCACTGAAATATGAGAATGTTGACCCATGAACCAAACCTACAAATACAGAAGGGAAAAAAAAAAGAACCACTTGGAATAAGAATGATTGAAATGAAAAGTACTAATACTAGAGAGTTTCTATTTATATGGAAAACCAAAAAAAAAATTCATTTCCCTCGGATCATTGGCACTTGTTTGCAGAACAATTTGGAGCAAGAAAGACTTACAAAGCAGTCAGGCAAGATGCATTTAGAAGTAATGAAGTAATCACATTTGCTGGCTACAGTAAGATTCAAGATAGGTCTATTTGTTTTATTCCCATTGTTAACCACCAATTTCAGAAGAAACACAGTTCCAGATTTTGAAGAAATATAGGAAAAATGGAGGAAATGGGTACCATTGAAGAAAGGGCTTGCAGCCCAGCTGCCCGTAGACTTTTTGCCCTTTCATCCTCTCCCTCTTCTTGAGCAAACTGACAGAGTTTTGGAATAAATCCTTCTAAGTTAAACATGTAAGTTCCATCCTTCTGCAAAATTCAGCTATGAGAGAGAGTTTGAAGGTTCCTCTGTGCAGAAACCTGGAAGCTCAACAACAAATTACCCCCGACGATGATGTCGAGTTACTAAGTAACAACCAATAGCACATACCTGATTATTTACAAAGTCAAACAGAGTCTCGCATCCTATAACTTGGATGTCATCCTGCCGTGTTTGATCCAATAGAGTATTAATGATGCCCAGTAAGCTACTTGCAAACAAAGTCCTGTGAAATGATCCCCAATCATAAATACACCACATAGAGGAGATGAGAGCAAAGAAAGCAAATACAGATGCTACACTATTTACTCAAGGTGGAGGGGACGAAATAGCAAGTGGAGAGAAATGAAAACGGGCCTAGTTCTTGAGCATACAAGTATGGTTAAAAATACTTGGATTCTCAATAGGGAATGATGTCCCTTGTTTCTACAACTGTGATTTAAGAAAACTTAAAGGGGTATTATTGGTGGTGTATATAGTACAAAAGAAAGTATGAAAGAGACCATAATCTAAACTATAAACAATGGGAAAAACAATGAGATTTTAAAAATGCAAATATTGCACAACCCACAAAAGAAATCATCACGGAAGAATAAACTCACATTTGCTCCTTGCAGGTGACCAGCAATTTCCTGTAAATGCACATCACAATTTTTGCAGATTGAAAGTTCTCAATTCTCAGTTCCTTGTAACACCTTTGCTCAAGAGAACATGTGATCTGATTACCAAATTTGCAGCTAATCACAAAACAATCATAATGCCCGTGGTGGGGGGGGGGGGGGTGTTGAAGAGAATCAATATGATTTTTCAACCAGTAAAATAGTCTAACTTGGACAGCATCAAAAACCCAATCTCGTTCCAGCAAAAGAAAAAGGGAATGGAGGTGAAAGAGGTTAAATAAGGCCAAAAAGTTTCCTATCTAATTAATCTGGGCGTACTTCATGTGTGCTGATAGGAAATACAATCATTTATGTGTGTATAGCATGTTTTATATCTCTTGACAAATAATAATTTAATCAAACAACTAACAAAAAGGGAGCAAGAAGACACACAAACTCTCACAAATATTAGTTCCATAATAAACAAACAAAAGAAACCTGGCTGATATATGTTTTCTGACTTCTTGATTTCCCAAAGAAATAACACTTGGACAGCAATTTTAGCAGATATTATTTCCATAAGGTTTTTTCAACCATACAGAGAGAATGAAGGCTAATATCAGGCAAATTTCACCCTATTTCATTCAAGAAATATATATATACATGACTTATAGGAACTTTCCAAAATATCAGACCTGTATCACACAACTACTGCGTTAATTTGAGGTTTTATATGAAACAAACTATACCTTTGGGATACGGAGAGGATTTTTAGCAGCATATTCACATAGTTTTCCAATCTTCCGGTCATTTGGTCCTTCCTCCTGTCGTTAAATATTCCATTAACACAAAATTTCAATGAAATGAACTGGACATCAAATCACTTCACCGTTGAACAGAATGAAAATTTTCAGAAGCATCATGCGTGCTTGATTAAACCATATTTTCACAGAGGAGTTCGAAACCCTAGTGGCTTAAAATTCATCATTTTCATGCAGGAATAGGTTGATAGGGAAGTAAACCAGAAACAAAAAAAGACGGCTACATAATCTCATTTGCAATATAATAGAAAGAAAAGAAAAAACAGATGGTGTGGAATCGAAAAATTCAAAAATAGAACAGAAGAATGACATAAGACCGAAAACAAAGAACAAGGTTTTCTAAAACAGACTTATGGTGGCAAGGAGAAAAACAGGAAGCTGAGTCTTAAATGGTACCTTAGAAGCTATTTAGGGATTCAATAGTGTCCCAAGTCACAAAATTGCTTCAGGATCAATCGAAACAAGATCTTAATGAAATTTTCTTTGTTAATGAATGCATAATGATGGCACTTGTTTCTAATACCTAAAGAGAACACAGACCATCTAGGAGTTGAAAGGTAAAACATCACTCTCATATTCCAAGTTTTTGTAAAACCTATTTCTATGTTAAAATTTATCAAGCAATGATACATCATTTGCAACCCCAGTGACATAATACAAGGTCATTGTTCATCTTTGATACACTGTCTGTTTTTCATTACATGAGACCATGTGCTGGCAGTTGCAACATTGACATCATATGTTTTCAGTCAGTAAGTACAATATAACTACCTCAAGATGAACATATTCTGTCACTGGCAAAGAAAATCAGCTAAAAGAGGGAAAAAAGAATATTTGTAATCCAAATTGGATTGCCACATTATAAAGTATGAACTAGCTTATTTTCATGAAATCGCTTTCCTTTAAACCCGCCTTCACATAAGCTAACCAACAAATGCAGAAACAAGAAATTATTAACTTCTTGTTATGCATACCAAATGTGATAAAAAAAAATGTTAAAAGATAGGAATTTAAAGAGTGCTAACCTGGTTTCGAGGAAAAATATCTGCCATGAGCTTCTTATACCTCTTGACAGGCTGTCTGGACCTTGCCCTCATTGCAGGGCAAAAGAAACAAAGGCTGCCACATGCAGGCATTACTTGCCTTGAAACTAAACCCGAAATCGCGCTCATTTTGGATTCCAAATATATTTCCCTCAATTTTTTTTGCTTTCTTTCCCCTCTAAACCGAACAGAAACTCAAGATTTCGGCAACAAGAAGGGAAAGAAAGACTCAACTCAACTGGGTACCCTCAAATTCAATGGCCAGCCTGTGTTGAAAAATTACAAATTTTACAAAAGGGATTCTTAAAGGGGAAAAAAACACTCAAAATTTCACCATACAGAACAATTTCGGTCAAGACAATGTGGAATTCAGATTCAAGAAAAGGCGTTATGGGGACAGGAAAACTGAATCAAAATCATATAACTAATCACAAAATTGTGAAGAAGTATCAGAATTCTTAAAGATAAATATAACTAACAAAAGAGGTTATAATAAATGGAAATTAAAAAAAAATCAATAACCAAACCATGAAAATACGATATATTTTACCTCGGATCAAAGCCAGGAAACAGCTGACCAGAGGCTGGAAATCTCTCTAAACCATGTAAAAAAGGCACCGATTTTCCAGCATTGTCCAGACCACTCAATTTAATGCCTGTCCTATACCCCCCCTCCGTCTCTTTCTCTCTCTAAAACCTGTACTAACTACTAAGGGAAAAAAAATTTGCATTATGAGCAGGCGCCATGTCAAATTAAAATTAAAAAATGATTGGAAAGTTCCACACCTTCAAAAATGGAATTACATGCGGACCCCATCGCATCACCTGAAATTGAATTATACCAACAGATAAGAGTAAATTATGACTTAATCCTTAAACTTTTATAAACTACTAAGCTAATCCGTATAGCTCAGAAAATTATATGTTAACCCCCTGATCAACGTTGACCTACGGTTTACTTCTACTCCCTGTGGACAGTAAAAATGGTCCACATTTTTAATTTTATCTTGTCTCAAAATGTCTATAATCATGTAATTAAAAGCAAGGATCAAACGGTTGTGTAATTGAAAGCAAAATACTGTTCGATTACGATATTAGAAATATTTACAGCAGATAAGTTGTCATGCTTACAAAATCGCTAGGTGCACGAGAGGTTTTATTAAATTTCATTCAAACAAAATGAGTAGACTCCAATTATAGAGCTTATAAAAAATTAAAGAGAGCTCGTTGATTCTTAGAAAACATAGCTGCAAGGATATTTATATTGTTTACTGAAATGAAACGGTATAATGGTTTTCTTTTTCTGGCTTTCAAGAATTTTAAAATCTTTTTACAGATTAATTTGTTATTTTTAAATTAATTAAAAATAAATAAGTTTTTTTCATATTAAGTTTATAGTGAAATGATCAAAATATTATTAAAAATTAAAAAAAATCAACATGGTGTGAAGGGATCTTCCAATTGAGAAGATCCATCGACCTGAGATGAAGAGAAGGTTTTATCTATTTTATTTAGTTATTCATTTAGTTATTCAGTTAAACCAACGATTTGTTATTGGAGCAGATAGCAACAACCACCATTTCATCCGACATACGTATTTTTTATTTTTCCAATGGATTTACATCTTTCATTAATGGAAATTTATACCCCCCACCCACCAATAAATAGAAACAAATAGGAATAACCAAACCACGTCTACAAAATGCCAGTACCATGTAGCTGCTTCAAAGCCAACGTGATGCTTCTTGGTCAGATGACCAAGATATTGGCGAATACCACATATGATCAAGAAAAGAGTACCTATAATCACATGAAAACCATGAAAGCCAGTTGCTAAGAAAAAGGTCTTAAGAGTGATGCTCCTCATTCAAAGAGGGGCGGGTGGTTATTGAGGTTTGCAAAGTCTAAAACTTCAGCATGTTAGATGCACCCAAAGCCCGTTAACCAAAAGGCGAATAGTTAGCCGAGGAAGGGCCTGAATAAGCTTTTTGCCTGATAGGACTGAATCATACGTCTCGTCTCCGTCTATTCTTTGAAGTGGTGAAGGAATGGTCTTTCGGGTATGTCTGTGTATACCCATAACCATCTCATAGACGGGTTCCCGGAATGAAATTCCTCTGCTGTATAAGCCATACCCTAGCCCTTAAAATAAATGTGATAACATAGAATAAAGTCTGATTTGGATTGCGATTGCTAATTTAAAAGATTTATTACTGACGAGCCGTGGCAATCGCACCTATCAAAGCAACTAAAAGAATAATTGAAATAAATTCAAATGAAAGAAAAAAATCTGTTGATAAATGAATTCCAATTTGTTGACCATCTAGTTGAGTGGAACCCCGGGTAGAATCCACACCACTGATTGGTTTCATTCCCTCAGGAGGCGAGCACGTCTATGCTATAGGTATATTTTTACATGATAAGGAGACTTCAGATTGAAGCTTAGATACGAGCGAGCTCTAAAACGAGTCTACTAAAAGAATTCCATTTCCTCGCCTACAAATAGAAGACCAAGCTTAGCTAACTAATATAACCCCCAAAACCCTATAGGATAAGACACAAGAGGAAGCTGCAATATCTCTATTCCCCCTTCAAATGGAATGTCCTTTCACAATGATTTTTTTTATGATTATAATTTAAGATGAAGAGCAATTTGGTATTTACTCAAATATAAAAAATAATAAACCATTAAAATATACAGTAAAACAATGAAAATATCCTTAAAGTCAAAACAATTTAAGCTTTAAGGTCAATGGATTTTTTTATTTTTTTACTGTGGTTTTTTTTATAATTATAAAGTCAATTTACATGTATGGCATCCAAGGGCGAGAGGCGGTCGCGCCCTTCTAATAATTTATACGGCACCTCTTGACATTTAACAATACCATTTTATCATGTTGTTGGAAGATTCAATGTGTCTTTTTCCTGTTAGTACAGCGTATGTTATCGATGATGGTCTAGTTTGAAGTTGATGAGCCTTTCTGTTTGTTTCCTTCTCTCTCTCATTTCCTAAAAATTATAGTTTAATCCTCTTGGTTGTTGGTATTTCAATTCCAATCTTTATTCTTTAGATTTTTATTTTTTGGTCTTGGTCTTTTTGTAGAAGTTTTATTTGTTTTCAATTTCATCATTCAATCCTAATTTATCAAATATTATATTCTCTAATGTGGTCCTCGTTCTTTGAATTTTTAATTTTTTTTTCTCGACTTTTTTTGTAAAACTCTTATTAGTTTTCAATTTCATCATTCAATTCAAATTGATGATATTATGTTTTTTAATTCAATCCTCATGTTTTGATTTTTAATTTTTTTTCTTGACCCATTTGTAAAAGTTATTATTCTTTTTAATTCCACCCTTTAATCACAATACTTTTTTTTATTTTTTATATCAATTTTGATTCTCATTCTTTTTAAATTATTTTCATCCTTTTTCAAAATTGATTTTTTTTCAATTTCATCATTAAATTAAATATAAAATTTATTTTTTATTTTAACTTTGATTATCGTTCTTTTAATTGCTATTTTTCAATCCTTTTGTATAATTAAATATATATTTTTTCAATTTTATCCTTCAATATTTTTTTTCATATTAAATACTTCAAGTGTAATGACTTGGGTTATTTTAATTATTTATAATTCTTTTTATTATTTTATCGGGTCAATTTGTTTTTTTCTAAAAAACTTTATAATTCTTTTTATTATTTTATCGGGTTATTTTAATCATACAATCTGGATTGCAGGTTTCGTGATATATTTTAAATTGACTTAGTTCTAATTATTATGGTTAAAAGTTTATCGTGATCAATTTTTATGTTATTTTTTATTCAATTTCAACACCTAAATATTATTTTTTATATAAAAAAATAATAATTCAATCCCATGATAAAACATGAGCACCCCCAAAGCTAATATAATGTCTTATTGTAATATTATCACATGAGTAGAATCTTTTGTACAGAAGCAACACTTGTAGAAGTCAAGTGGATGCACCTTTTGTCTATCTTTCATGGTTTTCTTAAAGCAAATTTTTTTTTTGTTTTTTTGGATTCGAGGAAATCTCACCCCCCAGAAAGCGTATTTTGTGGGCTCAAGTGAGGGAGTAAAACCTCGGCTGTCCCAGGCTCTTACAAGAGGTGCACGCCCTGACTCGAACTCGAGACCTGCTGTGCAGATCTCAAACCCTTTGCCATCACGCTACACCCTAATGTTCATTATTGAAACAAAAATACCCTTTTCTAGTTTGAGAAAAATATATTTATAGTTTTAAAATATGATTCGGGAGTAAATTTAGAATAATATCTAAGTTATGAGTCTATAAAGTTAATTTGGGTTATTCTAAAAAAATTTCAAAAAAAATAGTCAATAAATTTTAAAATGTGATTGTTATAATTGTTAAAAAAAAAAAACCTCAACTTTATATATATGAGAATTTTTTCATACTATCACTAACCTTAAAAATACATTGGTCTTGACATTCTTTTATTAAGATATTTTTTTTTGTTAATGTATCACTTATTTATTTTAACCAACACAATATTTATAACTGAAATTATTAGTTTTATTAAAAAATAGTTTATAATTATTAAAACAAATTAATAAAAAAAATATCATATTGTTTTAATAAAATTAATTCCTCTAGCACCGTAAAGGGTTTCTTTAATTTAAGAAGCGAGATAAGGCTGTTGAGAGGTCAAATACTTTTAGTCCCTCTAATTCTTTAGTTTACGAATTCTTCAACATGGAAGATAAAGGTGTTCATTGATCTATTACATCTAGCCGACCTAAATACCAACTTAAACTTAGGGCATGGTTCAACATGTTTATGAACTTTAAATTTGAAAATTAATAAATGTGCTTGATTTAAAGGATAAATCCTGTTCTTTCATGCATGTATTGTTTCACTTAAATAATATTTAAATTGATTTTTATGAAAAACAAATCGCATTTTTCTTTGGTTTTTTAGATTTAAATATTAGGATGAACACAGAAATTTATTAAATTTCATTGGGGGTATCAAAACACTTGCAATGCACTAATGAGAAGGGATCAAATCTTCTTGGACAAGAGACAGGACATATCATCCATAGACTTGTTCTTAACGAACACAGCAGATTTTCCAGTTCAAGGGTAAAAGCAAGCTGCGCTAAGGTGATGGCTAGGGACTTTTATTATAGACAGCAACAATCCAGACTTTTTCCAGAGTCGTAGCAAGCAACATAATTATCTCAATCTAAAATCGATGATCAGCTCATGTTGTCATCCAGTCCGAGATTAGCACCGGCCTCCCTCGTCCAAGAACAACAAAGGGTGACATGGTAATGGAGAACGAAACAACCACCTTAAACACAATGATTCAGTGTTTCAGAAGATTGTTAACCTAAGTGCTAGGTTGGGGAGCAGCACATCAGCAAATAATGATTAAAGCAAGTATTAAAACATGCATAATATTGCAAATCCATCCAAAATAACATTCAAAAAATCCGAATCAAAACTTAGGAATCCAAAACAAACATGGCTATCCTCAGGGAATACAATAATCATCTTTGACTACAGCCTATACTAAGGAAAAACATTGTCTTGTAATAATCTTCCATGGCATCCCAGGCAGCATGAGAATCAATCTTCATGAACCTCAGTGATGAGAACCTTGCTAGTGGGTTTTGCCAACAGATCTGTGTACTCTTGGAATGGTGACCTTATGAAGCGAGTCTCCTTCCAGAAGTCAGGTGTAAGGAACCCATAAGTCTTCAGCAAGCAGTCAAATGTGGCCTGCAGATGAACAAACGATTCGACATCCGCCATGATACACATCATTAGTTTTTACATCTTAACATTCAACACCTCAGTCGCACAAGAAGAACAAGCAATTAAGTAGTGAAGTGGAGATCTTACATGAATGCTTAATAGATAGAAGCTAAAGTTCTAACATCATTAAACAGAAGGGGAAAAACAAGCGGGTAAGTAAACATTACTTGCTTACAATGGAAACTCAGCAGCAAACAAAAGATAAAGACACAAGGGATCAACTAGAAACTGACACAACAGTACTGAATAGCAAACCAAGGCAACCCAAACTAGACAGATATCCTCAACATACATGAATTTACTTTCGACTTCAGTGGAGTTGTCTTAATCATCTCCTAATTATGAACTGTTTTACTACCAATATAGAAAAAAAGGAATCAAAAGAGAGGATTTACAACGGCGCAATTGAGCGCAAAAAGGAGTTTTAAACAAGAAAATCATTAACAATCAGTGCAGATTACATTTACTTCCATTTCGAATCCCAGAAAAGCACCATTCAGTAATGAGAAACATGACAACATAAAAACTGGATCAAAATCCATAACCAACATTTCGTGATAAGGAATGCCTCAACTTTCACAAACAAACAAATCAATCCACCAGTCTCGTTAGTAAAAGAAGACATGTACGTGGGCAAAGCAAAATTAATTCATCAAGAAAAAAATCTCCAGATCAATTCATAACCAAAGATTTAACACACTATACATTGCACCCCATCACAACAATAAATCACTTCAAAGTTCAAAAAATAAAATCAACCACAAGCACACAACAAAATAAACATGTCGAAACCGAACCTTAACAAAGTTTCCAAGAGTCTTCGTAGATCCTCTGGAAGATGTAAAAACATCATCAATTCCAGCAAACTGAAGCACCTTCTTAGGAACCCTGGCAGCAACAATCCCAGCTCCACGAGGGGCAGGGACCATTCTCACAGTCACACTGCCACACTTCCCTGTAACCTTACAAGGCACAGTATGTGGCTTTCCGATCTTGTTCCCCCAGTACCCTCTCCTCACCGGAATAATAGAGAGTTTTGCCAAAATAATAGCCCCACGAATAGCAGTGGCCACTTCTTTAGCACACTTCACACCCAAACCAACATGTCCATTCCCATCACCAACAACAACAAAGGCCTTGAACCTGGTTCGCTGACCGGCTCTTGTTTGTTTCTGAACTGGGGTGATTTTCATCACCTCATCTTTCAAGATAGGACCAATAAGGGTGTCTATGATTTGGTACTCTTTGATGGGTAGTGAGTGGAGGTAGATTTGCTCCACGGAGGAGATTTTGCCATCTTTTACAAGGCGGCCTAGTTTTGTGACTGGTACCCATTTCTCTTCCTCCTCTTTGCGGCCAGAGCGGCGACGGCCTCGTCCACCGCGATCTCCACGTCCACCTCGGCCTCCCCGGTCTCCACGTCCACCGAAGCCACGACCGAAGGATCCACGTTCTGCAGGGGCGCGCTCTTCCATGGCTGCTAGTTTTGTTGAAATGTGAGAGATTAGGGTTTTGAGAGAGAGGGGCGCAGATGTGGAAGGAGTGTTGAAAAGGAGGGATTTATAAGAGGAGTGGAGAGCTAGGGTTCGTGTGGGGGTTAAGGTTTGAAGTAGTAGCTAGAGATTTTCATTGTGTCACTTTGGTACCTTTACTTTATTTGTGTTTAATTAAATTTCTAAACTTATAAACTCTCAAATTGGTGGTTTTAATTAAAAACATTTTATAAAATCGAATTTTAAATTATTATAATTAATAAAAATTATTTTTCATTGAAAATTTCATCTCAAGCTGCTCTGAATCGATGAAATTTATTAAAAATAAAATTTATATACACATGTTTTTTTTTCAAACCGTTCACTTTCATTATATTATTATATTATGAATTAATTTAAATACTTTGTTTGTTTGTGTGTGTATTAATTTATCTAATTTTTTTCTTTTTTTTATTTACTTTAGTTGTTTAATGAAGTTGTCCTACTTTCATAATTATTTTTCCTTTTTTTTCACAAATCTATTCTTTTCTTTTACACCTCACTACAAAATCATCAATGGAGTTATTATTTTTATTAGTGCTTGAAAAATAATCATTTTTTTCTTAACTTTATTTAAATTAATTCAAAATATGAAATTATTCTTATTTTTTTTTAGATTTGGACAGTAGGAATTTAATTTTATCCCCAAAACTGGGATTAATAAATAGCACATAAAAGAAATTTGACGCCCGAACAGGTGAAATTCAACATCAAATTGAATCCAATTCAATTGCAATTAAATTTAATACGCAATTGTTTTCAAAGAATGCTTTTATCAATCAGGTGACCTGAACTTTGGTGTTGTTCAATTTAGTCCCTAAGGTACAAACTAAGAGGCCACTGCCCATCAGTAGCCTGAGACTAGTGGCGTGAGAGCCTACAAGCAGCCAGGCATGGATTTGGACCAAATCAATTAAATCCCGGGTCCTCTCACAGCTACGCTTTGGGCTTATCTTGGGCCTATAATAGGTAAAAAAGGCTTCTGAATTCTCTTAAGATAACATATTCGGCAACTGATGGAAGCCCATTCAGGCCCTTAGGTAGATTTCAAGTATAATTTCCTTTTTTTTACATTCGGAGGAAATATCAAAATAAAAATCGTCTTCAAATTAATTATATTAATATATTTTTAAAAAATTTATTTTATAACTTCAATTTGAAAAATATTCTTAACTAAATACATTAAATTACTTTTTATTTAACTTTAATTTCAATTATAATTTTAACCAAATATATATAAATACCAAACCAACCTCAACTAAGAATATTTTTTATAAAATAATTTTTTTCAAACTATAACTAAAACAGCTGCTACAATACCAAATACACTCTAAGTCAATTATTTTTAAAACAATAAATAATGTTTTTACAAGGTATTTACTTGGCTAAGCTTAAATTGAGTTCGGTCAAATTTAATGGGAACACTATAAACTAGGATGAGTTACTAAAAACTCAGTCAAGTGAGTTTGACCATGTTACTGTTTAGCTTGATTTAACTAAAAACTCAGTTCAAACCAAACTCTACATCTCAAATTTCTCAAGTTAACCCATAATAATGACTGTCTTTATTCCGAGTTACTAAAAACTCAGAATAATCACTAACCTTTTTTTTCCCCATATATTTCTCCAATGGCATCTAGTGTTAGGATAGAATCAATGACTACTCAAAGACAACTATGAACAATTTAGAGTTGATACTTGAATTCAAATAGCACATTACCGAATTCAACTTATTAATTAAGCACTAAATTAGCAAGTTGTACTTGCATCTGCTTATAATAAGGCTAAGACCTGTGGCTAGATCGAGTTGTCGTAGTCAGTAACTTAGTTTCTTTTTTTAAACTTTCTTTTAAGAAATACTTATATATGGTTTTGGGAAGATGGATTATGAACATGCCATGAACATCATCCTTATTTTTATTATCTCCCTCTCCATGAATCACACATGGATGGTGGGTATAAAAAGCAGATCAGGGTCTCCAGCTTGCCCCCTGAAGTTTCAGTACTACGCATGGACGTTTAGGCTCTTCATCCATGTTCTGCACCTCAAAAATACATATGTAAAGCAATCATCATAAGATAAAATTAAGAAGGATAATAAAGAAGAAATGTTTCAATTCAGGAATCCCATTTCAGTTCCTGATACCCTTAAAAGCAATGCCATATTCCCTTCTCTCTTCTATTTTTTCTTGCCATTAATTAGGGTATTTTTCTTCGGTTGCAACTTGCAGACATAAATCTTCGAACTTCCTCATTCTTTGCTTTTCAGTCAAGGATTTTTTTTCTTTTCCTCAGGCTATATACGCACATCTTTTCTTTGTTACTTGGTCCTTGTGCATGCCTGTACAGCATACTCATGTTGGTTATGACTCTCTCTCCCTCTCACATTTTAACACTGTGAAAATATTCGTACTCATTTTTCAATTCATGGAGGGAAGGAGGTGGGTCGCAGTGATTGGTGGTTTTTCCATGGGAGAAAGGACACATGATGATTGGTGGTTGGTGACTCTAGGTTTGCTTGAGAGAGAGAGAGGGGTGACTCTTGGGCTGCTGGCAGCACTACATGTGGGAGGCTGTCTGGCAGCACTACTGTCAATGTGGGAGGCTGTCTGGCGCTGACGATATGGAAGCTACCATGAGTTGCTGTGAATGACGGTGTGATGGTTGGTGACAGTGGGAAAGAGGGAAAATTAGAAGAAAATGGGAGCAAAGGGGGGTTGCCATGTTTTTTTTAAAAAAATTTCTTCACTCTCCTTTTCTTTCTCTCTTTCTCCCTGTAAGCAAATTACTCTCTCTCTTTTCTCTCACTCCATCTTTTTCTTCCTTCTTTTTTCTTTCTAAAAACTTTCCCCTCCTTTTTGCTTGCACGAGTCTCTCTTATCTGTACTTATTTTTCTCTTCTTATCTTCTCAAACCTTCCCTCGTCTCCTCCTCCCTTTTTGTTCATCCTTATCACTTAATTTCTTGGGGAGGGGGCAAAACTTTATGTTTATTTTTATCCATCTTTCCTTGCATGATTATTTTTTTACTCAACAATCTTTTTTAAAAAATATTTATCGATATAAAAACTACAAGCAAAATGGTTGAAAATTATAAAATAATTATTGTTTTTTAAATTCTTAAGAATGTGATCGAAATGGGATCAAAATCGAGTTCCAACACCTTTCTCAAACAAAATTTAAAACCAGGAACTTAATATTGATTCTCTTTTTTAATTCAAGCACTCATGTTGGATTTCCAAACCCATTATTCTACTGCTTGAAGAGTTCCAATCATTTCAAACTGCCATATAATTTATGAATTATATCATCATTTATTCTTATATTTGTACGTGTAATTTGTTATTGCTCTTCATTCTGCATTACCTGATTCACTCCTCAAATAGAGTGAACCAATTTCTGCCAGAGAAGGGAAATTTAGCCATGCTGTGCGGGTGGTCATTGATAACCTGGAATTGTTTCATTCCATGGCCTCTGCTAGCTACTTCTGAAGGTAATCTAGCCCACTTTTAGGACGATAAAGCAAGGGTATTTGTGCCATACAAGTTTAAGAAATTATCTCATACAACATGGAGGAGATGAACAGTATCATTTCTAGCGGCCAAATACTTTGGGATTGGGATTACAAGCTTATGAGGTGGATCGACTCAAGAGACTAAAGAACTTGTCGAAAAAATGAAGGGGAAAAAACAAAAAAATGTAAAGAATAACACAGAAATGAACCTATATTATTTTCTGGTCCGGTTATTTAGACCCGAGCAAAAGGTGATGATTTTCCGATTGAGGATATCTGCATAAATCTTCAGGAAAATTTATTCCTTCTGGTTACGATTATGTTCTGTTCCTCTAGCAGTTGATGCCACACTGCGTAACGTCTGGTCCAGTCACCTTGGTTGTAAAAGGGTCAACACGTACCCACAGTAAGGAGAAGATAGAAGCAAGGAGAACTGACCACACCACAACAATCGTAGGTGTTCGGTTTTGGCGTCCCATCAGACCCTTGAGGAAAGGATAAAGATGAATAATCACCCAGAAAGCAAAGAAAAGCTTGCCAAAGAGAGGACCCCAAGATTGATAACCACTGTTTATGGCGTAAGAGACTCCTGCAACCACTCCAACCAGATTGATTATGAGGAGAGTAGTTGGTGGGATAAGTAAAGTGGTCCATTTGAACATATATAGCTCGGTAAAATCACCATCTTCATCAGATGCTTTTGAAGTGACTGTAAAATTTGTATCTATTCCAGCAAGGACTTTCAGCAGGCCTTGGAAGACAGCAAAGAGATGAGCTGACACACCTCCAATAACCCAGAACTGTTCATTCCTCCACCATTCATCGATCCCAACACCACTCCATCTCATTTCCAAAATACCAGTTGCAAAGATTGAAAGAAAGAGGGATATGAACCAGATACTGGCAATGTTACTAATCTGCAATACCACAAAACACAAACCAGGCATGTAAACACCACGGAATATTACTTTTCAAGAGAAATACCAAAAAAATTGTTATTTTCTGCCTACAAGTTCTTTGCACTTTAATTCGAGTTAAAAAAGAGAGGAGAAAACTACATTTCTATTTCGTAGTCAGCAACAAAAATATTATTCTAATGTCAGGATTCTATTGTTCCATAATTTCAAAACTTTCATACAGGCTTACAGCAATCTAAAGTAGAAACAGCAAGTGCAACTATATTCACCTGTGGAATAATGAACTTTCCCGTAAGAAGGCACACGGCAGGCAATGTACAATAGGCAAGAAGAGGAATGGATGTGATTGGATAAATGGTGGTGTTGATATAAGCAAATCTCTCGAGCCATTTTAGCCTTCCACTATAGCCATACCATATGGGGCAGTGACGACTGAGAAGAATTTCAACGGAACCCAAGGCCCACCGAAGCACTTGATTTAGACGATCAGAAAGATTAATGGGAGCAGATCCCTTAAAGGCAGGACGCTTTGGCATGCAATAGATTGATCTCCACCCACGAGCATGCATCTTGAATCCTGTAAGGATATCTTCCGTAACAGAACCATATATCCATCCTATCTGCAGAAAGAAACAACAATATGTTTATTAGAAATACAAAATTAATGTGTCAACATGAGCCACAGGTAGGGATGCATATAGAATTCTCACCCTCCTTCACTCCCTCCCTCTCTCTTTGTGAGGGATGAAGAAGTGATAATCTTTGGCTTATAGTACATTCGCCCATATTTACAGGCTAAAAAAACTGGGAAAATAATTGTACCAGCATTAGAGAAAAGAAAAGGTTAACATACTTCACTTCCCCAGTCTGACTTGTCTTCATATCCACAGCTGATGACATGAATAGCTTCTTTGAGAAGAGACTCTGGGGTGGCGGACTCTGGAACACCACCGTTCTCCATAAGGGTGGAAGCAACAAACACGGTTGATTGGCCAAATCTTTTCTCAAGTGTCATTTGAGACATGAGCAATGATTTTTCATCATCGAATCCAGTACCTTTTGAAGAAAGTTGCAGAAATATCAGCATTGCAAGCACAAAGGTGAGGTGACCAATAACTATCCACAGGACAAGTGACTATCATCCATTTAGCACCACTAAACCACTATCTGAAGTAACTTGTTTGTGTGTCAATAATATTTTTAAACCCTATCCTGAAGACAAGTTCCACCAAAATCACTCTCATTTAGAAAATGGATAGAAGTAAAAAAATTCAAGCTGTATTATATGAAGTTTGAATCATTAAAGATAGAAGACCCATGTGTTATTGACTAGTCACCAACTAATGTAAGTAGATATCCATGTCTGCAGAATGAAGATGTGATAGATCAGAAGCTAAGGAAAAATAAAAGGCCATGCTTACCTTCAACCCCTTCTTCTATATCTTCTAAATTGAATACCGGCAGAGTAGGGTCTACAAGCTTGCTTGATTTTTTCTTACTATCCTTTCTACCCGATCTAGAACTCTTCTTTCGTGATCCACCAAAGCATGAAGACAGAAACCCTGGTTTCTTATGCTTAGGCTTGAGAGGAGGCTCATAGCCATACAAGGCCGTTCTATTGAAAACACACCCTGTACCCACGTATACAGGGCCTTGGATTCCATCCAATCCTCTTAAATTTATCTAACATCGCATAAGCATCAACAAAATATCAACAAGGAAAATGTACGAATTTTAGTTTTTTGTAACGTGTAAAATGAATAGTTCTGCATGGCACTTATATCATGAAACTACAAGAGGATAAAATTGTGCCAAAGATTGCTGTGAGCACTTACATCAAAGAAAACAGTGTTACGGTTCGCATATCGATCGTTTCTATCAATCCCATCAAATCTCTGAGGAAACTGGACATAACAAACTGTTCTTCCAAGATTAGGATCCATTAGAAAACACATAGCTTCTCTCAATGCCTTGCTGTTGTTTATGTAATGATCACAATCAAGATTTAACAAGAAGGGCCCATTGGTGAGGACTGCTGAAACACGAACCTGCACAACCCACAATAGTTAGTAGTAAAACCTTAACAGGTTCCATTATTGATAATACTGAAAACTTACAAGTGCATTCATAGCACCAGCTTTCTTATGATGCTGAAAACCAGGACGCTTCTCACGGGACACATACACTAGCCGTGGAAGTTCATTACCCTCAGTGTCAAGTCCTCCACTATGGCCCAAGAAAACCTGCAAATTATGATGTAAATAGGATTAGACACCATGACATGTGTTGATTTTAACACACAAAAATTGATCCAAGAGAAGTATCAATAAAAAAAAAAGGCAAGGTTGCTTAAAACAGTAGTTTCCGTGTTGTGAAGCCCAAATAACAATCAGCAAATAGAATAAAAAGGTTATGAAACGGAAGGATAAACATAATTATTCAACTGCAAGCAGAAAATTATAGATTGCAAAATGAAAAGCCAAAAGCCATTTACAGGAGTGCAGTACACAAAAAATATCAACGTTGTGAATTTTGTGTGGGTTGTAATTATCCTAAGAAGGCATTTCTGACTGAGGAAAATCTTAGTTTAGTTTGAAAATGGACAAACCTGGATCATTCCTGGATGATCTCTGATGTTATTTCCAGGCCAAGGTGTACCATCTTGCATGACCCATCCTTCATCAGGAACCTTTTGTGCCTTTGCAACAAGCCCATTGACACGAACTTTAAATTCTTCATATTCTCTCTGAAAGAAAGTTATTTGGAGTAAGATAAGTAATATATACATGCTAAGTTTATGAGTATCAAAATCATTCACTAGAACCTCAATTTCCTACCTTCATAGCTCTGCGTTCTTTGACAAATGATGGATGAACCTTGTCTTTTAAGTAGTCAATCTTCTGTGAAAAGTACCATTCTGGAGCTCGGGGCTCAATATCATATCTCTTGCAGAAAGGAACCCATTTTCTTGCAAATTCAGACGTTTCAGACATAGTTTCAAATGTCAACATAGCAGCTCCATCATCTGAAACATAACAAGAGACTTTGTCGACTGGGTAATCAACTGCAAGAATAGATAGTACTGTATTGGCTGTGACCAGTGGAGGTTCCTTTAAAGGGTCGACTGTACTGACAAAAATGTCAACAGCAGCCAACTGAGACGGCTCTCCTTCTTTCTCATATCTGTGAGGCACTCAAAAATCCAGAAGTTAAATCTTTTAAGGATTTTATTAAAATTTAAAAACATTACAACTTACAAGATTATAGGAAAAAGGAAAAACTACCTGAGAGATAGCCTGTCAAGATATGTCTCACGGTTCACAGGAAGCCATTTAGGGAACTGATCCAATATCCATGATATTGCAAACCATATCTCACAGATAACGGATATTAGCCACAAAGCGTAAGCATTCCTCACTGGATTTGTTAAACGGTAGTGTAAGAAAATGCAAAGGACAACAAGCCGCAAAACTATGACCATCCTGTAAGGGTTAATCCTAGAGGAAGGAATAGAAACCTTCCTTGAGAGAGGCTGGCGGGCTTCATCATTTCTGCATTACAACAATGGAATGAATACAAGAAAACAACGAGGGAAAAAAAAACAAATATGATCTCAATTAAAACTACTGGATTTGCAAAGCCAAAAGGGAGAAACCGAGAGAGGAAAAACTGGAGGAGGACAGGGAAGAAAAGTCACAGTTTCATATAGGTAATGTGTGAATGCTGTTAGGCAGATGATAAAGAGACAGTGTGCATAAAAGAATCAGTTTTACACTGTGCTTCAGGCACTTACAGTAAAGAATCATCCATGAGTACATCAGTGCTGGCATCAAAATCTCCGCCACCCCTGCCTTCAGATGGTGCATTACTAACACTCATCGGAGCAGTATTCTTCTCTGGCTTCATCTTCCAACCATCAATCCTCTCTCTCCAGGCTACATTGCCAAACCCCAATGAGCCAGAATCCCTTGTTGGATCCACCACCCTTATATTAGCTGCAGAAAGTCCAATACAAACGTTAAAATCTGAACCCAGTGATATTTTATTAGTACGTACATATTCATACCTCTGATGCCACTTTCAGGAGAAGCCACTGAGTAACGCTCAGGAGATGCAGCTGAAAGATCCCCGGAAACCTGAAGTATAACTATTATCAACAACTATCGTTGATATTAAAGGGAGAAGAGAAACTAGAAGCAACGAATTGCTGCATCACCTACCGAACGTCTACCAGCCAGATAAGGAATATGGTTAAGAGAACCATCTTTGTCATAGTTTGTGGTTGCAAGATGCTCTTTCCGACCAGAACTCGAATCCCAACCCAGCATACGTTCTATCTTTTGTTTCTCATCTTGAACGCCTGATATGTGATGGTTTGACTTGTTTCCTACATCTTCAGAATCAGCATCTCCTATTTCTTCCCCTTGAATTGGAGGGCTTCCTGATGATGAAGAACAAAAATACAAAATGTATCACAGACACATTATCTACCTAAGCATAAATTGAAAAAGCAGCGACAAATGGTGCTGGACTAACCTTTATGCCTCTTGTATTTAGTCTTGCATTGAGGACAAGACTGGTTACCATCTTTCCTCTCGTACTCATAACATGGACGGCAAACTGGAAATGCACATACATGGCAAGCAACAAAGGGCTCTCCATCTATAGTCTTGCCAATATCATCACTGCAGATCTGGCAGACCTGGATTTTTTTTGGCTGAACAACAAGCAAAACACCCAAAGTCAAAAGTAAATTCATAGATAAAAAGCACCTAGGAACAGATTTCATAATTGCTCCCGCAAAACACAAAGACAGCAGAATTTCCAAGCAGTTCAAATATATTAGATTAAAAAAAGAGGAACTATCGTCCTTGATTCTAAGTGCAGAAAACCAACGGATTTTTCCATAGGAACAAAAGAGAGAAATTAAGAACCACTAACAATCAAGCAGACAGATTTAGATTATTACACAAGCAAAAGTTTCAGCTGTTTGCATCTAAAATATAGCTCATGATCTACACTCAACCAAAGATACCTGACAAACAAGCTAAACATATTTAGAGCTATACATTAAATCCCATTTGGATCTGTCGACTGAATATAAAATTCATCGAAGTAGTTTCATCTACAATAATTAATTAAAGGAAACAAGAACAGCAACAAAATCCCACTTCCACTTTCCCTCTCTATATTCTTTCAAGAATCCAACCATGGCATAAAGAACAAAAATTTCTTCCCGATTGGATCACATTAAACATTTCACCAAAAGGTACTGAAAGCGGCAATGCACAAGACCCTTCATACATCGCAATCCAACCAATTGAGTGTCTACTCACTATCTATCAATCCCAGTAACACTAAGCAAAGTTATTAAAATGTGACTAACCCCGGCAGCATCATCTCCTTCTAGATCCATTACTGCCCCTTTAAGCAAGCAAAATGCTCTATCCCTGGTCACAAAATCTTGAAAGCAGCTATTTTTAAAGGCGCCCCTCCATTGATGACCAAAGGAGTTCTGATGATGCCACACACAAATAATTAAGGCCTAGTAGACTATAAAAGCTTTAATTCACACACCGACACTTTGAGAGAAACACGACAAGGGCCGACACAGATCCACACTGCCCGTCCCCCTCCATTTCTTCGTGTATTTTTTTATAAATAATTTAGAGAAGAATAAAAAAAGCTGCCAAAAGAGAAAAACGTGCAAACTGGAACTTGTTGAGGTGCAAGGTTGGAGATATTTAAGTTACAGTACTTGTTTCTTTCAGAACTTGCCACGTAAGCATAAAGTGTCGGACTTTTTGACGTGGCAAAACATGAATGGATGTTTTATCATGTAGTTCCTCGTAGGGGTCCTTTTCTTTCCTCTGCAGTAACCGGACAGGATCCAACGCGTTTAGGTAACTCTGGATATGTGAATTTACTGATATGCCACGAGTTTTGGACGGAAAATTGAGAAATGGAGGGTATTGGTGTTAAAGTAAACGCTTGGAACTGTGTAAAAATGGGTTTGACTAGGGAATGATGAGCTGGCAGAAACTGTTAGCATCAATTGGAATTGTTTTTTTTTTTTTACTGTGAGGACTTGATTGAAGGAGTGACGTTTACCAAGGGGTCAAATGGTCAATTTAAACGACCTTGAATTTCACAAGAACATATACATGAAAAGAAAATAATTATCAAACTTTTTTTTTTTTTTTTTTTTTATGGGGGAGGGGTCAGCCTCATTGTTCGATGGTTCTAGTAATGACACTAGGCTAAGGCCAATGACTGGTATGACATGAATGTTTTTTAATTTTACATCATAAATATCTTTAAAGTAATTTGTGCATTATTAAAATTAAATATTTATTCTAAAAAATTTTAATATTAAATTTATATTAATTTGATATATTTTAAAAAATAAAATTAAATACTAATTTCAAGGTTAGAATTAGAAAAATAAAATAAAATAGCAAATCTTCTTTAAAAAATTATTATTCAATAAAAAAATATTGAAGTTATCAAAATATTTCACTTGATTACTTTTTTAAATATCTAACTACTAGTTTATTACCTGCATTTCATTACAGGTTAGACCCAAAAAATTTTAAATGTAAAGAAATAGTATATAGATTGTCAACAACTTTACGATATTATTATTAAATTCAGTATAATAGTTTAACTTGAAAATTCTCAACCTGATCAATTACTTAACTTGAACTTTAAATTAAATTATGTGAAAATTATTTCATTATTATTTTATTCATTGGGTAGGTCTACATATATAAAAAAAAAATCAAATAAAAAAACATGTCATTTTCATCCTAGTCAACCCGCAAAACTTGTAACCCATGTTATGAACTTTAACCCGGAACTTCGTTGGGTTAAATTAATCTTTTATTTTATTATATAATAAAAATTCAAACCACTATTTAATTATAAAATTAACTAAAAACTCAACATGAAATTAAAAAAAAAATTAGAGAAACTTGCAAATCGAGCTATGGACACTACCTAGCTGAATTATTTTTTTATTTTATAATATAATAAAATTATAAAAACCAATTCACAATATATAAAATATTAAATGATAAAATTTTATAAAACCTAACATTAAAGACGAGAATAGAAAAAAAAAAACCTAAAAGCTAATTAAAAAAGATTAAAAAAAAAAACTCATTCTTGCATGAGCTAAGGTGGGCTGGTTAATAAGACCAAAAGTGGGAGCCAGAGACAGACCCGTGCCCATGTGATTGTAATTTTTTTATTCTTTTAATAAGGGGCAAATGACCCGATAAATGACGTCGTTTGTCGTTACTATGCCCCCATTCTCAAACTTGCAACCTCAAGATAACTCTGGTTAACAAGTTACAAGACAAAATTGTTAATCAAACGATTAAAAAATAAATTAATTTAGTTAATTGTTTATATGAACAGTTAAATATTTAATAATTTGTGGGATTACTTCACTAAATAAATGAGATTTTTACAAAAGAAATACTAAAAATGTGATCAATAAAAATAATTCATGGAATTAAAAAATACAAATATTTGTTATTAACAATCAACTTCTCTAATATACATACATATGTGCGTATATACACACACAAAACAATAAATTATTTGTTTCTTCAGTTATGTACACATTAGTTGCTCAATGATTGGCTAGCTATCATGTACGATAAACAATCCATGGAGGTCCGATTGAAACCTGAGAAAATTAAAACAAAAGAAACGTCAAAATAAAGTAACCACTTGAAAAGGTTCGATTCTCTAACCACTAGGAAATTCTTTCATACCTTGTTCTTACTCTCTCTCTCTCTCTTGAATTTATTTATTTTTCCATCAAGAACATTTTGGATAAACAACTCCCAACGTAGCTAATTTAACATTGTTGCACAAAGCTTTGGCCGTTCTATCTCCTGCTCTTTCAAGATTAATATCTTGTAATAGAATCCCTTGACATGGATAAGCCTTGCTGCAATCAAATCTCATAGCCACTTCAGAAGCGCTAGTCCCCTTTATGTTCTTGTACATCACATTTTTCACTTGAAGTGCTGACTTCTGCATGCCGTGATCAAGAAATCATTTTAAGAACTAAATTAAGGGTAGCGGGCAATGTTAATTAGTTGTGAAGATCCTGTAGGATAGAGTTCTTCACCTGTTGTTTGCATGGTTTATCCTGGTCACAATAGTTTTGATCTATTATAATGGGGTTGGTGACCTTGTTCATTTCAATATTCTGAAACTTGATGTTGCTTACATTCCCAGACCCTCCCTGCATATTAATTACGATCATAACTGAGCTTAAATTTTGATTAAATGGCATACGATGCACATCGATATTGCTGATAAAGTGAATTAAGGATAGTAAATATTACCTGCCATGTTTTGATCCTAACACCATTTGCGGTGCCAGAAAGCTTGGCACCACTGACAGTAACTCCTGAAACATGGTCTTTTGAATCATGTGCTCCTAAGCTTCCAATACTATTGATAGAAAGGAAATTGAAAGAGAAATATTAGATAATATATACTTTCAGAAACTCACACACACACATATATATTAGCAAAGGAAATAAGTAATATACCAGAAAGAAAAATATCAGTTCATATATAGAAGTTTAAAGTTTGGTGTTTAATTAATAATTCAGACCTGATTCCATGACCTGGTCCACAAGTTATGCCCGTGGCCTGCACATGATGTGATCCACTTACAATGGATATACAATCATCACCTTCATTAAAGAACACAGGACAGTCAAGAAAAATGCGATGAAGGAATGAATCTGGAGAGAGGGGGGGGGGGTAATAACAGCATACCTGTTCCAATGACTGAATCAGTAATCTGGATATTTTGAGTCTTTGTGATATGGATGCCGTCGGTGTTAGGGCTCTCTTCTGGTGAAGTTACTGTGAGGTTGGATACTAGAACATGATTGCTTTTCTTGAAAGTAACATGCATTTGTTGTGCATTTTGGATTTTGAGGTCCTTCACAATCAAATTCTGGCATTCAAAGAAGGTGACAGCCTGCATGCAAAGCATACATATAGTTTCCCAAATGACAATTTCTTAAGTTCATACTCTTACAAATTAATTCTCAAAGCTTAATTTAGGGGAAAAAACACTGCTTTTGATTAAATTCACACGCGCACCACCATAAGATGAAAGCCAGAAAAAAATTGCAGAACTATACAGACAAGGAACATACCGTAGGTGCCTCTTTGCAAGGCTGCAGATAATGAAAGAAAAAGTAAGAGATTCAGTTGCTCTTGGTCAGGAGAAAATTGAGAAGATGAAAGAATTACTCCTAAAATTATCATTAAGAAACACTGAGTTTTATAAATATATATGACTTACAAGAGATTTATTGACTTTGCATGAGTTTTCCCACCATATCTTCCCATTTCCATCGATAGTTCCACCACCTTCAACTAGTAAATTGTCAACACTATCAAAGAGTAGCCAATGTCTACTATCCTTTTTGTAGTCCGATTGATTACAAGATGCTTCAATGGTTCCATGTACCTGACATCAGTTTCTCAAAAACGGTCAATTATCTGTCTCACGGAGGAAGCATCTTCCAAATATTTATGCATTTATATCTATATATGCAGTTAAACTCACCTGCAATGCAATATTAGATTTGCAAGGACCCTGGAATCTAATCGGCTTAAGACGATAAGTGTACTCGGGCACAACAATAATAGCACCTTCAGGGGAAGAACAAGCTTCCTTCCAAGCCCTTTCAAATGTCTGAGAGAATTAATAAAGTCTATATTAATACTTGCAGGAAATATAAATAGAGGGTATGCAATATTCCTACAAAGCAAGTAAAAGAGAATCAAGCATTCTTTGGAAAAGAAAAAAAAAAGAAATTAATTAAGGCCGTGGAAAAGGAATATTGGTAGGAGACAGAGCTAGGAAAGTGCTGAGAAATTAAGCATGTCTCATATTAGGGTCCAGTTCTTGTCACCAAATTAAAGATTTAAAAGTAAAATAATTAATGCTCTAAGAGTATTTATCTCGAAATTAAGTTGCTAATCGGTACTGGGTTAGAATATATTGCATGAATTCCCAGTGCATTAATTTGCACAAATGAAAAGCAAGATTATTTGAAATCTTAATTAATGTAAGAATAAATGGTCACATGTACACATGCTTATAATAAATTAAATATGAATATACATGCATGCTATAATAATATTAATGGATTATAGTTATATAATCATGTAATTTAATTTGTGGTATATATATATATATGTAAAGCTAGCTTGACTATCTGAGAAGAAAATACCTCTGTGTCATCTGTATCATCTCCTCCATCATCTTTAACTCCAAAGTCCTTTACACCAACTGTTATAACTGGAGTTGATTTGCTACCCTCTTTGCTAAACGTCTGCAAACCTAAAACATCACTTCGTAGCTTAATTAAGTCCTTAAACCCGCCATCTTCAATATACGAAGGATAAGCTTGAGAATCATAGCCAGATGCTTGTTCTTCAAGGTAATTATTAAGTGGGTCCTCTTGCGAACAACTATAGGAAGAAATAATGGAGATGGAGATTATGAGGAATGAGTAAAGAAGTGCCCTTTGTAAGGCCATTATAACTAGATATTTCTTCTCTTGCAAGAAAGAGGATCGATAATCTGAAAGGTATAACAGAAGATTGTTACATGGGAGATGAAATTTTAGAGGTATGGAAGTGAAGAAAATGTCATGATGTTTTTCGTATATTTATAGGGAGAAAGGAAGGAGAGAAATGATGGTTGTGTGTCCTTGAGCATGACTTTTGAGGCATGGCTTGTGACACCAGAGATCACAGAGACGACGAAAGGATCTCTTGGCATAATCTACATGCATTCTTTTGTATGTTGTCCATGTACTAAAGTTAATAACAAATTATATTCTGATCAACACAAGATAAAAATCCAAATTCTGCACTTGGCATAACCTATCTTTGATGGGTTCAATGCCCAACTTTACTAACTATACAGGCATCCATTATTTGGCATAACCTATCTTTGATGATCAATGCCTAACTTTACTAACTATACAGGCATCCATTATCTTATCTTTTTCTTTCTGTATGCCTGCGTGTGTGAACAAGTACTATAACAGAGAATAATACAAATTATATATTAGAATTTTATTCAATATTTTAAATTTTTTAGTTGAATTGATTATTTAACACAGTATCAGAGTTTTGATTATCAAATGGTCACGAGTTTGAATATCATCTCTATTTATTTGATAAAAATCATCACCAGAAAATTGATAAATACAAACAGAAATACTAACGAAATATTTTCGTCAATAAATTAAAGTGAATTTTACCAACGTAAATATTCTCTTTGTATATACCAAGAGAATTACAGTAGAAAAAAAAAAATTAAAACAAAGCCAAAAAAATACGATGATATGTCATTTATACTAATAGAATTACTGACAAAATTAATTTCATCGGTAAAATCGTTGGTAAATTGTTTACTTCTCCCTGACACTATTCATCATGTCAATTACAAAGGGAATCACCGACAGAATATTCCGTCGGTATTTTTCAGACAGCACTGAAACTGTTCACTTTCTTATTGCACTGTTAATTATTGTTCTTTATAGACAAAATCATAGACAGATTAAAAAGTTATCGGTGTTATTTGGCGGATTTCTGAAAATTTTCGAGTAAATTAAAAATTTAAATTAAATATTATAGACGGAATCACCGACGGATTGAAAAGTTGTCGGTGATATTTGACGGATTCAGAAATTTTTTTATTAAATTAAATATTACAGATGGAATCACCAATAGAATAGTTAGAAATATTAATATTTAATTATCCGTTAGTAAAATCATCGGTAAAATGCCTCAATAAATAGAATCTCTTATTTCACAACAGACGAGCCCGTTCTTCTTCTTCTTCCGTTTATGTAAAAAACATCAACATCCTTTTCTTTTTTTCTCTTCTATTTTGTCCTCAACTCCTCTTCTTCTCCACTCTCAGATATGTCTTCTTCTTTCCTTTTCTTTTCTCTTCTCATATATTTTTTAATTAACATACTTTATGAATTTATTTATTTTTTCTCTTCTCAACTTCACTTGCAGTTATATTAAGGTAAGATTTTTCTTTCTTTTTTTGTGTTTTTTCATTATATTTTTTTTATTTTAGAATTTTTTTTGTTCTTAATAATTGTATGAATGTTGTCATAGGATTTTTTTTGTTTTATTTTTTTGTGTTATTTATTTGTTGCAAATTTTTTGAGTTGATTTTCTTCTTCTTTTTTCCAAGCAACTCAATTATGAGTATTATAAACTATTGATTTATATTAATTTAATTATTTTCTAGTTTTCTTAAATAGATATTTTTAAATAATCACCGATAGAATTGCATATGTTATTTTTTTTGTTATATGAAAATTTTCCTGAGGAAAATACAAACGGAATGAAACGGGATTTTTTTTTTGCACGCATTTTTCATCTATAAAATCATCAATTTTTTTTTACCAACAGAATTAACAACAGATGATGGAATTACCGATGAATGTTATTTCGACGGACGTATTCCGTCAGTAAATTAGTCGGTAAAATTTTCACAGACAAAATGGTAATCTCATGCCGATGAAAAAATTCTGTTGGTGATATTATTAAATGTTATAGTGAATTAAGCATAAGGTAATATGAACTTATGCAAGTTTCAAACTCAAAGTTTGAGGGGGTATATTCGAAAATAATACAAATTATATTTTAAAATATTACTTAATAATTTAAGTTTTTGAGTTGAATTGATTTTTTTACGGTTATTAATTCAATTTGTGCTTGTTATTAATTTGCAAGAGAAGATTAATTAAGGTGGGTAATCATGAGAATTAATTTTCAATTGATCATGGCTAAACATGTTGCTCATATAGCAGCAGCTTCTAGTTGGTTTTCAGGAAAAGCAAAATAAAATTCTTACAAGTCTACTATTTCTCTTTTGGACCCTGTATTGGACAAGAACAATATCCATATAACTCATTCCCCCTTTTTCTTTTTTGTTCGAAGAAACCATGAAAATCTATCTTCATACTTGATACCTTGCGTGTGTGCACACACAAAAGCGATGATTATTAATCAATGGCGTCACAATTAAGAGTGTAAAGCAGAGACAAACTGAAACTAATTCACGATTGATTACAAGGAAATTGCATTCATATTAACATCTATAATTAGCTTCTTGTACATATTTGCATGGTTACAAGCATGCATCCCACCTTGCGTACTCAGGATTCTACACGGGAGTCTGTAACATTAAGAATTATATATAGAATTCACACTTTTCAACATGATATCAAACTGCTTAGAATTAGGTCACGAAAGATTGCTGGTAATTATCCATAATTTTTCTCATGTGCCCATAAATATTCCTCATACTACTCGCTCTGCTGCTGCTGCTGCTGCTGATGGCACTCACATAGTTCATTTCATATGTTGTTAGTTCTTGCAAACAAGGTTATCAAGAGGAGCTGGGGGCACTGAGGGGTGTATATTTCGTGTGTGGGTGTACATCAACCCCATATGATTCTAGCTAGGGTTTGAACTGGGAGTGAATATAATTGTCTATTGCATGTGGGTTTATAGGATGGGTACGTGTCAGATTTTGATATGGTCGTCATCTGACCTTGAAATGTGTGTAGATATGGCCAACTTAATGCTTTCGTACTCCATTTGTCTAGAGTAGTGGAGGGGAATCACTTTGGTGTAGAGAACATTTGTTGATGACTAAACTTTCTAAGGTGTTAGTCTCCATGGAATCATGAAATGCAAGACTTTAATACCAGCGCCCCCATGTTGAGTTCTACACACTTGTAATCGTCTCTCTTATTACCAATAATGACCAGACAAATTATGGGAATGATTTTCCAGATAAAGGGGCATGTTAGGTTAATGGAACACAGCTTAGCATCCCATCTGGGATCGCCATCTGTATTAGTGGGCCCTCGAGTAGTGAGAAGAGGATGATTTTTTAGACACAGATACAATTGGGAACTTGAACAAGGTAAGGCACTGATGTAACTGTATAATGATCATACTTGACAGTTTAATCAATTAAGAGCATAAACATCGACTTTTATCAATCACTAAGCAATCCACATGATGACAAACCAGATAGAGAGAGGGTTAATTGTTTATTTACAGGAGAAAAGGACTGGCCGGGAAAGTTGAATGCAATGCATTTTTCTTACATCATCCAAAACTTGTTTCACCATTGGATTCGTTTCAACGTCAATGAAACTTTCACAGATAAGAAAACATTAACAAAGAGAAAACTTACCTAATTTAACAACCATTTAAACATACTTATGAAACCATACAAAGGGGCATAAATACAAAAGAAATTGTATCAGCATTGATCATCATTCATAATTTAGAAGAGACTTGTTGGACCTCGTTACCATTAATGGAGCCCATATCATTTCTCATGCATAGTTTGCCATAGTTATAAATTTGGAGTGGCTCGGTAAGTCGACTCGACCTAGCCTAAACTAGTCTAAGTTGAAGAAAAGTTGATAAAAGAAGATAAAACCAAGGTTTTTCAGAGGAAGATTAAAATAAAAAATGGGTTTATTACGAGAACAGAGTAAAACCAAAAAAAGAAGAAGGAAGAAGTATGATAACAGATCAAAAAGAGGAAGATAAAAAAAAAAAAAAGAATAAATGAAGTATCGGAAGCAAAAGCAGAGAGTAAATTTGCAGAGGCACCTTCCTAGTAAGGTTTTATAATGGAAGGGGAGCCGAGAAACGTTGATGAGAATTGAGAAATTTATTAGGGTTTTGTTTGGACTTTATGTTATAGAGTCCACGAGGACTTAAATGGGTTGGCATTATAAGCCTGTGTTCAGCCCATAAGCTTTTTTTCTATAAAAATATTTTTTTTATGACCCTGAGGACTTATATCTTGCTTCGAGTAGGTTTAACAACTATATATATATATATATATATATATATATATATATATATATTCAAGTGAAAGATGTATTTTGCTGGGGTCTATTCAATTTCTTTGGTAACCTAAAAAACGATGTTAAAGCACTGCAAGTATATTTTAAAGCAAAAAAAAACTATATCACTCCAGTTATAAACCCTAATGATAAAAGATGAAAATGAAAAGAAATTGACAAATGAAAAAAATGCTCATACCCAATTCAAATTAGCATAATAAACTTGTAATCAGGATCATAAGACTGGAATATTCTCATAAAAAAAATTAAAAAAATAAAAATTTAAAACTGGAAATCAAATGTTGAAACAGAGAGAGAAATTGGTATAAAAAAGATTAAAAAAAAAAACTAATATCAACTTGGACTAACATCCACACTCGTGACCAGGGACATGAAACAAAGTTGACCACATAAAAAAAGTAACATAGCTCAATCCTCAACAATTCAATATTGAAAGATGAAAATTAATTTTTAAAAATGATAAAAAAAAAAAGCAATTAAAAGAATAAGAAATAATTTTGACATACAAATAAAAAAATGATATAAAAGCACAGAACAATTCCAAGCTTGCATGACAAACATGTGACCCGGACCGTGAGGCCAAGTTATCATCATAGAAATTAAAACAAGAAAAAAAATAATAAAGATTCTTAATTTTTAATAAACTCAATGTTAAATAATGAAATTGAAGAATGAAATTAGTGAAAAAAGGACATAACAAAGATTGATATCGATTTGGGTTAAAATGTTATACTTGTAACCCGAGTCTTGAGACCGGGATTACGGATTACTGTGTCAAAAAAATTAACAAAACTCAATTATAAATAAATCAAATATTGAAGGAATGAATTGAAAAAAGAAAACCAATCCCAAAAAAGGAACCAAGGAAAAAATAAATTAAAAGAATGAGTGTCAAACTTGACATAAAAATTAAATTAAATCAAATGATAAGGGATGTAATTGGAAAAAAATATAAAAAAAAACAATCAAAAGAATAAGGACCATACTTGATATAAATGCCAAATATGATAAAATTCTATAGGATGAAATTTTAAAAAAAAATAAAAAAAAAAGTATTCAAAACAAATAAAGAGCAATCAAAAGAATAAATGGCACAATTGGAATAAGAAGAAAATGGAGGACAACTATTATACTTGGTTAGGCTAACACTTTTTCCGAGGGGAATAGAGAGAAAAGAAGGGGGAGGAAAAATTCAAACGCCGCCTAACCACCACGAGAAGCTTAACATGCATCACCCTCATGGATGCACCTCTATATGAACTATCGGTGGAGATAACAATTGTCTATTTTTGTTGCTGAAAGGTGTTGCACATACTGTTCAAAAGGCACAGGTGCCTCCTACACGCTAGTGCATACATTGTATGCGCCAATAATTTTTCTCTTTTTTTATTTAATTTATCAAAATACCTACGTGTCCCTAACCCTATATTATATTGATAGAAAAACCATAACAAAAGGACCAAAAGCCCTCGACCTAAGCTATAGTTTTTTATATTTTAAGGGTACTGTAATAATTACATTGTGCTAAAAAAAATTAAAAACCTAAAATGCCCTCGCCCAAAGAGTTAAAGAAGTTTAACTTTCAAGGGTATTTTGTACATTATACTATGCAAATAAAAGGCTAAAAGACCATTCTATCTCTCTTAAATCTTGTAATGACAAATGGGTTTTATGAAAAAGAATTTTACATCTGAAAGCTAGTTATATGATTTCAATTGTGGAGGGTAAAATAATAAATTTATAGTGTGAATCCACAATAAATTATGAGTGTATGGATATTGTATTCATGATCTCTTATAGATTTTGTTTTAATTAATAATTATGGGTGAATTGACAAAAATATAGTTTAGATATCACAATATCTAATGAACCGAGGATGTTTTGAATTTATTATAATGGTGTAAGATCTTAGAAGATGGAGTTTGTTGAGAACCTAAAAGGCTAGCCTTATAGGTGTATTTTTTATATATATAAAATTGCTAAATATATTAAAACTCCAAGGTATTTTATTGTAGCTCCACTAACCAATTTTTTTTCATCCCAATGTTTTTTTTTCAATTACAACATTTAATAGATATATTAATAACTAATATGTAAAAATTTGTTAAGGAATGACAAAACTAAAACAAATGAGACAAAAGTGTAAAACAAAGAGAAATCTATTGGATAATAAAAAGATTTAAGGAAAAGTTTATTTTAGTCCTCTTATTTTTTCTCCCTTGAAAATCCCTATAGTTTTTGTGATTTCAATTTTGGTTCAAAAGCTTATTTTTCTTATTGTTTTAGTTGCTGGTTTTGAGAGAGGAGAGAGAAAATTATCAAATTCTGACAATGAGAAATAAAGTATTGGTTAACACTAATTTCAGCAACTAAAACAGTTAATTTTAGTGTCAACGAGTTCCATTCAACGAGAAGAGTTTGATGTTGGTTATTTTAAACTTCAATATTGCCTAAGAAAATAGATAAAGGTCGAGAAAGAAAAATATTACCCAGTTTGATTTTGTATTTTAAACCATTTTATAGGTTGATAAATTGTTTTTTTTTTTAATTCTAGAGGTTTTTATTAGTTATTTTTAGGGGAAAATGAGTTTTTAAAAGAAACGAAGTTGTCTTGATTTCCAGTCATAATTGTTGTGGCCAGAATTTATACATATATATGAGGTGTCGTCTCTTACAACAAGAAGACAACACTCCTTCCCGGACGCACTTGGCCACTTAAGTCAAACCCATGCATTTGGCCTTTTTTTTTCTTTTTTTTATAAATTTTTCTTTTAATTTTATCCTTTATTTAAAAAAAATCTTTTATATCTTTTTATTATATATTTAGGTAAAAAATAATTTTTTTAAGTTATTAAACTAAATAAAATTCATAACTCAAATTATAAGTTTTGTTAGTTAAACTATTAAATTAATATTAATATTATCAATATATGTTGTTCAAAAAAAATTTTCTATGTTTTCTAACTTGGGATTGTGGATTTTCTAAACCCATATCCACATGGCCTCTGTTTTGTCACATTTTCTTAGCAACGAATGGGCTAATTGCAGTTAACATGGCAACTAAGAGTTGTTTATTTTTAAAATAGCTTTTGAAATTGTAATTTTAAAAAATAAATTTTAAAAAAATATAATTAACTGTCAAATTTAAATAATAAAAATTATAGTTGAAGTTCAGTAAAAAAAAATATGTATAAAATATTTATTAGAAGTGTTGCTTTTTAAAATATATTTGAAAATATATCAAAATAATATATTTTTTATTTTTTTAAATTATTTTTTATATTAATAAATCAAAATAATCTAAAAATACCAAAATCAATTTAAAATAAATAAAAAAATTTTCAATTTGAAATAAAAAAAAAAATTAAAAAATTTTAAATTTTTTTAAAAATACATTTTACAAAACTCGATTAAAAAAATATAAAAAGTGCTATACAAAAACTACTTTCAAACTTAATTTTTTAATGAGCTCCACAATACAAAACATAGTTTAGTAAATTATTTTCAAATTTAATTTTTTAATAAACTCCACAATACAAAACACAATTTAGTTTATTACCAAATTGCTTCCCATTGAAAATCAAACACAGCCTAAGATAATAAACAGGAAGCACAGTGGAAAAATAAAAAGAAAGGAACTTCTATTATTGATAAATGGAAGACAGCAATATCATGCCCAATGGTTATTCATCAATGCAAGGGGGTCTCTCTCTCCATGCTATGCACACCCATCACTTTTGCAAGTCAGGCGCCATCATCCCTACCTACATGCAGGGACACCCTCCTAAGAATGGTGATATTCCACTTGATATTAATAAAATGTCATTACTTCAATCTGCTTAAACCTGTATCTCCACAGGCCATCTGTACATTTCCTCTTCTGCTACAGGGAGAGTCAAGGTCAGTAGCCCAGTGGCAGAGTCATGATGGAAGTCAGTGTCAGCATTGCCCACAGTGCATTTTAGAGGGCGCTGGGAAGAGTAAGCACCAAACCGTCCGCAGCCCCTGACTCTCAGTGCAATGGTTGCAGTTGGAAACCGGTTCTCACTGAGAGAAGTAGTCAGCTCTGACGAGACTTCACCATCAAAGTGCTCTGGCGCCTTGTCAGAAGTCATATGGATTTCAACCTGCTCCACAGCACCGCCTGAGTTGAACATGTCAAGCAAGCCTATTGGTGCAAATGAAATGTTGGAAGCGATATCCTGCATCATTGATAGTATGATCATTCAGTTAATCATACTTGTCTAATTAAAATACAGCAACAGCAAAGAAAAAAAATCGGTTTGAGAAAGACTCACATCGATAGGACAGAAATGGAAGAGTTCATATTCAAGAACTTTTAGTGTCACTGGCACTGAAGCACCTTTAGGCAACCGAACCAACTCCCCTGTAATCCAAAAGGCACAGGAACACGTTAACAAGATTTAAACCCGGAAGTTTCATAGGCATTGTTTACCAACTCTGAAGAAAATTGAGCCTTGATCTACCAGAAATTGAAGATAACCCCTTCCTGTCATGTTCTAATACAATTCATTCAACATTAGGAGCTCACTTTAAGGCTCAATTTCCTTTTCATATAGAGAGGGCCAAGGCTAGCATATTAAATTGCATAGCTGACAATTAAACTCTTTAGGAGTCAATTTATATTAGGAAGGACAAGTCGAGTAATTACCTGATTTGTAGGCATACACCACGGTTTCCCCATTCCATTTTGCACCAGTAACTTGAGCAATGCAATCAACATCACTAGCACAAACAGAGCCCGTGAGAGTACCTGGAGTTTCATCATGAATGCGGGTCTTCTTCTCAATCTTGCACCACCCCGCACCTTGGCAGTTGAAGACACCTACAACACCGGTGCATTTGTTCACATTCCAGATCTTGAGTAAGCTGCAAAAATGATATCGAGGATGAGGATTTTAAGTGAAGGAGCATGTAAAAAACAGAGATGACCATCATGCAAAGAAGAAATAACACACCTAGTTCCATCTCTTGCTGGGTCAGCAAAGAGGCTGTCAAGTGTTGGCCGGCCTGGAAGTTGGGCACGGAGGACAGATCCATCAGGGAGGACCAGCTTCTTCAAAAGGTCAAAGTTGTGGTTCCCTGGTTTATCACTGCACATGATCGCGTGAGAGTACATTTCCATGTCAGAATTTTGTGATATGTTTCATATTTTCGAATGATAGACAACAGATGATAATTTTAACAACAAAAAGAATACCTGACATAGATTGCACATCCACCAATAGCACGAGCAGCCCCATGATACTCTGCAGCCGGGTGTAAACTCTGCAAACCATGGATTCCATGTTACATAGATGAAAACTATATCAAAACTAATTGCAGCCCCCCTAAGAGTAATATATAAAACAATCAGGACAAAAATTGATGACCTCACAGGAACAGAATTGATTCATTTTCACTTACATGGAACATATCCCAGTCTGGTTGCATAAATTCTCCAAGGAAAAGAGTGTTGTAAGCCACAGAGGAGATATGGATGGTGTGGGAAGCAGGGTCCCGAGGATAGAAATCATCAGAAGCTCTCACTACAGCAGTCTGCTTGGCACTATAGATTCCATCAGTGTTATGACACATGCAGGCAATACATCCATTGTCAGGGAAGTTTCTTGCAATTGAGGCCTCAAGAGCTTGGTGATAGCTACGGGTGAGAGACACTCTTCCACCATGGCCAGCACCAAGTGTTTCAATAATGTTCTGAGCATCAACTTTTACTCCATCAACTCCACATGATGCTAAATAGGCATGGAGCTCATTGTAGAAGTTGAAAACCTTCTTTGGATGCACTAAACCAAGGCCATGAACTGATAGGCTGTCCATAACAACGTCAGGTTGGTTGCCTATAACACCAGGAGATTGAACCGGATAAGCCAGTGCAGTATCATAATGCTCCATACCAGCAGCCGCTGGTTTAACTCCACCCCAGTAACCAGCCAAAGCATGCCATACATAAACACACCTGTAACAGAAAATAAAGCAAAATGAGATGAGAATTAAAAAAATTATACCCTGCTTTCAGCTAATCCTTTTCCCTTCTTTATCTTGTGGATGCATGATACTAACATCCCCTGCACCTAAGGGAACTGTAGACAACCCTTCTTTATTAAGGTAAAATTTTTCATGAAAGTGAGCCGCTGGTACAGTAGCAAAATAGTTGGTACAGAAATAGAACTAAGATCACTCACTTCACATTATGGCATTGCTTAGCATCGTCCACAACATGCTTCAGTCCAATCACCTGCTCATTCTTTTCACAGTTCTTCTGGAATTTTGAATTCTCCTTTATTCCAGTAAGCCTACTTGCAAATCTTCAACAAAGAAAGTTGCAAGCACTCAAGTGATTAGATATTATCAGCCAAATCACGATAACATCAAAATGGGTAAAATATTATTCTAGAAAAGTTTCCCAGCTAATGCGCATTATGCCTAAGAGCATCTCTCATTGAAGATGCTATTTAGAAAAGTCAATTTAGTAATATATTTTTAAGAACTTGATATGACCGTTGACTTGACAGGTATAAAAATAATTCAAATGATTCTCAATTATTTCAATATTAAAAGATAAATTTTTTTAAAAAAATCAATTAAAAAATAAAAATAAAAAATAACTAAATTAACTCAAGTAAACTTTGCCAAACTTATACGCATGTCATAAAATCAAGATAATCTCGTAAATAAATTTAAAAAAATCAAAGAAAAAAACCACTATTACAATAAATATTATTTTATCATTTTTGCAATATATGTAGGAATGATTTTTTGAAAGAAAAATGAAAAAAATAGCATTTTATTTGTAAAATATGTTTTAGAAAGCTAAAATAATATATATATATATATATATATATATATATATATATTTTTTTTTTTTAACTTTTCATTTAGCATCCCGACACTTGGGCCATCTCCACGAGTGTGTGCGCCTGTGTAAGAGAGAAATATAGAGTCCATACTGTGCTCCTTCTTGTACAACAACATTAGCATCCTCCTTTGCTTTATTTTCGATCTGTTGCCAACCATCATCAATGATCAAAAATCGCGGGGGAGTCCCTCCTTCTGACAGACTGCAGTCACAATAGGAACCAATTTAGTCATTCAATCTCAGTGTTGGTAGATCTAAGTCTCTATTTCATGTATGATCAGGATCTAATTCAATCTCCCATGTTATTTCTGAATTACCTCTCAAGGCCTTCCTTAACACCCTCAGCGGTGACATCCGTGTAAAAGGCATCCCAGGTACACCAGCCAAACCAGTCAAGAAAAGAGGGCAGCTGCACAAGATCAACAGAACACAACATAAGATTGAAATGATGAACTTACAACCGAACTTCTTGATTAAAAATTGAGTTTAACATACTCAAAAAATAAAAAAAATCACTTACCTTTTTCTTTTCCCGATGAAGAAAAGTTTGCATATATTTTTCCACGGCCCTGTTTTCATAAGTTGTTAGGAAAATGGTGATTACAAGCTAAAATTGAAACTCAATGCAAGTTTGGATTAAGGTAAAGTCGAGAGCTCACATGACAGCCTGGTTTATGACTTCAAAGGGGTTAGTCCCAGCATGCATGTAGACCAGGTTAAGTCCTTGATTGGTTTCAACAGCACTATCCCCTGCAAAACCAAACCAAACCACGAAAAAAAAAACATGTCGTTTCGGCTCTTTCGTACTCGTTCCTTTCTATCTATTTCTTCCAATTGAAATGTACTCCGTAAAATTGATTCATTTGAATGGAGTAATTGATTGATTCTCCAGCCTGATAGTGTTCGCATCCATGAGCTCCGACCCAGAATTTCAGAATTTAGTCTGCTTCACTAATGGCCAGCAGGATGGGACTGAACTAACAGTAGTTTTTGCCATATGAAATATGGTGACTAATGACAGGTACAACCCATAAGTCTGTGTTGTGGTCTCATTCAATACCAGCCGATGGAATGAGACTAGATTAACAAGGATTACACTCATGGGCAGGTGCATATAAGTTTACACCAGACACTTTTAATCAACTCACCGCTATCAAGGCAAATCTCCATCTCATTCCTGTCGCTGCCTTGCAGTACAGCACGGAACTGGCCTTCTAATAGGGGAAGGAAGACGGTGTAGATTGTCTGTGCATCATCTTGATCAACTCCTTCACCGCCATTCCTGCTTTCCACTAGCATGAATTGAGTCTCCAGAGGAATATCTTTCCCACACTTCCCCATTCTCTGGGTCATCCACCATAACTTGAATCGGAAACAACACATAAAACGAAGATCCCTGCCACCAAAATTGAATGTGAGCGTCTCCAAGAATTCAAAAACCATCCGCATATCCATCATCAAACTATTTACTTAGTCTTAGTCCACGTGACTAAATGTAAAACTAAAACAAACCATCCGCAGGCATCAAGCCATTATGTCTTATATTCACCAGCAAAAATTTAACTAAACACAACATGTTTTTTTTTCTTTTTTAACTTCTAATTTATTGCAGGATTTTTGAAACGAAATTAAAATATATATATATATATGGATTATTCTAACATCATGGATTATTCTAACATCATCAGCAATGAAAGGAGATGCTTACTCTAAAACCCCAACAGGAAAAACATGGAGACTTTGGCTATGAGAAGCAGTGGCACCAATAAAAGCACCAGCAACAGGTCCAACACCAGAGCCAGGAGTCAAAACAATGTTATCAGGAACTCCAGTTAAAATTGTCTTCCCATGAACCAGAAGGTTCCCATCATTGATTGAAATCTTTGGTGTCACCGTCATTGTTGCTGTCTTGCACTGGGTTACTGCATAGCCAAAAAAAATAGTAAGAAGAAGAAACCAAACCAACCCAAATCCAAGAAGCTTGAGTGACCGAAAAATTCAAATGGGTATAAAATGGTTGCCTACTAAATATGATCCTAAAGGGGTTGTGTGATTCTTGGATTGGAAGGAAATGCGAGGAAAAGGGTAATTTCTAAGGATGCTAGTTTGAGCATTTCGATGGTTTCTGCGACAATTGTTGAAAATCCTTCCACCCCACTTCCACAAAGGTATCCACTTCGGTTGCTGCTGTTGTCGGATTCTTGCAATCCTCATCATTTCTGTCCTTCCTTCCTTATCTCACTTACCATAAAATATATACAAACTAGAAACCAATTAATCTTTTACGTTACTTTCCAAAGTACTGATTCAAAAATACAAAGAACCAAATCTAATGGGATGTTTGAGTATCTCCAAAAAGAAAAAATACATGTTAAATCAGTATTAGGAAAAAAAAAATTACACATACATTTATATTTGGGGATAGGACAGCGAAATAAATCTAAGTTTTTGGAGTTTTCGGTTAGTCAGGGTTTTAGCCTTTTATGCTTCGTGAACCTGTGAAAAAGAACAAAGGCATCCCTCTCGGATTTCTGTGGGGGGGGGG
>Ga0325402_1000026_pt1 | contig 58893 bp, 24 predicted proteins | sample PopdelMetagenome_22_FD_207212 | JGI IMG/M metagenome (GOLD analysis project Ga0325402, IMG submission 207212) | Populus deltoides microbial communities from Bellville, Georgia, United States - Xylem-PdKOR-R3 | ecosystem: Host-associated > Plants > Phyllosphere > Stem > Wood/Secondary xylem... | reverse complement strand
TCGATAATTGATGAAAAATCAATATACTTTTAATGTTGAATAAGAATCAACTAAGACAAAAGTAAAACAATAGGTCAAACTCTTATTTAGTATCAATGTAACAATTATGAATAGCCACCAACTCCCAAAAAATGATAGAAGAATAAAACCTATTATACGACATACAATGCATAATAAATATATGATTATTATGCTTTAACCAAGTTATTCTATTCCATCTCTTAGAAAAAAAAAATAAATCAAAATACGTAATAGCATGACGATATATTACATAAAACTTCTACCTCAAGCATATGTATTGAAGCCGTAAACAATCAAGTAAAATCCAATACACATAATAATTTGATCTATAAGTAGCATTGATGTGGTAAAGGTTGTAATGTCAGAGGAGTCATTACTGCAAGTTATGAAGGGGGAGGTCATAAATGTTTATGCTATAAAATCAATTTTCAACAAGAAAAATACATATATGGTAGAATCATAACCATATAATAAAATCCCAATTGAAATGCATGCATGTGTCTCATACACTACGAGGATGATGAAAAGAGATATATTTTACATCCCAAGGGGCTATAATTAAAAATACTATAGAAGTTCCTATAAAAATAAAAAATGTTCTGTATTTGAGTGCGATTTAAACTATTAATTTACACCATTGAAAGTAACCAATTAGGTTTACGATGAAACCTAGAAATCAATCATCAATCCAATTTAAGTATTTTTACAAAATAGACTTCAACATAAAATGGAGTAATAAGGGTAGAAGTGATTGAATTTAGTAGTTTCTCATGTAAAATTATTAACTCTAATATGGAAAAACACAAAATTATTTCAAGCAGCACCTTCTATTTCAAAAAGAGAAGGACAAGTTGTTCGCTTTTCGTTTGAAGGTTAAAGACAAATTGATAGCTAAGCAATGAAAATTCTAAAGATTTCCGAAGGGAAAATAGAGATGTCCCCTATATTATCCCTAATATGTGATGGTATCTATGTAATTTCATATAATTATTTGATCTAATGCTACATGAAAAACATAAGCTAAACGATATTTTAAATATGGTTCGGATTGATCCATGGACTCATGGATTAACCCAATAAACCTTCTGTCCATACCGTGGGTGTGGGTGTGGGTTCGGGTCGGCTAGTATGATTTTTTGACTCTTCCCCATATCCTTCTGCATGCAACAAAAAGAATAGGAAAAACAAATATCACGACAGAGAGGGAGAGACGAAGAAATGAAAGAACAAACACTACCTGAGAAACAAGCCCTGGCCCTAGAATTGGACTAGATAGAGAGGGGAAAAACCCTAATTAATTCATCACAGGTCCCTTTCTTCTTCTTTCGGCTGGTTTAGTTACGAATTAACTTGGTGAAAATAAGTGGTGATGGTTTTAGAACCCAAGATTCATTTCTCTTAATCTTTTTCTTTCTTGTTAAAATTTAATAATGGAATAATTATGTTTTATTTGTTTACTAATTTTGTTGTTTTGATTAATTAATTTATGAAATACTTGTTGTTTAGGTTTGATGGATACCGGCGGCATTCAGTCGGAGAATGCTGAGACAAGAGTAACATTTCGTAAGCTTTTCAATGATGTGGCTAACAGGAATTATCGACGACGCCATTCTCCTGTTAATGGATCTCCTTCTTTGGATGGTTAGTTTGTTCAGTTTTGGTTTTATGGGTTTGTCGCGGTTTTAAGATTAATGAAAGCCTGCTGTAGGTTTTTGATAGAATTTTGTTGCTGCTGCTAGGTTTTGTTGTTGTAATTTTACTGCATTTTAGTGAGGGTTGATTGGTTGTGTTTATTGTGTGAATTGTAGGAAGTCCGAAGCATGATCGTAGCTCTAGTCCGGTAGTCCCGACGGAGGATGTTGCTAAAGCTTCACAGAGAAGGAAGGATGAAGAGAAAGAACTGAACCGGGATTCTGGGAGGAGTCGGTATGAGAAGAATAGAGATTCGTGTAGACATTCTGATGGGTATTCTTCCAGGAGTTCTCATGGGTATTCTAGGAATGATGATTATAGTAGACGTGACAGGCGTGTGGATGATGGAGAAAGACATTATCAGGTGTCTTCCCTTTCTGATAGGGAGTTGAAGGATGGTGAGCGTGGCAGGTCAAGGGATTATGCGCGAAATGTGGAGAAATATTCTTGTGATAGATATGATAATTCAGGGCATAGAAGGAGGGATAAAGAGAGAGAATCATCGGAGCATCAGAAGTTGAAAGATAAGGACTTTTCGCCTGATAGAGTTGGATCTGGTAGGAAATATACAAGCTCAGCTTCTGAAGAGAAGGATAGGTACCGGAACAGGCGGGGCAGAGATGTTTGTGATGAGAGAAGAGATCATCACAGTTCTGGAGATCATAAAAGTGATCGTTCTTCTTACTATGAGGAAACCCGATGGCATCAAAATGACTCTTCTGGAAGGAATGGTGGACATCGCCTTAGAGAACATTATAAGAATGACCCAGAGGAATTGAATAGTCAGAAGGAAAAGAAGAAAGATGATAACTGGGAAAATAGCAGGGGGAAAAATCGGTACAGTAAAGCACCAGGGCAGACAAGTGATGGTAAATCTATTTCTGGGAGTGAAAATCAAGAATCTCCTGCCAAAAAGCCAAAATTGTCTAGCTCTAACAAGAACCCTGATTACAATGGAGATGGTAATTACTTTGCTTTGTCCTGTCCTTTGTTCAACGGCTCTCCCTGGTTTGCATTCTTGCTTTAGAAGTCGAACTCTATTAATTTGAATTCTCAACCACTGTAGTTAATGAAAAGCAGCCTTCAAGTTCATTGCTGGCCCAGGAGGTTGATAACAAGATCAATGAAGGACAGACACATGCCAATAGTTCAGAGGCTGCTAAGGACTTCGATGCTGCAAAGGTTGCCGCTATGAAAGCTGCTGAATTAGGTAGTCAATAATTTCACAAATAAGTAATTGCCACCTGTTATTTTATGATATTGCCATGGTTTTGAAGGGTTCTCTTTGGCATTGCATGCATTACTTCTTGGTTGCATTTTCCCCTTAAAATGAAATATGGGGATTTGTCAAGTGTCTTAGTCTATGAAAAAATGGTGTACAGAGTGTATACTGTCAAGAAGGTTTTAGCTTCTAGTCTCTTGTTCTTTTGTGAGTGCTAGGGAGTAGCAACTTATTTTGATCAGGTTCTAACTCATCTAGACTCCAGAATTTTTTGTGATCTAGACTATATATTTTCCTGATTTTACGGTCCTCCTGGGATTTAAAGTTCATCTATTGCTACATAGTTCTAAATTGCTAGAAGGTTTCTGCAGGTGAATTTTTTTTTAGCTGCACCTGTTTATAAACTTAGCCTCAAGTCTTTCTCACCTTTTATGCCTTTTTCCAATTTGGAAAATAGTATGGAGATTAGTGATATACCAGAAAATAAAAAAGAAATTTCCAATGATTTCCTGGCAAGGTTCTGGCAGTTTTAAGGCCACAAAAGTTCAGAAACAGACCTTTATGTGTGGACGAAGAGAGAGTGCTAAGTTGGTAACTTGCAATGAGCATGTCAGCCATGCTCATGCTATTTAGGGTGGAAATCAAGAAGCATCAATACAAATAGGAAGTAGAGAGCTGAGTTTGTGTCACTCTAAATTTTATTACGAGTCAATCTCTTTTCTTGTTGATGAGATGAGTTATGATAAATAAGGTCAAATCTTGCAATAGTTCAAAATTTCTCGTGTAATCTCATAAGAGTTCCCCTTTGGTTAGTAATATATTTCTTTTAATGTTTAGGGCCTGGACGCATGTTATAGGAATTGGTACATGGTGACTGGTATTGATTGGGTTATAGCTGGGTTAATGGAAGTGGAGCTGAATGCTTTGTGAGGATTTTTTGTAAATGCAAAGTGCACAGCAGGGTAGCATCCACTTAGGTATATTTTGGTGGTTGTTGGAAGGAACACAATAACAGGAAAATATTAAGAGGACAATGCCTTTTCACTTCTCCAGCTTACAAGGAAGTTTTTTCATGGATGATCATGTTTGCATTTTATTAGTTCTTATTTTGTTTGCAGTTTTTTAGTCCGTATAAATGAGTGGCATCTCCTCGGTGCCTTTTGTAGGTTTATTGTTGCTTTTGAGAAGGAAAGTCCTTATTCTTTTTTATCTATATCAAAGTGTGCTTCAGGTTGAGTAATTGTAACTTCTTAAATTCATACTGCTACCATATTCGTTTTGGAGCTTCTTTTTGCACAGTTTTTAATCATCTTCTCTCTTTCAAAGCCTTCTTGATGTAGGACAGACGAAGAAAATCAACAAAACATGATAATTGATGTGGGATAGAAGAACAAAATCACCAATAAGAGACACGCTCAAACTTGAATGGACCAAACCAAGAGAGAGACGCTCAATCTTGAAAAAACAAACCAAGAGAGATAACAAGTCTTAATTCAGTAAGGAAGCTAAAATCCTAATTTAACTACTAAATGATAAATAGTAATATTCCTAAATAATAAAATCCAGAATAATCATACAATATTAATACTCCTAAATAAATAAAAACCAAATCCAACAGTTGCCCTCCATTCTCCATTACTTCCTTTTCCTTTTTTTCTTGAGAATCATGCCCTTTTACGATTCTCTATTAGACTCTCAACTTTCATGTTCACTATCTTCATTTAAGCCAAGCAGGCCTGTAGGGTAGAGCCTAATGAATGGAACATTTGTTCGTTGGTGAGCTACATTCAGATCCAAACTTTCACGTGCTTTATATTTGAGAGGAATACCATGTTTTATTGCCATGGAAAGCAAGTGGATGGGTCTAGCTCCAATTGATTGCCCAAGGGTGCTGTATATGTTGTCGAACTCAGATGTTGCAGTGATATTTTAATCACCTTGAATTGGTTTTTAATTGAAAGATTTTTCATGTATGATACAGTTAACAGGAACCTAGTTGGCGGGGGCTTTATGTCTACCGAGCAGAAGAAGAAGCTGCTTTGGGGGAATAAAAAGTGTGCTGCTCCGGAAGAGGTACTTGTGCCTAGTTTATTCTTCTTATGTTGGCTGGTTCTTTCTAAATATCTGTTGAATACCCTCAATCATTTTACAGCCTGGTTGCCAGTGGGATACTGCTATGTTTGGCGATCGTGACAGACAAGAGAAATTCAACAAACTCATGGTAATTTTTGTTGTCTCATAATTCTTTCTATTTACTCGAATGATTCTGTTGTCATATTAGTTAGGAATGGATCATCAAAATGATCCATTGTTGCTTGTTCCTGCATGACGCTATTCTCAATTAGTTCACCTACTAACACTGTTTTAGAGTCTGAGTTTGCGTTGGTGCCTATGGCCAATTATAGGGTTTAAAGGGAGATGTAAAGGTGGAGCACAAACCCGACAGTCAAGATGCGGAGAAACAAAAGGAACTCCAGATGGATCTAGAGAAACAATATACTGCTGGGCTTCGACGAAGAGATGGCCGCACTGTTGGATTGGGTCTTTGAGCATCTGTTTAAGATCTTACCAAACACTGTTTTCTGATATTTTGTTGCAATTCTGTGCAAGAATCACGATTCCTGTAAAACTATATTTGCTTGCCATGCATGCCCTTGGCCATCTAACATTTTGCCTAAAGAATGGTCTCCCAAGAGAGGTTTTTCATCTTTTGATCCTAGGTTTTGCTGAAGTGTTCACGTTTGTTGCAATTTTTGCGTGGTTATTCGGTTGTGCACTATTTTTGCAATTTTTTTTTTAAATCTTATTGCATTCTCTTGGTTTTCATATTTATGCTTGGATTTTTTTTCTTTCTAATTGCATCATTTTGGGCCAATTTAATGAATAATAGGTTTATTTATTTTCATTTTTGTCCAGCTTTTATTTTTATTACACCCTCCTGGTTTTCATTTTAGTGCTTGGATCTATTTATTTTTTTAATTGTATCCTTTTAGAGTCAATTTTATGAGTTATAGGTTTAATTTGGAATTATTTTATTTTATTTTAGTGCTTGAATATTTTTTTTATTGCATCCATTTGGGACCAGTTCACTTAGTTATGTTCAATTTGGAATACAAAAAAAAAAAGTCAAAGAGCAATGTTAAAAATTAAAACTTTGTTTGGTTTTTTGTTTGTAATTTTAAAAATAATTTTTTAATATTGAGTTTACTAGGATTAACCTTTATTATTTGTTTCAATTTGTTTTTTATAAGGTTTTTTTGGTGTTATAAATTGGGATCATGTGTTTGACAGGTTAAACCGAGTTGATTAAGGTTTTTTTGGATTTTTTTATTTAATTGATTTTTTTTAATTTTATCATTTAACATTTGTTTGATTGAGAATTGAGTTTTATAATTTGTTTTAATTTGATTTTATAAGATTATCTCGATCTTATAAATTGAATTATGGGTTTGGTGGGCTAACCATATTAACTCGAGTCGCTTTTTTTATTTTGTTTAATTTTATCATTCGATAATTAATTGATTGTGAATCAATAATTTTATAATTTGTTTTGATTTATTTTATGTGGGGTTATCACGATGTTATAATCTGAATTATAAATTTAATATGTTAATTCAAGTTGATATAATATAATATATTGACTTTTCATATATATATATATATATATATATATATATATGTATATATATATATATATATATAAACCATCCTGCAGCAGCATAGTAGGTGAAAGATTGGCTTGGAATGCTGCTCAGAGGCCAAAACGGTTAAATTTGGCTCGACTTGGATGGCTTTCTCAAATCAGTCATAGCAACAGCATAGGAAGTTGATCTCAAAGCAAGTCTCTGGGGAACGAGGATTCAGACTTTAAACCTTTCAGAGAGGTCTATATGCTCCTCCTTCCACCACTCGAGCCCTGGTTTGATGCCTCTTTTTTTGACGGGGATAGTCTTTTTATTATTATTATTATTATTATTATTATTATTATTATTCGAGGATTATATCACCTGGCTGCAAAATGAATGCACCAAAACGAGAAGTTTTGATGGATTTTTAAAATACTAATATAGACAGGAACAAAGGAATGTTGGTCGATGAATTTTAGGTCACAACCAACGACACGCTTGGAAGCTCACAGACTTCGTAGAAATCGATTTTGATAAAGATGTAATAATGGACAACGGATCCAGTCATTTTAGAATTGTAGCCTGGCTGATTGAGGATATCCTTAGCCTAGCCGACTCTATATTTATACGGCCGAGCTACGATAGATGCTTGTGTGACAATGGAAACGAAGTGAAAGAAACAAGAACCCAGTTTTTAGCAAATTCTCTCTCTTTCGTTTCGAGTATTTCGGAGTGGACGAAGCTTGCTTCTCTGGATAAACAAGTGGGGTTTAGGAGGGATTGACACTAATAATGTTATAGAGTTATGGAGTTGTGCCCTCCGTCTAAATCTTATTAAAAAGTATTTAAAAATGTGATAACGGTTATTTAAAAAAAAAAAAAACTGAAGCACGCCATCTGATGTTTAAAGCCAGCCTCATTGGTTGTATTCCAGTCCCCCACCATACTAGCACAGAAAGATAAAGCCCCTCGTCTCGCTTGGGCCATTTAATTTGTTGGTTTTGTTTTCCTCGGTGGATCCCATGTAATTATCTTGATAGTTGAAACCTAAATCACATCACATACTCTGCTCCAATAATGGTGGATTTCTATGGTACGTTCCCTTTTAATTGAGAATACTATGAGGAGCGTTGAGGTAGTTGTTGGAGCATATTTCTTCAGAGAGCACCAAAGATTTGGAGGATATCATCTCAGCACTTTTTTGGGCTTTACAAAGATTCTACTATTGCCAGCTTTAAGAGCCTCATATATACCTAGCTAGTAGCTACTGTCCCCACTCTATAGAACAAAAGAAGAGAAATATACAATACCTCGGCACTAAATTAAGATCGATTTGTTTGTTTTTATATTAATATTTTTTTAATGTTAATCTTGATAGGTTTGAGCAGGCGAACTAAATTATTAAAATCTCATAAAAATTGATAATTCATTATCTTATTTAATTCAATTAAAAATACAGGCTAGAAAAGATAGTTTTGAGGGCAAATAAACACCATGCCATGAATTCTATTAGGGTTTTTGTCTTGTTAAGGTAAAATGGCCATTAATTCAATATATTTTCAAAAATGTTAACCGAAAGATAAATGTTTAAATGAAGGGGGAAAACGGATAGCTAGACAAGAGCAACTTCGTACATGTTCTGTTCATTTTGGTATCGAAAGAAATGGCCACTTGTAAAATTTCTTGCTTGCCTCAGCAACTTTTAGCATAAAGTCCCTTATAGTGCCTGTGTGAATAATATGAGTGGTGGACAGGCCATGCACAAATATATGAATATATAGTGCAGAGATGTGCTAGGAAAAAAAAAAATAAGGTTTCCCTTTGGACGTCCTATATATTTTTTTAGCTCGATAATGATAATTAATTAATCATCATCTAAGTATCTTTCAAAAGAATAGCTAGAGATATATATATTTTTATTATTAACATGAATATTCATGTCAGCTTATAAACACCTTGACTAATGTCACGTATCTTAATGAAAGATACTTCAAATATATATTCAAAGTGTTTTATCCTTGTAGGCTAACCAGAAAAGTATAGCCTGTAAATCCAACGAGGGGTGTAAAAGATTTTAAATTTTTTATATCGAGAAGAATAGCCTCTCATCATTATATTACAGGAGGGACAATATTGACGAGCTTAAATTCTAGCTATTTTAGTATAACATGAAGGTAAATAATAATTGAGATAAGATGATGATTTTTTTTATTATTTTATCAATGAATTAAATCTGATCACGTCTTTATTTATCCAAAAAGAATTTGAAAATTGTGAAGAATATATCGCAAAAAATAGATTTCACATTTGATGATAAGATATTCTTGCATGTTAGCTTACATGATTCGTATGATTACTCGATCGAGCATGTCTGCCAAGCAAACCCTATCATGAAAGCAAAAGCTTGGTTCTCAACAAGCATCGCATGCCTCTCCCACAGAAGTCTCAAGCATGTGAAAAACGAATGGGGTGCAATATATTCAAAGCTTCTACAAGTATATAATCCAAAGGGAGATCTTAAATTTGTCCACGCATGTTTATGATACTAATCGATCTCAGGTTGTGATTCATATCTTCAATAAAGAAATAAAGGAATTCTTTCTTTGAATATAATTACAGCATTGATTTTATATATATATTAGCTATAATCAAAGAATTTGAGTCTAATTAATAGTTAATAATGTATACTACAATGTTAACATATATTAAAGAGTAATTTTCGACAACAAAAATGGAAGTTTTTAGTGTTTATTTGGTATTGCAGTGTAAAGTATTTTTTAAAAGTACTATTTTTTATTTCGAAATTATTTTTTTTCAGATTTGTTTTTTTTAAATCATCGTATCAAAATTATCGGACAATACTAAACAAAATTAATTTAATATTTTTTTAACCAAACATACTTTTAAAACATACTAAAATACAAAAACAAAAATAAATAATAATAATTTAAAAAAGTGGAGCTAATAAAATAATAAAAACATCAAAACCATGCTCTGATATGCAAGTACATGGGAATATTTTTGGAAAATGAATAATTACCTAGAAAGTTTGGACCCTACATGATCCTAAAATCCAATCCTTATTTGCTTGCAATATAGATGCATCTATTATTGATTGATGGTAAAGCTCCACTTAACTATCTTCAAAAGGAATCATATTTCAGGGGGGCCCCTCTTTTTTGTATTTCTTAATCCTTCTTTGTGGAATCCATTATAGTAATGTTGACATCACACTAATTTTGAGCCTTATAATGTTGGGTTTCTTTTTCAAAATTCTCCTTACAGTGAATTATAACAGCGGTTTTTTTTAAAATATTTTTTTATTTAAAAATATATTAATAAGTTATTTTTAATATCAGGACATCAAAACGATAAAAAAATTAATTTAAAACAAATTAAAAATTTTTAAATTTAATTTTTTAAAAAATACATTTGAAACAACGCAAAATCAAATATGTTCTTCTTATTATACTTGATAGTGGTCTAGTTGAGTTTATGGTTTACTAGTGAATCAAAGATTTGGAGCATCTAAATCAGCATGATTCTTGTAATTGACCAGTAGTCCATTAAAATCCCCACCACCCCATAATTCATGCAACTACAAATCTTCTTTTCTTATAAGACAAATTAGACAAAAATAATACCCTAATTTCATGGCTTGGGTAGGTGCCTGTTTAAGATGATGATTCTTTTTCGAAACATCATTGTGAAGTTGTGGTGCATAATCTTCGCATTAATGCCTCTCACCACCACCTAGTACCATAGGATAAATAGGTATATATATATATATATGGTCCCTCACGTTTAAGGAACCTAATTAATGGTCAGTGTCGTGAAACAAAATATCCAAGGTTGTCATTAGCTCAAGAACCGACCATGGAAGATGGATCACCCAAATCTTCAAAGCTCACTTGAAAACTTGTCACCATAAAATCTCTCTTCTCTACCATGCTAGGCCCCTCAATTAAAAGGATATTGCCTTGTTTGAGAGTGAATTCGACGTGACATTATGTTGTAGCTTCATTTGCTATAGAAATTGCTTGTTATTATTATTTTTTTCTAATCCGGTATCCTCACACCCTTTTTAAAGGGTGAAATCAGTCTTGTTCGGGATTCGTAATTGCCCCTCTCAACAAGCACGTTTTCTAGGGATCGAACTGCTTGTTATTTAATAACCCCTATTGTGTCACGGTTTGAATAATTTTATTTGTTAATAAAAAAATAAATATACAAGTTTTTTTAATGTGTTTTCAGCTATAAATTTTTTTAAGAATTTGTACATGTATTTAATTAAATAAATTAAAAATTCTTTATGCTAATAAATATAAAACAAAAAAAACCATTAATAATAAGTAAAACTAAATTGAAAAAATCAAGTGTACATCAGGATACTTGATTTTGCAACATGGGACATGTGCCCAGTTGTATTTAATAATTCTTTTTCTTTGAATAAATTTATTATTTAATCAAATGATTATCCGTGCCAATAAAACAATGTCCATCAAATAAAAGCCTTTTCTATATTTATTTTTTAAATATCATGATGTGAACTTCTCTTGCTTACCTTTATCCAATTAATTTAGATTAATTTAATTTAAAAATAAAATATCTTTTTACAAACCTAAATTTAAAAAAAGAATGATAAATAAAAATATTTGAGATAATCCAAGTTATTTTTAAAATCAGTAAAAAATTATATAGAAAGAAAATAATAAAAAAATAATGCAACTCAATCTCCAAATAATAAATATTGAACGGTAAAAATAAAAAAATATGAGTTTAGAAAAAAAAATAAACCAAGCAAAATTAGATGAACCTTTTAAACCCAGTTTAATTTCTAAAATTCATAACTCATGAAATCCTAAATCCAGACGTAATCAATAAGCTTAATTTTCAATCAATTTAATATTAGATGATGAAATTTAATTTCAAGATAATTATTTTTGACAAACCTAATGACATAGATACTCTAATTTTTTTTAAAAAAAAAACATAATTATTTTTTGAGTTCAAACTCTATTTTATTTTTCTCAATTGAATTGCCTTATTCAATAGTAAATTTAATTCAGAGTTAAGTCTTTTATTTGTCAATAGTTTGGAAGTTTTTTACGGGCAAGTTTTGGATAAATTCATTAAACTAGGTTGTTTTATTTTGAAAAGAGGACTGAGTTGAATTTGACTACAATTAAATAATTAAAAAATGAGGTTTAACCGCCGAAGATATGAATTTAAATTGTAACAAATAAGGTATTTAATTAATAGGATTAATTAATGAAATAAAATTTAAAATTAAAATTAAAATGGAGTATCTCACCCCCTTGAAAGTAAATTTCAATCTCATCAAATCTTATGTAAATAAAGTGAAGCGACAGAGGAGATGAAATGCACCGTCCGATGCAGCAAACAACTTAATCGGTGGAGATGCATGCATCTGGCAAACACATGATGACTTCACACAACGCCTTCGATTTTTTATTTTTATTTTTGTTTTTTATTCAACTTTAGGATTTGAACTGGAGCACGTGCGAGTGTTAAAAAGAAAACCTAAAACATGTCAAGAAAAATAGAAAAAAGTATTGTATGCATGCCGTGATTTACCGGAGGGTTGAAATAGTAAATTTATGGTTTTGTTCTTCTGAATAAAACTTAATGGCCTTGCATTAGGGGTTATTATTGTCTTTTCATGGGGTCTACTAGGCATCATGAAATTGATTGGGGTGGCTATGTTTATTTATCTTCAGAGTGCTATTACATAATTGTCCTTAAAAGAAAAGACCACTTGATATTTTTTCAAAAGTTTCGTCCACTGTGTATCAAATTATTTTACCTCCTAATATTTTTTTATTTTCTAAAAGGTTAAAAGGAAAATTAACCGACAGGGGAGCAAAGGTCAGGAATATAGTGTATAAATATAAAAGAATTAGGTTAACCCCTTTAAACCAGGTTAACTCGTCAAACCTTGGATTCTTGTCGTGAAAGTTTGATAACTAAATAAAAAAAAATTGACAGGTTAACACAAAATTAACTGGGCTAACCGGTCAAACCAAATTAACCCGTCAAACCCGAGATCCGTGTCATGAAAGTTTGATAACTAAATTAAACGAAAAAAATTAATTAAAAAGGAAAAAAACAAAAAGACATCAGCCTTTTCACTATGGACTCAATATGCAGTCTACAGTTAAAGATATAAAAATAGCAAAAAAAACAAAAAGAAAAAAAAAAACTAAAAGCATCAGTAGATAAGTAAATAGAAAAAAAATTTAATATTGATGAACTAAATTAAATAAAAAAATATTAAATAAAAAGAAACAATAAAAGAAAAAAAAAACTTATAAGAAGAAAAAAACTAATAAAGAAAAAGAAAAAAAATCTAAATTAACTGGGTTAACCCGTCAAACCTGAGATCCATGTCATGAAAGTTTGATAACTAAATAGAAAAAAAAAATAATATCAACAAACTAAATAAAAAAATTAATTAAAAAGAAAAAAAAAGAAGGTATCAGTCTTTTCACCGTGGACTGCACTGTGCAGTTCACAGTGAAAGCATAAAAAAAGTAAAAAATAAAAATAAAAACTAAAGGCTTCAGCCTTTTCACTGTGGACTGCATATAATATTAAAAGATGAAATCGGAAGAACAAAACTAATGAGAAAAAAGAAAAAAAATCTGAATTAACAGGGTCAACCCGCCAAATTAGGTTAACCTGTCAAACCTAAAATTCGTATCATGAAAGTGTGATAATTAAATAGAAAAAATATTAATTATTAATAAAATAAATTAAAAAGGAAAAAGCAAAGAGAAAAAAAAACTTACAGGAAGAAAAAAAACTAATCAAGAAAAAGAAAAAAAATCTGAATAAACTGGGTTAACTCATCAAACCTGAGATCCATGTCATGAAAGTCTGATAATTATATAGAAAAATTTTAATATTAAGAAACTAAATTAAAAAAATAATTAAAAAAAAGACAAAAAAAACTAAAGGCATCAGCTTTTTCACTGAGGACTGTACTATGCAATCCACAGTAAAAGGCTTAAAAAGGAAAAGAGAAAAAAAAAACAAAGGCACGCGCCACGGGTTAAATTTTTTTTCTTGCATAAAAAATATCAAAAAATGCTAAGATCTAAGAATGTTAGGTCTTTCTGCAAAGATATGCTCAAAAACCTTTAGTTTAGTTGCAACGTTTGACCCAAGAGTAATATTTATAATATTAATAATAATATTAAACTTACATGACTCAAGTTTAAATGAGTCTGGCTGCAACACCGGACCCAAGAGCCTTGAATGTGAGTATAGCTGCAAAGTCATATCATAAAAGTGTGATAATTAAATAGATTAGTTAAAAAAAACAAAGAAAAAAAAACCAACAGCAAGAGAAAAACTAATGAAGAAAAAGAAAAGAATCTGAATTAACTGGGTTAACCCTTAAAACCAGGTTAACCCGTCAAATCTGGGATTCACGTCATGAAAGTTTGACAACTAAATATAAAAACAAATTGACGGGTTAACCCGTCAAGCCCGAGATACGTGTCATGAAAGTCTGATAATTAATTAGAAAGAAATTTAACATTAAAAAACTAAACTAAATGAAAAAAATTAATTAAAAAGAAAAAAAGCAAAAAACAAATTCCGGGTTAACTCGTCAAACTTTAAAAAAAGCAAAAAAAAATTCTGGGTTAACTCGTCAAACCAGGTTAACCCGTCAAACCCGGGATCCGTGTCATGAAAGTTTGATAACTAAAAACAAAATTAACATTACCAAACTAAATTAAACAAAAAAAATTCATAAAAAAAACACGCAAAAAAAAAAGCAAAAAAAAAAACCCATAAAGGCATAAAAAGCAAAAAACAAAAAAAACAAAACAAAATTAAAAAAAATAGCTTAGCGTTTCATGTGGACTGCACAGTGAAACACTGAACAATTTTAGTATATGTTATTAATTAAAAAAAAAGAAAAAAAATAAATTCGAGTTAACTCGTCAAACCAGGTTAACCCGTCAAACCCAGGATCCGTGTCATGAAAATCTAATAATTAAATAAAAAAATTAACATTAACAAACTAAATTAAACAAAAAAAGTTCATTAAAAGAAAAAAACACAAAAAAAACCATAAAGGCATAGAAAAAAAAAATAAAAATAGAAAAAAACAAAAAGATAAAAAGAAAAAAAAAAGAATACTGCTCAGCGTTTCACTATAGACTTGCACAGTGAAACACTGAGTCTAGTTTTTTTTATATTTAATATTAAAAAAATAAAAATATTTTTATTTCCTTTAGATTCTTTTTGTATCTTCCATTGTTGTTGCTCGAAAATGAAACTCATATTTTTAGGAGGAGGTTCAAATGCTAAAAATTTAAAGCTATAATATAAATATACGCATATCATGAATTCCCCTAAACAATTGTTTTTACTATATATATATATATATATATATATATATATATATATATATATATACCCTCTAAAAAGCAATCAATCACACCAATTACATCAACTCACCAAAACTTGAAGCTTCGATCAAACTGCAAGTGCAGTGAAAAAAAGCTAGTGAGGGTATCAAATCACGCGAGAAGAAATAAGAGAATAAGGAGATTATAACAAAAAATACTGTTTGAATCCATAGTAGATTTACTCCCATGTTATAGTTTTCCTGAGACCTTTTAGTTTTTTTTTTAATAGTAGTAGACTAACAGGTCAATGATAGCCACAAAAGCTAAAAGAAAAGGGAAGTATAGATGATCTTCATTGGAACCATCATAAATGGTGAACAAGGCAAGTGTGGGGAGTGAGGCCCCATCTCTTTTCTAACGACCACTTGCTTGCCCCATTTTTTACCTCAACAAAACAGTGTTTGTGCACATAAACAGTCGCTTTCTCATTCTTTAATCAGGATTCAGGACACGATTGTGACTTTGGTGGGAGTTCAGGTGGGCTTTTATGGTGTTCTGACAGATCATTCTCACCTCTGATCACCCCCACCGGCAAAAAAGTTACACTTCAATGCCATAAAAGCAAAATAACCTTATTTCTGTCCTCCATGGATTGGCTTGGCTCATGCAGTAAATGCAAGTAAAGAGGATCCCATTTAGCTTACGAAGATTTTAGGTTTCAGCCCTTGTTACCTGTTTTGGAATAGAAATCACTAAGATAGTAAAAACAAATATTTTCTTGCTTTTTCTGAGAAACCAGATTTTTTTAGAATCGATATGTTTATACATGATTTTTTTCATTTACAAATATGTTTAAAGTTTTATCTTCCATACAAATGCAGTGATATTCTATACAATTATGCTTGGATGTGAAAGTAACTGTATCATCCCTTTTTTTTTTCTTTTTAAGATTATGATGCTTTTGTTGCCATATAAAATAAAATAAAAATAAGTTCATTATTTATTTTCGTACTCTATTCACTTCTGAGTTTTTTTTTTTTACATTTGAATTTGAGATAATAGTATAAATAAAAAATATATTTAGAAAAGTTTTTTTCTTCTCTTTGCTGTCATGAGATAAAAACTCTGGTTAAACCACTTCGAGTTCATCCTCATCTTCATCAATCACGGAGTTTTTGCCACTTCTGTTTGATATTCTTTTCTTTCTGGTTTTTTTTTTCATGTATGTGTGATTTTGACAAACGACAAGCCTTGGGATCGAGTGATCGACCTTCTCACCTAACAGTTTGGCCCATTCCCAACCTGTGTGTGTGTGTGTGTGTGTGTGACTGTGTGCGTGTATATATATATATATATATATATATTCCCTGTATATGTACACATTGCTCTCGCTTGATGTCCTCAAATCTTATAGATTCTGACATGTGGGACTATCTCAAACCTTTCTCTCTATGAACCTTCGTATTGATTTAGATTTTGTTCTTTATTTATTTTTTCCTTCCTAAATCTTCCACTCTTTAACTTCCAACTGTCTCCCATTACATGTACAGTTTAGTTCTCTCTTAGTTGTCTAGGAATTTATTCTCGAGGCTTTTTACCTGCACAAGTAGATTTATTTTTCACATTGTTATTCATATATATCTTATCAATAAGAAAAAATACCTTAAGTTTAGTATTGGTAAATAAATATAAGATGGACAAAAAATAAAAGATAACGTAGGAGTTAACTGTAATTTTTTCCTTAACCACAGAAGTGTAGGAAATTAGGAATTCACTGCATGTAGATGCCTGAACGTAGCATATTTTAAGAAGCAACCGCAACCTTTGCTTGTTGGTTGTTATTTATCCATTGTGGTGTTGTAACTGCCAGCAATCAATCAAAGCATTGTCGGGTGTGCTGTCTTCAAATAGTTTAAAGTTGTCTCGATTTTACCAAACTATGGCCACCCTTTCTTAAATTTAATTTATCTGTCGGTTTAAACAAAGATAAAATCACTTTTCTTATATATTACTTCTAGTCCTTTTCTTGTCAATGGTGATGTATTTTTGCTATATATTGTGATTCATTAGCGATTGTCTTCTCATAGCTAACACAGTCTGTGACTCTCTATCTTAGTATTACAAGTCTTGAACCACCCCAGTTGATAATTTTCTCATATCCAATGCTTTTCTTACTGATTTCTTGTTTTTCTTTTATTTTCTTTTTCAAGTCATTTTCTTTCAAGCCAATGAAGAGTGAGGGGAAGATGTTGTTGTTGGGACCTTGGTTTTGGGAGGGGTTTTCAAGTTTTCTTGTTTCATGGTTCAATAAAGGAAGGTTTGCTGTTAGTATGTTTCAAGTTCCTTTGAAAATGCCACTGACGAAGGTGAATCTTTGTTCAAAAGTTCAAGAGATTGTGGAGGAGGAGGGGGAGGGCCCTTCTCTTCTGGATTTGCCTGAGTTGGCTTTGGAATGCATTCTCGAGAGGCTTTCACCAGCTGAGTTGTGTAGCATGGCTGGAGTTTGTAACTCTCTGAGGGATAGGTGTAGAAGTGATCATTTATGGGAGAAACATTTGAAGCACAAATGGGGCAGAGTGATTTGTGAGGCTGCTTGTAAGGAATGGCAATGTCATATAACTTCAAGGAAGAGGCCAAGCTTTTTAGATCAAAGAAATCAAAAGGGTTTCTTTGGATCTCTTATGAGCATGTGGCCTTTTTCCTGGTATAAACCTCGGTGTGAAAGTAGAAACAAGCCCACAACTTGTTTACCAGTTGATTCAATCATGGCTTTATATCTCTCTCTTGAAAGTGGCAAGTTTTGGTTTCCAGCGCAGGTTTATAATCGTGAGGTAAGGACCGGAAAAGACCTGTTCTTGATCTTAATTTTGCATCTTCAAATTGATGATATGATGACTGTGGTTGTGTGTTCATGACAATTCTCTTTATTAATTTTGTTTTTTGGAAAGTTCAATGAGATTCTGTCTGTGTTTGGTTTCAGAATGGACATGTTGGATTTATGCTATCATGTTATGATGCACAACTTAGCTATGATTCCAAGACAGACACCTTTCAGGCAAGGTATGGAGAGAGAACTCGGATCGGAATCTGAAACTTTTTATCTGTTCTAACGAGCCTTAAATCATTTTATCAAGCTTTGATGAATCTTAAAACTTTCAGCATTGGGAGTTTTTAACCCATGCCAAATTCTTCTGCACATTGAACTGCAGCAGCTAATATAGCTGAGAATATTTTATTGTCACATGAGAAGTAATTTGTGTTGAAATTGTGCTTTTGTACTTGATCAGCTCATGTGTAAGGCAGGGCCGTCTGCTGAAACTCATAGGGTATTTTTAATTGCAGGTATTCTCCTTTTGCACGGCGAACAATAGAAGAGAGCATACACTGGGATAGGCTCAGAGCACCACCAGTTGAAACTCCTGCACATGTTCTTCATACTTCTGATTGTTTGAATGACTTGAAACCTGGTGATCACATTGAGATCCAGTGGAGGAGAAGCAAAGAATTCCCTTACGGTATGTTGTCGATCCTAAAAATTTATCGCCTTCGGAGTTGATCAAGTTTCTACCTTTGGTTCAGGCTGCATTATTTTCCTAGAACCATGCTTCAATCCCTTATGAGATTTTGAATATCTTCAAAATTTTCTGCTCGTGAGTTGGGATATTTTAGCTTCAATTTGCTTTAGTTTCTGCATCTGAGTTTCTGTCTTGAAATTGGTCGTGAATTGCTGTATTACTTGTGGGTATACATTAAAATGATCTTTTGCAAAATGAGCAGGTTGGTGGTATGCTGTTGTGGGGCATCAGGAATTATGTGATGGGAATGAAAATCGCTGCCGTTGCCGATACAGTGGTGAGCGGATCATCAGAAACTGTAAAATTATCCTTTTCTTGACCTTTTTCATTCACCATTGATACAGTAGAGATTCATGGAATTTAACTCTTTCCATTTTTGAAGTAACAGATTAGTCTTGATGTGTAAATCTACAAAGTCTAGGTACTTCATTTGTTGCCTTTGCCCTCTTTTATAAAGAACAAATGCTATAGGAATTCCAATCTTTCTTATCCTCAATGTGTTGGGAACTTGTCCTCTCATTACTCAGCTTTGTCGGGCAAGTGAGCTTGAGTGGTTCAAGCAAGCTGAACAGCAGTTAGGCCACTTCTAAAATGTACACTTTTCTTCAAAAGTGAGCGACAAAACATGTGCATGATGCATTATCAAATCCCCACTTTCCTCATTACTTTATCATCCCTTTACCCATCAATCTCTATCCAGCATCTTTTCTTGATGAATTCAAGAAGCCAATTCAATAATGACATACAACAAGTCGAAGTACGCAACCCAAAATAGATTACAGAACAAACAGTCATAACAAAACAAAAACAGCAGGTCTTTGATCTACAGACAACATCGACAATTTTTTTTTTTTAAAAAAAAGGATCATTCAAGTGGAATAAAACCTTTCAGCATTATCAATTGATCATTCATTTAGTCTTACATCTTGTGAAAGCAAAAGATTAAAATTCAAAGGTATACTCAAGTATGATTGCACTACTCCAGCTCTGGCTAGCTGTCGTATTAATGTTTAGTTCATGGTTACTGGTTTTCATTGAACAAATTGCCGCTCTGAAAGCAAGAAAGTGAGACACTTTAATCCGCACCACGTCTTGCGGTGCGCAAAGTTTGATGAGTCTAGGATGTAAGACCTTTGAATACAAATATTCCGGTTTCTTTGGATGTTGATGTCTTTCATATACGCATCATTTTCAATCAGAGACACGCATGATATGGAACAATTTCAATTTTTAGAGTGATCAAGCATGAACATTAGAAGCTCTCCTCATTATTCATCATGTTGCAGCACTCTCTCAATTTGCTAACATGAAGTCTTGCTAACAGATACAGTGGTACTGGAGTTCAGCCAATACACCCCTGGCTCTCGATGGAGACAGACGATAGTAAACAGGAAGGACCACAGGGAAGTAGGTAATGAAGCTGACGGTTTCTATGGAGGAATTAGAAAGCTTTACAAAGAGGAAGAGATATCAAAATGGAAGCAGCTATGGCCAAAACAAATCTTCGACTAGCATGATGGACATTTTCCCCTCCACTTTCATAACATCCCTACGTATATAGCTCCCTTCTTTTTCACTCTCTTGAGTTATGATTTCGAGAGCTGAATGCCATAGAAATGTTCCTAGAAAGTTGAACATCACGCTTCAGAGTTTTTGTGAAGCTCGCCGCGGCCTCAGAATAGTTTAGTCCTATGTGTATTGTAATTTCTGAGTCTTTGTGTAGGGAAAAGCTAATCAGTTTTATGTTTTCAGTTGATACATTTCTGATGAAACATGCCTATATTTTTAACAGAATAAATGCCCTGTGCAAAATTCATATTGTCATGGTTATAAGATTTTTTTTTCCTATTTTTTTTCTATTGTCTTTTACCATAGATCTTTTTTAGTTGGTGTTATTCTCACCTCATAATTTATTATTCTCACTCTATAAATATTATTCAGATAAATCAAAGTACCCCTAATTATATTTTCATAAATGATGATATATTAAATTTTGGTTCTGTATTTAGATCTAGAAAATATAACTAAAAGAGTAAATTCTTTATTTTTATAATCATGATTGTAATTTTTTTAATTTTTTTTCTTTCATCACCTATTACAAAATTAATTTATTGATTTTTTTTTCATATTATATATATTTGTTTTGTTCTAGACATTATCTACCGAATAAAATATTCATTTAGAAAAATTTAATAAAGTCAGCAAGATTTTAAGAGCTTTAATTTTTATTTACTCCTTTTTTTTTCTTTGAATTAATTTTTAATTTTAATAAATTAAAAAACAACATTTCAGTAACATTTTAGTTATATAAAAAAAAAACACTCTATAATTTTATTAAAAACAAGGATTAATGTAGTCTATCAATATAATTTGTAACAAATATGGAGTGAAATAATAAATTATAAAATGAGAATAATGTCATTTTCCCCTTAAAATTGGTATTATTAAAAAACTTGCATATTATTATTTTTATTAACATATGCTAAAATGACTTGTCATTTAATTGTAGCAATAAATAATAAAATATTAGGGTTTTTTTCATTTGATCCTAAAAAATCTTGAGGATTTTTTTTAATTTCAATTGTTTTTTGATTTCATCCTCCAACATTAAAATTATAAGGTATTGAACTTCATAATTTATTTTGATTTGCTTTTTATGGAGTTATTTTGGTCTCATGATTTAAATTGCAAGTTTTGCAAGTGAGTTGTGTTAACTCGAGTTATTTTTTGTTTTTTTAATTAATTTTCATATTCAATATTGGATTGAATGGGAATCGGACTTCATAATTGTTTTTTGATTTGCTTTCTTTTGGGTTATCATGGTTTCATGATCCAGGTCGTAAGTTTTATAGGTTAGCAAAGTTGACTCGTTTTTTTTTGTTAATATTTTTTCAATTGTATCCTTTAAAATTTGGTTGATTGAGAATTAGAATTTATATTATTTTTTTATTTGTTTGCTATGGAATTATTCTGATCTCTAGACCTGAGTTTTACAAGTTAACCTAGATTGATTTGAGTCAATTTTTTTTTGTTTTTTTAATTTAATACTTTATCACGATCTTATGATTTGGGTCAAGGGTTAGACTGATTAACTCATGTATTTTTTAGTTGATTTTTTTAATTTTATTATTCAATATTGAAAATTAGGCTTCGCAATTTATTTCAGTTTGCATTCTATGAGGTTATTCCGGTCGCATGACCAAATCACAAATTTGGTTAATTAAGTTAGGGTGCCCCGATTGGTTTTTTGTATCCTTTTCTTAAGTTTTTTTTTTAATTTCACCAATCAACATTGAATTGGTTGAGAATTGAGCTTTTATAATTTGTTTTGATTTGCTTTCTAAAAGGTTGTCTTAATTTCTTGATCCAGGTTTGATAGGTTAAGTTAAGTTGACTCAAGTTATTTTGTAGTTAAATTTTGTTTTTAATTTTATCATTTAACATTGAGATAATTGAGAATTAAGTTTAATATTGTTTTTTTATTTGCTTTTTATAGGTTTATCATAGTCTTATAATATGGGTAGTGAATTTGATCGGTTAACCCGAATCGGTCTAATATGTTCTCGTTTTAATATTTTAAAAAAGATATCATGTTGATTTTTCTAGTCAAACTATATTGTTATTGGTCATTCGGTTTATCATTGAATATGCTAAGTTGACCAAGTTACATCAAGTTAATTCTCATATAGTTTAAAAATATTACACTAAAAAACACATTAACAACATTTAAATAATTTTTAAATCCAAAAAAAATTGATATAGTCCGCAACGTAGTGCAACAATGATCTAATTAACAAGAACTAAATGGGAAGAGGAAATCATTGTTCCCTTCCTCACAAAGAACGGTTCATTGAAACATTACTTTGATTTTTTTTAATTTTAGTTTTTTAATTATTTTCATCCTTTAACATTAGATTTATTGGAAATTTAAGTTTCATAATTTATTTCAATTTAATTTCTATAAAATTATTTTTGTTTCATGACTTGAGTAATGAATTTCGCAGGTTAACTCGATTGACTCGGGTTTTTTTGTTTTTAATTTTCTTTCTTCAATTTCATCCGTCACCATTTGAGTTGATTGAGAATTATGCTTTATAATTTGTTTCAATTTATTTTTTATGAGGTTATTCCAGTCTCAAGACTAAAGTCAAGGATCAGACAAGCTAAATCAAGTTGATTCAGGTCTTTTTTGCTGATTTTTAATTGATTTTTTTTTAATTTCATCATTCAATATTAGATTAATTGAGAATTGAGTTTCATAATTTGTTTTGATTTATTTTTTATTAGGTTATCTCGATTTTATGATCTAGAGTTGACGGGTTAATCCGAATTGAATCAAGTTTTTTTTATCTTTTTTTTAATTTTTTTCTTTAATATTGGATTGATTAAGAATTGAATTTGATTTACTTTCAAAATGAGGTTATTATGATTTTACGACTCAGGTCGTAGATTTTATATGTAATTGATCCAAGTTATATTTTTAATATTATTTTAAAAAAATATTATCTTGATTTTTAAATTACATTATATATATTTTTTACTAATTATTAAATTTTTTGAATTTATCATTAAATTATATTCTTGAAAATACATTATCAACTTTTTAATTTTTTTTTAAAAATTGATCTTACATGAATTATAATATGGTAAAAAGTTCCCAAAGGAAAATGCCACGCATTGCTATATAAAAAGTAAAAACACTCAAAATCTATTTTCCATACATTTTTATAATAGACTCTTTTTTTTTAAAAAAAAAAAAAAACGTTAGAAGAGTCTAGCATGTTCCATGTAAAAAAAAAAAAAAAAAACTTTGCCCCAAAATACAAAAATAAATAAAGAAAATTAATCAATCACCTTCCATTCCCTCTCACTTTCCCATCTACAATCAACCTCTTCTTAGAACTCAATTTTTTTTTTTTTAACTTCTAACCAAATCAAATACCCCCATCAACAACAACGTAGAAATTAGTAGAAAGTTCGTCGTCGCTGTCGCTTGGTTGCTCCTCCTTTGACCCAGAAAGATGAACGGCGGCCCCTCTGGTTTCAGTGCGTAAACCAATTAACCCCCTTCCTCTGGTTTTCCCCCTTCATTTTCATTGATTGATGTTGTTGATATTGATGTGCATCTAAATTTTATGATTTCATTTTTATTTTTTGTGGGTTTGGTGATAAATAGACAATGCGCCTGTTACGAAAACATTTGTTATTGCAAGTTCAATTTTTACCATTTTCTTGAGGATCAAAGGTGGCCCTAACAAGCTTGGACTATCGTATCAGGTACATTCTATTGGCTTTACTGTTTCTCTTACGTGGGTTTTTTTTTTTCTTTTTTTACATTAGTGGTGGATTGATTGAAATCAGAGTCAGAATTTTTCTTTTGTTTCACAAAAATATCAATAGTTTCCCTTTTTAATTTAAAATATTTAGTTTAGTTGTTAATTATCCTTGTTTAATGATTTCTTTCTAAAAAGTTATCATTTTATGACTTGGAAGGTAAACTTAGAACTCAACTGGTTGCTGATGGGCATAGAAGAGTGAGGTAAGGAGAGTTTACAGTAGAATTATAGATAAAATGGGATGATGGAGCATGTAGTTGGTTAGGGAATCTTGTGGGGTTGGATGGTTTTGTGGAACTTTGTTGATTTGGGAGTCGTGTTATTGGACATTATAGGATGTACAAGCTGGATTTTTTTGAAAATGACAAAGTTATCAGATGGAAATTTCTGAGGAGTCAGCTCAGTAGCTTGATTTTGTAACATCCTTTGTTAGGATTGTGTGTACTGAAGTTGAATATCGACACGAGTATGGGTTTACTGGGGCTTCTGTGGCAGATATTTTAATTTTTATTTCTGGGGGGAGGTGGGGTCTGTCTAGCTATATCCCATGGAAGTATACTTGGGAGATTGAGGCATCTGTTTCCAGCAATGCAGGGTAACATCATGATTTTAGATGATATGAATGGATCTCTATATTTTAGTGTGAAATATCCATCTTTATACAGTTTAGCCTTATCAAATTATAATTCAATGAAGGTATGTGTTAGCCATGGTTGAAGATGTAAGATGAGTTAAAGGAGGAAAAGGATGTTAACCTTGTCTTCGTTATGTAGATGACTGTTAGCCATGGTCAAATTATAATATTATGATGTATCTAGTGTAGTGTGATCCTTGAATTTAAAAATGGAGCACACCTTACAAATTTTGTTTTTCTTTATGGCAGGATATTTTCAGGAATCCCCGTCTCTGGAAGTTAATTTTGTCAGTTTTTGCCTTTTCATCTACACCAGAAATGATGTTTGGACTATACCTTCTATATTACTTTAGGGTCTTTGAGAGACAGATTGGTTCCAACAAGTACTTGGTGAGTTATTATCATCCTAATTTGCTCATGCATTCTTTTGGATTGGGACTTGAGACAAATGTTCCAAATCAACATTATCAATATTTCTACACTTCAGATTTTGCATATCTCCATAATTCTGTGTGCTGTTACCTCTCACCGTTTTGTTTTTGATGAAAAAATTCTTAAGTTGAGAAACATGTCTCTGTTAAGATTCTGCTGCTTTAATCAGTAAATGAATATTTATTTGTCTTTCTTTTAAAAAAAATTGTGGCTCAACTTCTGCTTTGGTTTTTGCTCTCTATTTTCCAACAGGATTGGCCCTAGGAAAGAAATATAAATCTGATTGTGTTTTAGTGTGTGGTTTTCTTTCATTATCATACTTCTTCCCCTTTTTTTTTTGTTTATTGAAGTCTGCCCAAATTGTGCAGGTCTTTATTTTGTTCTCTGTGATAGTTTCATTACTCTTTGAGATCTTTGCTGTCGCACTCCTTAAAGGTATATGACGTCTATCCCTGTTTGATGCATTGTTATTTTTGAAAGTGCTTCTCTTCTTCATTAATCTTTTACACCTCAAGTATATAACCCATGGAAGTTGTTGTAACTCCATTGTTACTGTAAAAACTAATTGGGTAAATTTGCTGCTATGCTATTTTCTTTTTGCTGAGCAATATAGTGATATACATTGCCTATTAGTTCTCTCTCTTCTTCTTTTTTCCTTGATGTGAAGAACCTCAGTAGAGGTCACATTAGGAAGTTCCTGGGCCAAGATGCTGGATTTCAAATATATGGTTATTAATCATGGGTTGTGGTGACCACACTTCACTCCTGTTCTGCTGGATGATATTGACTTTATTGCCCCGGTCAAATGAGTGCTGCCTGCATGCCTTGTGCCATCTTCCAGCTTGTAGATACACTATACCATCATTTAGAGTCCTTTGAATATGAAGAAAAATTTCAACATAATGTCCTATATACTATTTCTAAGGGTGCAAGTTTATTCTGCTGGCTGTGTCCTAGCAAAAATAAGAGCTTATTCATTTATTTATGTTCTTCATGCTTCTTTTATAGGTGATTTTTTCAGCAAACATTCTTTCTGCTGCATTACAATCATGCCCAACAATTAAATGTGTCTGTTTGTATGCAGATCCTTCAGCCAATCTTCTGACATCAGGACCTTATGGTCTTATATTTGCTTCATTTGTTCCCTTCTACTTTGACATTCCAGTATCAACTCGGTTTCACATTTTTAGCAACCACTTTTCTGATAAGTCTTTCATATATCTAGCTGGTGTTCAGGTAAAAGAGAACACTTGCACTTTTCTATGTGTGAATGTGTTTGCCTTTTCCCCCCGTTTTGGTTTTGGTTTCAGTTTCTGCCACATCTGCCCCTTTGTTTCTCTTTCCAATACCAGAGATCCAATATCAGTTTTGGTTCTGCAGCTTCTTTTATCATCCTGGAAAAGATCAATCTTGCCTGGGATATGTGGTATCCTTGCTGGTTCCTTGTATCGTCTAAATATCTTTGGCATCCGCAAGGCAAAGGTAGGTTTTTTGGCTTCACCTCATATTTTCTGTAACTAAATGTCAACAACAATAGATGACAGCTTAGATTGTGAGGTTTCTATTCTTTAGGTCTTTGCTTTGTGTTGTAAAGAAATTGGGTATTGTGAGCTGGAGCTGATCAACTTAATTGAACTTCTTTGCTCTATGCTCAAAGATTTGCTGAGAAAAGTCCTCCATAGGAAATTGTTAGTTGGATCTGATTATTTGACATGAAGTTATTTGTATATGCACAAAGATTGGTTGAGAAGATTCCTCATAGGACATTCTGAGTTCTTGATTAACTTAACCGAACTTCTTTACTGTATCTATAAAGGTTGATTGGGAAAATTCCTCCACAGCGATTAAATATTAGATTAACTTGGTTCAGGTGTGTGATCATGTGGTGGTGTATTTTTCAGGTTTTCTGCATGCGTTATGAGGCTTGTATCTGAGCAAAAAGTTTTGTTATGGTTTTGATCTTCTATAGGTCTGATATTTGTGTAATTTGATCATTCCTGGACAGACCTGTTTGAGAGATTATTCGTGATAAAATCAGTTGAATTATGATTATCGTGAACCATAAGATCTTTGATCATCTCTGGCACTTGTTAGGGTTCTAAAATGTGAAGAAATGAGATGTTTGCATGCGTGTGCAGGATATGCTTCAGCTTCTGTGCTCAATTTATCTTCACAAAATTACAAATAACGATGTTTCCTTGTTTATTTGACCATCAAGTTTCCTTTTCTTCTTCTTAACTGCTGTAACTGACTTATTAAAGGAAACAAGTCAGTTTGCATCATTAGAAAGTATTATTTCCTGCCTCTTTTTCCCTTCATCTGTTTTTTTATAATTAAAATTTAATAAAACATTCAAACTGTTCACAGTGTCAATTGCTAAAGCTGACTCGAAGCTATAAACTAATACTTCATTGTTGTCTGCTCTATCTGCTACAGTTCCCCGAGTTCATAGCTTCATTCTTCTCACGACTTTCTTGGCAGTCTACGGGCAGTCCACGAGGACCAACTACGAGGAATGTAACAGGAAGTGCACTATCCCATGCTGGTCGTCATGTGGAGGCAAGTCTCTCGATAACCCCCACCGCCCTCTTGTCTCCCTCTTCAGCCTCTCCCCTATCACCTTTACCATCATTTTCTTCATATTTCCTTCACCTTTTTTCTCCCCTCTGGAGACTGCAACCCGAGTTTGACTTTTATGAACAGATCCATTTCTTAATATAGAAAGTCAATTTTCACAAAATTTTTGGGAAGCCCAAGACTGCAAAATTAAGGAGTTGTCTTGTCCTTTTCTTTTCTTGAATCTTGCACTTGAAACGATAAATTCTTACCTCCAAAACTGCTATAGTGTGAATCAATTGCTTATATTGCATCAACATCACTTTGTTAGTTTAATTTAATTTATCCATAACAACTGATCTTTCTCGTTGGTTTCAGAGAACTTATCCTGCTCCCATGGCTCCTTCCACAGAGCCAACAGAGGATGCCATTGCTACTCTGGTTTCTATGGGCTTTGATAGGAGCTCAGCTAGACAGGCACTTTTGCAGGCTAGGAATGACATCAATACAGCTACAAACATTCTTCTTGAAGCACTGTCCCACTAATTCATCGGTGCTGTGAAATGGAATTCAGACTGTTAATTGGGAGATAAACCCATCAATAGTGAGACAGGGTGATCGATCAGATGGACTTATTTTGATGAGTAGATCAAGACCCGGGAATTCATCAAGGTGTTCCTGGCATCAATTTTTAGTGTTTTCCCTCATGCTTATTTTATTCAGTGTCACGTTTGAGATTAGAAATTGTCACACCAACGTGAACCTGTACAATTGTTGACAGCGTATCTGAACACATGCATGTCATTGGGGGGTAAGTACAGAGTTGTCTTCTCATACACTTGCGGCCTTTCTGATCAATTGATCTCGTATTTATGGGACATCTGATGAAAATGGTCGTGTTCATATGCTGACATAGTTGTAAATTTAGACTATGGAATGCTTTTGCAGTTTAGACGAAGTTATGTGAATCTTGTCAATTCTTCTCTGTCCAATGTATTTGTGCTGATGCGTGTAAATGTGGCTGTGTTCATGTCCGTGCCCCTGTTCTACACATACACATACATGGCAACCCAAAGGGAACACCTCTTCTTCTGCAGCCCGCACTCCACACTCTGATGTAGATCCTGCTGATAAGGTCCCTTTATTCTTTAATTAAAAAGATTTACATATTGTCTTTCATTAATTAAATTTACACCTCTTTTCTTCTTGGTTTTCTTATTTGTTTATTTACAAGCAGTGGGCTATTCACGACGATTCTTTACAACACACCACAACTTAGCCACCATGGTTTGAGACTGGCTATCCTAGGTTGCTTCAGTTCTTGATCGACATCCAACCCCGTCTATGCTAGATCCTAAAGAGCCTGGATTATTTTTCAAAGAGTTGTCTACTTGTCTCCATATCCGTGTAACTTTTAATTATAAAAGAAATCGAACCTGATTACGGCAACATATCAGCTTTACCAGATGGCCCTGGGCGTGCTAAATCATTGCAATCACCGAAGATGGAGGATAATTGGTTCAATGGACTCAGATGGAAGATAACTAGTATAGCATGGGCTGAAATATTGACTCATGCTGCAGCTCATCGTGGATGCAAAGAGCATCTCAAGTACTTTGCGCGAGGGGTAACATTTTGTAGATGATACTGTGGGCTTCATTATAGAAAATAAAACATTGATGACAACAGAAACAAAAATAATCAGCAGGAATGAAGCAACTCAATGCCCTGATGAACAAGAAGAATGGAACGAAACATGGTCTTAAAGATCTTAACACCGGCAGATTTAAGTCCTTGCCCGTCATTTGCAAGATCTCTTTAACTTGTTGATGCACAAAAAAAAGAGAGAATAATTGCAGAAGGCTAACAAGTGCAGAAGGCCAGTCATAATAGCACAAATCATTCAAGGAAATAAATTGTCTCAAAACTTCAAATCTCCAGCTGAATCTCTTTAACTTGTTGTCCTCAACATGAACATACATGTCTGATGGCATATATGGAATGGCCTAGCCAGAAGGCCTACAAGCGAGATCTAGGAAGAGATAAAAAGGCTGATCTATAGGGAGGCAAGCTTAGCTCATCTAAAAAGACATTTAATGAGATGAGAATTGCCGAGGGCTAACTCATCTCAAAAGGCATCTTATGAGACGAGGATTATCAAGGGCCTATAAGAAACTAGATGCTGACGAGTTTATTTAATGTGGGATTCCCTCACACGATGAATGGATGGAAGACTTTGAACTTGGACATGTAAGCTATTTGGAGGTGAGGCTAAGTCACATGCGCCGTTTACTTGCTTGAACTTGGACATATAAGCTATTTTTTTAATAATATTTTTATTAATCAAAATACCTCTCATGTCAACTTTTTAAATATTTATATTAATAATTTTTACAGAGTGTATTTGGAAAGTAAAGGGATTGAATTGTCCATAATATTGAAGGTCAATGAATTGAATTCTCCATAATTAATCTCGTTATTTACCTCTTAAAAAAACACCCTCTCTGCCACAACAACAAGCTATTGATTTTTTCTATGAAAGAGTAAAATGATTTATAATGTTGCAGTGAATAGACGTCTAGATGCACATTGAATTCTTCATGCATTTTAAGGGTTGTTTTAATGGTGTGACATCAATTTCTTGGAATTCTACCTTCACAGCCAGAACGAAAGGTACTATGTTAGATTTTTGAATAAGAAATGTAGAACTTGATAAGATTTAACTCTAATTAATTCATCTTGAGAAATTTTATGGTATTTATATAGCAGTTAGAGCATCCTATTAATTATTTACAGGGATCCATTTTTTTATAAAAAAAGATGGATATAAGAATAAAAAAAAAATCTTAAGTGTAGATATTTATATATTTTCTGTGGATCATTGATTTTATTTTATATTTCTACTTGTGTATGCCTTAAAAAAAAAACATAAAAAATAACAAAATATCACAATTACTTATATATATCATGTAGTTTCACTGAATTGCTAGGAATAGATAAAGAATTTTTACTTTGGCTGAGAAAGCTTAAAGGCTGACTTGTTGGCCAAAGGCTCCACGAACAATCGTCGTTTTTTGATGGGCATGGTTACCTGTACAAGGCAAGTTCATTATACCGCAAAGACAAATTAAAATGACATGGGAAGTGAAGGGAACAGAAGCCAACATTACTCTGAACTGATGGAGCTTGCCGGTTGCAATCACTCACTCAACAAGGGCTCGAATTTGATACCGTTTTCAGGCATGCTGCACATGAACTGAAATGAAAGCAAAAGACTGATAACCCCATAAAAGCAAGAGAACAGACAACCCAATGGCCCAATGAACTAAATAAAAGACGAAGAAACAAAGACTTTTAAGCAATTTAACATGCTATATAGATTGAACTTTGAAGTAAAATCAATTAGAAATATAAGGAGGCCTAGCCCTCGCTGTCCATTCATTTCTAGCCTTGTAATCTCTTTTTAAAAGACATTCTCAAACCACCAAGCAAAGCGGTCCAATTGTATGATCATATCATACAACAAATACAAGACATTATTTCACTCAAGTTACAAATCTGCGCCTCCAGCTCCTCAAAGATAGATCTCTGTGGGAATATGCATGGAAACTTCATAAAACGATATGGGAGGTTTGCTCATTCTGTGCAAGTGCGGACTGGTGAGGAAACGGTATGCTCTCTTCAGATAGTATCAATTTCTCTGAGAAAACTGGACTTTTCTGCAGTCAAGAGATATGCTAGCATCTTCTTTTGCCTCAAGGGTATTAGACAGTGCTAACATCCACTCGACTTTTATGTAGCTGAAAGGCCGGAGTAATCCAGCTCCCACAACTGCATTGGATACCTGACCAATTGAAGTAACCCAAACGAGCTTCGCAATGAGCACAGGACAACTTTCCCTCCAATGCACCTTCCTCAACTGGATAACAAGGAAGAGCTATTATATTAAGTGGGTATCATTTCCAGCAAGTATGCACAAATTATAATTCCTAAAACCCATGAACCAATTAAGAAGACATGCCCAGGGTAAGGCATAAACCAAGATAAGGATCAATTGGGTTCTAGATGAAGATGATGATCTGGAAAAGTCAAGTAGGATTTGGGAAAAACATGGATAATTGAAAAGCACTTATTTGGATCCTCTTTAGATGAAAACGGGATGCCAACAAATGCAACGCACCTATTTTTTTTTTATAACAGGTATAAATTACGCATAATTCTCATGATAAATATTTCAAGATGCTTTCAAAAGTATTGTGTTATTTCTCCCTAAATCCTTCTCTCCTATAAGATACAAAATAGCACCTCCATTATTGAAATATCAAAAGTGTTGATTCATTATGGCCTTAGCACATGGAACCGAGTTGTTTGCGTGGTTCATAATTTTCCCCAACTTCTTTCAGTTAAAGGTTTCCATTAGAAATCTCTATGCACTGAATACAAGGATGCCCTTTTCCAAAAGAGTGCATCACAATAGCTGCATAGGCCAATACATCTTCAAGACATAGCCACGTGGCTTTCATAAATGGATAATATTAAACCCAGAAATTATCTCAACTGATGATGAGAAGTACTTCTACAGCTAAGCAACACAATATGAGCATGGAGGTTGACCATTTGGTGGAAAAAACAAGTCAAGGATTTGAGAAATCTCTAGCAACTAGTGAGCCATTATAGCTAACTCAAAGTAAACCAATGAAGTTGCAATTAGTTATGTGTTTTCTTCTTTATGAATAAACTTAAAAATGTCCAATGGCATCGGAATTTCTACAAAATGAGATTGCACATACCTCCTGTCATCCACTTCAGAGGCTCAACAAAAAGAGATGAACACTCAGACTCATCGGACTTGTTAAAGGGGTTGCCACTTTTCTGCTTGCCCCATGCAAAAGATGTCTCACCCTCTCCTGGAACATGATCCACAACATTCTCCTGCAGTGCAACTACTCGACGGCATTTCTTGCAGCGGTATGCAGGAATAGCCTTTTTCCCTTCATGTGGAGATGCTTCTTCCTCAGAGGAAATTTGTGTAGGTACACCAGGATCTGCCCCAAATTTAGAACTGTCTATCTTCTCTCCACGGTTGTAAAACTCACCTGGAAGCATGGGGAAATTAATCCTTCACAAAAAAATTTTAAAAAAAAATTCACAGATTCAACATATCTAATCATTCTGTATGTTTGTAACAGGAAAGAATATGTTTCCAACAGACATGAAAGATAGATCTATAATAATGTTCCAGTTGGAAGAAATTTAAGAATGAAAATTTAATTGGATAAGTAGGAAAAGCATCAAATGCTCAATGCATGACCCCTTATGCTATGCCAACTCTTATATGCAGATTCACATTTTGGGAGCAATCACTTCATATAAATGCTCAAGGTTAAGGACGTACTAATGTCATGCCTCCAAAATTATGTTTATGCAGAGCCCTATTTGATGACCTGCTTTATCATACAAAAAAATAATTTACAAGAACAGCAAGTGAGGATCAATATACTAAGAACATGTACCCAATACTTTCAGGCGAAACCGCTTGTATATGGGACTAGCATGATCAACCTTGAACCCCATTTCCTCAAACATTTTCAACTGCAATGGGGGGAAAAGAATTAAGATCTATGACGATCACATTAGAAACTAATGTCTCAGAGTCACCATTAATGCATCCCAACAATCATATAGGTTTTTTAGGACCCTTGCATACCTGTTCTAAAAAGCCATCATTGGGACAAACAGACTCGCAGCTTCGCCTTAGGGATTCAAGAGCATCTGCAGGGACACATAGGGAAAAGATGAACAAGGAAAAGGATGAAATATTAAATAACTCAAAATTCAAAGAAACAACAACACGTATTTTTATGGTTGTCAGACAAAAGAGCCACCAGATTTTCAGAAAGTAAACAATGAAGGCCATCAGCATTAACCAATCAGCAGACCCAAAATGCTCCAAATAAAAAGTGGATGTGTTCAAACCTTCAAGAGACAACTGTTCAGTTTTCATCAAGTACGCTGTAATGATAGCTGCACTGCAAAGAAAAAAACAAACGAAAGAAGGGACCAAACCATTAGGGCTTGACAATTCAGGGCAGGGCTTCTGAGCAATTTCCCAACACTCATCAATTTGGTCAGAAGATAACCTAAAACACTTCTTTTCTATTTTGATCCACTTCAGGATGATAAACCAATCAACTGAAAAATATCAAAACAGAGTTCATGACCGTTTAAAATTAACCGAGAAAAAAGTCGCAAATTTGCACATCAAATTCCAAGCAAGCAGACATGCAAAAATAAGGTAATGTTCTTTACCCCCAAACCATCCATTTCCATCAAGTACCCCGAACAAGTTTTCCAGATAATACCAACCATTGATGAAGCAGACTTCACCGATGGATCCAAAATACAGTTCATACTATATGCAAGAATCAGAGTAATGTTTTTCATCCCAAAATATCCATTTCCATCTCGAACAAGTTTCGTGAATAATACCCAACCATTGATGAAATGGACTCCTCTGGTGTGTCCCAAACACAGTTCATACTATTCCAGAAAATCATTCGGGAGAAGTAGCATTGCATTTCAATATTAACTTAATCCAAACTTAAGGGCAATAATAATTAATTGAAAAAAAATACAGAAAATCATCATCATTATCATGAAAAATGACAACAATTTATCATATACCTTCTCGAAACGCCAGCAAAACAATGCACCAAAACAGCTCCTTCTTTTCTACTCTTCTCAATAAAATCCAAACAAACATCCAAATAATCCAACAAATCCTCACTCTCCATATCCCTAATCGGCACCGCCATTCTCACCAGTTTCAAATCCTTCCCTGCATACTCTAACCCATACAAAACCTTATTCGCCGCCAAACAACTCCTCCACTCATCCTCACCGTCACCCACGCACACTTTCTTTATCTCCTTCGCCGGGATTACCACACCGCTTCTCCATTCCGTAAAGAACGATATAGACACGGAACTTAAGACAGATAAAATATGCGTTATTTCCGAACTTCCGTTTTGCAGAACCTCAGCCGCGTCGCTTATGTTTCCGATGAAAAGATTCTCGCGTACAAGATACGGCATCACAAAAAAAAAATCCAAGCTTATTTTCTCCTGCAAAAAACTAAGGAATTCTAAGCAAAGGAGAAATAAATAAATGAAGGATTATGATAAAAATGATAACTTTTTGGATTAATTAGAAATTAGTAATCAGAGAGGATTTTGAGATGACCTGAGAAGGAATATTCCGGAGAAGGATTGAATCTTCTTTTTCGTGCTGATTTTTATCTTCGGCTACGGCTGCTGCGAGATTTGAGACTGTGGCAGGAATTTATAGGAGGTGGGTTAGCACGTGCGAATAACTGATTTGGTACGTGCGAGTGAATGTGGGGCTTTTCGACCTGGCAGGAGATGGAAGGGGTGGTCTTTTTTCGTGTAAATCATCCCGCCATGCGCTTTCGGTTGAGGGGAAATGACGTGGAAATATCAGGACAGGTGGTGGAGATTGATTGGGGTTCGAGTCTTGTGTGTACCACGTCAGATATTTTCTTTTCTTTTCTTTTCTTTTCTTTTCTTTTAGGGGTCTTTGCTCTTATATTTATAAGACCTAACCCGTGGTCGCCATGATCTAAGAACAAGGAAGCTGATAGAGTGAATTGTATCGAGTTAATTTAAATTTTTTTAAAATAAATAAGTTTAAAAAAATATTAAAAGTTTTTATTAATTTAAATTTTTATTAAATTTTGAATCATCATAGCAAGCCATCAAATCAAATTATTCTTGTAACTAAGCTTTTAGAAGCTGCTAGAGACTATTTTATGCAGATCAAGGGCTAGAAACCAAAGTAGAACAACCCTTTGGCTAGGAATAAGATGAGCTCGCAGAAAACATTTTGATTACACATCTTAATGTATTTTTGAGTCTCGAGAAATCAGAACACAATAAAATGCATCATCTATATATATATATATATATATACAAAAATTTGGATGTAGAGCAAGCATTTTCGCCTATTGTTACGAGGTATTTCAACTCTTCTCGTCTTGATATAACTGTATCATAGTTTTTACATTCAAGATAAACTAACGTGATTAAAATCTATAAATACTTTGAATTATCATGTAAATCAAGAAATTTAAGAATTAATTCTTCAACAATTCATTAACATATACATATTTTTTTTTTCATTTCTACGTTACTTCATTTTCTATATTTATTAGCTCTCGAGTATATTAGAGCGTCTACAATTCTATAAAAAAATTGTTTTTATAAAAATAAAAAAGCTCGGATATAAAATTTATATTCAAGTTTATACACTTCAGATTAAAATATGCAATCCGTGAAAAGGTCCATTCAACCCTAAAGTTTTTTATTACTTCATTAATATTCATGATATTTATTATTTTGAGATTAAAATTTAAACTCAATTAGAAAATGAGGAAGTGAAGTTTTAATGCCTGTGTTCAATCATTAAAAAAAAAATAAAAGAAATAGAGAAAGGATTGCTTGCCTTGATTTTTTCACATTAACATGAGAAAACGACGTGTCTTTAGTAGTTGAGTGAGAGAAAAAGCTGTACGTGTACAGGCAAAGCGACATGATCATGTGTAGTCATGTCGTACAAAGAAAGATGCATCCCATTATATGAACCGTTAAAAGAGGACATCAGCCAATCGAATCTATCATGACGACCGAATAACAACAAGCCACATGCCAAATTATGCCACTCATGATTAAAGCCACCATTTAGACTTTCCATGGCTCCTGGGTCATCTCCAAAAGATGCGCCGACTGTAAATCCAAAAATAATAATAAAAATATTATTTTAGCTTTTCAATACTAGATATATTTTTTAAAAATATTAAATAAAATTATAAAATATTATTTTTTAAAAAATATTATTTTTATTATCTTGTAAAAATATCAAAACCTTACAAAATAATATTCATCACAATAATTTTTTTTTAAATCTATAATTTTTGTTTATAAAACTATTCTGATCTTATTATTTATTTTATGAGTTTCGTAATTTTGTTTAGATTTATTTAATTTTTTTATTTTTAAATTTTTATTTTTATTCTTTAATGCTATATTGATTGTAATATTTCGAGTTTTTTTTTTTAGATTCGTTAAATCATTCAAATTATATTAGATTATTAAAATAATTTTGTATAACATGTATTAAAATGCAATAAACTTTTTTAAACGACATTTTATCACTGTAATGCATATAAAAAATAATAATATTTACACTATTTAAAAATTTATATTATTAATTTGGCTCTTATAAAAAGCATCTCTCCCCTCAGATTCTCATAAGGTGACAATCTATGCATCATCATTGTCCACCTTGTCACCATTTCAATTCTCAATCTTGAGATAACACGGGATGATGTAGATGCGCTCATGATTGATGTGCACCATTGTGACATGACACACCATCATGGGCCTCCTCCATCTCCCTTCAATTATAGGCACAATTGATTTAGGAATTTCAAAACCTAAGAGTCTAAACTCGGATTTAATTTTAGTTAAATCAAATAACTTGATTAATTTTGTCAAACTCCATTATTAATCATGTCAAACTCAATTATATCAACAACTAAGAAAAAACAAAACAGTATTATTTTTGTAAAAATAATTAGTTTAAGTTTGTATTAACCTAAATCCAAATTTCTTTTTATAACTACGGTTAAGTTAAGAAGATAAAAAGAAAAAAAAATAAAATATATTATTCTTTTTATATAAAAACATAAATATATATTAGATAGATGGGCCCGCATCATATCATAGACGATATTAAATTTTTTTTTAATGTAAAAAAAATAAATGTTCAAGTAACATCAATGTTTTTAAATAAACAAAAAAAATATGAGACTCAGGTCATTAGCTTAACTGAGTTAAATAAACTCAGTTAATTCAACAAACTCAGTTAATTTAATAATATGATTAAAAAATTTGACAATAAATAAAGTGATTTTTTTAATAATTAATTATAAAAAATAAACTACCAATAATATAACTGGAAGAAAAAAAAATTTGTTAAAGACTCAACGTGGCTTTGTCATGAACTCCGCCCCACCATGAAAAAACAGCTCATCGAAATAACAGTTAAATAGTTAATTTATTCATTTTACTTTATGTTTAAAAAGTGAAATCCAAAAAAAGCCATAGACAACAGTTAAATAGTTTTTATTTTTATTTTTAAAAGCAGTTTAGTTATCTTATTATGTTTTAAAAAAGTAAAAAAATCTGGGTCTAATTAATTTAATAATAATTAATAAACATAATAAAAAGACTAAATTACCCAAATAAACAATCAAATCATTTTGTTTAAGAAAAAACAAATGGATTATTCCAGTATTCCGATCCAAATTACAATGAGCCCAGGCTAGTACAATGAAACCCTGATACGTATCCTCTTTTTTTTTTAATTGCTACACAACAAATAGGTGAACTTGTGAGCTGACACAACCAACAATGAATATTGCCTTCTTCCTCGCTCATGTATGGCCTCATCTCTATCGAGATTACAGTAACTTCACCAAAGGAGCTCATGGAAAGAAAAGACGAGACTTTCCAAAATGTTGATGAACTCAAACCCAAAACCTTAAGATGAATGAGTAACCCGTGCAAGAACTTAGTAAAATATATTGATCTCCCATTTTAGTTATTTTCAAAAGGTCCAAGATTTGCGTATAAATCAAGAAGTATCTACCAGACGATACTCGGGACATGCCCGTTGCGAAACAGGGATGAGCTATGAATTTAACAAGGGAAAGAAGGTCGAAGATAGGGGCTAGGGTTCCTCTTTTCTCTACAAAACTTATGCACAATAACAACCAACATATTACGAAACCGCATACAACCTTGTACTAAAACTCATATAGCTCACAATATACACTGGCAAATTAATAACCCTCTCACAACCAACATCACGCTGATTCTCCTCAACAAAGCTACGAGATTCATCCATGATTAGCGATCCAGGCGTTTACCATAATGTCATGTGAGAATGACCATATATGCAAGAATGGCATGCAAGGAGAAAACTCGAGGGCTGGATTGGTAACAGGAAGTGTAATGGTCATGAATTCTTTATCAACTTCCTTACTCTACTTCATCCATGGTATAAACAGGTAATTGCCATGACTTGGTATTCTTCTTTGGATCGTCGGTGAGGCTAAGATCATTATCATCTTCCTTGAATGTTTTAATGAATGTTTTGGCACCCATCAGAATAAGCCTTTCAATCATAAATAATTGATAGTTGTTCTCAATCACGGGATCCAGGATTCCGCTGTAGTTAGATGAATATGCCAATTTGTATCTGCAAAATATGAGCCACCAAAGTTCAACGTCAACTTCACCATCATATAAAAATTACAACGAAATTCTATTTAGCATTTTTTTTAAAGAAACAAAAGTCTCTTCCAGTTGCTGAAATGGTGGCAGAGATTTTCTACAAGATCCAAGATATCTCTTAAAAGGCATGAAGAGAGAGGCGTCAATTACAGAGAAAAGTAAGTAATGACTACAAAAAAAACTCATTGCAGCCATGCATCAGAACCATGTTCAACAATCAGATACAACCAACTTAATCAATGAGAAAATAGAAATGCCATACCAAGCATCCACACCAGTTGAGTTAATCATGCAAGATATTACTTCTGGATGATTTTTTTTCCATGATAAATTAGCAAGTTGCAATTAAGTAGTATTTGGAGAAACACAAAAATTAACGAAAGGATACAGAATCGTGAATTTATTTCTCTGTGCATCAATGCTCATCCCTAATTTATTTCTTTTTGAGAGTTTTCAGAACTGTACGTATAATCTGTCATGGCCAAATCATTTGTGCTACTTCACAGCTAAGAATTAGAGACTATAATTTTCATTTTTTTTAAGTTTGAGAAGGTTTACCTGGCAGCGAGAGGTGAAAAGAATCCTGGTGTCTTCTCATTTGAAGCAATAAAAAGAGTTCGTCCAGGTGGAACCCATTTTTCAATCCTGTGGAGTATAAACTCTGGACGTGTATCCCTGTCAAGATGAGGATGTAGGGTCCTATAAACACCAAACCTGTCCTTCCTGGTTTTTATTTTATCGCCTCGACGAACATGCATGGAATCATAATCACCAAGAAGTGCTATAACCTGTGCACATGAGATCAATTGCAGGTTAATCAAAACCTGTTTTAAAAGAAACACAAGCAGACAAATGGTGCAAAACAAGCAAAGAGAAATTAGCAATATCAATTATTACAGACCTTATCCGCAGCATCCCTTAAACTTTGTGATGCCATTGTAGGAAGAAAGGAATATGGCAACATTATAGCACCGCGGTTGTTTCGGTCCTTGCATTCCATGAACCTGAATGGCTATCATGATTAGGGCCTAGAAAGAAATATGCAAGATTCATGAATCTTGGAGACAAGTTATGTTATGACAAACAGCTACACTGAAAATAATAAGTGAAAACTTTTCTTTTTCTTTTTCCATAACTATAGCAGTCACGAATCTTTTCCTTTTCCTTTTTCATTTCCCCTCCAAATAGAGTAGTCCGCTTTCTATCCAACATTGGCTTATTAAAACGGTTCAAGTCACTACACCACTTGAAGAAAAACCAATCTTTTCATCACAGCCAGGCATTGTAGTCTGTTTCAGAACTTAAGAAAAAATGTCAACAAATTTTGTGCTTCAAGAACTATATTCATATTAATTGTGAAATTTCAAAAGCAATGCAGGAGAACTATCATTATTTACTCTACTCTTAAACTATTATCCAAACAAAAATACCAATTTTTCTTCCCACAATCACCACTACCCAATTTTCAAACAGCTCCTTTTCTTTTGAGACATTCAAGAGAAAAAAACATGAGAAAGCCAAAAGTATAGGCTAGCTGCATTCACTACCATGAAAGGGGGCTTGCTGTTCGATTAATGAGCAAGAGGTTCGAGTAGTGACTATTCTCTTTGAGATCAACCCGACTTACTCCTTCCACATGGGCCACTCCTCTAGCTCCCAACCTCATACTTGTCGATAGTACCCGAAACCAATCTTTTGAGTTGTCTAAGATTACAGGTACAGTTTCTGATATGAGATCCATATCATACAAAGTGTCCATGGCACAGGAGCTTTCAGCCCACCTGCCAAATAGAAGGAAGCAAGTTCAGATCATAGAACTTTTTAAAATGTATTCATTGATAAAAATGGAGGCAACCTGTTAATTCAATTAAAATTTTCTTTTCATAAGAATTGAAAAGCAAGCATACTAAAGAAAAGGTTATTGCACCCCGTACAAGATGTTGGATTTAACACACTAGACGCAATAGTTTAGATCTGGTAATAACAGTCCACATAATAGAAGTTCAATAAACTTGCCTTTCCTGTGGATTCAACTTGTCAGACTGATGAAGGATCCCCTTCTTATTGTGTATTGGATTGATACACATCCTTGAAGGCATCACAAAAGTTCTGCAACAAGATAATACGGCAATATAAGAAACATGAAAAAACAGACAATATCAACTCTGCAGCATCTAACCATACTAATCTTTACAGCTAAAAAATCCACAAAAAATATAGTTTCAATAAATCATAATTATTGGCTCATTTAATCACCACACAAATTTAAATAAATCCTTGGGTTTTCAATAATATTTCAGCCCCCCCCCCCCCCCCCCCCAAAAAAAAAAAAAAAAAAGAAAAAAAAGAAAAAGAAGCACATTTCAACAAGTTCCTAAAAAATAAAATAATAATAATAAAAAGTTATTATTATAGCAACTCAAGCCCCTAAATCTCAAGCAATCTAGGTGCATAATACAGTTTCTTAAAAAGAGTCTCACGTGATCCAAAATTTGCTTATTTCAGTTAATCCAACTTTAATGTCATTAACACCTAAAACCCCCATAACTAAGCAAGTAATATACCAAAATCAATTCAATAGAAACAGAGCATAAAACCTAATACCAACAAAAACCCACCAAAAAAACACCAAATCCAGTACATTGAACACAAAAAAACATAACTTTATACACATAGCAAAAAGAAAAACACACCTATTCAAGAACATGGCTTCTTCAAGAGCACACCTAAGGCTAGACTCTTGATGACCCAAACCTTCACAAGACTCACAATGTTTACCAGGACAATCAATTCTGCTACCCCAATACAAGTACTTCTCATGAATTGTGTGCTGTCTATAGGGTTTGTTTGGTAAGTTCTTTATGGTTTTTGGAGATGAAAAAGAGAACCCATTTGTGGAAATTAGTGAAGAAAACAAGCACAATAATGCAATGGCTAAGATACAAAGTATTAAAGTGAGAATTGGGGATCTGAGTTTTGTTAAAGGTTTTGGCTTTAGGGGTTTGTTTATTGTTGCCATTGAAAGATTGAAGCTGCAGAGAGAGGTAGAGGGAGAGGGAGAGGGAGATTTAAGAGCTGAGTGTGAAGAGTGTTATTATTGGTTAACCTTAGATTTTTAGATTTTGCCAGGTCAGCATTAGTATTTTACCGGGCCGTTAAATTGAGTGATTTTTTCTTAATATAATAATGATTAAACTCACCCGGTCGTCCCAGCACAAGGCCCAGATTGGGCAATTTAATCCAAGCCAATAAAAAATTTAAAACAAAATCAAAGCAATAGTATTTTAATTTTTTAAAAGTAAAATCAAGTTTTGATTTAACTGAGCCAGTCTAATCTCTACTTAATCCATTGTGTCAATTGAATCAACTTTGAGTTGATATTTTTTTGACACTTGGCTCATGCTTAGGGATGAGTTGGCTATATCTGGATTAGGTTAGGTTAGACCGAGTTTAATGATAATAATTTTATTATCAAGTCAAGTGATTGTTTAATTAAAATACTTAATTATTTTTTTAAGGTATTCTCGTAACAATTTAAACTTTGAAGAATATTAAATCTAATTTCCTTATGTTTTTAGAGCATATTAACTTGTATATTCATGTTACACTATGAAGGACTTGATTTTTATTTTCATAAAAATATTTTTTATATCAATATATCTCTTATTTATCTTAGTCGACTTAATATTTTTAACTTGAGACATTGTTATGTAAAAAAAATAATTTTAATTGTTAAAGCAAGCTTTTAAAAAAAATCAAGATGATATATTCATATATTTTGTGTGATTAAAAGCTATAAAAATTATAAATTGATAAAATTATGTTACAAATCTATTTAAATATTTTAATAATAAATAACTGATTTTAATTAAATTTTCATAATAATTTATTATTATTATTATTATTATTAAATCAAATACAAAATAATTAAAAAATAATATTAAATATCAACTTCTCAATATTAAAATAAAATCATCTTCAACCATTATTTTAAAGTCAAATTATACTTTCTACTTGTTATTCGAATTGTTTTTGAATCCATCAAATCAACTAGATTATTTCAAGAAGATCCATGTATAGTTTAATTTTAAATTCAAGTTAAAAAATATCAAGTTAATAACTTTTAAAATTAATTTATTAAATTAATTATAATAACAATATCAAATAATTCATTCATATTCTTTTTCTTACTTTGTAAACTGTATTGACTTACAATATTAAAAAGAAAAGGACTAGTCCATGTTAGCTTTATAGTGTGAATTCGAAAAGTTAAAAAAAAAAAAAACACATATATTTGAACATCATGTCAATCTTTTAGAATTCAAACTACTTTACAAATTCACGGGTGAAATTATTATTTTTTAATTAAATATGATCCAACATTTTAATTCGTTTTACTAGAGTTTGAACTATATTAATTCCACTTGATACTATCATTTCAATCAATTCAAAAATAAATTAACTTACCCCTAAAAATATATGAAGATAAAATTAAAAAAATAATAAAATTAAAAAAAACCTCATAACTAAATGTTTTGTTAATTTGGACTTAAAATTAAAATAGATAAGAGGTGTTTCGATATGATTTAGTTGACTTGATCGGTCCAAAAACAATCTAGAAAATTATTAAAATATATATATATAGATAAAATTGAGAGAAAAAAAATTAAAACAGTATTTAAAAAAAATAATAAAAAATTAAATCGAATTTTAATCAAATTGAAAGTTAATTAAATAGGTTACTCAGATTTAATCAAATCAATTCTCATCTAGTTTTTTTTAAACTCTACCAAGTCAGTTAATCCATTAGGCAATGCAGGCTTGCTAGTATTCAGATTGTCATGCCTGAAATGCAGATTCGACTAAATGCTGGAGTCTTCTTCCCTCTTGGAAATGGATCGCAAGTTCTTCATGAACACATTTATTCATAGGCAGCATCAAACGTTTTACGTGAATCATGGAGCGTTGACAGTAATTCTTAAATACAAAATTAACATTTTTTTTGGTTACAAGAAAAAAGATTTGAACTCGAAACTTCATAGATACCAGTTGCATTAAGAACTCATTGAGTGGGCGAAGATCATTATTACGAGGGCAGTTCAATGGTCATCATGTGGAGTGCCAACCCAACAGTGCACCATCATAAAAAGTAGACGTGAGCAGATAGCAGTACTGTTCCAGTGTCTAGATCATCATTGAGAGACAGGAAGTCAAGAATCACACCACGAAAATGTGTGATTCTACAGTTCTGAAAGTTATTTCGAACTCCTTGTTTTGACGGAGTTGGTAGCGAAATGGCAACAGGAAGAATTACTGTTTTAGCTTGGAATTGGAAATGCTGAAAAAACCATCTGAATCGATGTTCTGTGGTTTGATAACTTCATGCAGATCACATGAAGGATTTATTAGAAAACTTAGTGCGATGGGTACACAAGGATAGACCCAAAAACACAACTCACTTCAAGTTTAAAGCTGTCTGCTAACCCTAAATACACTTTTCTGATCTACCCTCATCTGTACAATCCTCTAATCCCAGGTGCACCAATCATAGAGAAAAAAAAAAAAAGACTTATATAGGTCAAGAAAAAAAAAGGTGGAAAACATACTTAACAAGACATCATGCCTTGGCTTCATCGGCAGGGCATGCTGTATTGACTGAAGTTTCAGCTTACAGCACCCTTTGTGATGATCAAGAGAGCATGAGACTGTTTTGGGTGATCATGCCGTTGACATTGCAGTTCTTGGTGAACAAGGACAGTGGACAAAATAGTTCGTGTTGGTAGGATTCATTTCAAGCCTTCTGAAATGTTCGTGAAGAAACTCCATGGAGAAGCCTGACAAACCCCAAGAAGCTTAGTTTCCCATCTGAATGTCTTATCCAGTCCTGGAGAACCACATGAACTGGTACTGATGGGCTAAGGCCAAGTTCCTGAAAACAGAGAAACAAATAAATTTTAGTACTTTGATTCAATATGAAGAACAAAACATGTCTCTAAATAGAGCAGACTTGCTTCATCATCGAAGTTTCCCTTTCTTGGAGGAGGAAACTACCCAGTAAAATAGACCTGTACCTCCATTTTTCTATGTTCTTAGTAAAAAATTAGATGATTAGAAACTTCAAATTTGAGTCTTTGACACAGTAATCACCTTGTCTTGTAAATTGCAAGAGAATTTGATCAAAAAGGTCATACAGGAGTGAGAAATTAATTTGGACCAACCAGTCCAAAACAATTATCAAGGACTTCAGCAGTCAAAGAACATACCGAGGCAAGCTCCTCTATCATAATCGGTCTGTTGCCATCCTTCTCGAACAACTCATAGGCACGCCTAGCATGTTGCTCCCAACAATCCACTCCTTCCAGCTGATGCACACTTATGGCAACAGCAGAAAATTCTTCAAAATCCAATTTTCTGTATTGAAGAGTACTAATCTGAAGCACACAAGAGCAGACAATTAACTAGAACTCTATATCAATTCTTCTGATAAATAAATTTGATAGAATAGTACAAACAATTAAACAAAAAAAGCACATTAACAAATAAACAGAATATGTGTTAAGCATTACCATATTAACATAATCAAGGACCCTGGAATCCTTCATAGCATCTGTAGAGTGCTTTATTACTGCCTGAAAATACCAACATCTTTCAGAATGACATGAGAAACACAAGTACGCATGAAAAAGAAAAAAAAAAGGTGGAAGAGAAAGAGCTCACTGTTTTGAAGTTCTGCATAGAAATGAAGCCATTTTTGCTTGGCCCCAACAGTGTAAATTGTTCCCGCAGGTAAGCTAGCTGAGCAACTGTTAATGTCTTCGCCAGAGCCTGTCAAAAACAACAAGTTTGTGACTTTCACAGTAAGTATTAAGATTTTTATGAAGGACATTATACCAAAAAAATAAACAAGTTTTCGTCTCCTCCAGCTGGAATTGACTTTTGGCTCATGATGCAGACAAACTCTACATAATTGTACCCGTTGCTTTATGCACCCATGTGCTCAGTGTCTAAAACCAGTACAACAACACCATGCATTGAATGATCCTATATATCCATTTTTCGGGAATTGGCAGTACATTTTACAATAATCCTCAATAAATGCAGTCTTTTCTTTTCTTTTTTCTCTTTGTTTTTTAGGGGAATAAGACAGCACATAAACTTCAGATGGTTGACTGGATCACAGACAATTTAACTTTGAACAAATAGCATAGGACTCGAGAAAAAAAAAACTGGCCACTTCCCAAGTCAAATCAATATACATTTGAGTTGCAACTAAAAAGGGAGGACACAGGATCCTACTTACCCCCAATGCAGATTTCCGAAGAGAAGATGAGCTTATATAAGCTTTTACAAGCTTGTATACTATCATATCCAACGGAATTTTTAAGTCATGATGATTAGCCAGCCATGGGTGACCTAAACATAAAAATGACACCTTAGAATTAAATCGTTGACCACATATATTGGGTGATCAAATAAGGACTTTAACTTTGGGAACTTACTCAGAGCCTGAGCAGCGGTTAGTCTCTTCCGATAGTCCTTGTTCAACAGCCTCTTCACAAAATCTATTGCTTCAGGGGATAAAGAAGGCCAAGGAGCTTCATCAAAGCTTGGATCTGCTTTCAAAACAGCTCGAAAGATGCCAGATTCTGTCCGGGCCCAAAACGGTCGGCTACCACATAGAAGAATATAAGCAATTACACCAATACTCCACATGTCTGCCTCAGTTCCATATGATCTGTGTAGAACTTCGGGAGCTACATAATATGCACTTCCCACGATGTCATTTAACCTCTCATCTGCAATAGTTTCAAATAGTCAAAACTCCCATCCACCATTGAAACCCCCCCCCCCCCCTTCCCCCCCCCCCCCCAAAAAAAAAAAAAAAAAGGAGAGAAAGGTGAATAGCTGTATCCAGCAATGCTAACCTAGCTTTACATAGTCAGAGAGTCCAAAATCAATGGCTTTCAATGGGGAATTCTCCTCCTTGGTGGTAAAGAGAAAATTCTGAAATAAATAGCAGAAAACAATTAGAAAAGAAAGAGGATATGCCAGAATGGAAGCACATATACTGTCTTGTTCAATCAATTGCACAGCTCTAATAATGAATCAATCCATTGATCAAGAACAGTAATTAAACAATCCATCAGTGAAGGAACGTAGAAAATATCCCTGATTAAGAAAAGTAACCATACAAGAAAGCATAGCATGGGCAAAGTGGACACTTCTGACCTTCATTTAGTAGCATTAAATATGTTTAAAGGGAATAAGATGTAAAAAGTAAGAACTCAAAACTCTAAGGGAAATGGCAATTTGCAATCTTATTTATCAAAGCTCCATCTCAACCACATGGCAAAAAAAAAAAAAAAAAAACAAGAAAAGAAAAGAAAGAGAGAAAAGAAAATTAAGAGAGAAAGATCTGCAACAATTATTGAACTTCTTAATACATGAACAAAATGCAACATTCCACATTAAATGGAGGCTAAAAAACTGCATCCAGACTGTAAAAAAATCAAAAGTAACATTATCAGAAGTTATGATTATTTTTGTTAACTGCTTACCTCAGGCTTTAAGTCTCGATGGACAACACCTTGGAGATGACAGTAGGCAACCACACTTAATATCTGAACCATAACAGTCTTTGCATCTTCTTCTGAGTATTTTCCACCCCTGTATAATATGAAGAGGATTTCAGCCAGTTAGAATGTCACACAACAAGCCAGGGATATACCATAAAGAAAACATTTGAGAGTACAGTACCTTGAGAGTATCCTATCCAATAATTCACCGCCTTTGCACAACCTAAAGAACAAAAATATATGTAGATGGTAAGTTCCACATGTGTAACTTTTTTGTCTGAAGTCTATGCTATTATAAACATCAAAACTGAACTAACCGATGGATTAACTTCTTATTTCAGTTCTTTTGCTGCTTGATAATTAGATGCAAATGTGTTACAAATGACAACCATGCAAATGTACCAAAAGACTCGTATAGTTATATTTTCCATGTGTTTTGGTTAACATGAAGATTGTTTATCAGTCAACTCCATCAAGCTTTTCATTAAAAGCAAAATTGATCAAACATGGCAGAATAATTTATATAATTGGTCTACATTTTTTTGACATTGATTATCAACCGGCCAAAAGGCTTATGAAATTTGAATTGTAAGTCCTTCATGCTTGTAAAATTCACAAAGACATGGAGGGGTTAGTATCATTAGTTAGTTACTTGGCTTATCTGATTTTCCTTATCTTTAGTCATTTTCTTGACAGTCATTATCACAGTTTGGAGCCATAAACATTATAAATGTATAACCAGGGCAAAAGTAAAACAATCGAATGTATTTACAAAAAAAAAAAAAAAACAAGTGCAGACAAAACTTACTCCATTACAACATAGACATTGTCATCATCTTCGTAGGCATCATAGAACTGCACTAGATTATTATGTCCCGTTAGAGCCCGTAATATTTTCACTTCACGTCTCACATCCTCTATAGCAATTGCAGTGGTCATCTGTAAAACATTGCCCAATATACATGAGAACAACAACTCATTGGTTTCTACAGTCAATGGTCAAAAGGACTATCATTCGTGACATAAATATGGTATCCTCATACTAAGGCCTCAACCATGTAAGACAAATGCGACTGTCATTGGTTTCCACAGTCAATTTCCAAACAGACAAATAATACAAATAGTGATCCTTGTACCTTTGCCCATTAATTCAGAACAAAAATGGGATATGCTTTCACAAGTAGATTGATATTAGCAACATGGAGAATATTACAGAATACATTGTTTGCATTGGATTAAGCTATGGTATAATATCATTATCATGAAGGGGCAATAACTACCTAAACTTTATGGTCAATCAGACAAAAAAAGAGCATTGAATTCAATTATCACTAACTAAATTAGAGCCATAGTGACCCGCAACATGTTTATCTTGAGCCTGGATTGCCTAAACATTAAATTGAGCCTCCATTAATAAATGTTGATGCACCAAATAACAAAGAAAGGCAATGTTAAGCTACAAATGTCCTAACAAAAGAGAAGCACTGCGTATCTCAGGAAGGACCTCGAGCAAATCCATCATTCTTATCATACCCAAAGAACAATAATTGTAAAACAACTTTAACATAATAAGTAAAACCCTTTTATACATAACACATAGCACAGCTGAATGTAATCCTACACTCCTCCACTATCACAAAAGAAGATAGACAGATCAGTTACAATTACAAATAGCAGCCAAAATTGCATTAAACCTCTATAGATGCTAAATAGCAGCCACAAAAGAGAGATGCGCCTACAAACATAAAAACAAATCACATCTATACATGAGTACAACACATAACAATTAAAACATCCGAAATTTTAAGCTAATCTAAGGAATTACTCTAACAAATAAAAGCTAGTCAAAATCAAAAGATCATAATCAATGAGAGGTTTAGAACTAAACCTTGGACTTCGGAATAACTTTGACTGCCACATCCTGGCCTTTCAAGCTCCCTTTCTTTGCCTTAGCAGAGCAAGTATACCCAAAATGTCCACGCCCCACTTCCTCACCAAGCTCATAGTGACTCACAAACTGCTTAGAAAACCCAAAATTCTTGTCCAAAGCAATATCACTTTCACTTCCCTCAGGAATTGAAGCTTCGTTAGGCTTAACAGAGCCATGCCTTCTTGCAAGTAATGCACGTATATGCTTTGCAGGAGAAGGAGGTGGAAAAGGCCTCTTGAAAATCCTCAAAGGAGTGGAGCTTACACTTGATATAGCAGGTGAAGTCTTGAAGAGACTTGGTAATGGACTTGGACTGTAAAAGGGAAAGTTTGAGGTCTTGCTAGTGTGTGAATTTGCTGGCTGTGTTGAGTCTGTTTCAATGGAGAGTGTGTTGTTTTTGGATTGATTTCTTTGGAGCTCAATGGGTTTTCCATGACAAAGTCCCATGGAAACAAAACCCAAAACAGAGAATTCAAGAAATCACTTAAAAATCAAGGAAGTTTAAAACTTCGATCAAGAAACTCAAAGAAAAGTAAAGAGATTTAGACCATTTGAAGAAAACAAGAAAACAAAGAGAGTGAGTGACTAAATTCAAGGATTTGAGGCCAAAGAAAGAAATTTTCACAGTGAGTTATACAAGAAGGAGAATTAAAAAAAAAAAGGGTACGGATATCTAGACAATTTGAACAAAAAAAAGAAGTCAGCAAGAAACTGAATTCAAGACTAAATTTTTACAATATGATCAAGAGAACCCAGAAATGATTGGCACTGTAAATTCCAAAGCACAAGAATTTGCCAGCTAATTTGGATTGAAAAGGTGGGAAATTTAAAATAGAAATTGAAAGGGTGGGAAAAAAAGAAAAGGAATTGGACTTTACTGATCAAAGAAACAAGTGCTTGGAAAGAAAGGAAGAGACAAATAAATAAGCAGCAAATTGTTGGAGAAGAAGGGAGAAGGGATCAGAGGACGAGAGAAACAAAAGAGAGAAAACTGCGAGGGAATTATATTCCAGGAGAGAAAGAACGGAGCGAGAGAGGGGCAAAAGCACAGGGAAAAGTGAAGAAAAGATGCTTAGCAGAGGCAGCAAGAAAAGGGAAAAAAGAGCACAAGGCTTCTTTTCCTTGCTTTTTTGCAAACTCTCTTTGCTTCTTTGTTTTCAATTTTATTTTCAATTACATTTTTTCTTTTTTGTGTTTGTGTTAGCAATGGTTTTTGGCCTTTTTTGTGTAAGGAAATATCAGCTAATTTTGTGGATTGATGATTGTCTTCTTCTTCTTCTTCTTCTCTTGTTGTAAAATAATAATGGAAGTGGGGTTGGAGTGTGGATCCTTCCAGCCTGTCCTTATTGATCCCAAAATAACCAGGATGGATGTGGTGGGTTTTTCTTGCATTGTTGATTATATGTTTTCACATTTTTCTTTTTTCTTTCTTTACAGTTAAAGAAAACTGAGCTTCCATTGTCTTGTGTATTCCACCTTTGACCTGCTTTTGTTGGGCTTTGAGAGCTTTTGTCTTTCTCTTTTGTTTCTCTTTCTCGTTCTTACTTTTCCTGCAAAACTATTCACGTACTTCCCACTAATTTGAAAATGTGAAAAAAAAAAAAAACAAACTGGGTATTTGGGTAGTCGGCCACTAACATAGTTATTAAAGACATAATTACAGGCGATGTAACTCAGGTTTTGAGTTTATTTCCTGAAGTTTAAGTTCGTGTTTTATAAATTTTAGAGTAATTAAAAATTGATATAATTATTGATTTTAAAATTTGTGAAATTAGTTGGGTACATGCAAATTAATTCAAACATCAACATTAATAAAAAAAAATTATACAATACGAGAGTTGTGATTATATCAACTCATAAATCATAATATTAATTAGATTAATTAGATTAATCATATTAGTTGGAAAACAAAACTTTTATTTGTAACATTTTCCCAAACCACCATACGCTCATACACAGTATTTGAAGATCCTTGCTCACATCTCTGAAATCTGGCCTCGGTTCTTGAATTGACAGTAGACTTTTTAGCCAACCTAATTCTGTTTAAAATATAGAATATTTTCATCTAATTTAATTCCAAAATCTCACTTAAAAATGTTCTTTTTGTTCATATTAGATCATCTACTTCCAGGGAATAAAAAAAATATTAAACTGCAAGCATTAATTTTTGCCATGAAAGCTGACCTAAACGCAACCACATTTTGATGCTAAACATCTGTGCTTAAATCAGAACATAATTGCCAAATTAAAGCCATCATTTATTTTACTGAAAAATGCACTGCACATCCTTAAATTGTAGGGTACTTGCCCTCTTATTCAAGAGGGCTTTTCCTCAAAAGTAGTTGCATCTACTTTGATGCCACTAAATAAAAAGTAATGGTGTCACTGAAAGAGGCTCTTTTTTTTAATTAGAGTCGAGGCCAGGCTTCAAACCCTTCACCAATTGGAGTCTTATGTCCATCCCACCGCATTTAAAATGCTGAAAAATCAATTTATTTATACAATAATATGGCTGCTTTTGCTCGAGCAAAACTTGATTAATACGTAAAGAAAAGACAATGGCATCTGATTCAATTGAAGCCTTTGGAAACATGGCTTGCAAGGGCTAACTTTTGGTGGTAGTTGACCTATGTTTGCTTCTTCAGTGTGCAAGCTTGTGCTCGCTTATCTACAATGCAATTGCAGTGTACGAGAACAAATCATCAGAGTTATGCTCCTTGAATCTTTCAATACTTTTCTTACCAATTTCAACTATAATTATTAAAAGGATGCCACATATGCAACGAGTTTATTCGATTTATTCAAAATAATATTGTTTCAAGAAAATATTTAGAAAAATTAAGATAATATTATTTAAAAATAAAAACTAAAAAAATTAAATTAAGTTTTAATTATATCGTTAATGTTTGACAAGATCTATTCCCGCCAAGATTATTTTTTTAAGCCTAGCTCACACACTAGATCTTAAATCGATCAGATCTCGAGTTGAGTTATGTAGTTAGATCAGGTTTATGAACACTGATTTCAAAAGAGATTGGATGAGAGATTTATAAACTTGCACTTGGATTTGGATTGCACAATCAAAAGTTGTTTGTTGGAAATTAGTGTGTGTTTCCCACAATTTTCTTACTTTTTAGGATTTCTAAGGTTTGAACACGGCAAGAAAAAGACACCATCCATGCTTAAGCATTGAATCGCCTTGTGTTCCTCGAAGACATGCATGTCCAGGAAGACAGAGAAGCATCTAGAGATGAATTCCTATGAGCTTCCTTCAATGGTGATCATAGATTTGGTCACGGCCTTGAGGGTTGCAAGTAGAGGGGGTATTATCATCATGTTTCGGGTCGGTTGGCACTTGTAATGAGAGTCATAGCATAGCCCCATCTAGACCAACCTCCATCAAACAATTTGAAAGAAGCTTAATTTAATGCAACCATTTTAGAAGAACCATTCCATCAATGCTCTCCTTTATTAACTAGGCAGATACCCGTACTTGTCTTGTTCCTTTTTTTATTATTTTTATTTTTTATTTAATTTTACTTTATTATAATTTATAGATAATGTATTGTAGCAACAAAAAAGTGCATGTTTTGGAGACGAATTTTACTTTAAATAAAAAAGAAAGAAAGAAAGGTTGGGGGGGTGTATACCACTCTAGTTATGTTGCATGCAGCCCTAGCTAAGATTTCAACATCTTCCAAAATGACATCAATGTTCTTGATGATAAACCATATTGTATAATATATTTTTTTCAAAACATTTTAAGGCATGCAACATTCAATTTTCAAACTATTCTTCCCTCTATTTGACACCAATTAATTATACCTTATGAAAAGTATGATTGCGGTCCAAGTTTGAATGTATATGATTTGTATTTGGATTTGAAATCAAACTAATCAACCTCCAAAATCCAACTAAAATAAATATATGATTCCATGTGAATGTCATTTTAGCATCTTGATGACAATTTTAGCTACTAGATGTTGATTGTTGACCTTTCTAGTATGGTTCTCTCTATGCTCTCTCTCTCTCTTGCAAAATTGGGAATAATGGGAAACCTAGGGTTTTACTCTACATTACAACATTGCCATCTTAAGAGCCAAATAAACACACTACTGTATTCAGTAATGGCGAAATGATGAAGGTTTAAAAGTAACTATACTTGAACCTAATTAATCATTTTAATTCAACTGGTAATGCCCTTGTGTATACAAAACAAGAGGTGCACTTGTATATGATCTAGACTAATGAACCAGATCCCATAAAAAAAAACTCTCTGAAGTTAAATTTGACGTATTAGAAATATTAATATTTTATTATTTTATTATCGTTTCCTTGGAAAATGATTGACAAAAACCTGTAACAATTTTCATCGCGACAAAATATTTTCAATGGATAATTTTGTTTTTCTTTCAGTTTTCTAGTAGTGGTTCCCTCTCATCAAATCGTCGAGGTCCAAACTCAAAAGCCTTGCATGGGACGCAAATCGGCAAAAGAACAAATGGAAGTAAAAGGGCTTTTGAAAACTGAAACTGCGCACCATATATACCAAGCATGACAAGTCCTCCCCTTGTTCATGTGAGTTTGACTTCAACATGCCATAACGATACAAAAAATAACACCAATCCAAACCCACAAGATGATCAAGTGCGCAGTCCATATACAACCCACATAAGAAAACCCTGCCGTCGAACTTACCCATTTCCTCGATATCAAAAAAACTAGTCTCAACTATTCCATGATTGTGATTTCGTGAATCACTTGGCCAAATCAAACCTTTCTATTCGTGTGTGAGTGTGTGTAGATCCAAGCATGTCTTGGATTCTTGACAGCTGAATTATTATTTGGTACAACTCATCACACCTGCTTGATTACACTCACAAGCTTACTGCAGGCAATACGTTTGACAACTAACCAAGGCGCTCTCCATCCTAATCAAAATTTTTAATTCTGGTTTAAGTTTGCTTCTATGATAAGTTGTTCGATTTTAATATATAACCCATGTTTCCATCTGTCAAGTTAATTAATGGAGCGATCATACGAAAATGCATTTCATGTCTGAAATGTTTTTGTGCATTGAGGATTAATTTGAGGGTGGATTGCGACGACGTACGACAGAACCATCATATTCCGAGCAAAAATGTAGTGGAGAGGCAATGGCTTGGTACGTATTTCACGTGGTTTACTAATTAATCTTTCATTTAAAGGCCTACAATAATATATAAATCAAGGTTAATTAATTAGTAGTCAAAATACAAATAGATCAGAATATCAGAGAGAGACCCTTTGAAGCCCCTGGCCGTGTAGTGACAAATTTCCTGGAAGGGAAGAGGAAAAAGACGATAAATAAGAACCTCATACCATTAGATTTGGTCAGCTCTCCTCTTGGGCCACCAGAGATAAGAACGATATGCCCCAAAATATAGGCAAAACATAACAAGGACTTGAGTGATGATGCCTTTATCTTTGATATTGAGTGGAGCTTTGTTCTATGAAAAAATACATATTCTTATTCCTTGATTCTCTCCTCCCCACCTCTCCTTTTTCAATAGAATAAAGTTGATGATCAAGGAATGGTGGCAGAGGGAAAAGATAAAAATATATTTGTATAATAAACAAGAGAGTTGGTGTGTATGAATTAAAAATTGCATGGGAACATGCAAGAACATGGTATACAGATGTTTCCAAGGCAATGCGAGCGAAAAATTCTTCTAGACGAGGAAGACAAAGCTAGCCATTTTAGTCAAATGTTTTGTTAATACCCACACTTGATAGTGAGAATCCTATGGCAAAAACACAAAGCGCTAATCGCGATAAAAAGCAGCTTCTCCAATGTCTCTTTCTATAATATTACATCTTTCTCGCAAGCCATCAATTACATCCTTACTGTAATGAAGAGATGTGTTGAAACTAGCTCTTTTTGGGCACTGTGTGATGCCTTGAGATATGCTATTTAACTAAAATAAAACAACAGTAATTTTGAAGACTAGATAAAAAAAAAAAAAAAAAATTGACCACTTCCTTGTAGTTGGTTTTAATTAATGGTTAAAAAAGTCTCAGAATTAAGCCTTAAGAAAATTAAAATTTCTATTTATTATAACTACTTTTTATTAAATTTTATCTTATATAAAATATATTAAATTAACATTTCAAATCAAAAGAGATAATAATATAAAATTATTCTTAAAACTTCATTTCAATAGTTAGGATTGCATTAATTCTTTAACACGATCACTATTTATAAAAAAAGATTATATTTATTTTTCCAATTAAACTTTGAATAATGAAAACAGTATCTTTTATTATATATTCTGAAGTATTAAATCTTGCTATTATATTTTATGTGAACATGGTGCTTGACTAACTTGGTAGCCCTACTACCCCCACTATATATATATATATATATATATTTTCCCTTTTTTTTTTTTTGCAATTAAAAAGTTTACTTGGAGTGTAACAAAGAGATTGAGACTCGCTAATTGTTTGCTTGGCACAGCAAGTACCCTGAGAGACTGTCATTAATTAATTACTATATGCATCGATCTAATGATAATTTTTAACCCTACTTTATCTTTCATCATATGATATCGTTAGGTGACCCACTACAGACAGTTGTCATTTTGCTACTCAAAAATCCTCTGACCAGGAGAGGGAAGGGAAAGGGACAGCCGTTTGGGTGCCCAGAGAGACTTTGATCATTGAAATTATCACATTTAGGGGTCCATTCTGTAATGTTCATCGAAGAATATGGCACCTCATGGTTTTTTTTTTCCACATTGGATTTCTTTTCACAGGCGAGGGCAATAATCTGTTGATACATGTTGAAATTATTGTGGTATTGTGTGCAAAGTATTTTTTAAAATAATTATATATATTATTTTTAATATTAGTATAAAAATATTAATTTTAAATTTTTTTATGGTAAATATTCTTATCAGCTTGTTGATTCTTGCTGATTATTCCTTGCCCAGATGATTTATTCCCTGGAGACTTCATTGGGATTAGAGATTCTCTGCCAAAACCTCACCAAAATGCAACTTTGTTGATTCACTTTGTTTGATTTTATTCCACCACCACCACCTCTAAGCATCTCATGCCTTGTGTTTGCAAAAGCCAGGGACAGGGCATAATGGGTCCTTTGAGCAATATATTTGGACATGTGGAATCAGGATCATGGTTTTCAAATCCCCAACGAGGAGAAAAAAGGCAACGGCAATTCCAAATCCTATCCTCTAAATTGTTTATTTTCTGTATAAGCTCCCCAAAGAAGTTTTTTGTTTTTGGTATCATTTTCTAAAATCTGTGCAATCTTTCCATTTCCGTAAAACAAAAGAGAGGCCATTGATGTCAAAATAAAAAGATCTACGAAAATTTTACATCTTACTATTTGTTTTAAAGTTGGAATCTTTCTAATGGAATAAGTAAGCATTTCTTCAAATTTAAAATAATCTTGAAGAAAATCTTCATAAAATCTTGAAAAGTGTGGTGATTTTTATTTTTAAACGTGATTCGCTTGGAAAAAATATTAAATTAATATTTTTTTTAATGTTTTTGGATGATTTTGATGTTCTAGTGTTAAAAATAAAAAAAAATCATTTAATATATTTTTTAAGTAAAAAATATTTTTTAAAAAAATATCATATTTTACAATACACTAGATGTTTTCTCTAGCATTCATGGTCATTTCTCTTATGTGATGCTTTGTTTGAGGCCTCCAGGTAAGACCTAGGCTGGCTCCATCATTCGTGATGGATGGCTCGGTTCCAAATAGCTTTTACATTTTGTTACGGGACATCTGTTAGTGGGCTTAGTTTTAAAGACTTTCTAGGTCAGGTCACAGAGGACTTTAGATGGTGGAACTTTTTCCATTTTTGGATTTCTGATCGGACCGAGTTGAGTTCTCTTTTGATAGCAGACCCAACTGAGAATTGCTTGGGCTCAGTTTAAACGATGATGCCATGTAGTGAGTGCTGCTTAAGGTTCATGTCAGCTATTGCATATACTGTGATGGTTTTGTTTATAGAAAACTTTTTTGCATTACTGTCAGAGCCAATTCTGAAACGTTGCCTGATGCTCCAGGATTTTCTCAAGTCTATGCAGACGGTGATAGCAATCCAGCACAAGTTGACCGTGAGCTCTAAAGATCCTTTATCGGTATGTTTTATGACAAGTGAAGACGTGATCCTCGTGAAAAGAGAAGTGAGAATTAACTTGCCCACAAATTAATATCTGTAAATGCAAATGCAGGGAATTCTACTGATATATGATGGCTTCAATATTGGCCCTCCAAGTGTCAAGTGCATATATATTATGAAGGTTAGAGGAAATAAATGAGAGCACAAGGAGTCTAGAGAGATCCCAGATAGGATTGATGTTGAGTGGAAGGGAAGGCGCAGCTTCCCTCCATTGCTTAATCCTCCACAGTTCCTTGAAGCATTGCTAGATAAGGAAGGAGGTCGTCAAAGTTTCAGAAAAACTATACGAGCATCCTCCTGTGATTGCAGTGATTTCAATAGGAGATGAGCTTGGCTAGGAGATCAATTGTTGAGAATGATATATATTCTCAAATAAATGGAGCTGTGCAGTGATTCGCTAGGATGTTTTAGACATGTTTTGAGAGTGTCGTTGGACCGTATTTTTTATTATTTTAATATGTTAATATAGAAAAACATTATTGAAAAATATTTTCAAGCAATTTTTTTTTATATCAACCTCAAACACATTCAAACAACCTCTTAGTTGGAAGGAAATAGCAAAGATGCATGATAATTCTAATATCTTTCAATTTATTCTAAAAAAAATATTGAATTGAATTATCAAAAAATAAATAAATAAATTTATACTGTATTTTAAGCAAATGATTTTCTTCAATATTAAACAAGATGATAATACAGTGTCATCTCCCAATTTTTGCCTCAAAGAAAAAAATCACAAAAAATCAGGGGGGAAAAAAGCAAAAAAAAGAAAAGAAGAAAAGGAAAAGAAGGACGTGGGCTGGACTGGACAGCTTAGGGGCCCTGGCTTGTTTATGTCCAAGCCCATTTGTCAATAAAAACAGGAAAATCTAAAGTGACCAGCCCTTTCCTTCTATGTACACACACCCTAACTCCCGCGCGCGCACAGAGGCAAACAACAGCCAGCCCTAATAGAGAGCCTTTGTCCGCAACATGTACTGCCCAGAGGTTCGCCGCACCTTAACGCGCCGTCTGCTTTTGACCCGCTATCATCATGTCAGTCCCTCTTCTTGTCATCCTTTAACATCTTGATCCTCGATTTGATAATTGAGCTATAGAAAACCCTCTGATCTTTTGATTGTTGGTCTAGATTTTAATTCATGTTTTGTGTATAATATATATTTTCTGCTTCAAATTACTCTTAATAATTATGTATCATATTTTCACAACTTGAATAGATTATTTTTATATTCATTTAACTTGAAAATCAGCATAATAAATATGTGAATAAATGATTAAATTGAAAGGTTAGTTAGGTTAAAATCAAACTAGACAAAGAGGTTACAGAACTACTAGG
>Ga0325402_1000025_pt1 | contig 59230 bp, 41 predicted proteins | sample PopdelMetagenome_22_FD_207212 | JGI IMG/M metagenome (GOLD analysis project Ga0325402, IMG submission 207212) | Populus deltoides microbial communities from Bellville, Georgia, United States - Xylem-PdKOR-R3 | ecosystem: Host-associated > Plants > Phyllosphere > Stem > Wood/Secondary xylem... | reverse complement strand
AAAAACTAGATATATATATATATATATATATATATATATATATATATATATATATATATATATATATATATATATAATAAATGAGCCAAGGGACCAAAAGTGAAAAGGAAAAAATGAGTGACTAAAAAGATTTAGGTTGTTTTGTGACCCAACACCATTTTATTCCTCTCTCCATATTGTCCGTCAGCTCCTCAACCACTACAACAATAGCATAACCTCCATCGACACCACCATTAGCCATTAGGGAGGAAAACCATTAACCCATTAGCCTTCTCACAATTACCAACCACCAAATCAACCACAATGGATTGGCCCCTTGACCAACAAACCAAGAGGAAAAGAGAAACAAATCTTAAAGAAAAATATAATTAGTTTTTCTTGTTTTGTTTGTTTTGTAGGTGACAATGAGATTCACCACCAGCACATGAAGAAAGAGGAGGAAACGTCACTCCAGATCCACTAGGTTTTAGCCTTCCACAAGCAGCGGTGCTTGAGACCCATGTGCCGCCACTGTTCTTGCAGTCCTAAAAGCTTACCAACACTATTCCTGAGTTTTAGAAGGATCTTGCAATTAATTATCAGAGGACTCTCATAAATCCTTTTTTTTTTACTTTTAAGTCTTATATGACTCTTGCAAATTGTTATGCGATATGGAATTTTAAAAAACCCTTATAGGTTTTACTTTTGTTTTAGATTTTAAGAGGACTCTTGTGAACTTGAGCCAAACCCCTCCATCAAGAGGCTTTTATGATTGAGTGTCAGAGGACTCTTATAAGTCTTTCTTTACCTTTGAGTCTTCGATGGATCTTACAAATATTTCTTACAATTGAGTCTTAGATGATTTTCACAAATCTTTCTTTACTTTTTGAGTCTTAGAGGAATCTTATGAATTTGAGTCAAACTTTACCATCAAGAGGCTCTTGTGATGAAATCTTAAAGGATTATTGTAAATATTTCTTTGCTTTTAAGTTTTAAAAGATTCTCGCAAATCGTTCTTATGATTGAGTATCAAAGGAATCTCACAAATCTTTCATTACTTTTTAAGTCTTAGAGGACTCTAATAAATTTAGGTCAAACCCTTCCATCAGGACACTCTTGCAATTGAGTTCCAGAGGACTCTCGTAAATGTTATTTTACTTTTAAATCTTAGTGGAAACTTGTAATTTGTTTTGCGATTTAGAGTCTCAGAGGACCCTCACAAGTTTTTCCTTACTTTTTTTAGTCTTAAAGAACTCTAAAAAATTTAAGCTGAACCTTTCCATCAAAAGGCTCTTGCAAATGAGTCTTAAAGGACTCACACAAGTCTTTCTTTACTTTTGAGTCTTAGAGTACTATTGCAAATATTTCTGGAGATCAACTCATAAAAGATTGATGCAACTATATTATTCAATAGTTTTACTCACGTTTACTTAGTATTTTGCCCATGTTTTATATATAAAATGCCTTGATATTATTATTTTTTATGTTTTAAAGGTAAGATTCGAAAAGGACTAATTTAAAGATAAAATTCAAACCATGTTCTAGCCCGTTTTGAATATTGGCAGATTTGACATTGAATTGATGTTTTACACAGATAATGAGCTGTAACGGTCAAAATTAAGTGATTCTAGCGGCATTAGAAAGATAAAATCCATAACTTTCTATCCATATATAGCAAGAAAAAAAGAAAAAGAAGTGGAAATTACAACCTTAACAGACAAGTCTCATATTCTGTTTGTTTTGTCCTTTGGCCATTTCGACTTGAATATCTTGAGCTAGAAAAGTCTGTTTGTTGCAAACTTAGGTTTGTTGAATACATACTCAAAAACCTATCAACCTACCAAATGTTAGTAGAAAAGGAGCTCATATGAGAGAGATATGATTTTTCTAAGACAACTCATAAATTCTACCAACAAACAAGTTTTGTGAGGAAACAAGTCCAACTTGCTTCCCAAGCATCAAAACCAGCATGGAAATTATCTCTTCATATGAAAAAAAGTCTTTACATGAGCAAATTAACTTCTCTAAGTCTAAAGTCTGAGCTTGAAAATTTCATGAAAGACTATTTTTCCTTCTTTATAGGAAAATAGTTATGTACTACTTAAATATAGATTGTCTACTTTGGAAAGAACTCTTTTTTTTTCTTTCCTGATAAAAATGAAATAATAGGAAGATGGGTATTAGGTTTTTTTAACTGATAAAAAGGAAAGAGAGAGAGGTGAAAAAGGTGGTGACCAAAAAGAAGAAAAAAAAAACTCTCATCTTTTTTTTTCTACACTTGAAATTATGTTTTCATCTTTTCTCTTCCTTAGTTTTTTTATTGTCATGAAAGATGAAGTTATTATTCTTGGTTGAAATGATACAGAAGCCTAAAACTATGAGATTTATTTTATCTTCTCTTTAGTTTATATGATGAGTATATGTTTTTCTATGCTTATTTCTTATGATTGTTTAGTTTGATTGTTAGAGTGGACTCTAAGTCATTATTGTAACCAATTTATTGCTAAGTTTACTATCAAAACCAGAGTTGTGATATTTAATTTGTGAAATGACTAAGTTTAATAATTATAGCGAATCTGTATTGTTAATCGTAGGAAAAATATTCAATTAAATCGAACATAGACTCTAGACAATTATGTTGCCTAGATTTATCAACTTTTCTAGTTTTAAGGCTGTCATTAAATTAAATTACTAGCATTGATGTTATAGTTGTTTAATGGTTAAGGGTTAGTTATATTGTGGATCGATTGACTGACTAATATTAAGGAAAGATAAATATTCATAATATAAATTGACATATTGTTTCAATGATCAATTTTGATTTTTATTGGTGAATGTTTACCTGAGACCAAAGTTTTTCTCTTAATAATTTCAATTTATTTAATTTAGTTTGATTACTTTTTTTTGTTTTACCCTAACATAACTTAGATAATCTCAAAATCCCCTATCTTTGAATCATTTAGCATAAAGACAAGAACTAGATCTTCCTCGTGAGATCGACCATTTGTTTGCTCTATATTATCTTAGTTGTTTAAGCTAGGGTGGTTAATTTGTGTGACCACGACATCATAATAAATTTTAGCGTCGTTCTCGGGGAAGTTATTCTTATTGATTCTTATATTATGATTGTTATTTATTTCATTCTTAAAAAAAAATAACTATTCGCACTATTCAAAATGAAATTTTTGGTAGAATTAGGCTTTGGAATTTAGTTTCCTGAAGGAAAACAATGTTCTGAAAAAGGCTAGTCGCTTTTAGCTGCTAACCCCACCCTCTTGAGGTTGAATTCCATTATTTTCTAGGATTTTTAGGCATTTTTATGTTTTAGAGTTAGATTTTCATTTACTTTCACTATTTAAAATCTCTTTTGATTGATTTATTTTTAGGTTATTAGAGTTTTCTTGACTATTTATACCTACAACCTGATCTACTAACCAAGAAAAAGTGCAGGTAGTTCTTGAAATAGAAAACACTTTATGCAGGTTATGAAAGGAAGCTTGCATCAACACTATGGTTGTTGCATGACAACAAACACTCAAGGAGCTTGCTAGTCCTAATATGGAGAATCAACCATTGTGCATAAACATCGACAACAACACCAACTTTGAGCTCAAATATGGGTTTATACACCTACCATCAATATTTAATGGACTTGTCGGAAAAGACCCTCATACTTATCTTAGGAATTCTATATGGTTTACGTTGGAATGAAACTGCATGGAATTGATAAAGAACAAGTTAAGTTGAACGTTTTTCATTTCTCTTTAAAAGGAGCAATAAAAGCATGGTTTTTCTCCATCCTTCCAGGTTCCATTGGAACGTGGAATGGCATGAAAAAGTTTTTACTTAAGCAGTATTTTCCAGCCTCTCGAGTTGTCAATATAAGGAAGGAAATATGTGGGATTTGGCACTCTTATGAGGAAACACTCTCTTAATATTGGTAAAGATTTGAGTAGTTGTGCATTTAATGTCCTCATCATTAAATACCCGATTAGCTACTCATTCAATACTTCTATGAAGGGTTAATTCCTACTGACCGAAGTATCATTGATGCGGCAAGTGGATGAGCGTTGGTAGATAAAACACCTGAGGCTACATGCCAATTGATCTCATATATGGCAGCCAACTCGAAATAATTTGGCACATGTGGAGACTTCCCAAGAAAACGAGTAAACGAGGTAAGTATTGTTAACCTTAAGAATAAAGTTATTGATCTTACTTCTCTTGTGCATTCTTTGTCTTGTGGAAATGTACAACAACTAAAAGTTTATAATATATGCTTGTTACAAGGTCATGCTTTAGATATGTGCCTAACAATACAACAAGACTACATTGAACAAACTAATATAGTTAATGGAGTATTCAATGGCCAGTTCCAGTGTAAATACGATCCTTTTTATAACATATACAATCCCGGATGGAGAGATCACCTGAACTTACGCTATGAGAACCTACCATAACAGGGTAATCAAGACCGACAGTTCCACCTCATGGATTTCAACCCCAATAGAATTATCAAGCGAGACAACCTCTTGCATTTACAAATTCCAATGTTATGGGGTCATCAAATGATCTTCATGAGATGATGAAAACCTCAGCTTCTAACACAATAACTTTACAACAAAATTTCATGTCTTTTCAATAGAAACAAGGCCACGTATTAATAATTTAGAAAAGAAAATAGGGCAATGCTTCAAGTATAGAAAAATTAGAAGCATAAGTCAGCAGAAAATTGTCCTTTCAAGCATTGAATCCAAAAGAGAATGTTAGTGCGATCACGCTGCGAAGTGGGAAAAAACTTGAAGAGCAAAGGTCCAAGAAATTAAGATGGAGGAAGAAGAGGATATAGAAACCAAAATGAGCATAAATAAGAAACAACCTACTCCTCCATAGACTGAAACAACCACCAATACTTCAAAGGTAAGTCCTAACTCAATGAATTCTAGTTTCAAGAAAATCTCTCCTTTTCTCCTTTTCCTTTGAATTCTTTTAGGTCTAAGAAAGAGAACAAAGAAAAAGAGATTTTAGAGGTTTTTTATAAAGTGAAACTCAACATTCCTTTGATTAATGCTATTAAGAAAATTCTCAAATAAGCAAAATTCTTGAAGGAGTTGTGTACTACCAAAAGAGCTTACAAGCTAAAAGGCTATGAAAGAATAATTGAGGTTTTCATGGATGATTTCATGGTGTACGGTGATTCTTTTAATAAGTATTTAGAAAATTTATCTTTAGTCTTGAAAAGATGCATTGAAACTAACCTTGTCTAGAACTATGAAATGTGCTATTTTATGCTAGAACAAGGAATAGTTCTTTGGCATGTTGTGTCTTCGCGTGATTTAGAGGTTGATAAAGCTAGAATAGATGTTATTTAATCATTGTCTTACCCCTCGTGTGTGAGGGAGGTTCATTCTTTTCTTGGCCATATAGGTTTTCATCAACATTTTATTAAAGATTTCTCAAAGATTACATCACCCCTGTGCAAATTATTAGCCAAAAAAATGGATTTAGTGTTTGATCAAGCATGTAAAGATGTCTATAATGAGTTTAAAAAGCATATTACATCTACCCACATCATGCAACCACCGAATTAGGATGAACCTTTCGAGATAATATATGATGCGAGTGACTATATGGTAGGGGTTGTACTTGGGTAAAGAATCAGGAAGAACTTTCATGTTATTGCCTATGCTTCTTGCATGTTGAACGAAGCACAATAAAATTACAATACAACTGAAAAAGAACTTTTTGTAGTGATGTTTGCTCTAGAAAAATTCATGTGCTATTTACTTGGTACAAAAGTTGTTGTTTTTACTGACCATGCAACTTTGAGATATCTTTTGAAGAAAAAAAATCCAAACCAAGATTGATTAGGTTGTTCTTGCTTTTATAAGAATTTGATCTTGAAATCAAAGACAAAAAAAGGTGTTAAAAACCATGTAGCTGATCATTTAAGCTGACTACGAACTAAGGAAATACAAACCAAAACAGTAAGAGAGAGATTCCCTGACAAGCAGTTATATGTGTTATGTTCCTCTACAAGACCATGGTACGCTGATTTGATGAACTATTTATTCATCAAAGAATTCCTTTAAGGTTTGTCTAAATAAAAAAAAAAGATAAATTACGAGTTGATGCTAGATATTATTTTTAAGACACTCCTTATTTGTGGAAACTTTGTGCGGATCAAGTAGTTAGAAGATTTGTGCGACATGATAGATTTCATTTCATTCTCACTTTTTGTCATTCTCATTCTTGTGGTGGGTATTTGGGAGAAAAAAAAAACCACAAGGTACTTGAAAGTGGTCTCTATTGGCCTTTTATTTTTAAAAATGCATATCACTTTTTTAAATCATGTGAAAAATGTCAAAGAACGGGAAATATCACTCATAAGAATCAAATGCCTTTAACTAATGTTCTGTTAAGTGAAATTTTCAATGTTTGGGGTACTGATTTTATGGGTCAATTTCTTTCTTGTTTTGGTAAATCTTTATATCCTTCTTGTTGTTGAATATGTGTCCAAATATATTGAAACAAGAGCCACACGAACTAACAAAGCTCAAGTTGTTTTAGATTTTATCAGGACTCATATATTTAATAGGTTTGGAATCCCAAAACCTATCATTAGTGATTGTGACACTCATTTTTGCAATTGTTTAAAAGAGGCATTATTACGCAAGTACCATGACTCATCAGACTTCCATAGCCTATCACCCTCGAATGAATGGCCAAGTTGAAATTTCAAATCGAGAAATCAAGTCTATTTTAGAGAACATAGTGCAACCTAACCAGTGAGATTGAAGTTTGCGATTTGGTGATGCACTTTGGGCTTATTGGACTGCTTATAAATCACCTATAGGAATGTCACCTTATAAGATTATTTACAGGAAAGCTTGTCATCTCCAAGTGGAGCTTGAACACAAAGCTTTTTAGGCTTTTAAGCAATAAACCTTTGATTATGATGCTACTGGGATTGTAAGGAAGTTGCAATTGTAAGAGTTAGAAGAGATACAAAATGACGCCTACGAGAATGCAAGGATTTACAAAGAAAAGACCAAGAATCTTCATGACTGAATGATTACAAGAAAGGAGTTTCATGTTGGAGACAAAGTTTTTCTTTATCATTCACATTTAAAACTTTTTCCTGGTAAGTTATGCTCTCATTGGATTGGACTCTTTACTATTTCTAATATTTTTTCTTATGGTGCAGTTGGGATTACAAGTGTAGAAACAAACAAAGTGCTCAAGGTCAATGGGCATCGATTGAAAACTTTTTATGAAGGTTGGATGACAAAGCTCACCGCTTTTGTAGAGTTAGCTGAGCCAATATAAGAGGCATGAGCATGCGATGTGTCAAGCTAATGACACAAAACAAAAGTGCTTACTAGGAGGCAACCCAACTTATAAAAAACATTTCAGAATTGCTTTCTTTTTCCTTTATCTTTTATTTTTCACATTTTAATTTATGTTTGTCATTATCTTCTACTCCTTTTCTGTTATTTCAACATTAAGGACAATGTTGTGTTTAAGTGTAGGGGTGAGAATTTTAGTTTTCTTTACTGTTTCTTTATATTTTATTTGGAAAAAACCCATTAACATTTGAAAACAAATGTTTTCAAACCTTAAGTATTAAGTTTTATCTATTGAACTCTTATTGATAATGAGAATATAAATATTATATATGAGAATTTGTGTGAGATAGATGAAAATATAAATTGAATGAATAAGTGTGCATGCAAGTTTTGAATTTTAATTAGTTTAGAGATTTAGTTTGAAAATATATCATGTTGACTTAATAGTGTTGTGTTAATGTAAGTTTTTGAGCCTTTAACAATATAATCTTTGATGTGTGCATTCTTTCAATGATATGTATATCTAAAACTTGTTTTATGTCTTGTTGATATTATATTCATATTACATATGTGCATGAAGATGGTGAAGGCATTAGGAATTTTAACCATTTGAGTAAAAAATCCAACTTGAAGCATATTATCCTTAGTGAGCTCTTTTGAGCTTGTTTATCTTTTCTTTGCTTTGCCCATGTTACAAGCCTTAACTTTTGGTTTTAGCCTTTTTTTTTTCATTTTTTTACCTCACCTTAACCTCAGCCCCATTACAATAAAAAAAAATAAGACCTTTAATTCATGTGTTGCTTGTAATATTTTAGTAATGGAGATGAGATTGAAGAGCAAACTTATAGGTAGAATATATTCATTGACTGAATTTGAGAAATTTAAATATATGAGCCCTAAACATATGAATGTTGGAGTATATATCAATGAGAGGACCTATCATTTTGGCATGGAATAGATTTCATTTAAATCTCAATGATTAATTGAGTTTTGAAGTTTACATGTTAATAAATTCATGAAAATTCATGTTTTTATCCTTCTTGATTGTATTCTTGTTTATAATGCATGTCCTTTTGAATATTGATGCAAGATTAAGAGATTAGTCATAGTTATTGTGTTAAGTATTTTTTTTTTTTACTTCGGAGTTTTTTAAGTTTGATTTTATCTCTCATTTCTCGAGGATAAAGAGTTAAGTGTGGTGGTATTTGATGCAACCATATAATTGTATAGTTTTACCCATATTCACCTAGTATTTTTCTCATGTTTTATATATAAAATGTCTTGATATTTTTTTTTGTTTTATGTTTTGAAGGTACTTTTGGATGTAAGACTCGAAAAGAAGTAATTTAGAAATAAAATTCAAACCATATTCCAGCCTATGTCGAATATTGGTAAATTTGACTTTTGATCCGTGTTTTACGTAGAACTTGAGCTGTAGAAGTTGAAATCAAGTGATTTTAGTGGAATTAGAAAGCTAACATCCATACCTTTCTATCTATTTATGGCAAGAATAATTAGAAAAGAAAGAAAGAAAGAGCATGGAAATCGCAGCTTTCAAAGACAAGTCTGGTATTCTACTAGTTTTGACCTTTTGTCATTCCGACTTGAATATCTTGAGCTAGTGAGGTCTATTTGTTGCAAACTTAGATTTGTTAGATTGCTGACTCAAAGACCTATCAACCTACCAAATATCAACAGAAAAAAGAGATCATATAAGAGAGATATAAATTTTCTAAGACAACCTATAAATTCTATCAGCATACAAGTTTTGTGGAGAATCAAGTCCAACTTACTTTTCAAGCATCAAAACCGACATGACAATTATTTTTTCATATGAAAAAGGTCTTTACACGGGTAAACTAACTTCACTAAGTCCAAAGTCAAAGCTTGAAGATTTCATACCAGACTATTTTTCCTTCTTTATAGGAAAGTAGTTATTTTCACTAAGTCCAAGGTTTTTCTCTTAATAATTTTAGTTTATTTAATTTAGTTTGATTATTTTTTTTTTTTTACTCTAGTATAGCTTAGATAATCTCAAAATCCTCCATCTTTGAATCATTTAGCATAAAGACCCGAACTAAATTTTCCTTGTGAGATTGACCTCTTTCTTACTCTATACTATCTTATTTGTTTAAGCTAGAGTAGTTAATTTGTGTGACCGCAACATTACAACAAAGACTCTCATAAGTTTTTCTTTACGTTTTGAGACTTAGATGACTCTTACAAATTTAATCCAAACCTTGCCATTTTGTGGCTCTTGTGATTAAGTCTTAGAGGATTCTCGTGTATCTTTCTTTACTTTTAAGTCTCAAAGGACTTTTACTATTTATTCTGCAATTTAGAGTCTTAAAAGGCTCTAACAGGTTTTACTTTAATTTTAGAGTCATAGAGAACTTTTACAAATTTGAGTCAAACCCTACCATCAAGAGTCTCTTATGATTGAGTTTCAAAGGAAAGAAACCTCGCAAGTTTAATTTTACTTTTAAAGTCCCAAGAACTCTTGTAATTTTTTTAATTTTTTAATCTTAAAGGACTCCTATTTTTTTCTTAGTTTTTAAATCTCAAAAGACTCTTACAATTTTTTCTTTATTTTTGAGTCTCATATGACTCTTGTAAGCTTAAGTCCAAAAAATATCTCTTATGAATTTTAATAATAGGTGATTCTTTTATATTTTTTAGGTTGGTCCCTTCTCGATTTCATAATTTTTTTCACGTGCACAATCTTTTCTTTATAAGTTTACTAAGCAAAGCCTATGAAAAAACAGTTTTTTGTAGACTTTGTTCTGCAACCATTGTAAGGACGTGGTAGTTGTCATAACCTACTTTTTTACTCTTTAAATATCCTTTAAAAAGGCAAAAAAAATACTTCACCTAGCAAAAAAATGAAAAAAAATATTTCAAAAAAATATATATATTCTAAAAAAGAAAAATACAATTATGGTTGAAAATAAAAAGAAAACTTGAGAAAATAATTGAAATTAGCTGAATCATTTAAAATTGGAAAGCCAAGGTCCAAATTAAAAAAGTTTGCAATATAAAAGGACAAGATAAATGCAATTAGGCAGGAAACCAAGAAGAAATATTGAGAAAAATGGTTGAAATTGGATGAAAAAACCAATAACCAAATTGAAAAAGAAAGCAACATTCAAATAAAAGAAAAATGTAGTCATTGATGAAATTATAAAGAAATACTAAGAAAATAGTTAAAATTGGTTAAATAATCTAAAGTCGAAAAACCAATAACCAAAAAACAAAAGGCAAAGAAATTGAGAGAATATTTTAATGCAACCAATGACAAAATTGAGAAAAAATAAGTTGAAATTAGCTAAAAATAAAATTAAAAATACAAGGACTAAATTAAAAAATGTAATAAAATTGAGGGATTTATTTTAAACATGAAATTTCTATTAATTAAAGTAGCATGTTTTGGGCAAAATGACATCGTTTCATATATATATATATATAAAAGCCAAATCACCAAAACTCTTTTTGGTGTATGGAAAAACAATACTTCTTCTCATGCATGACAGCTTTACAACCCTTTGTTTTTCATGATTTTGACCTGACTTTGACTACTTTTTTCTCTCTCCCATACCTCTCAAAATGTCAAACACATAATTTCCCTCTGTTGCATGTGTACTATGTTATTAGTAAAAAAATATGTTATGACCCTCTGAAATTACTACAAAATTGGTGTAAAGAGGACAATCTAAACATGTTTGACCCAAGGGTACAACCATGGTAGATGGTTGAGATTGACTCAAGGCAAACAATGTCTACGATCATTCCACCAAGACAAGTTTTAGGAGCTTCATCCTTGCCTATAAATAAGGGGCAAAACAATAAACTTTTTGTCATTATCATTAAAACCAGTCCAGCGAATCAAACTTGAAAACTAACAACTCGGCTCCATACCTAGCTCAGGTTTTAAATAAAATCATGCAGGAGTTGTCTTAATGTGACCAATTGCCTTGACAGGTCCAAAAAAAAAAAACAAATGACAAAAAATAGTTCAGGCTTATCGGTTTAAAGGTAGCCTGGATGATCGGTAAAATCATGGTTTGGCTTTAAAAAAATATCTCAATACAAATTTTTGTAAACATTGAGACGGGGACATATTATATTGATCCACGTCAATCCAAGTTAATCCGTCAAACTTGTGAGTCGGGTCATGGACTCCACTAGGTTCAATTATATTATTTTAATTTAATTATATTATAACAAGATATGAAAATCAATTTAAAATCAACCACATATTAAATTTTGAAATTGAAAGAAAAAAAATCCAAAAAAACTTGATTTGAAAAATGAAATTGAAAAAAAAAATGTATGCCACACGTATTGGGCTTGGGTGGCCCATCAGGCTTGGGCCATAAAAAAAAAAAGCACAGACATTTAGGCATAAGGCAAGTAGCATGTATGGTCCATGCTTTTTTTTCTTTTTTAAAGGGTGAACTTATTTAAAAATAAATAAATGACATTTTGCTTGCTGTTGCAAATAACATGTTGATGAGGGAAGGGGTTTTTGGGTTTAAAATATATTTTTCAACCTATTTTCATCCAAACATATCTACTAAGCACCATAAAAACCTTCTTAAACCACCTAATAAACCAAAAACACTCCAAAATTACTATAAAAAAAATTTTCTAAATCGATCATGATCTACTTTTTTTGACAAGATTAAAGTTCAAAATCATCATCATCAAATGGAACTCGTTGACAATAAGAATGGTGAGTTTATTCGCCAAAAAGTGGCCTCACATACAACTTTCTCTCTCCTAGATGTTTTTCGATTAGTTTATATCGCCTCTCTCTAACACAAGGAATAAAGATAAATAAAATGAATTTTGAGACCAAAATAAAAATTGTAGTGAATTTGAGATTGACCATGTATTTCTTTTTATTTACATTTCAATCCTTGGTCTTTTAATTTTATATTTTTATGATAATTTAGAACCCAATTTAGTCTAATTAGGCTATAGAAGGATTAAATTGAAAGAAACAAAAATGAAAAAAATTTAGGCAAGAGCTTCATTGTTCATATGAATAGCGAAACACCTGAGTTTCACCCCAGATCTTTTAGTATATAGGTAATTTAGCAATTTCATACAAAATAAAAGTTTAAAACCGTCACCATCAAACCCCCATTATCGAAAAAAACTCGTTAGCACAAACAACAAGAAGTTTCTTCGTTGAAAAATAACTCAACCAATAACTTTCTCTCTCCTAGATATTTTCAACAAGTTTCTCTCTCCTCTCTCTAACACGATGACTGAAAAATGAACAAAATAAACTTTGAGATCAAAATAAAAATTGTAGCAAATTTAAGATTAGCTATGTATGTTCTCCATGTTTTACATTTTAGTCCTATATTTTTAAATTTTGTATTTTTATGATGATTTGAAACTTAATTTCATCTAGTTAGGATATGGAAAGATTAAATTGATACAGAAAAGAACTTTGAAAAAAATAAAAAGAAGGGTTAGGAATTTTATTATTTATATGAATAGTGAAGGTAATGGGCAATCTGACATATTATATTCTTAAGAGAAAACAAAAGGACTTATTTAATTCAGTGCATGTTTGGTTTTTCAGAGGTGGGTTGATTGTCCTTGTTAGTTTTCAATGACCTGGGATTGGGATGCATCCTATTCACATTTTATTAGAAGGGAAAAAGCAATCCTTATTAGGGATGGCAATTTTAATTGCTCCATCAAATATCTAGTGTTATTTGATCGGGAAGAATTAATTTTTTTATTTACTTTGATCATGATGAAACTAAACTGATAAAGTCTGATTTGATTTAATATGATTGTGGAATCCACTTGTTTTCTAATACGAAGACATCAAACGTAAAACAATATGCCAAAACCCTAAAGGGTAATAAAGAATCAATTATCTTCAATTCTTCTAAACACTGAGGAGCTCTCAACGAGCACAGTTAAGATATTTACAAGATTGAAACCTACCAAGTCCAGCTAGTAAGGAGTTAAGAAAAGGAAAAGCTCCAAAAAGAATATGCTTTCGAGTCTCAACTGTTGGCTATTTACTCTTTTGTACTTTGGTATCAAGTTCCACCGAGGTTCCCACGATGCCACGAGTCACCAGAGAACTTGTGCGTATATTTTACAGAAGAAAGCCGATGCAAGCCCTTCCATTTCTCTCTCAGCAACCTCTCTACATCATTTGAAATGCATCTTAAGAGCAGGATGAACCCGATGAGGTTGAGATATATATATGATAATTTAGAGGAAAACGAGCTCAACTTCAATTGCACAGTGCCTCCCCATGGTTTACCCAGTTCACAAAGCTATCTGAAAACTCCTCGAGCAAGTTGGAATTTGCTGGATTACTATACGATAGCTCTGTTCCTGTTCGCTGAATTTCCTACAAAGTAGAAAACATGAAAGCAGGGTTAAATTAACATGTAGAGTGGGTTGAGAATTCAGAAAAACTGACGGAAGCAGTTAGGTTCCTTCAAATATTCTAATCATATCATTGTCAACTTCTGTAAATCAAGTCATCAACCTTCTACAATTTTAATTATTAATGGCCACATAGACCCTGAGGGAAGGGGGGGAAAACCACAAAATGGGTCTTTGTAAGCAAGCTTCCTGATGATCATCAGGAGCCATTTACTCAGAGATGTTAGTAAAAATTATGGAAATTCAACAACATAATATGTTCCATGAGAGACCTCAGTTAGCTTTTCCAACTCAACTTTTAATAAAGGTGATGCTAAGAGAAATACTGTTCATTACTTTTTTTTTGGCAACTTGGTACTTTCTGTTGACTAAAAGATAACATGTTTTTCACTGTGGCAAGGGCCTATGAACCAACCCTTTGTTTAAATGGTGACATCAACTAGTTGATTCAACCCTGTTGTCTTTTTCTTTGTTGAACTGAAATTAATGGCCACATCTTCCCCAATAGACCAAATTTAGTAAGAGACCACTAAGATGTGCTCTCATTTGAGATGTAGCATATTTTGCTAAACAATATGGTAATGTAGGCATGCAGCAGATACCAGGCAACATGACACGATGGCATGCGAATTGAGACCCACTTATTAAGAAATGATGACAAGACAATGCACCCTCCATGAACCTTATGCACAAAAATAAAAGGGCAGCTCCAAATAGAAAAGGATGGGATAAAAAAATCGTCTTCACCATCACAATTTCAAACACTTAATGAACATTTAATCCTCTGTCTCCACCATCCGATTTCACCATTTTTCCACTTCAGCACCATTGTCATCAAAGACACTGTCAACCATGTATTCTGTTCTAACACATCCGGTTTGGGATGTTTCTCATCATCATGCGAAAACTCTAAAGATCATTGATTATGACCACCTAAACTGAGAAATAACCAAGTTAGTCATTACTAATTGTGTATTGAACAAAGCCTCCACTATCCATGTTCAAATAGGACATGATTACTTCTACAATCCCAATTGTTATAATTGATGACAATTGCTTTGCAAGGAACCCTTAAAGGCTTCAAATCCACATAAAGCTTGGTGTTTTGAAGGAGAAATCAATTTTGAGACTGTAAGGTTTCATTTAAGGAATTACTCTTTCTGTTGATGCTTGGATGTTTATTGATGAATGTGACAATTGTATGAATAGAGGAATTGAATAGCTGGTTGTGAAGATGATTGTAGTTCTAAGAGGCAAGACAGTGTTGGTTTTATCAACCACTTACAAGCTCCAGAATAAGGTTGGATGGGGTTTGAGAATGTGTTGCATTCCAGAAAATTGGTGGTACAGCCAGTGAAGGAAGAACACTGTTAGTTACACATGGATGGTAAAATGCGATTATGACATTGTGAGAGAATTGGTTTGAGAATCAATTTAGGAGTGTACAGAGAGAGAGAGAGAGAGAGAGAGAGAGAGAGAGGGAGGGAGAACGAGAAAATATGAACATTTTGACAATGAGGAATGACATTGGTAGCAGCCACATCCAAATATATCTCAATAATTTATGCAATTGATACATGTCAACAAAAAAATAACAGGGCAGCCTGAAAAACAGTCTTAGTGGTATAGTTTAACAGCGGTTAATTATTGTGATTGTGAGTAACATGAGGCAAAGTTTGTAATTTGACTGGAAAAAACATGACAGCTAAGTCGATCAATTGTGGCACACATATTAGTTAATTTATGGGTTTGGCCTTTTCCATTTTTTCAGAGTTTGATGCCACTTAAAATCTTGCTATCATTGAATTACTAAGAAAATGTGCAATAAGTACCAACGGAATGGTGGAGAGGACTGACCTTCGTGCTGGATCCACCATATTCACTTGTGGATGGGGTTGTTTCACCCATTATTCCATTGGCAACATCTTCTGATGACAGACCACAAATTGGAGAGTTTGTGAGCAACGATGACCTGCACAAATATCAAAAAATAATGAAGGGAACTACAATTACCAGTTCCAGCATAAGACATGATGTGACAGAAGCGCACGCACATACATAGCACTTTTTTGCTATACCAAGCCCTATTTTTTTGGCATTTTCCGATAATAAAATATTCCTACTTTCATGCTCAGCAGTTTCTTACTTCTGTTCCATCAAATTTTTCATCCTCATGATTGATTAAAAAAAAAAAAATACCTCTCAAATGGCTCTTCTTCGCATGAGTTTCCAGAGGAAGACAGCCAGTCTATATCAACAAAGTTTGAGCAATTAAATGTATCTCCATGTTCAGAGAAGCAAACTTGATCACTTTCCAGATAGCGATCTCTTTGCAGATCTCCAAAAAGATGCCTACGAGGCATTAAGGGAGTGTACCTGCATGCAGCAATGAACAGCCAGCAAGTGAAAAAGGGAACATGCGTTAGCATAATGGCAAGACTAATGTTGTCCATGAGGGATTCTACAAGTGATACTATAAATCATACAGATCAATCAAGGAAATGAGACAGGAAAAAAAAAAAAAAGCAGAAGAGCTAGAGAAAAGAGAGACCACTGCAACTTTTTACAAGGAAAACTTCGCATCACTTTCAGGAAGCAAACATGCATCATAATCACTTTAATTGCTGCAGATATTAAGGACAGCTTTAAGAACAATGTTTATAAGAAGAGCAGAAGACTCCATCTGACAGAAGCACAGGCAAAAACTTCAACTTCTACTATAAGTGAAAGATTTCCTTCTTTTTTTCAATAGAGTGCCATCACTAGGGGGAAAATAATGGATCCTCCAAGAAACAATCAATTTATTCCAAATTCCAATACAGACAAAAAGGTGAAGCAATCAGACCTTGAAAATGCTATATCACTTTCACAAGTAGATATTTCGGGTGATGATTCTGAAAGAACATTGTTTTCCTCTTGAAATTGATCTGGAAAAGCTGATCTGCAAAAGTTCTGCTGCTTGACATTCATAGCTGACAAAGGTGAGTGATTTTCCCGAAGAATATTTCCATCAGATAAGGACCTTTTGAAAATAGACCTGAATAATAAAAATTTGACAGTCAAAGGATAAGCCAGAGCTACAAATTTAGTCAACTTGCACTACTGTAACAAAGAAAGCAAAGTTAATAGAAAAGATCATAGGACCAATGAGCTCATGACAATAAGTGTACCTCCAGACAACAACCAACCTACCCCCAGCCCCCGAAAGAGAGAAGAATATGGAAATGATTAATAGAGAGTCCGAAAGATGTACACAAGAAAGTAATGCATCAATGCATTTTCACACTATAAAGCACAAAAGTTAACAGAAATCTGTTAAACACTAAGCCTGGGCATTACACTTAGCTTAAACATTGGCCAGAGAAGACTGAGATACAATCAGATTGACCACAAATAGGAAAGTGATGAGTGGAGAAACACATTTAAGTGTACAATCTGTAATATGTAATTTATAAAATTTGGCCTTGTCTGGCAATCTAAATACCTTGCATCTTCATCCACGTTTGTTTGCCCATTCCTTCCAACATTGTGATGCTGGTCAGAATCCAATTCCCAGAGTGCAGGTTTACCCTGTTGTGGTTGGAAGTGCCCCAAGAATCTGCTCAAGTTTTAGTTGTCAAAGTCATTATTGAAAGAACAATTGCAGCAAATTACTCAAGGATGATCAAGATGAGCAAATAAAGGCAATGGCATAATCCAATTATCTCAATGCCCACCAAACTTTGCTCTTGAACTCAGCACAAGCCACAACATTTCAGAGGTGGCCTTTTCAATACATAAAAGTCCTAAATTAGATTGATTAGCTTGAAGAATCACAGAGTATCTGTCCAACGTAGGCAGTATAAGCTCTTATCAAAGACAGCCTGTGTTTTTATCAAGTATTAAGACAGAATGTACAACTTACACATTAATTGCATCCTGTTTCTCAGCATCCATGTATGCATTGCTGTAATACCGTTGAAGGGTTCTGAAGAACTCCTGGGACTGAGTTGCAGCCTTCCACTGACCCCTTCTCTCAGAGAATATCTAACATCATCAACAGTTCAAAAATTAAGAAATAATGTATCTCATTAATAACAAAAATAGCAGCTTCAATTAAAACTATGGAGACCAGCAAGGGTATTTATCAGTGGGAGACGATTCACAAGTAGATGCTATCAACATAGTCAACAGAATGTACTAAGCCCACTACCAAACCCACAGCATACCTTACAGCAAAATATATGAGACATTGCTCTGTTACAGTTGACAACTCCTCCCCCCTCCTCTCTTCCCATATTCCATGAGAACACACAATTCTTATATATAGATTTTACATCAACCATTAGACACCAATAACCGGATCTGTTAATAGAAAATCCTCTTACCAAAGTGAACTGTATGATAACATTATTTTTTTCATGTGACAAATCTAGTAGTTTGATAGGCTCGAGCTTCTAAAATTATGATATAAACACCTTCCTCATCTTTTTTCTTCTTTTGATAAGAAAAATATGAAGGCACCAACAGGGTGTCATTCATATGCAAGGAATATAAACTACATACAAGGTAAAAGATCTGTCAACTCCTTTGCATCGTCAACACATTCAAACAAAAATTCCCTGTATGCCAAGGTATGAAGTCTTAATTTGATATTGTATTAAAGAAAAGTTATGGAGGACTCTTCCACCTTGAATGCTCTTCTATTGCCTTCCTCAAACTCCAACACAGCCAAAACATAGCTCATGGATTAAATGTCAAGATATAAAGTCTCCTTACTTTGTAACCACAAAATTAAATTCTTAAAAAAAAAAAAAATCCACTGACCAGTCTACATTGAAGGTTTCAAGAGAAAAAAACAAAAAGCAAACCAAAACCTACAGAAAGACACTTGTTGTAATTAAAGAACTAATAACATCTGCAATACAAGCTAGAATCACCTTATTATGAGCAGCGGAGCCACCATACTGATGCGCAAGTGTGTCACCCATTCTCTCATAAAACCCCATCAATTCATCAGCCAAAGGCACATCAAGGTCTATTTTAGGGTTATCTATAACACTCAAGGCATTAAGCTGGTGTCCAAGAGCAGCCAGCCCATATGCATACTGTGCAACATTTGTGCGATCAAGACAATCTATGCAATTGGTCCTGAGCACACCCATCTGGAACATTGGGCGCTTGATAGAATGGTTTCCATTAACAGCATTGTTACCTCCACTAGATTTCTCCTCTAAGTTGTTGCCATCCTCATTATAGCTGTTACTGTTATACTGAGACATTAAGTTGCCATTCTCAGCATGCCTGCATCACACGGGCAATGCCAACCTTGCCATCATTAAAACATGAGAAGTAGCTTACTCAGACATAAATGCAAATATTTTATCATGTCTGTCACTTATCAAATAAGATCAATCAAGCACCCACTATACTTGGCTTCCAAGATCCAAGCACTAATGTAAAAAGTAAATTGATTAGGAAAGATTAGAAGTCCATTTGGCATCACAACATAGAACCTGGGGTCAAAACTATGGTTTGCTTGCGTCATTGATCCAGTCATAGAATTTTGTTTTAAATTCTTTTTAATGTCATTGGTCCCTGCAGCACCAAACATTTCCAGGATTTTCATTGCACTTTATAGCTTACACTCAGTAAGCAGAATGCAGCATAATCAACAGAAAGAACGAAAGAAAGAAGATTGAAATTAGATCCCCTCATAACTGAAGTTAATGCTAATAACAGAAATACTGCATTTTAGATCCAGTGGCATGTGCTCATCGTTTAAGTTATTGCTTTGTCCACAAATTCAAGGTACAAGTCATGTTGTTCAAAATATCACAAATGACTGGGGAAGCTACAGAAAAGTGATTGACCAACTTACCCAGTGAAAGGTGAATCCATACAACCCTCAAGTTTCAAGTCCGATGTTGCTTGACAATAAAAGAAACCTGTTAGCGTCAAAGCATATGCTGCCACTTTTCCCAGAAGTAATAAAACATTTGTTGCTTTGCTGAGAGTTGACAATAAAGGCAAGTTCGTTGAAGTAAGAATACATTTTTGTCAAAATACAAGTACAAAATTAAGATGATTAAGCTAAAAAGAGATACCTTCTAAAATGTTTGTGTAGATCCCAGTGAAGGAACCTTAGACGATTCTCCTCAGATAAATTTTTATTAATATGATCAATAGCATTAGCAAACTCTGCACGAAGAATTGACTCTCGAGGTTTCTTCTCTTGTGTCTATGATTGTGAAACAATGAACAATAGATAAAATAAAATAAAATAAATAAATAAATAAATAATAATAATAATAATAATAATAATAATAATAATAATAATAATAATAATAATAATAATAATTTAAAATATGAATTGAGACATGATACTAACAGAAGCAACTAAAACACCCAACTTTTTGTAATAAAAAACAGAACTGTTTAAAGATCTTTCATGTCGGAAGACTAATTCAAGACATTTGCAGCTTCAGCGGAAGAAAAAAAACATGTGAACCACTGAATAAGTAAGAAACTTACCTTAATCAAGTTCAAAATAATAATGGGATTTCCATATCTCTTTGCAAGATTTTCAAAATGAAGTCTTGTTGCTTCATAATTTTGGTCCTTCTTTGACACTATAAAAGACAAGAAATCATGTGAAAATCAAAAAATGCAAAGCACCCCCATGAATGCCACAAGATCAAGGACATACATATAATATCAGGTTTAATATTCAAACGTGAGGTTTCCTGTGACCAAAATAGTGGGATGGAACCACGGTTCTGGACAACTGAACTTATTTGCATGGGAAATCCTTCGGGAACATCCTCAAAAACAATCTGCTCCGTCTCAACATCATTAGCCACTCTGCCCTTCTCATTTACCCCACGTTTCAAATACCTAAATAGAGAAGCACCAGTGAGAGGCGTACCGATGTGAAAATGAAAATTAATAAAGCAAAACAACGTAATAGACATCATCAACTCAAGCAGCAGATGGTCAAACAATATCCAATATTATCATTTTTATGGAGAAACATCGCAATCGACCCCAACTAGTTTGGGATTGACTTCTTGTTTTTCCTGCTGTTGTGTCATACATTCAGAGAAACATCATAGCCACATAAGCCGGGTTGAGTTTATCATTTTACTGAAAATTAGGGCATAAGGATTTGAAATGCATTTAAAATACATGGTGGCTGAGAACAATGGTTTCTTGGTAACCACTGAAACAGAATCGCCCATAATCTTCAAATAATAGTCAAAATATATATTTCAAAAATGCTGACAAAAAAAAAGTGACAACTAGCTTAATTTATTGTTAAAGAAGATATTCTATTAAAAAATCAAAACCGAGCTAGTAGATTCTTCATCAACAAAGAGGTGTTTTGTTCTAGGAATAAATGTCCATGATATATTCTTATTTAAGAATTTCAATTTGGAGTTACAGGTAAAATTCTGTACGTAGAGGCAGAGTAATGGTTTTGGCAATATCCTGCATCATGGATTGTTTCATTTAGTAATTATGTCATGTATAGTTACTTTTCTAATTATAAGTCATTGGTCCATTTGGAATTTCAAGTTTATTAAGGATGCACAATATTATGTAGGAATCCTGGTCTTTTAGGAATTATGGTGTAGTTATAAGCTTTTCCATTTTGATATCTTTAGCTTATTTTGCATATTACTACAAGGAAAAAAGCTTACTTTGCAACATAAGGTAATCAATTTCATTAGTTATCAGTTACGGAACAAAATAGACATTTCTAAAGTCATGTTCTAGGCTTGGTGCTTAGGGTTTTCCTCTCTCTCGTTCTTCTCTCTTTCTTATTCTTCTTATTCTTGTTCTTTTAGCAAGGGTCATCATATAGGAAGCCATTAGAATATTTAGCAAGAACCTTAAGATTCCCATGCTAAGCACAAAGAAACTTGGGAGGAAAAAAAAAAAAACACAGGCATGCTACTTTACCTAGTACCAGCATAATGACGTGAACGTCTTGCAATTAGGGTAAGTTTGAACTCCCGCCCGGATACAGAAAGTTTGGCCTACATTTATATAGCATGAAGCCAACAGTGAAATAAACGTCATAATTCAAGTACACCTACTCACAAAATAAGCATTGCTTGGACAGCTATACATCTGAAAGAGGAAAAATAATTCACATTCTAAGCAACTTGTCTACCATCCATTATTCACCTGTTTAAAGAATCCATACACTAAAGCAACTGTCCACAGAGTATTTTGAAGGTGATTTCGGATGCCACGAGTCAAGAACTCATTCCAGACAAACATTGTTTCATATGGGACCTGGACTGTCCTGGTATCACACAAGTTCTTTTGAAGACTACGCATAACATGGTATGAGTAGCTAAAAAAGAAGTCCTTTGTTAGGTCCACTGTGCATAGAAGCTTCTTGTACCTATGTCATCAAAGAAATAAAGACAATCAAACTTTACAACAAAACCCTCAGAAATTTAGTGCTCAAACTCTTGCTACAAAAGGAAAGAACACATGAGAAAGAAAGTGAGCTATGGAAAGACCAGAACGTCATTTTCCAATAAACCTGTAGTTGATTATTTCACTATGAATAACTAAAAGGTTAGAGTAAAAGAATGAGAAGCAAGGGCATAAGTTTCTCACCCTAAATAACCCCACTTGCGCAGCACCAATAAATACAGAAAAAGAAGAAAAGACAAACAATTAATGTGCGATAAGGACAGCTGAAATTTCTATTCTTGCAAGCCAAATAGTGTTCATCAGAGACAAGTGCTAATTATTCTTTTGAATTCATGAAAATAACACAAAAAATTTGTAAGCACATTTTTTTCCTAAAAAATGGAATTTTATTAGATTATGAAAGAGGTAAGTAGCAGGATGAAAAGATGAGAATCTCTCCCAACAGAAACAGGCAAGAAAAAAGGCTAAAACACCAAATTTCTCCAGTCTCTCTGCATATTCCCTTGGGAAAAACCTCCAAAAACTTATGTGGCAAAGCACCACAGGAAAGTGAAAGACTTGGTCCAAACCATCACAAAAGAGCACACTTATACAACACTCTGCCTCCATTTCCTTCTAGAACTGAACATTTTTCCTCCTTTTGATTCACCAAGACAAGCAAATCAGCTAGGAGCAGCTCTCCTAAGGTATTCCCAAAACTTAATGGAGATAGAGAAAATGCTAGCCTAAAGATTCCAAGAAACTGAACAGTGAAAGAAGAGGTGGTCTATGATTCACTATTATTTGCCACACTTAGTGCATCATGTATCAGGGGATGAGCTCGTAGTCATAAAGTGCAAAAGAACTGTCTGAAAATGAGTAGGATACAACAAATAATACAGCTTTTGGTTTATCATTCATGATTTCTCTAACATTAAAATAAATGAGTAACGACATCTCATGAAGAATGGGCTAAAGACCTGTTCTCCTCCTTAGAATTGCTGATACTAGACTGTACAGTGGAATTTGGAAGTGGAATCATCTCACTCTTGCAGACTGCATATACGTTGTGACCACAGATTGCACCAATTTGTCTTCTTTTTGTTATAAGTAGCATGTAGTATGGTCCAAGAAATTTGATGAACCCTAAAACGAGAAGATCACTATGAGCATAGTAATATTGTAAAGAATCTCAAAGAGAGAAAAACAATGCAACTAAAATGAACATACCAACAATTCCATAACAAGTAGTGACAAATTTAAGCCCACCGGTAGCATTGTTTCCTTCATGTACCCGCCTCAACAGATCATAACATTCACTCTCCGTATACGTTGTAGAATCTTCACGAATATTTAACTCGCAAGGATCAAGTCGGTCAATCTTTAGCACTCTCCAATACATCCTAGTCTTGTCCCTTCCTACCATGTAAAATTTCTGCAGAAACAGGTAAAGAACAAATAACCAAATGGGTGCAAAACACAACATAAAATCAATGAGTACATTTGCTGAATAAATCAAGCCATGCTGCATCTACAATAGGGAAGAGGCTTTGACTTGGTTGCAATTTCAAATGCATAAACTCAAGCAGACATCCGAAAATAGTAACAAGCATAAGAGATTTAACACTTTGTATAGCATCTTAAACTGACAGCATATGATCATTCAATTCAATTCCAAAAGGAACAAAAACAAAAGGGTGTTAAAGTCAAATGCAGTCTACTTATAAGCGATCCAAAACAACCTAATTCGGCAATGAATTTGTGAATGTAAATTAAAGAGATCGCAAAAAAAAATACGTAAGAGAAAGAGTACCGATTGAGTCTTATAAAGCTTGAATTTCTGCATAGAAACCTGGTCAGGCCACGGCAGCAACTCTTCTTGCTCATCAGTTCTACTATTACTACTTATTGTCGGGGAGTAAGACGTTCCCTCATTCCCCGTCGACGACGCCATCACTCTCTCTCACACACACTCTAATTTCTCGAATTATTTTCTAGATCTATCTGTGTCTCCCTCCCCCGAGCCCCGGGCTCAGGGAGATTATCACAATAACATGCAACACAACATCAAATAAATTATTTAGTTATCAAAAGAAAGAATCGCAACATTTGCATACAATGGAGCTTGGTTGCTTCAAATACAACATCTCTTTCTAATTATAAATTATCGTACCTCTGCTCTTCTCTCTTTTTTCCTCTCTCTCCCCCTCCATTCACACATACAAAGATATACAGCTTGATTCTTGTGATCTTCGAATCAAGAATAACAGCGCAATTGCAGAGATCGAAGCATTAATTAATTAACAGCTATAATTAGGCGGATATGGTTAACAAAAGGAAGCAGCTTTATATTTATACATAGTAGGAAAGAAAAGGAGAAGATCAAGCTCAGAGACCAAAAAAACAACGAAGAATTTTGAGAACAAAAATAAATAAATAAAGTAAAAGGAAGGGGGGGAATTCTTGGCTTTTTTTTCTTTCTGTTTTTTTGTGTGTGCGCGCCGTTCTTACAAACACAGCTGCTAATTATTGATGACGGTAAAAATTTAAAAGGTTTGTTGTTGTTGTTGTTGGAGATTTTAAGATATCTTTTTTGTTATTTTTGGAAAAGAAATTCTTTTTTAATTTTTAAATTGAATTGATTTGATAAGAAATAAATTTTAAAAAATAATAAAAAAAATAATTTTAGTATATTTCAGATAAAAACCAACCACAACTGTGAATGGCTGCTACAACCACACGTTTTTAATTTTTTTTTTTTTTAATTGGTTAATATGATGTGAACTTATCGAAGAAAGAAAGGGAGGCGCCGGGAGAGGGCGGTTGCAGCCACGAGGAATGCCTGGATGCCATGCCGGGCTGCTCCTCATAATTGATTAGGTCATTCAGTTTCTTCACGGTCCTCCCTCGAGGATCAAACTGACCAATACACGCAAATCAAGTACTTCTTTCCTTTTTATTTTTTATTTTTTATTATTTATTTATTTTTGGTTTGTATGGCCTCCTTATGATGTATGATTGGGAAGAGGGTATCATTTTCTCAATCAAGAGTGTTGCACGTGATCCCATGTGAACTTTAGAATAGGGGTCATGTGACCATTTATTGCTTGTGTCAACAAATCCCACGCCGTTTCGGGAGGAGAAACGTTTCGAACGCGTAGATCATGGTCTCCAACAACAACTACAAGAAAGCAGCAATCATGTGAAGTAAAAGTAAAGTAAGTGCTGCGTACAAATCCAAAGCCAGTGTTAATGAGAATGACGCCCGATGCAAGAACTACACACTATGCCCAAAATGATGCCCATGGAAATAATTAGATTTAATTAGATTTGCTCAAAAATTATATGATTATACTATACTTTTCAAATAACATCAGATATTTTTTATTTTTTATAGTAATGTTAGAGGTTTTAAATAGTAATGTTAACTATTATTTATAAGGAATGGTTGTTTTGATTAGAAGAAATATGTTTTTTCTCATTAATTTAAATCATTGAGGTTCTTATAAATATTTATTTTAATTGCCTTAAGCCTTAACTCAAAAGACCATATAAGAAAAAGGGTATTTTTCATCAAAACAAAGGTGTGAACAAAAATGAAAAATCATGATTAAAGAAATGCATTTTTCTCCCTAATTTAAATTATTGGATTTTTTCTAAATATTTATTTTAATCACCATATAATTCAATAAAAATAAATTCTAAAAAGGGCATTATAGCAGCATGCGAGTAAATTGACTAGTTTTTAGCTAAATATCATTTAACCCTTGAAAAAAATATTCAAATCTCAAGATTAAAAATTTCAAAAAATTCAAGATCCATGAATAAATTTTGATTTGTGCTCTAAACTTCAATTTGAATAGTGATGTTGATAATGTGTACCCATACCAGCACATGGTAGGCAACTAAAATCCTCTTATGGATTTTTTTTCCAAATTTAAAAATGTATTATCTCACTAGTATCACATGGTGAATTTTATCCTTTCTCAAAGACACATCTTAGAAGAAAGGTGCCTTTGTGCTTATAAGCATCTAAAATCATCGTCTCCTAACTTGTCGTGACGTGCATGACATCGAATAACAGGTTTTCCTCCTAGATCGAAAGATTTTGGTATTAATCATAAAATTATAATTTTAAAGGAGTCATCACCTAATATCATGATCACTAGAAAACCTAATGATCTGCGAGAGTCTAAATAAGAGTACTAATTGTGAAAGGAAAAAACACATCACCCCTAATGCACCCTACCTATGGTAAGCTACATTGTTGATTGATTGTTTTTCTAAACCATGTTAATATCTGTTGATTTATCTAAGGTTCAAGGCAGATCTTTCTTCGTAAAGAAGTCTTTGTCTTTTTGGGTGAACTGAAAACATATCGTTTTAGGGCCTAAGTCTTAACATCGCACTTATTCCTATTTTGTGTTTTTAATATCCGAGGGTATACTTTATAGTGTAATGTTATACTCGTAAATAATAAAGTCCTTAACTAATCCATAATATTTATTGTTATTAATTCATTTAATTTAATACTTGGATTATACATTACATTGTAAAATTCATACTCCAAATATTAATTAAGCAAATTAGTTTTGTGATATTTATGAAATTTTGCTCAAATCCTGATGGGTGATTATAAACTGGTTGCAATACCTATTTTTGTATTTTTAAAAACATGATAAAAATATAATTTTTATGTTTATAAAATATGCATGGAAAACTTTTAGAATTTGGTTGTATACACACAAACAAAAACATATTTTTGTATTTTTGAAATAAGGAAATTTTTGGATATTTGGATTTTTTTTTTGAAATTTTAGAGAAAACATGTGTTTTTAATATTGTGCTAATATCTTACAATGTCAGTCTACAACCCGATATTAAGCAAAATTATTGAAAAAACACGTGAGAGACCCACAAATATTTTTAAAATGATCCCTGAGTTTTTAATAATTTTATGGAAATTATTTGGATTTGTTTGGCAAAAGCACAAAAAAAAAAAGAAGAAAATAAACATTGCTGAAAAATCAGTAGGGTGTGTTTTCCAAACATGCTCTTAACTAAAAATCAGAAGCTTAAAAATTGTTTAATGCCTTGTTTGCAAACACGCCTTGAGAACACAAAAGGCATTTTTCTTTTTGATAAAATTTTTATTAGCCAAACATGCCCTTATTTTAGAAATGAACTTATCCCAACCACATGGGTTTTGCTTCTTAGCCCTAGACCCAAGCCCAGAAACATAGCCTAGAAAAAAAAACAAAGCAAATGAAAATCAAATAAGGGGTTTTCGCCGTAAATTCATGAAGAACACGTTGAAGAAACCCAGAAAACATGGATTCAATTTCAGACCATATTTCGTAAAACTAAAGGCACATTAACATGCACAAACATCATTCAAACAAGATTTTGAGGTTGGATTAACACAACAAACACCTAATCATCATGATTAACTCAATTATGTAAAAAATGATAGAACTGAAGATTCAAAACCATAATTTCAATGTTTTTAAACCATTAAAACCTTTAATTATTATCCAAAAGATTGTACGCATGTGTAAGAACCATCAATCGACCAAAGAGACATGGACAATAGGGACCCAAGGTAATGTTCAACAGATGAACACCAACCGAGAAACCCAGAAATGCATTAAAATAATAAAAAAAAATACGTAAAGAGTCCAAAAAAACAATCTAAACTTAGTAACCAAAGCTTGAGCATGCTCAACATAATTTGCTTAAACCGTCTAAACAACAACAAACAAAAAACCAATGGTAAAATAACAAGCAAAACCATACACTAACAACAAGCTAAAAATGCATTTCCTTATGTATATACAATGTTCAATTGATTAGTTCCATTGTCCTGAGGCTCAAACAACATGCTTACAGCTAGTACAAACCCATCAAACTACCTTAAAATAGCATAATCCATATAAACATCAATACTTAACATACATTGTCATGACTTCAAAATTAATTAACTAAACATGCAAGCATGCAAAACAACATTGAACATTATCATATATTGATTAGTATTTAAAAGTGCATTTTTATCAATGTTTTATATCATCATTTTGCACTTTAAGTGTTAATAACTCCTTAACTAAAACATGTTTTATAATAACAAGTCTAATACCATAAGATACCTTTAATTTATGGTAAATGGTCATCTTAAATACAAGCCCACATAAATCAAAGGATTGATTGATGAGTTTAACTACTGAAATTGAGAAGACATCAACTCTTTGGTCGTGTCAAGTTTTTGGCGCCGTTGCCGGGAGGTAAATTCTTGTATAAATAATAATATTTATTTTATTTTCACTTTTCACTTTTCACTTTTCATTTTATCTAACTTTTGTTTCTTTTATTTTTCCCCGTTTTCTTTTCTTTCTTTTATTCTCTTCCTACATGTGCATGAGAGTTTGGTCACGTACATTAAGTGGTAGACTTTGTAGGGTATCCTCATCACTTTCAGAAAATATGATCGAAGAAGATAACCAGTCGCTTTATAATGAGAATAACCGTGTTAGAACACTTAGAGACCATGTGAATCCCACAAGAACAAATACACCCTCATGCATAGTTTTCCCCCCTGATGCATCTCATTTTAATTTTAAGTCAGACATTATTCAACTTTTACCTTCTTTTCATGGCTTAGATCTAGAAAATCCATACTTGCATTTGAGAGAATTTGAGGAGGTCTGTAACACCTATGATGACTTAAATTATAGCATGAACACCATCAGATTAAAGCTTTTTTCTTTTTCATTAAAAGATAAAGCTAAAACATGGCTATAAAATTTGAGACCGGATCCATTCGTGCTTGGGATGAAATACAACAACAATTTTTAAAGAAGTTTTTTCCATCTCACAGAACAAACTCTTTCAAAAGACAAATCATCACTTTCACTCAAAAATCAAGAGAAACATTTTACCAATGTTGGGATAGGTATCGAGACTTGCTTAATACTGGCCATCATCATGGTTTTGAAACATGGAGATTGGTTTCATATTTTTATGAAGGGTTAACACCTAGAGATAGGCAAATGGTGGAATTGATGTGCAATAGAACTTTTGAAGATAAAGACCCTAATGAAGCAATGGAGTACCTACACTTGTTAGCTGAAAATGCTCAAAATTGAGACATTACAGGCACTTATGAGGCACCAAGTAAAACTCAACCTCATACATCTAATGGAGGAATGCACAACCTTAGGGAAGATCATAATCTCCAAGCCAAGTTTGCATTTTTAACTAGAAAAGTCAAGGCACTAAAATTGACAAAGAGTGGTCAATTAAAATCTGTTCAAGACATTGTGTGTCAAATCTATGAAACCAATGACTGTCCAACTTTGCCTTCTTTCAAGGAATGCCTCCATGAATAAGGTCATGCTTTAAACAGTTTTCAAAGGCTCAATCATAACCCATACTCGCAAACATACAACCTTGGTTGGAAAAATCACCCAAATTTCAATTGGAAGAGTGATAACAATAATGCACAAACTTCACAGCCACCGTTTCAAGCACACCATAATTTCTAAAATTCTCATGGATATGCACCTCTTTATGCTCTACCTCTTAGAAGAAATCTTGAGAAAACATTGCATGCATTCATTGAAAAGCATGAGATAATCAACACTCAACTTGCTCAAACCATGACAGATTTTAAAGATACTCTTGCAAAATTCACATTTGCTCTCAGTTTTCAGGAGAAAGGTAAGTTTCCATCTCAACCACAGCAAAATCCCAAGGGGCAGTACAATGCAAATGCAAGTAGTTTAGGAAGCCAACACATGGATCAAGTCAAATCAGTCATCACTCTCCACAATGGTAAGGTTATTAAAAAACCCACTTTTGAACCTTGTGAGAAAGATGATGAGTCAATCTCTGAGGGTAAGGAAGGGGTTGAATCTGAACATTGTAAAGAAAAGATCGATTCCCCGCCAGCACTTCCATTTTCTCATGCCATGACCAAACAAAGGAAAGTCAATCACAACTCTGAAATCTTTGAAACTTTCAAACAGGTAAGGATCAATATATCTTTATTGGATGCTATTAAACAGGTACCTCCTTATACTAACTTTTTGAAAGATCTATGCACTGTGAAGACGAAACTGAATGTGAAAAAAAAAAGCCTTTTTAGTTGAACAAGTAAGTGTTATTCTTCAAAACAATAATTCTTTAAAATATAAAGACCCTGATTGTCCTATAATTTCATGCTTTATTGGAAAACATAAAATTAAAAAAGTTTTACTTGATCTTAGAGCTATTGTGAATTTACTTTCATATTCAGTTTTTCAAAGTCTCAATCTAGGTGAGTTAAAACCAACTTCTGTAACTCTCTTACTTGCTGATAGATCTGTAAAAGTGCCTACATGAATAGTTTAGGATGTGTTAGTACAAGTTGATAAATTCATTTATCCTATGGATTTTATTGTCTTGGAGACACAACCTATTAAAGCATGTAATTCATTTCCTGTTATTTTAGGACGTCTGTTTCTTACAACTTATAATGCATTGATTAATTATAGGAATGGACTGATGAAGCTATCATTTGGAAATATGACATTAGAGATGAATATTTTTAACATTTGCAAGCAACTTGGAGATGATAATGATTTACAGGAAGTAGATCTTATTGAAGAATTAGTTTATGATCAATTTGAATCAACCTTGAGTAAAACTGAGTTTGATGAATCTGAAGAATTGCAAATGATTTATTTTCAGGAAGAAATCAATGACAAGAAAGGCACTGAAAATGTTGTCGCGGATCATGTGTCAAGATTGACAACAGATTCGAGATCTGACATCATACCAATCGATGATTACTTTCCTGACGAATACTTACTTTCTCTTAGTCCAATGCCTTGGTTTGGTAATTTTGACAATTTTCTTGCTTCAAGATATTTGCCAGCTCACTGGAGTATCGAAGACAAAGGAAAGTTTTTGAACCAAGTGAAGAACTTTTATTGGGATGACCCTTACTTATTCGAATATTGTCCTAATCAAATATTTCAAAGATGCATTCCTGACAACGAGGTAAGTAATGTCATTAAATTTTGTTATTCTGAGGTATGTGGGGGTCATTTCTCATCAAGAAAAACAATTGCAAAAATCTTACAAAGTGGATTTTACTGGCCCACCATGTTCAAGGACACACATGCATTCTGTAAAACTTGTGAAAATTGTCAAAAAGTTAATACTAGTAAAAAAGTTTTGCTTTATAATTCTCGACTCCATTTATTTCCTGGAAAGCTAAGATCAAGATGGAGCGGTCCTTTTATTGTGAAACATGTGTATCCTTATGGGGCTTTTGATATTGAGAATCCAAAGAATGATAATGTTTTTAAGGTAAATGGACATCGTTTGAAAGCTTACTTTGATAATTTTCCTAGTGAAAATAAATCCATTGGTTTGAATGATCTTGTATATAAAGGTTGATTATTTTGTTTTTCTCACATTGTTTTTGCGTTTCTTTTTGGTGTGAATTTTGTTTTGCTAGTCTCTCTTACCCCGGTCAAATGACAAATAACGGTACTTCATGACTCTTAAGTCGGTTCTTTCAGTTTCCCATAATAACTAATATTTGTGTATATGTTTGTGCAATTCTTTGCTTTTTCTCCTTTCTTTGCATCTTTTTTCCACTTCTCATTTAAAAAATAGACACCACTCTCGAAAAATTGAAAAAGTATTTTCCCACTTTGCCTCAAAATACGATTGCAAAAATTTGCCATGCTAGGTGTGCAAGATTGAGGTTGTTAATGAATCATGGAATTCCTAAAGATATTCGCTGGCTAATTGAAGCAAAGGTCCGATTATTAAGTGAGTCCTCCAATTCTTTCATTTCATACATGCCTGGAACAGGTAAAAGCACTTTTGCAAAGAAACGTCGTGCAAAACAACTGAAAGTCTGTCACAGATGTGCTAGATGGACTTGTAATGCAACATGTCGTTCTTTAGGAATGGTATTTGTAAACCATGAAGATAAAATACAATTCATTAAGGATGGCCTGAGTAAGCGGTCTTTAGATAATCTTCTATTAACTCTTGAGACGCATCCTAGTAGAGATGTGCATCGTGCAATTTATGATTTATGGCCACAATTCCATAAAGAACATGCTCGATATAGTCTTGGAAATCTGACTAAAAAAGACCATGTTTGCTAGTTTTTAAGAAAACTAGATGGGAAGTCTATCCACAACCCATAGAGGGCGTTTAAGCCGTTCTTGGACGTAAAACCAAGGGAATATGTGAGCCACAATCACAACTACCTGTACATACACATGCCTTTTCAAAATAAATAAATAAATAAATAAAGAGAGTGAGACTCCAACTGACCTACATATAGGTGGTATGATTGCATTTTCAATTTCTCATCTATAAAATCTTCTCTTTCTTCTATTCATTTCTACTCAACCCATACATTCAACAGATATAGAAGTGTGTAGAAATGGCAGGTTCCTCAAGTCATCACATAAGAAATATTTATGTTTTCGGTGGATCCAATCCTAGGAAAGAAAAGGAGTTTTTAGAATCAGTAAATTATCTTAGTCAGGTAGCTGAGAGAAAGATTCATTTAGTGTATTGGAGAGGCAGCCTTGGGTTAATGGGGGGTGTGTTAATAGTTGCATTTTTATGAGGTAGTCAAGTTTTAAGGGTCATCCCCAAAGCTTTAGCAAAATGGGACATCATTGGAAAAATAATTGGAGAGGAACTATAGGTCTCCAGAATGTCTGATCGAATGAATGCAATGTTTAATCATGCTGATGCCTTCATTGCTTTACCAGGTGGTTTGGGAACATTGGAAGAGATCTTTCATATTTCCTCTTAGGCCCAATTGCACATTCATTATAAACCTATAGGTTTGTTAAATATTAATGGGTTTTTATGATAATTTATTGTCTTTTCTTGATCAAGCTGTGGAATTGGAATTTCTAACATCTTCGGCACGACAAATCATAATCTCTACTGCTATTGCTGAACAATTGATTAACCAACTATAATTTTTCATACCTGTACTTGATCCCTCCATAAGTCGCATAAATTGGTCAACTATAGAAAGCCGTAAAAAAACTTAGATTGGATTTAAGCCTTCATTTGTGAAACCTTGTGTCCTTTGGTTTTATTAATGGCATTTTATTTTGTTTTGTTATTTCTTATATTTGTTTAAGTGTGTTTCAGGTTTATTAGTGTTCGTTGTTTCAGGTGATGTTTTCTATACTCTATCTTTCTACGTTAAGACATTGAGGACAATGTCTCGTTTTGGTTGGGGGGAGAGGGTAGTAGTTGACATAAAAAAAAACTAACTAACTAACTGCTTTTGTTTTTAATAAAACCATTTGACAAAACTGTTATTACTAGGATGGCAGAGTAGGGGAGAATTTTATTGACTCTTGAGACGTATTTTAGTTAACATTTTCCAATGGTTATTTGCAATATTCATAACAAGGTCTATCACATACTTCTTGAAATATTCAGGATTACAAACTCTCGCATTGTTATCACTTGATTATGCTCATATACTCATTTGACAAGTATTCTTAAACTTTCATTTTCACACACATTTTAACATATGATTGTGGGTCGCACATTGGATTATTACATTATTTATATTCTTTTGTTAAAGGTAACAACTAGGGGATAGTATATAATTTGTTTTTTTTATAAAAAAACAAATTGATAATATTGATGATAATAAAAATATAGATAAGTTTGGTTTCGTAGCCTCCCTAACGCAATTAAACCCGAAGGGGTGTTTTAACACTTAATACCCTAAAGAGTTGACTTGGGAGCTATTGGCCCAAAGCTTGTTACATGGGTTAAGGAGAACAGCTTAAGGGAATCAAACATTACACTATCTATGTATCAATATCTGCAACCCGAGTTACTAAGCTTGTAAGGGTGTCTCAACACCTAATGCCGTAAGACCAACTGGTTTGGGAGTCATTAGTCGAAAGCTCGTTACATGGGTTAAAGATGCATTGTGTTTTAAGTTATATGTATATATATTAAAAAAAAAAAGATAATAATCCCAACTCAAGGAAGTTACCTTAAACATTAGAACAAAATATTGTTTTCTTCCAATAAAAGCCTCATCATCTATGTTTTCATAAATTGAGCACATAAACAGGGAGGTTTATTAATATTTTGTTTAAGAGGTATTGAGCAGATATATAAATTTAATGAGAGTTTGTTTATCTGAATATATTAATGGAAGTTGAATGATGAATGTCTTGCTTTGTGGAACTTGCAAATTGTTTTAACGCTTTAATTATTAGGGACTAGTAATAAGCTGGTTGAGGGGTGTGATTAGTATTTAAAAGCGTATTTTTATCAATGTTTTATATAATCATTTTGCACTTGAAGTATCAATAACTCCTTAACTAAAGCATGTTTTATAATAACAAGTCTGATACTATAAAATACCTTTAATTTATGGTAAATATTCATCTTAAATGCAGGCTTATCACATAAATCAAATGATTGATTGATGAGTTTAACTACTGAAATTGAGAAGACATCAAGTCTTTGGTCGTATCATATATCATACCATTATCACATTCTAACACATTAAAACAAAGCAATCTAACAAAACTTGAGCATATATAAACTATCTTCAAAGCATACTTAAATATTTTTTAAAAAAAAATCATGGCTTTTAAACTAGCAAATGACTTCAAATAAAGCTTAAACACATATTTGAATAATAATTTAAAAGATAAAATGGGGGGGGGGGGTTTGCTCATTGAGCTACACCTTCTCATTAAAGTTTGAGGAATAACTCGTCCTACAAATTTGTTTCTTGGCTAGGGATTTCTGAACCAACTTTGAACTTGTAAGGGTGACTTACTAAATGTTTCATGTTGTTTTTCTTGGCTGGTTAATGGTTTGGTTAAGGTTTTTCAAGTTTTGTAGTGTAATAGTGTGTAGTTTCCAAGTTTTCCCCTCTTTCATAACCTTTAGCTTGGGTTTTTAAAAGGCAATAAGGATCATCCAAAGGCCATAAGCTGGACAATCCTCACCCTTTAATGTCAAAGACTGAATCTCAATCATCTATTGAGGCTAAGAATTATCCTTTGTAGTGTTTGATAACTGACAAGGGAGTACTCTAGTTGTTTTTTATGGTTGCTGGCAAACATGATTGATTAGGGTGAGGGTTTTGGCCTCTTATAGCAACGCCTTTAGGGTTGTAAAAGAGCCTTTGTTTTGTTTGGGTAGGAGTACATTGTTAGGGCATGAGAGGTGTGTTTCTTGTCTAGTGTAGGGGAGAGATGAGGGAGATTTTAGGCTTGGACGATGGCAACAGAACCATGTCCTCTCAAGGTGTCTTGGGAGAAAAAGATTAATAGTGGTGACACGACGAGTTGTCTAGCCCTATTATTATTATTTTTTGTTCTAGACTAAATAAAACAACGTCATTTTGACCAAAACAAACCGTTTTCGTCAAAATACACTGTTTTATTTAAATGAAACGATGTTGTTCTAATAACCCTAGATTAATTAGGGTTTTAATTTTCCTTTTTAATTTTAGCTCTTAATCTTTTGAATTTGTTCAATTAAACCATCAATTGAGTTTGATTAGGAATCAATTCAATTTTACCCCTGTGAAGTTTCAATAGGACACTTAGATTTTAGCGTGTTTTTGAACTTGATCATTGGCCTTGGATAGTTTCAATTTTATCCTCGATCAACCTTTAAAATTCTAATTTCTTCAATCACACCCCTATTGTTAGCTAAATTTGGTCCCTGAATATGCATGCTTTTTGCAAATATGTCCTTGATCTTGAATTTCTTTAATTTGACCTTTAAATAACTCCCAAACTTTGATTTTCTTGCAATTTTACCACTAATTTCATCTAATTAAGTTTGTAAAAATTAAATATGATCCTCCAAAATTTCAATCTTCTTGATTAAGCCTGAATTAGGCTTCGAAATTTAATTTTCACCAATTAAGTCCTTAATAAAATTAATTTTACCTATTAAAAGTCTAATTAAATCCTTGCACTCAATTAATTCTTTTAATTTTGCATAAATTAATTTTTAAACTTAATTAGATATTTAATTGGGCCTATAATTAAATCAAATTAACCTATTAAAAGTTTAATTAAGTTCTCTGACTTAAGTTTTATGTAACTTCATCTGATATTCACTTAAGTTAACATGGAATTTGCATTATTCTTCATATTCAGGTCCTTTAATGGTGAAATTGAGCCTTCAATCCCTCTTTAACCTGTCTTTTCCAATCAAGTTGGTAATCCTTTTTCATTTTTTTATTATATATTAAAGAAAAAAGATGATTTTAGGGAAAAACCCAAAATTAGGTTATGAGGCGAGGGGCTTGGGTAGTAACACATGACTGACGTTCCTATAAATAACTCCAATGATGATGTGTGCCCACACTCGCACATGGTAGCCCTCCAAGTGGTATTGTCTTATTAGAAACACATAATAGGTTTTATTCTTTTTAAAATACACCTCTCAGGAAGAGAGGCTCCTTTTCGTGCTTATAAGCGACTAAGGCCCTCGTCTCCCAGCTAATGTGGGATAGTGGCATCATCATAACTCTTAAGGTGAGGAGTTTGGCTAGTCACACATTATTGATGTTCTTATAGACAACACCAATGATGATGTGTGCCCCCAACCGCACAAGGTAGCCCCTAAAGAGGTATTGTCCCACTGGAACTATAAAACCCTAGATAAATTCCATAAAATTACTAAGTGAAATATTATGTTGAGTGAGTAAATTGAGTATTGTAATTAAAAAGTTGACTTTAGGTTTTGGGAATTTGAAATAAAATACCCATGTGTTGATTTAAAAGTAAAAGTATGAAAATGTAGGGAAAATTAAAAAAAGCAAAGAAATGCAAATAAATATCAAATGGAAGAGATAAAAAGGGAAAGTGGTGTTCTAGGATATAATTAAAGGAAATTTGATGTAGTTTGTTTAAATTCGGTATTGAAAATGTGTTTGAATCTGGAAAATATGACCTAGAGAACATATAAGGTATAAAGTAGACCTATAGCTTGAAAATTGATAAATTAGTGGTATATATAAAGAATATTCATGAATTTAGGGTGAAAATATTTAGAAAAATATTTTAGAATTTTCAAATGAATTAATGCAAGGTTCTACTTGCAAATGATTTTGACCACTAGTATAAGCCCACGTGTATTTGCATAATTTTTAACCCAAAAGAAAACGAAATTTAAGGATAATTTGTATTATAAATAGGGATGGAAGTTACCAATGAATTAGTTAAAAATATGGATGAATTAAGTATATGAAATAGTACAAAAATTCAGATTTTGGCGTAGAAAATTACTTGTTGTCTAGTTTTATACTATCAGGTATAACTTTTAATTCGATCGTTGTATCGGGTTGAAATTTTATAAGTAACCTTGTGATATGTTGTTCTACCTTGGGTAAAGTTTTAGGTCAATCAGAGTTTGGAAAGACCATTCAAAATTATTAGTGGCTAGGGGGTACCTGAAAAATATTAAGAACTATAATTTGAGAAAAATTATAAAAAATAATACAAGTCAACCATTACAAGTGAAAGGCCAACAACAGCTAAAGGAAAAAAACAAAAAAAATGAGTTATTTTATTTCCTCCTCCTATTTTTTTTAAAAAACCGTAGCTACCATTTCAAATTGGAAGATTAAAAAGCGATTGGGTTATTGTGTGAGAGAAACAAGTATAGAGAGGGAGAGATAAAAGGATAAAGGGTTGGCAATAAGGAGAAGTTAGAGGGAGAAAGAGACTATGAGTTGAGAAGAAAGAAGAAGGTGTTGATGAAGAGATTTTCAAAGGAATTTGCCATCACTTATCCATAGTTAGTGGGTGAGTTACTCTTTTATAAACTAGTATCATTAGCTAGTGTTTAATTATGAAATTGAAGAAATCTTTAATTATTCAAGTTAGGGTTTATGGATGAAATTTGAGGGAAATGAAAATTAAATATAGAATTATGAAATAAGAGTTTAATGACAACTAAATAAATGGAAATTTTTGAAAATTGATAAAGGAATTTGGTTTATGAAAGACCCTTAACTTTTGGCCAAATAGGAAAGTGTAGGAGAGAGTTCTTTCAATTTAGATTTCTAATGTATATTATGTGTATTGTAAGAGCATGTTGATGGTGGGATCTCTTAAATCTAACTACAAGGTTGGGAAGTAAATCGTGATATTTGTTAGGTTCATTGTGTTTGGGTGAGTTGAATGTCACTAAATGTGTATTTGAGATTTTGAATGTAACTATTATGGAATGTAGTACTTACTTGAAAACATATTAAGATAAAAAGAACACTAAATAAATGGAAACCAAAGCTTCGGCCAAGTAAGGGAATACGAGGAAGAAGTCTTGTATAATCTACTAAATACATGGATATGCATGTTTTGGGGATTAAAAACATTATTGCATGGGTTTAAAGTTATTTTGTTAATGGTGAACATAACAAATGATGTTTGAGATGTAATAAATGCAAATGGGTATGGATTGTTGTGTTATTAACATGCAAGATGATTTCAAGAAAATGTATTAAAGGAATTAGAAACCTTAATGTTCAATCATGAAGAAAATAATAAAGGGAAATGTCTTTTAACTAAGATGCATATCATGTTTATGGATGAAAATGCTTTTACGAAGTAAATTATAACTTAAGTGTAACTGAATATAATTTTCAATTTAGAAATGGGAAGACATTTGGGTACATAAGATGTAAATAAATGTAAGAGGTAATTGGGAAATGTTATGAAGACTTGAAATTTTATAAATTTACTAAGAAATTTTGAAAAGGATGCCAAATAAAATAGGTGTTGTTCTAAATTAAAACAATAATAACACCTAAGAGGGGTGAATTAGGTGTTTTACTTATAATAATAAATATTACAAATAACTCAATTAAATATAATTAACCAACAATATAATTAAAGTGCTTAAAGTAAAGATTACAGGGATATAAATTGCAAACTCGATTTATAACGTGGTTTTCAGCAAGCCTACATCTATACCCCAAACACCAAATTGGTCTTGAGTATTGTATTCTTTACTAATCCAACCCAAAGATATCAATGTCCTTGATAAATCATCACCAAGCTCTTTTTCACCACTTGAAGAAATACCCTTTTTAAGATTTTTTACATTGATGATGTACCCCACTAATGACCAAGAGTTTTTAACTTAAACTCTTAAAGGATTATAATTTGTTTGAAATATAACAACACTATCTCAAAAAGTAGACAATACAATTAAAGCTTGTATCTCTATAACTCACTCAATAACATTTAGAATGTATGAAGGTGTTTAAGTTAGTGATTGTGAGAATTTAAACTCTTGTGCAAGAATATAAAGGTTTTTATGCACAAATATGAGTATGATTTAGAATTGATTATTTGAAGTTATTTTTGCTCTTAAAATAGCTTGGATATGATATATATTAAATTTTGTATTTAATTCTGCAATTAGATAAGCTATATATATGTTTCTAGAAAAAAAAAACTAGTTGTCTTTATAGTTGTTAGTGTTCCTCTAACAAATGACATAGTAAATCGATTCATATTTGTTAAGCCAATTGATCGACCAGTTCCTGCAGATTCCCAGGTGTTAATCCCGAATGAACAAACGATTGACCGATTCTTTTAGTATGGCCAAGTGCACCAATTCAACTTAAAATCCAATTCTAGTAGTTTTAAGCCCGATGAATCTTGAACCAACTAAATGCATATCAATCATATGATGCATGTAATATGAAGTGTGTGAATTCATTTTAATTCTCTCTATCAAGCTAGATATAAAGATTTACATAATTTACACTAAAATGAATTTTCAAGAACTAAGCCATCACTTGTTTTGCACCGTGAACTTATTGATTGATTTCTTCATTTAATTCTTCATACTTGTTAATGATCTTTATATAAACTTATTCTTAAACAAGCATATTATTAGTCCAATTTCATTTAATTATTATCATCAAAATACATAAAATATTAATATTTGACCCAAAGATCAACAATCTTCCCATTTTTTATGATGAAAATTAATCTATAAATATAAAAATATTAATCTCCCTTATGTTTTGCAATATAGTCCCTTGGAGACTTCGATTAAAAAAATATATATAAATATAAGTTTCTCTCCCCCTAATCATGTTTTACATTTATTTTCAATTATCTCCCCTTTTGTCATTAATGAAAAGCATATAGGGAAAATACAATAATCATAGATAAATAGGACATAATATCATTACATAATATTCAAACAATAATATTCATTACAATAAGGGAAGAACAATACTAAAAACATAAAAAAATTAAAAATACAAAAACATTAAATGATTATGGTACAATCGTTTACGGTGGTGGCTAGCTAGAAAGCAAACTAACCATCATATCCTTGATATCGCACACATCCTCTCAAATGTGATGCATCTCACACTCAATATGCTCTAGGTGACCTTCCATCCTTGGTTGCCAAGAGCTTGTACCAAAATATTTAAAGGAGGAAGTTGTTGGCGATGTCGCAAATACATCAACAAACTCATCATCACCATTGATATGTTTTTCTTCTTTCTTATCATGGTTTTCCTCAGCATGAGCTTTAACTTGGTATTTGGGAACCCAAACACCTTCTTTATTTAATACAAATTTCATCTTAGTGAGGGTTTGACGATCTATCGTCAAATGTTTAGAATATGGTATTCTATCTGTATTCGTTAACTCAATATCAAAGTGTTCAAAGATTATAGATATACAATGACCATGACTTTTATTTTTGGTTGTTTTCCATAATCAAGTTTTTCATCATTATATATGACAAATTAATAGGCCTTCTCTTAATCAAACAATCAATAAGCCACAAGTCCATAAAGGTCACCTTGTCAAAATGCCTCTTTTTGGGCAATATATTGTGTTATAATTTTATGAAGCAATCTAGGTTTTAGCATCAAGTCTTGACTTTTAATTTTTGCACCTGATGCGAAATCATGTCTATTGGTATGCATTATCACAATATCATCATACACAAATCCCTCAATGGTAAGGGCAATCTTCATGTCAAATACACGAGGCCTTTCATTGCTAATACTCAAAATACTTTTTAACATTGCACAATTAAACCATATTGGTTTATTTTGAAGGCTACTTATGATTCTTGGCTCTATGGTTATTCTTATATTACAAAGAACATTATAATAAGAGTAAGGTATATGGGGTTTTTCATGTTATAAATGCCACTCCAACCTAATTCGTCAAACAATGTATCTATCCTATAAACATTAACATCATCTCTTATTCCTCTTTCAATTGTAATAGCTCTATTTGAGAAATTGTCTGTATACCTATCAATGTTGTCACTTGGAATAAATTGAGGATCGTTGGCCTTTTTGTTCCTTGATTCACTTATAATATGCTTATTAATTGTCATTGAGCTTTAAACACGAAGACATTTACTTGAGAAGGTTGGGTTCTGATGAGATTTAAGAGATTTTTAGAGAGGATTTTGGTTAGGGTTTTAAAAATTGATTTAGGGGTTTTCTTCTTTGCTGGAAAAAGACAGCAATGTATATTCTTAAGTAACTAGTCGACCGGTTGCCTAGAATTAGTTAAATTGATCAACTGATTTATGATGCCTTGGAATTTCTAAAATTTCTCTTTTGATCCTTTTTATACATTTAAAAAGGATCTTTTTGATATAAAAATAGTGTCAAACACAAAGAAATAAAGGGGTCAAAATCTAAAAATTTGGGCAGTCGCGAAACTACATGTCCCTTATCCGAACTGGTTGACCTGTTGTTTCATATGTTTGAACTGGTTGACCGGTTCACACAAAAATCATATTTTTCTAGTTTAATCAATCATATGTTTTATGAGACCAACACGTACCATTTTATCCAACTTGTTGTCTTAAAATCTAAACCCGATTGAAACTTCAAAAAGTTAATGTTCATCTAGTAGCTAATCTTCTGTTTCTCTGTTTCAATTGGTCAGCCGATTGAATTGTGATGCAATCATATTATTCGATAGTTTCACCCATATTTAACTAGTGTTTTGCCTATGTTTTATATATAAAATGCCTTGATATTCTTTATTTTATGTTTTGCAGGCACTTTTGGATGAAAGATGCAAAAAGGAGTAAATTGGAGATAATTGGCAGATTTGACATTCAGTCGATATTTTATGCAGAGCGTGAGCTCTAGATGTTGAAATGAAGTGATTCTAGTGGCATTAAAAAGCTAACATCCATACCTTTCTAGAAATCTAAGGCAAGAAAATCAAATAAGGAAGAGCGTGGAAATCATAGCCTTCAAAGTCAAATCTCGCAATCTGCCAGTGTTGACCTTCGGCCATTCCAACTTGAATATCTGGAGCTACAGAAGTTCAATTGATGCAAACTCAATTTTGTTGGATTCCTGACTCAAATTCCTATCAACGCTCCAACTTTAAAAAAACAATGATGTCATATGAGGGAGATATGAGTTTTTAAAAATAACAACTGAATTTTGTCAGCAAACAGGTTTCGTGAAGAAACGAGTCCAAATTATATTCCAAAACATCTAAACCGATATCCAAGTTTTTATTTCAGCAATTTAGCTCCTCTAAGTCAAAGCTTGAAGATTTCATGCAAGGCTATTTTTTTGTTTTTAGGAAAATAGTTGTTGAAGTACTTAAATGTAAACATTTTACTTAATGGAGGACTATTTTATAAAATAGAGACCTAAGGTTTCAGAATACGTTAACTAACCAATGTTAAGAAGAGATAAATATTCAGAATATAAATTGATGTTTTGTTTCCATGATCAGTTCTGATTTCTGTAGGTGGATGTGTGCTTGTGACCAAGGTTTGTTCTCTTGATAATTTTCTGATTTTATTAAATTTCGTTTGATGGTTTTCTGTTTTCTTTTGTTTTAGCCTAGATAATGTCCAAACCCCCCCAAATTGCATATCATCTAGCATAAAAATCTGACTTGAATCTTCCTCATGGGATCGACCCCTTGCTTGCTCTATATTATCTTGTGTGTTGTGTTTGAAGCTAGGGTAATTAATTTGTGCGACCGCGACATCGCAACAAATTGGTATGACGAATCAATCAACCGGTTTGTCCCTGATCTACATTGTTAGAGAATTTGACAGCAAAACACAGCTTTCATGCAAAGAGGGTATACATTTCATCACTTACACATGTCCAACTTATTTTTAATAATGTATACACACAAAGATAAAACCTCAAATGTCATTAGTATGAATAAAACCTAAATTACTTCATATTTTGCAAAAGCAATTCTTAACTAAAGGCTTTGTAAAAATATCTATAAGTTGATGTTTTGTGCTAACAAACAAAAGTACAATGTCTCCTTTTAACATGTGATCTCTTAGAAAGTGATGTCCCACTTTAATATGTTTTGTAAATGAGTGTTGCATAGCATTCTTAGATAGACTTATAGCACTTGTGTTATCACACATAATAATAACATGATCAAAATTTAGTCAAAAGTCTTTTAAGAAACATAATATTTAAGCACAACAACTACCCGTTGCAATATATTCTGCTTTAGTTATTGATATGGCTATTAAGTTTTGTTTTTTACTTGCCCAAGATACTAATGATGATCCTAGAAAGTGACATATTCCACTAGTATTTTTTTTTATCAACTTTACACCTAGCAAAATCAACATCCACGTAGCTAATTAAATTCAACTCACTTCCTTTCAGATACCACAACCCTAAATTAATTGTACCATGTAAATATCAAAAAAATTCGTTTTACAATACTAATATGAGATTTTTTAGGATATGTTTGAAAACGTGCACATAGATAAACACTAAATATAATATCAGGTCTCCTTGCAGTTAAATATAACAATGAGCCAATCATACCTTGATATTTGATGATGGCTACATTCTTACTGTTTTCATCAATATCAAACTTTGTTGATGTTTTCATGGGTGTGTCGGCTTCCTTGACTTATTTCATCTCAAATCTCTTTAATAGATCATTGATGTACTTGCTTTGGTTGATGAATATGCCATCTCTAGTTTGCTTGATTTGAAACCAAAAAAAAAAGGTTTGATTCTCCCATCATGCTCATTTTAAATTCATCTTGCATGCACTTTGCAAATTCCTTATAAAGAGATTCATTAATAACACTAAATATAATATCATCAATATATATTTGTACAATAATATATATTTACCTTTTCTCTTTGTGAAGAGGGTGATGTTGATTTTGTCAATATTGAAATCATTTTCGATGAGAAAAGTCTTTAATCTATCATACTAAGCTCTAGGTGCTTATTTTAAACCATATAAAGCATTTTTTAGTTTGAAAACATGATCGGGTACATGAAAGTTTTCAAAACCTTGAGGTTGCTTCACATATACCTCTTCCATGATAAAACCATTTAAAAATGCACTTTTGATATCCATTTGAAAAGGTTTAAAATTAACATGGCATGCAAAAGCTAAAAGCATTCTTATTGATTCTAGTCTAGCCACTATTCAAAGGTTTCTTCATAATCAACACTTTCTTCTTGATTATAACATTTGACAACTAGTTTAACTTTGTTTTTAATTATGGTCCCATGTTCATCAACTTTGTTCCTATAAACCCATTTTGTTCTTATAAAAGATTGATTTTTAGGTCTAGGGAATAGTTCCCAAACATCATTCGTTTTAAATTGGTGTAGACCATCTTGCATGGATAAGGTCCAATTTACATCATTTTTTGCTTCTAAGAAGGATTTAAGCTCTATATGCGACACAAATGAACAATGCTCATTAATGTTTCTAAGAGATACTCTAGTCTTAGTTGCTTCAATGGGATTACCAATAATGAACTTGGAAGGATGAGAGTTTACATACTTTAGCTCATTTGGTGGCACAAACGAGTTACTTACCATCTTGTATTGATTGTTTGTGTTTGGTTGGTCTTTGTCCATTTCTTCATTGTTAGCCTTCACGGGGGTCTTATTATTAAAACTCAAATGTTGAACACTTTTATTAATGTCATCTAGAATCTCAATAATTTTTTTATTTTGAGTTTACTCAAATACGACATGTATGGACTCCACAAGACAAAGTGTTTTATAAGCCTTGCTAGAAGAGGAATAACCAAGAAAAATACCAACATTGGATTTTAAATCAAACTTATCCAAATTATCCTTGGTGTTAAGAATAAAACCTTATGAATAAATTTTTTTGAAATATAAGATGTTGGGTTTCCTAATTCTCCAAAACTTATAAAGCGTCTTTTTCAACTCTGATCTCAAGGAAATGCGATTTAAAACATAATAACATGTGTTTACAGCTTCTATTCAAAAGCATTTAGGGGTATCAAATTCATTTAACATTGTTCTTACAATTTCTTGAAGAGATCAAATTTTCCTTTCCATAACCCTATTTTGTTGGGGAGTTCTAGGTGTTGAAAATTTATGATGGTATTCTTTTTCTTCACAAAATGTTTCAAACAGATCATTTATAAATTTGCCACCATAATCACTCCTTATTTTTGTGATTTTAAAGCCTTTTTCATTTTCAACTTTATTTGAAAACTTTACAAATTTATAAATAGTTTCATCTTTTGATTTTTAAAACAAAACTCATGTATATCTTGTAAAGTCATTTACAATTACAAACACATATATATTACCACTTATGCTTCTAGCTCTAGTTGGTCCAAATAGATCTATGTGTAGCAATTTTAAAGGTCTTTTAGTAGAAATGTGATTTTTTCTCTTAAAAAGTGTTCTTACTTGTTTACCTATTTAGCAAACATCACATAACTTTTTATTTTTAAATGCAATATGAGGGAGACCTTTAACAAGTTCATTTTTGACAAGTTTAGAAAAAATATCCATTCTTATATGACCTTATCTTCTATGCCAAATAAAACTATCATTAATGCAAGCAATAAGACAACTTTCTATCCTCATGCATGCATCAATCTTAATATTATAGACATTTCCTTTTCTATTATCAACAAATAGAACTTTATCATTTTCAAGGATTAAACAACATGCATGGTCAAACATAATTCTGTAGCCTTTATCATACAATTAACTAATACTTAACAAATTATATTTTAGACTATTTACAAGAAACACATTTTCTATAGAGGGAAAGGACTTACCTCTAATATTGTCAACCCCAATGATCTTTCCTTTTGAGTTGTCTCCAAATATGACTTTTCAACCATTGATCTTGGTAATACTTGGAAACAATGAATTATCTTTAGTCATGTGTCTTAAGTAAGCACTATCCAAGAACCACTCATTATATTCCCTTGATTTCCATACACACAAAATCAAGATGAGGTTTTTGATGCCATACTTTTTTGGGTCCTTTATGGTTAGTGATAGTTTTTTTTGGAACCTAATTTATATTACTAACTCTGTCATTCTTAATAAGACATGCATAAATCAAATGACTAATGCTTCTACAATAGTTACATGTTTAGTTTGAGTCATTTGATTATTTGGCTTTAACGAAGTAATTTTTTAAATATCTTTACTTTTCTTAGGTTGAGAGCCTAAACCTCTTTTATTGAAAACACATATTTGATTAGCAAGTATGGTTTCTAAGATCTTAAAGCCTTGAGTGAATTTAGTTAGTATAGTGTTTAAATTATCAATCATTTTCTTTAAAGCCTTGTTTTCCTCTTCAAGTTAGTTCATTTTATCACTATCATTAATTACAATGCATGCTTTTTTTTAATTATCATTTTTAACAAGTAAACATGCATGGTTTTTTTTTCAATAAGCTATACTTGGAACCTAACTTCTTATATTCATCATACAATGTCTAAAATGCATCATGCAATTCATTATAAGAGAGATCAGATTCATCATCCAAATAGATTACCTCATTATCACTTTCAATTGCCATGAAACATATGTTTAGAACATGCTTTTCATTATCACTTGAGTTAGAGTTTGAGTCATCACTCCATTTTTTTTATTACTTGTTTGTGATGATGGTTCTTCTTCTTATTTTGAAAAAGAGGGCAATCAACCTTTATATGTCATGTCTTGTGCATTTGTAACACTAAGTGCTTCCTTGCTAGATTCTTTCTTATTTTCATCATTCTTGAAGTTTAAGAACTTTTTATTCCCTTGCTTCTTTCTTAGGAAATTTTGTAATTGTCTTATGATAAATGCAATGTCCTCCTCTACTTCATCATAATCACTATTAATATGGTGTATGGTTTTGAATTTCAAATTCTTATTTGGCTTCTCTTATAGTTTTTGCTTTTCCATAGTGATTTCATGAGTCATAAATGATCTGATAAGTTCTTTCAATGAAAGTTTGATGAAATCCTTAGCTTCTCGGATTGCCTTTTTCTTTGCTTTCCAATATTTAGCAAGGACATAAGAATTTTGCTCATGGGATCGGTATTAGTATAAGTCGACCAAGAGCATTTAAATTATTACTGATAGTTGTCATTCTAGTAAATATACTAGTTATTGATTCATTTGGAAGCATTTTAAATAACTCATATTGATGCACTAACATGTCAATTTTTTATTTGTTTACTTGATTCGTTCCTTCATGTGTTATCTCTAATGCATGCCATATATCTCTAGCATTTTTGCATTTGTGATCCTATTGAATTCACTTCTACTTAATGCATAATACAAAATATCCATAGCTTTAGCATCCATAAATAATAACTTTTTATCATCATTGGTATATTCTTTCTAGGTTTAGGAACCATTATATTATTTTCAATCTTAGTATGTTTGTTTGGTCCATTTTCAATAGATAATCATAAATCACAATCAACAGATTAAAGATATATAATCATCATAGCTTTTTAATAGGCATAGTCATTACCATCAAAGAAAGGTGGCCTAGAGGTTGATGATCCTTCATTTTGAACATTAAAACTAGTGGTTGTCATTCTACTCAAAGTCTAAGCAAACTTATATAAAGGGAAATAGGCTCTTATATCAATTGTTGTTCTAGGATTAAGGTAACAATAACACCTAAAATGGGGTGAATTAGGTGTTTTACTACTAATAATAAATATTATAATTAACTTAATTAAACACAATTAATCAACAATATAATTAGAGTGCTTAAAGTAAAGAGTATATAGATAGAAATTACAAACTTGGTTTTTAACGTGGTTTGGCATGCCTACATTCATACCTTAAGCACCAAACCGGTCTTAAGTATTGTATTCTTTACTAATCCAAACCAAAGATTATAATGTCTTTAATGATTCCTCACCAAGCCTTTTCATCACTTGAAGGAATACTTTCTTTAAGATTTTTCACCTTGGTGATGTACCTCACCAATAACCAATAGTTTTTCATATAAACTCTTGAAGGATTACAATTTGTTTGAAATATATAAAACTCTTTCAAAGAGTAGATAATATAATTGGAGCTTATATCTCTATAGCTCACTCAATAGTACTTAGAATGCATGAAAGTGTTTAAGTATAGTGAATATGAGAATTTATACTCTTGTGTAAGAATATGAATGTTTTAATGCATAAATATGAGTATAATTTAGGATTGATGATTTGAAAGTTGTTTTTGCTCATAAAATAGCTTGTATATAATATATATTAAATTTCAGTGTTTAAGCCTGCAATTAGATAAGCTATATATATGTTTCTTAAAAAACTAGTTGTTTTTATAGATGTTAGTGCTCCTTTAACAGATGACATAGCATATTAGTCAAGTTAATCGGTCGAGCAGTTCCTGCAGATTCCCGGGTGTTAATCCCGGATGAACAAGCGATCGACCGATTATCTTGGTATAGGCAAGTGGTTGACCGATTCAACTTAAAATCTAGTTTTAGCAGTTTTAAGCTTGATGAATCTTGAACCAACTAAATGCATATCAATTATATAATACATGCAATGTGAAGTGTGTGAATTCATTTTAATTTGTTTTATCAAATTAGATATAAAGCTTTACATAATTTGCACTAAAATGAATCCTTAATAATTAAGTCTTCACTTGTTTTGCATCTTGGACTTATTGATTAATTTCTTCATTTAATTCTTCATGCTTGTTGATGATCTTCATATAAACCTGTTTAAATTTATTCTCAACCAAGCATATTATTAGTTTAATTTTATTTAATTGTTATCATAAAAAGACATAAAATATTAATATGTGACCCAAATGACAACAACCAGGCCTAAGTTTCGGCCAAAATAAAGGAAAGTGGGAAAAAAACCTTTCATGATGTATTAATTTATGTATACGTATATAATTGGGGATATTATGAAATTGTGGTAGATTGAGGTAATTGAGATGGAATGCAATAGAAATAACTTAAAATAATGAAAAATAAAGAAGAAATAACTAGAGGCATCACTATATTCGATGACCAGGGTGAATTAATTAACTAAAGAAAAAGGGCTAAATGCATCAGTGTATCTGATGACTAGGATAAATTATTTGACTAGGTAACCGAAAAGAGGCTAAAAGCATTAACATGACTGATTACCGAAAAATGTATTAATGTGGTAAAGTTTTAGAAGAAGATTAAAATTAATTGTATACAATGACGAAATGTACATTTGAAATTTGATTTCTTAGCCCCAATAATGAATCTGGATCAGAAAATATTTGAAAATGAAAAGATAATTGGTAGTATAAAAAATGAGCCAAATGATGTAATTATGAATAAAGAATACATACATACGAAGTTAAAAGGAACCAAGTAGGCACAAGTTAGATAGGAATGAAGGATTTACCTAAATAAGCTAAAGTACATAATTGATTTGAAGGGTATTAAGTATATGTGAATGAAAGAATTATGAGTAAGATGGAAATGAATTAGAAGACATGTTAAGAATATAGTTTGATGGAATCAACCACGGGGACAAGCACCATTATTAACAATAAAAATATAACTTTCCACTTTAGTGAAGATATTTCTGATGGTGCATCTACTAGATATACAAGTTGAACGTCTTAGGTATGAGAATTATAGGTTACATGTATTGAGTTGTTTTTATGTAAAGGAACTAATGTACATAAATATCATAATATGATTTTAAATTCTTGTGATTGGAAATTAAACTTATAAAGTTGGATAAATGGAGACATATAGGCTAAGAATTTATGATGCTGATAAATTAAAGAGGAGATATTTTGATAAAATTCTAAGATAATGGTTTGTTACTTTCCTCATTGAAAAAAAAACTATTATCAATGGGATGTTAATAGTTGCTAATGAATTGACTATATTTCTTTTCTTTAATATTTATCAATACATGTTTATACCTTAAAGGTTCATTTCATACACAACAGGATTAGTGATTATTTGGTTGCCATCTAGCCTAGGATTTAACCTTATGATTTGTTACCTTATTCATTTAAGTTTATAATAAGTATTTAAATTAAGAACATTTATTCCTTTTTCTTATATATATAATCGATGTGATTGAACATAAACGCACGTGAACGTGTGGAGCGTTACATGTGTGATGAATGGACTTAAGTATAAACACACAAAATAGTGTGGGTGTTACAGGAACCACATAGTGAGTTTTGTCCTTTTTAGAATGCACCTCTTAGGGAGAGATATGCTTTTTGTGCTTATAAGTGACTAAGGCCCTTGTCTTCTAATCGATGTGAGATAGTGACATCATCATGTATGCCCACACCTACACATGGTAGGCCTCCCAAGAGGTTTTGTCTCACTAAAACCATATAATAAGTTTTGTCCTTTTTAAGAGGCGTCTATTGGAGAGAGAGGTGCCTTTTGTGCTTATAAACGACTAAAGTCTTCGTCTCCTAGTCAACATGAGATAGTGATATCATCATAGTCCTCCATACAAGGGGCTTGGGTAGTTGCAGGCCCTCCAAAAAGTATTGTCTTACTAGAATCACATAGTGAGTTTTATTCTTTTTAAAAGGCGCCTCTTAGGTAGAGAGGTGTGTTTTGTGTTTATAAGTGATTAAGAATCTCTTCTCCTAGCTGATGTGGGATACTGGCATTATCATAGCCCTCTAGGGGAGGGGCTTGGGTAGTCGCCTATTGCTAACATTTCCATAGACGATGTCAATGATGATGTGTGCTCATACCCGTATATGATAGGCATCTTAAGAGGTATTGTCCCGCTGGAATTACATAAAGAGTTTTGTCCTTTTTTAAAGGCGCCTCTTAGAAAGAGAAGTGTTTTTTGTGCTTATAAACGACTAAGGCTCTCGTCTCCTAGCCGATGTGAGGTAATAACATCATCAGAGACAAGTAAATATAATTTTAAATGGTGATTTTAGATATACTTTTGTTAAAATGTTTTATTAAACATTTGATTGAAGCCTAACCATAAAGGTAATTAGAGAATTTTGAAATTCTCAAGGTAAGTAAACAATAGAATTCTCAAGTCGATGAATTATTTTAGCATGGGCAATAATTAAGGGTCATCAACGGTTTTATAATTAGCTGTACAATTTCTCATTGCAAGAGCTTATATTTGATGGATTAGATTTCTTACAAAAAATTATTTACAAGAAATTAAATACAAAACATGCTAAATGATTATATTTTTTTTAAAAAATTAGTAATGTTTTGCTCTTCTTATTTTGATTTATGATTTCCTTTATAAAAAAGTTTAGATTAAAAAAATCCACACAATACATGCAGGCATTGGCATTTTAAATTAACCTGATTTAATTAGGTTTGATACGGTAAAGTTATATATGATATGATTTTTATGAGTTGGTTTTTAACTTTAATTTATAAAATAATTATAAATATGTTTGATTAGAAATGATTTAAATCAAGAATTAATAATTTTTAAACTTTTAATGTATTGAGTCTACTTATACTAAGTTCCTTTTTTAGATTTATTTATGAAAAAAGAATTTCTAAATTATAATTCATAGTTAAAAATCAATTTTCATGAACCATACCAAATACACTCCTAATTTTGTCATTGTCGACTAACGAAGACATAATCAGACAGTAAAGGTCCGAATCACCTGGCTTCACCGGCAGGGAGGGCAGCCAATGCTCCTAATTTGTCATTGCTTGATTCTTTGCATTTTACACTTGTTCCTCGTTGAACGTGTGCAAAATTCTTATTGGTGAGAGAGAGCAAGCGAAGCAGACCTGATGTTGCCATTGTATAAATCGACCGAAGTCTTGGGATGGGGGAGCTAATCATCACCAAAAATTCGTTCTCTTGGGTTTTAGAGCTTTTTTTACCCAACAAGAAAGTTAATTTTAGGGCTTTTTTGCAAGAATCCTATTCTGAGGTTCTGAAGAAACATGAACACTAGGACAAGTTGACAAGGATGATATTTCGTCCACCCTTGTATGGAAAAGAAGCCAATTCAAGCGATGAAAAACATTTTCTCAGATGGCCAAACAAGGATAGCTACGTGGGATTCAATGTTAGGCAAGTCCTTGTAGCTGCTTTATTTACACCAATAAACATGCCGTTTTCCATTTATTCATACAACATGGCAGTTTGGTATGTGGTAAAATGACTCTAGCAATGATGAAAGCCACTCTCAGACACCCTCTGAGTAATGGACATGCATTCCTTTACACCCACACGGCGTTGAGAAGTTGATTGGACTATAAAGGCAGGCAGAACTTCAGTATTGGAAGTGTTCTTCATCAGGGGCATCCAATATATCAGCTATTGTGAGCTTTTCCTTGTCGAAAAAGAGGTCTTCTAGCTTGTATGGCCCTACTGAAGGTCCATCTTTCCATAAAGTCTTGGCGATTTGCTCATGGATCCTCTCTGTTGGATGGCCAGAATCCCACCAAATATAATCATCAGCGTTATCGCATAACTGGAACTCCACGGGCTTCCTTTTGCCTCCACAGCTGGAGACACCACCATACGGTCCAGTTCCACAGCAAGCATTCACCCCCTCTTTGAAACCTTGATTTTGGGTCAATAGCAGTTACTTTGCTTGTGAGTAATTGAAATTAGCTTATCCCAACAACATACTATAACATTATATTGCAATAGAGCCTACGTTACTCTTCTGAAATAAATTCTGCACCACACTACTTCAATCAAGGAGAGCACACATACCATAGCTTGCGGGATTATTAATTCTGTCATAAAGCCAGGTATAGAATTCAGAATTGCAATACTTGAAACCTTTCAGCAGTTGCCCGAGGCTTGTGAGCACAGCATTCAAAGCATTATTGTGTGCCAATGCAAGACCAGAAGCTGCTTCAAAGCAACCGCCTTCACTGGACTTGGGGTTCCTAGCTCTCATGAGTGGCATGCAACCTAGAGGACACATGCTGAGAAATCCAAATTTTCTGGCTCCTTTCTCATACAACACCTAAATTAAAAGGACAGACAAAGTTAACATTAATCAATTCAACCTCAGGTTAATTACCATATAGATGAAGTATTAAATGTAGTTAATTAGAAGGTTCACCTGAATTGCATTTGTCAAGTTTCCAATGACCATCTCAACATACACTTCAGGCACAAAATATTCTTGCATTTTCGGATTACCTAGATAACCTGCCACGTAATCGTTGCTTCCAACACTGATGAAATAGACTGCCTCTGATAAAAGAGCTTTTGCCTCTGCTTCTCCTAGGTTTTCTGTCAATGATTTTTGCACCTCTTCAAAAGATCTTAACTGTGTCTGGAGGTCAACCACCTAATAGCGAAAGCAACAAGTTAAGAAACCCTTTCACTTTGAATTGGTGCAAACCCCGATTCCATCTCCAGCCCAATGATTGGATAGGTAATTGATGAGTTAGCTTTATTCATTTATTTTTAAAATGCATGGGTCCAGTAAGTAGATCCGATATGCTTGGACTTGACAGTTAGTCAAGTTCAAGGTGTTTGGACTTGGCATACTAATGCTAGTCTGGCACGCATGCCAGATCCAATACGCTTGGACTTGGTAGTGCACCAAGTCCAAAGTAGCGTGGGTCTGGCACGCATGCGAGACTCAATACACTTGGGTTTGATAGTCAGCTAAGTCCAAATAAAGTCTAAAGTAATGTGGGCCTGGCATGCATGCCAAACTCAATACGCTTGAACTTGGCGGTTTGCCAAGTCCAAGGTACAAGGTACTTGGACTTGACAGTTAGCCAAATTCAAGGTGGCATGGGTCTGGCACACATGCTAGATACAATATGCTTGTGCTTGGCAATCAGCCAAGTTCAAGGCATTTGAACTTGGTAGTCAGCCAATTCCAAGCAAAGTCCAAGGTAATGTGGGTCTGGCACACATGTTAAACCCAATACGCTTAAACTTGACGGTTAACTAAGTCCAATGTACTTGGACCAAGTCCAATGTGTCATGGGTCTGGCACGGATGTCAGACCCAATATGCTTGGACTTCGCAGTTAGCCAAGTCCAAGGTGTTTGGACTTGGCAGTGCGTCAAGTCCAAGATAGTGTAGGCCTGGCACACATGTTAGACCCAATACACTTGGACTTAGCAGTCAACCAACTCCAAGATGTCTAGACTTGGTAGTCAGCCAAGTCCAAGGTGGCGTGGGTCTGGCACGGATGCCAGACCCAATACATTTGGGCTTGGCAGTGAGCCAAATCCACGGTGCTTGGACTTGGCGGTGTGCTATGTTCAAGATAGCATGAGTCTGGCACGAATGCCAAACCCAAGACATTTGAACTTGGTAATTAGCCAAGTCCAAGATAATTATCATCTGTTAAATAATACATTTATCTTGTTTTATTTATTAAGGGTAAAATAGTATTTTTAATTTAACATATATATAATCTCTTTGTATTTACATTAAAACGAGCACTTTAGAATAAACAGATTAATGAAAACTCTAGCCTCTTTCTCTTTTATGTTCGTATTTCTTTTATGTTAATTTGAATTGCTTTAACAGAGTATCAGAATATTTTTTTATGGAGTGATATTGTTTCTTTTTCTGCGAATCTGGTATTTTGTCTTTCCTTTAGCTTCTGTAGTTTTGTATTTACGTTATGTTTTTACAATTGTTTTTGTATTTTATCTTCCATCAATTTTTGCAATTCAGTATTTGCATTCAGGTTCTGCAATTTTTTTGTGTTTTGGAGTAATCGTATAGCTTCGAGAAGATATTTGTTTAGTTTCTGCAATCTGGTACTTTGTTTTTTGCTGCTTTTGCTTTCTGATTTTCTTTGTTTGTTGATTATGGCTACTGAAAAGGATGATTCACTTCTGCCTGTGAGTGTGAGGTTGGATGGAAAGAATTATTTGTATTGGAGTTATGTAATTAGAAATTTCATTAAGGGTAAAAGGATGTGGGGATATGTTAGTGGAACTTATATGATACCCAAAAATACAGAAGAGGGGGATGCTGCTTTGATAGATAAATGGGAAGCAAACAAAGCAAAGATTGTTACTTGGATCAACAATTTTGTTGAGCATTTCATAGGTATGTAATTGGCAAAGTATGAGACAGCAAAGGAGGTTTGGGATCATCTACAAAGGTTATTCACACAATTAAATTTTACAAAGCAGTATCAATAAGAGAATGACATGCGAACTCTTCATTAGAAGAATATGAGTATTTAGGAGTTTGATTTTGCTATGACAGATCTTTGGGATCAATTGTCTCTTACAAAATCAGCAAAATTAAAGGCATGTGGTGCTTATATTGATCGTAGGGAGCAGCAATGATTGATATAATTTTTAACAGCGCTTCACAGTGATTTTGAAGGACTTAGAGGTTCAATTCTACATCGTTCTCCACTGCCTTCTGTTGATCAATTTGCTATGACAGATCTTTGGGATCAATTGCTTATATTGATCGTAGAGAGCATTAACGATTAATACGTTTTTTAACAGTACTTCACAGTGATTTTGAAGGACTTAGATGTTTAATTCTGCATCATTCTCCACTGCCTTCTATTGACTTTATTATTAGTGAGCTATTGGCATAAGAAATACATCTTTAGTCATATTTTGAAAAGGGAATTCTATTTGCGTTGAATCCTTTTGTACTAGCAGTACCATCTAAGTCATTCTCTAATCATCAGAATAAACTTTACACAAGGGTTGCCTTCGACGAGCGTAATTTTTGTAAGCATAAAGGTTATTGGAAGGCTTAGTGTCCTAAGTTAAGACAATAGAATTAAGCTTGAAAGCCTGGCAGCCAGTCACAATCTCAGGGTTATAAACCATCACACCACAATATTGCAGCAGTAGCTTCATGAGGCTCTATCACCGATCCTAGTACTCTAGCTGAGCAATTTCAGAAGTTTCTCTCCTTACCACCACAAGCAATGTCCATTTCTCCTTCCGTAGGTCAGTTGTCTCATATTTTCTTAGGTATATCATATTGTGAATGGGTTTTGGGTTCTGGTGCTTCACATCATATGTCTTCAGATTCTTTATCTTTTACCTCTATGTCCTATTTGCCTTCCATTCCTGTTATAACTGCTAATGGCACTCTCATGCCCTTAGCAGGTGTTAGTTCTGTTGTCACACCTCACTTGTCTCTCCCTAATGTTTATCTTATTTCAAAACTTAGATTAAATCTTGTATTTGGTGGTCAATTATGTGATTTTGATAATTATTTAGTCATTTCTTCTTCTTCTTTTTGTTGTGTATAAGATCTGCAGTCTCAGAAGCTGATTAGGACAGTCTGTAAAGAGAATAAACTATATATTTTGGATGAGTTAAAAGTGTTAGTTGTCGCCGCTGCTACTAGTACTGTTGATTTATCTTCTTTTCATTTAAGTCCTTCATATTCTATTTTTTATTTATGACATTCTTGTTTAGGTCATGTTTCATCTTCTCGTTTGAGATTTTTGGCATTCACAAGAGTTTTAGAAAATTTACAAACTTGTGATATTTCTGATTGTAGTGGATGTAAACTAACAAAATTTTCTGCTTTATCTTTTAATCGAAGTATTTATGTTTCTTTTTCACTATTTAACTTAATTCATTTTGATGTATGATAACCTTCTCTTGTTGTCATAAAAGAAGGGTCTTGATATTATGTTTTATTTATTGATGATCATACTCGTTATTGTTGGGTTTATTTAATGAAATATCATTTTGAATTCTTTAAGATATATACAGCCTTTCAAGCTCTTGTCAAAACTCAACATTCTGCTGTAATCAAATGTTTTAGGTGTGATTTGGGTGGAGAATATATCTCTAATAAATTTTGTCAGTTGCTTGCCTTAGATGGAACCATTCACCAAACTTCATGTGCAGATACTCATGAGCAAAATGAAGTTGTTGAAAGAAAACATGGGCATATTATCGAAACTACTCATTCTTTCATATTGTTTACTTCTGTTCCTAGTGAGTTTTGGGGAAAAACTTCATGTGCAGATACTCATGAGTAAAATGGAGTTGCTGAAAGAAAACATAGGTATATTATCAAAACTACTCATTCTTTCATATTGTTTGCTTCTGTTCCTAGTGAGTTTTGGGGAAAAGTTATCCTTACTACTGTAAATTTGATTAATACAATTCTATTTTCTTATAATTCGAGTTTATCTCCTTTTAAAAAGTTATATAAGTATGTCCTTGATTATTCTTTCTTTAGAGTTTTTAGTTGTACTTGTTTTGTTCTTCGTCCTCATGTAGAACACAGTAAGTTGTCCTCTCGATCTACTATTTGTGTCTTTTTAGGTTATGATGAAGGTAAAAAGAGGTATCGTTGTTTTGATCCAATAACTCATAAACTTTATATGTCTCATCATGTTGTCTTTCTCGAGTATATACCTTTCTTTTCTATTTCATCCACTACTCATAGCCTTACTACATCTGAATTTATTCGTATAAATCCTTTTTTTGAGGATTCTGATATTTTATCATCTTACGTTCCTAATACCTCAGATACCCTTCCTCATGTTCGACCAATTTATACTCATCAATCTACAAGTATTGACATTTTACTCTCTGGCACACCTGAAGCTCCATTCTTATCTACAACCCCTTAAACTTCATATGAGATTATGGATCCACCTCTACATCAATCCATACGTATTCATAAGTCCACAAAACTACTAGATTTTACTTATTCTTCATCATTTACTTTCTTTTTAGCTTATATTCATTATCTCTCTAGGCACTCTTCCTATAAAAAGAAAATTTTTTATCCTCTTTGGCAGCAAGTTATGGATAAGGAACTTTTTGCTTATGTATATGACAGATACTTGAGATTTGGTTCCTCTACCTCCTGGTAAGAGTGTTGGTTGTTGTTGCATGTATAAAATCAAGACTAATTTTGATGGGTCTATTAAGCAATATAAAGTTAGGTTAGTTGCAAAAGGATACTCTCAATAATATAGTATGGATTGTAAGGAGACATTTGCCCCTGTTGCAAAAATGACTATTATTCGTACTCTTATTATTATAGCTTCAGTTCGTCAATGATATATCTCTTAGCTTGATGTTAACAATGTCTTCTTAGATGGAGATCTTTAAGTAGAAGTTTTTATAACGCTTCCTCCTAGTGTTTCACATGACTTTGGATATGTTTGTAAGCTCAATAAAGCGTTATATCACCCTGTGCTTTGTTTGAGAAATTTTCTGTTGTGATCTAGTCTCTTGGATTTGTTTCTAGTAGTCATGATTCTGTTCTTTTAATTAAGTGCACTAATATAGGTCATATCATTTTGTCCTTATATGTTGATGACATGATTATTACTGGTATTGGCATTGATGATATCTCAATTTTAAAGACAAAGTTAGCTAGACAATTTGAAATGAAGGATTTTGATTATTTTTTATATTTTCTGGGTATTGAGATAAATTACTCATCTAAAGGTTACCTTCTTTCTTAGTTGAAATATGTTGCAGATATTCTTGAACTGGTTAGACTTACTGATAATAAGAGTGTAGATACTCTAATTGAAGTTAACACAAGGTATTCTTCTTCTAATGGTTTACCTTTGACAGATCCTACTTTATATCATACTATTGTTAGGAGCTTATTATATCTCACCATTACTCGTCCAAATATTGTATATGTTGTTTATGTTGTTAGTCAGTTTGTTGATTCTCTTACTATTGTTCACTGAGCAACTATTTTTCATATTTTGCGATATCTTCAGGGTACAGTCTTTTAGAGTCTTTTACTTCCATCCACTTCTTCCTTTGAGTTGCGTGCATACTCTGATGTTGATCATGACA